>Ga0099825_1001885_pt1 | contig 27329 bp, 21 predicted proteins | sample SiratroredBW_FD_76838 | JGI IMG/M metagenome (GOLD analysis project Ga0099825, IMG submission 76838) | Root nodule microbial communities of legume samples collected from California, USA - Siratro red BW | ecosystem: Host-associated > Plants > Roots > Nodule | place: USA: California | collected...
CTAAACCAGCCCAAGGGACCATATCAGAAGCTAAACCAGCCCAAGGGACCATATCAGAAGCTAAATCAGCACAAGGTACTTGTGGGAATCGGTATAATATCAGTTGTGGTGGCCGCAATATTAGGTTACTTACATAAGAAGAAAAAAACTCAATTGAAAAATTGATCCAAAATTGGAATTTGAGCTTATTTTCTTCATCTTCTTAAAAATGTTGTTTACTATCTGTGAACTTCAGAAGTCCTCTATTTAACTCGTCCTGTTTTAGTCCTGCCACGTTCTTTCATCCACCAAGCAAGTGTGGTAACTAAGAGAAGATTGTTTAATTTTTGTGGTCAATTGTAGTAGCCCACAGTTCAATAAACCAATTGAAAAGAATAAGGTAGAAACCAAAGGAATTTATTCTTTGTTCTAGTGTGGCACATAGCTGACTGAACAAAAACAAATTTCAATGAGGCATGAAGATGGTTCAGTTTTATGGAAAGTTTACTAAAATGTTCTTATTGTAATACTAATAATCTGTCTACTTTCATGTACATGGAGTACTATAATCCGCCAAGTACTCCTACCACAAAACTGGTGAACGCAAAGAGTTCCAAGCCTTCAGTCAGAAACACCACAAGAGCACTACATCATATTGATCTAATCTCCAAAAATAAATATGAAATACAACTTCATAGTCAATTTTATCTTGGTAAATATGTGAATGACCAAAGTCCTACCCACCACATCCTGCCCATATTATCCACGTTCACTCTTCCCTTCCCAGGTTAATTGTAACACAACGCCAATTTGTCAGAGCAAACCATTTTAAAAGTACCATCAAAATGAAAGGGTCTGGCAAGAAATATAAAAAAGAATGTTATAAGAGGACCCTGACCAGGAATGTTACAGATTTTAGTTCTCATCGTCCAAACAAAACACAAAGAAGACTTTATCAGGTTTGAAGGAACTGTTTTTTCTCTAGACCTCAGAATTTTACCTGCAGATCCCTCAACCTAGGAGGAGCAGAACTTCTTTTGTAATTACAATGTTTGCTGTAAAGTATAAATAATAATTAATAGAAAATTTAGTTTTAGTCTCCATATATTAGATTCTTTAAGCTCTTAATAGTTTTCTCTCTCCCTTGATTCTTAAATGAAATGCCATGAAGTCTATATTACATATAGAAGTGGTTTTCTTTGTAATTATCATATCAGAAATAGATTTATTTTCCAGTTTTCTTCTTTCAAATCTCTCTAGTTTCTAGTTAGTATAACGTATACAAAATATATTATTAGGTCACCTGCAATGGCACACTCTAGACCAAATCAAAGACTCATCTTATCGATGTTGATCTTATAACCAATCTTTCTAAAGACCTAAATACCAGCCACATCCAATTCGCAATTCAATCTGTAATCTAAGTATAAACCAGTGTTCTTCTATGATTATAAACACAAAATATCAATCAGAGACGTAAATCACATACAGTAACAGCAAAAATTAACACACAAATTCAAAGAGAAACGAAAAGTATTACATAAGCTATAAGCTATGATGATGATGGTGATAATGTGTACAATGAAAGAGAGTAATTGAAATTAAGTAGAAGCGATTGTGAGGGCTTTGGTCTTAAACCTATATCGTGGTGCTCGGGGGATGACTTGGCTGGGTCCCATGTGAAACTGACCGGGAGAATCGGTAAGTGGTGGACCGTCATCGTAGACATGGCCAAGGAGAGAGGAGCAGGTGTTGCACTTGATCTTGGTCCTCTTCCTCTGAATTCCCCAGTAGTTGACGGTTTCGAAGAAGGGGCGTATCTTGTCCTCCTTCTCGAACTTGAACTTGGCCGCGTCTATGGCGGAGAACGAGACGGAGTCCTTGTTTCCGGCCTCAAAGTAGAAATCCGGTGGGAAGGCATAGGCGGAGTTGAGATTGAGGTTGGAGCCGCAAGCGGTGCAGGTATACACAGAGGCCATGATTGGTGTGAATGGTGTTGAGATGAGGGGTTTTCAAGGCGGAGAAGTAGAAGTGCAGGTTGTTTACGAAGTCATAAACGCGTAGTTGTGGAAGATGGACACGATGAGACTCTTCTTCCTCTTCATTAGTAGCTGAAATAATATTTTTTAATTTTAAATAATTTTTTAAACATATTTTTTTTAAAAACTAAAATAATATAAAGTTATAAAATTTATATACAGAAGTAACATTAATAATTTGTTAGTATAAAAAATAACAGCATCCATGGTATAAATCTCTTTTAATATAAAAAATAAACAAAAATAACAACTCTCGTGATTAATTTAGTTCTAATATGCTTTAAGCCACATTAGATCTCTCCTTTCACAGGACTTTTATGATTAATCACAAATTCATAATTTATATATATTTTATTAATTATAAAGATCTAAAAGAATATATGTGTCCATCTACCCACATCAAAATTAATATTTTCAATAATATGACAGCAAGCATGTCTAATATCTTGTTTCAATCTTAAACAACTTGCATGAAATTTATATTGGAATAAAGGTTTTATATGTAAACAACTCTTAAGGATACTGTAATTTGTCTTATTTTAAAACTCTAGACATGGGTGATTTTTCTCTGTCTAGGTTTCCAAACGACCACATCTATTGTGTTTAGCTGAAAATAAGGATTGAACAAATTAAATTCCATGTTATAAAACTTTGACTAAACACATTGCATAATTGAGTTTAAAAATAAATCATTTTTTTATAAAATAAAATTAGTTTATGCATTAATTAATTTATAGAAGTCGTTTTTTATTTGTGAACAAATCAATTTTAGCTTATGAGAAATATATTTTTTTATTTTCTTTTAGTAGAAATGCTTGTGAAAAACTTGGTTTTTAAACAGGTTATGTAATTTTGATTCTTAAACACCTGGTTAGTGGACTGATCTATTATTAAGAAATTTAAATTTTTAAATGAATGCACTACTAATCAGCTTTTGGTCAAATGATACCTCAGTTGTTCAGAACAAACTTAGACCTGAGTAGTGGATAGTGAAGTAATTGGGGAAGCCATATGAAAAAACAAAAACAAAATTAAAATGATTGTCATATATTTTTTCAATGTGATTCAAAATTGGAGGAGGTTTCAATGTAGGAAAGAAAAGGCATACCAAGTCTGTCCAATGAAATTATGTCTTTTATTGGAACTTTAGTTGTGCTAATTCTCTTATTCGGTTTAGTACAAACTTTCCTCGAAACTGCATTTATTGCTTTTGGGCCAAGAATGTGTGACACAGGTAAAAACTTCCATCATCTAACAAAAATCAAGTGGCATTAGATAATCTTTTTAAGACTGAAAAGTAGAGTGTTAGGTATATAATATTTTCTATTTATCTTTAATTATATTTTAAAATAAAAAATAAATATAAATACTCATAAGTAATCATACACACTTGATTAGCATAATACATTATAAATTAATTATATTTTTAATAATATAACAATTATAAATTTTATTATTTTTTTATGTAACTAATACAATTATTTTATTTATTTTAAAAATATAGAAGTTTTCTTTTCTACTAATATTTAAGAAAATAAATAAAAACACAAAATATTATACCACATGCTTAGTTGGGTATGTGATTGTTTACTTAGTTTTAAGATTAAATATTAACATGAGGATTCCGGCTACCACTAATCAATTAGGAAGATTTTTTTTTAATTATTTATTTAATATACACATATTCTCTTACTTTTTTATATTTTATTGTTGTTATTTAAATATTTAGTATTGTATTTTCATCCTTTTAAATATAATTAATTTTACCATCAACAATAATTTTATTTTTAAACTTTTTATATTTTTAATATAAATTTTAGCAATATTTTTTATTAATAATTAATAATAATATTTTTTATTTTTATTTTTATACAAAAAGAACAGTGGACGCGCATAGTTACCTGTGTTTACCTGATATATAAGGGAAGCATTGAAGAAATGAACACATTTTCTCTCACTTTGTTTCAAGCTCTAGGGCTTGCTCTGCCCCTAATTACTTCAGAAGACGAATGAACCAATCAATACATATTCTCTTACTACCTTCTAAGATTGAAAAATAGAGACTAGGGTTTGCAGAAATCCTCTACGGTGAGCAGAAATCCTCTGCGGTGAGCAGAAATCCTCTGCGGTGAGCACAAATCCACTTCTCTAATACGAGAGCTCTTGCGTTAATCTTTGCGGCGAGCAGAAATCGTCTCCTCTAAACCCTATCATGGATATTCGATTTCCGTTCTCTCCGGCGGAGGTCGCCAAAGTCCGCATGGTTCAGTTCGGAATACTCAGTCCCGATGAGATCGTAATTTACCCTAAGCTACTACCTAATTTTTTCACTTTGTTTCCGAAATTTCTCGAATGGAGATGGATTCGAGTGTTTCTTTCAAGTGTTATGGTGCTATGAAGTTGTTGATTGTTTGTGTGTGTGTGTTTTTCAGAGACAAATGTCTGTGGTGCAAATTGAGCATGGTGAGACGACGGAGAGAGGGAAGCCGAAGGTTGGAGGATTGAGTGACCCTCGACTTGGAACTATTGACAGAAAGCTCAAGTGTGAGACTTGCACGGCCAGTATGGCTGAATGTCCTGGCCATTTTGGTCACTTGGAGCTTGCCAAGCCAATGTTTCACATTGGGTTTTTGAAGACGGTGTTAACTATAATGCGTTGTGTTTGCTTCAACTGCTCTAAAATTCTAGCCGACGAGGTATTTTTGCAAGTGGACTTTGCGTAGTACTGACTTGATTAGCTATTTAGGTATATGAGAAAATTCGAGAGTCTGAGTTCCATTGGTTGTGATTTGTGGTCAATTGGGGTTTGTGTCGGTTTAGTAGAAGGAAGGAGAGTGGAATTTGTTGTCTGAATTATTGTTTAATCTTCCATGTTGTAAGTGTAGGAGAGTGAAATGAAATGTTTTTTTCTTTGTGTTGATTGCCTTTTATGCAGAATGATCACAAATTTAAGCAAGCTTTAAGAATCAGGAATCCCAAGAACAGGCTGAAAAAGATTCTGGATGCTTGCAAAAACAAAGGCAAGTGTGAAGGGGGAGATGAGATTGATATTCCTGGACAAGATACTGATGAGCCAGTTAAAAAGAGTCGTGGTGGCTGTGGTGCTCAGCAACCGAAGATTACGATTGAGGGGATGAAAATGATTGCAGAGTACAAAGCTCAAAGGAAGAAAAGTGATGATCAAGAACAGCTTCCTGAACCTGTAGAGAGGAAACAAACTCTTTCTGCAGAAAGGGTAATTGTCCTTAATTCTGGATATGTAGCATGAGCACTTTTATGATCACTGCTACAGGATTTGATGTAGTTGGTGACTTGTTATATCTGTTGAAGGTTCTTGGTGTTCTGAAAAGGATAAGCGACGAGGACTGTCAGTTGTTGGGCTTGAATCCTAAGTATGCCCGCCCTGATTGGATGATTTTACAAGTTCTTCCAATTCCTCCTCCACCTGTGAGACCTTCTGTAATGATGGACACATCCTCCAGGAGTGAGGCAAGTGTTTTATGTGTTCTTGGTTATTACAATTTTTGCAAGTGTATCTTATTTAGTTATAATTTTCTCTGATAATTTTGAATGATCTCATTTGGGTAAAACTTTTAATCCGTGTTACATGCTGACTTTTGGGTCTTCCTTATTTGTAGGATGATTTAACTCATCAGCTGGCCATGATCATCAGGCACAATGAGAATCTTAAGAGACAGGAGAGGAACGGATCTCCTGCACATATTATTTCTGAGTTTGCTCAGTTGTTGCAGTTCCACATAGCAACATATTTTGATAATGAGTTGCCTGGACTGCCAAGGGTATTATAAGAATTTAGCATTTATATGGATATATACTTTACTTCCTTTAACCTTCATTGATTTTTTAATCTTTTGATAAAGTATTGAGTAATTGATATATATATTGCAGGCTACTCAAAGATCTGGAAGGCCTATCAAATCAATATGTAGCAGGCTCAAGGCAAAAGAAGGACGGATTAGAGGTAACTTGATGGGTAAAAGAGTCGATTTTTCTGCTCGAACAGTCATTACACCTGATCCAACAATCAACATTGATCAATTGGGGGTACCGTGGAGTATTGCGTTGAATCTAACATACCCTGAGACCGTGACGCCGTACAACATTGAAAGGTTGTATTTAGATGTGCATTTCCTGTTGCAATTGGTGCATTCTCTTCCATTTTTAACAGAAAATATTTGAAATTAAAAAATTCAGGTTGAAGGAACTTGTTGAGTACGGACCTCATCCTCCACCTGGGAAAACTGGTGCCAAGTACATTATTCGTGATGATGGACAAAGGCTTGATCTCAGATATTTAAAGAAAAGTAGCGATCACCATTTGGAGCTTGGCTACAAGGTACTGCTTTTAAACAATGATGATATTGTTCTTTTTGGTTTTCTCTTAGTGCCTTCTAATGGTTCTTAATGTTGTGGTTTTAGGTTGAGCGTCATTTGAATGATGGAGACTTTGTTCTCTTCAATCGTCAGCCTAGTCTTCATAAAATGTCCATCATGGGGCATAGAATCAAAATCATGCCATATTCTACTTTCCGGCTTAACTTGTCTGTAACTTCACCATATAATGCTGATTTTGATGGGGATGAAATGAATATGCATGTTCCTCAATCTTTTGAAACCAGAGCTGAGGTGTTGGAGCTGATGATGGTGCCTAAATGCATTGTGTCACCACAGTCAAACAGGCCAGTGATGGGAATTGTCCAAGATACACTTTTAGGATGCAGAAAAATCACCAAGAGAGATACTTTTATCACAAAGGTCATACGAAGTGAATTTTTCTGCTGTTGCGGTTTATTTCAGCCTCATGGTTGTTGTACAGGCTTTATAGATAATCTGATCAGAACTTTCTTTTTTCTTTAACTAGGATGTTTTCATGAACATATTGATGTGGTGGGAAGATTTTGATGGGAAAGTTCCTACTCCTGCAATATTGAAGCCAGAACCATTGTGGACAGGGAAACAAGTTTTCAATCTCATCATTCCTAAGCCTATAAATCTAATTAGATACTCTAGTTGGCACAGTGAGAATGAAAGGGGATCCATAACCCCTGGGGATACCATGGTCAGAATTGAAAAAGGTGAACTACTTACTGGAACACTTTGCAAAAAGACACTTGGAACATCTACCGGAAGTCTCATTCACGTGATTTGGTAAGTAGCTTATCATGAGAACTTTATGAATGTTATTAAATTAGTTTTCAAGTTATGCTATGTTTAATATATTTGTCATTTGTTGTTTTATTAGTGTTGGTGTGTATAATTTGTCCACATGATGCCATAGGCTGCCACGCCAACTGTGAAAATTATATGGCAGATTTTTGGCTTACCACCGTAGGCTATTTTCCACTAGTGATAACATAGCTTACTAGATGAATTGGGTTATGTAATGATCAAATCTACCTTTACAGCCTCAGGAGAGGGGTTGCTTCTATTGATCTAAACTCCAACTCTAAGTGTTGCTCTGGAAACTGGTTCAATAAGTTCCTTTTTTCTATTTTTACATCATTGAATGTCTACTTTTATACAGGGAAGAGGTCGGCCCTGATGCAGCTCGGAAATTTCTTGGTCATACTCAGTGGCTTGTAAACTACTGGCTTTTGCAGAATGCTTTTAGTATTGGAATTGGTGATACAATTGCTGATGCTTCCACTATGGAAACCATAAATCAGACTATATCAGCAGCTAAGGAGAAAGTGAAACAACTTATCAGGGATGCTCAAGAGAAAAAGTTGGAGGCTGAGCCTGGTCGGACAATGATGGATTCATTTGAAAACAGAGTGAATCAGGTACTTAATTCAGACTGTTTTTGACGTTATAATATTAAAATTTTCTTATGGGTATATATGACGAACTTTCATATTTGGTAATTTCAGACTCTAAATAGAGCTCGTGATGATGCTGGAAATAGTGCTCAGAAAAGTTTATCTGAGAGCAACAATCTGAAAGCAATGGTGACGGCTGGATCCAAAGGAAGTTTTATCAACATATCTCAAATGACTGCTTGTGTGGGCCAACAGAACGTTGAGGGTAAACGTATTCCATATGGGTTCATCGACAGGACATTGCCTCATTTCACGAAAGATGATTATGGGCCTGAAAGTCGTGGCTTTGTGGAGAACTCATATCTACGTGGACTGACACCTCAAGAATTCTTTTTTCATGCCATGGGTGGTAGGGAAGGTCTTATTGATACTGCTGTGAAGACCTCTGAAACTGGATACATCCAGAGGCGACTGGTGAAGGCTATGGAAGACATCATGGTTAAATATGACGGGACAGTTAGAAATTCTTTGGGAGACGTCATTCAGTTTCTTTATGGGGAAGATGGTATGGATGCCGTTTGGATCGAAACACAGAAGCTGGATTCCCTTAAAATGAAAAAGACAGAATTTGATAGGGTGTTTAGGTATGAATTTGATGATGAAAACTGGAAGCCTACCTACATGCTTGAAGAGCCTGTAGAAGACTTAAAAACCATCAGAGAATTTCGAAATGTGTTTGAAGCTGAGGTTCAGAAACTTGAAGCTGATAGATATCAACTTGCAACTGAGATAGCCACTACTGGTGATAGTTCTCTCCCGCTACCTGTTAACTTGAAGAGGCTTATCTGGAATGCTCAGAAGACGTTTAAGGTTGATTTCCGAAGGCCTTCTGATATGCATCCAATGGAAATTGTGGAAGCCATTGATAAGCTGCAGGAGCGGCTTAAGGTTGTTCCTGGTGAAGATCTTTTGAGTCAAGAAGCTCAAAAGAATGCTACTCTCCTGTTCAACATTCTTCTCCGCAGCACTTTTGCTAGTAAAAGGGTCTTGGAGGAATATAGGCTTTCTCGTGAGGCGTTTGAGTGGGTAGTGGGAGAAATAGAATCGAGGTTCTTGCAGTCACTTGTAGCCTCTGGAGAAATGATTGGTTGTGTGGCTGCCCAATCAATTGGTGAACCTGCTACTCAAATGACTCTCAACACTTTCCATTATGCTGGTGTCAGTGCAAAGAATGTTACTCTTGGTGTTCCTAGGTTAAGGGAAATTATTAATGTGGCAAAGAGAATCAAAACACCTTCTTTGTCTGTGTTCTTGAATCCTGATGTTGGTAAGACTAAAGAGAGAGCCAAGAGTGTGCAGTGTGCTTTAGAATATACCACTCTAAGGAGTGTGACTCAAGCTACAGAGGTGTGGTATGATCCGGATCCGATGAGTACAATAATTGAAGAGGATGTTGATTTCGTGAAGTCCTACTATGAAATGCCGGATGAAGAAGTTGCCCTTGAAAAAATCTCGCCTTGGTTGCTTCGCATAGAGCTGAATCGTGAAATGATGGTGGATAAGAAGTTGAGTATGGCTGACATTGCAGAGAAGATTAACCTTGAATTTGATGATGATTTGACTTGTATATTTAATGATGATAATGCTGAAAAACTTATACTTCGGATCCGCATTATGAATGATGAAGCACCTAAGGGTGAGATTCAGGATGAATCTGCTGAAGATGATGTTTTCTTAAAGAAAATAGAAAGCAACATGCTGACTGAAATGACCTTACGTGGTATCCCAGACATCAACAAGGTTTTTATAAAGAATACTAAAATTCAGAAGTTTGATGAGAATGAAGGTTTTAAGCCTAATGAGGAATGGATGCTTGATACAGAAGGTGTCAACCTTCTAGCTGTGATGTGCCATGAAGATGTTGATGCCACCAGGACCACAAGCAACCACTTAATTGAAGTTATTGAAGTTCTTGGTATTGAGGCAGTTCGGCGAGCTCTTTTGGATGAACTGCGTGTTGTCATTTCTTTTGATGGTTCTTATGTCAACTACAGGCATTTGGCTATTCTTTGTGATACCATGACTTATCGGGGGCATCTGATGGCCATTACACGTCATGGTATCAACCGGAATGATACTGGGCCAATGATGAGATGCTCATTTGAAGAGACAGTTGATATTCTGCTTGATGCTGCAGTATATGCTGAGACTGATTACTTAAGGGGTGTCACTGAAAACATTATGTTAGGTCAGCTTGCCCCCATCGGCACAGGTGAATGCGCATTGTATCTTAATGATGAGATGCTGAAGAATGCCATTGAGCTCCAACTGCCTAGTTATATGGATGGTCTTGATTTTGGCATGACTCCTGCTCGCTCCCCAATATCTGGAACTCCATATCATGAAGGCTTGATGTCTCCTAGTTATTTGTTGAGTCCAAATTTGCGTCTGTCTCCTACGTCAGATGCCCAGTTTTCACCTTATGTTGGTGGGATGGCATTTTCTCCCACCTCATCTCCTGGGTACAGTCCATCATCCCCTGGCTATAGTCCATCATCGCCTGGGTACAGCCCCACATCACCTGGGTACAGTCCCACATCTCCTGGCTACAGTCCCACATCACCAGGTTACAGTCCGACCTCTCCGACATATAGCCCCAGTTCTCCAGGATATAGTCCTACAAGTCCGGCTTATTCGCCTACCAGTCCATCCTACTCTCCTACATCACCCAGCTACAGCCCTACATCACCCAGCTACAGCCCCACATCACCCAGTTATAGCCCCACCTCTCCCAGCTACAGCCCCACCTCACCTGCATACAGCCCCACCTCACCTGCCTATAGCCCCACCTCACCTGCCTATAGTCCCACCTCACCTTCCTACAGTCCTACATCACCTTCATACAGTCCTACTTCGCCTTCCTACAGCCCCACATCACCCTCTTACAGCCCGACCTCCCCATCATATAGCCCTACATCCCCTGCTTACAGCCCCACGTCACCTGGATACAGCCCTACGTCACCCTCATATAGCCCAACATCCCCAACGTATAGTCCTACTTCCCCTAGTTATAATCCACAGTCCGCAAAGTATAGTCCTTCGTTAGCATATTCTCCAAGCAGTCCAAGATTGTCTCCATCAAGTCCATATAGTCCCACATCCCCAAACTACAGGTGAGTAATCCTCTGGACTTCTTTAATATTTATTTTTTATATTGAATACAGGACCTTCAAAGCTCAAACACACTGAGTTGCCTTAATTTTTTAGTTAAAAACTTGAGTTTGACTGCTTATTTAATTTATTTAATTTTTTTACTCCAAGCATATGTCTAATTTATCATTTTTCAGCCCAACGTCCCCATCATATTCTCCGACATCTCCATCTTATTCTCCATCAAGCCCAACATACAGTCCCAGCAGGTAATTTAAGTTCATTTATTGTCCTGTCAAGCGTTTAAACAGTTTATCTCTTGTCCGTGATAGTAACAGTGGCAGCATTGGAGATTGTGTCTATATATTGGACTTTTAGAGGCCTATTTATATGTGACTTGTTCATTCTTTCTTTTTTCTAGCCCATATAATTCTGGTGTGAGCCCAGACTATAGCCCAAGTTCGCCCCCATTTAGGTATGCATACGTACACAGTTAATTCTTTAACTACTAAATTGTATGGAAGCCACATTCCTAAGCACGGTCTGTTTATGTTATTTTTCCATTTAATCATTTGCAGTCCCAGTACGGGGTACTCACCAAGTCAACCTGGTTACTCACCATCGTCAACCAGCCAGTACACTCCGCAAACTAGTGACAAGGATGATAGAGGCACTCGCTGAGGTAACTAACAGCTTTGCTGAAGCGCAGATATATTGGCTTAAATTTTTTATCTGATTGGATGGAGAATCTACAATATAAATAGTTCAGAAATTCTTAAACTAGAGGCGTGGACTGTAAAAAAATTCTTGATTCTGCAATTTCCTGTTCTTTTGGTTCAAAATTGTGAAAACGGGATTTGGCAAAGAGGTGTTCAGGAAGATTTGCAATTGATGTTCGTCAATTGGAAAAGTGAACAAAGGGTTTTTAATGATCATATTTCTAGAAACCCCCTAACTTAAGGAGACAATTGTTGTTAATTTTGGAGTGGCGAAAGATGATTTAGATTTTAGACCATATAGACAACTAAGATGTTGTAAAGAAGTGATATGTATTTGGCATTTTCATGGAAGTATTGTGCACATGTGAAAACATATTCTCTCCCAAGGTTGAATGTAAGCCTTACTGAAAAAGTACCTATGTCCGGTAAAATGTTCAGGACAACTTGAGGCTGGACAGAGAAGGACTTGAGTTCTGCAGGGATCAGACATTGAGACGTTTGAGGTCTATTTGTTTGCATTGTATTAATCCTCTATATCATGAGTCGCTGTTGACAAATAACTTTGGAACAGTGCATCGAAGTGTCGAACTATGAATTCAAATTCTGCTTTAATAGTTCGAACATTCTTTGAGGAATGGGTTGTGAACCGTGATTGCTCATCCTCTTAAATGCATTTATTCAACACGTGCACGAAAAGTTGAGGATGATATAGATAGCTGTAAAATATTTATTTGTAAAAAGGGTATGGGAATGTTGAACAAAGGATATTCGGATCTACTTTTAAAATAATGATACATTTTGGTTTATCTTTTCTATAATTTCATAAAAAAAAAAAATAAAACTGCAATCTACATGATATTTTTTTAATTTTGTTAAAATTTATATAAATAAATTGCAACCAATTAGTTTTCTTAGTAATCGCCAACAAACCTCGTTAAATTTAGAGAGTGGTTATTTGTCAAATAAAAAAAAAGGTTGGAAAATATTGATTCTGCAGCAGGAAGCTGCTTGCAGAAAGCGGTACACGTTTGTCATATTCTCCAGATCACATAATTTTCTTATTCAACGATTTCTCGTTTTCTTTTATCCTCCTTTAATGGAATCTTTGAAACTTGCTTTATATGTTCAATCTATTGAAACTTGATTTATTCGCAATTAAATAGTCGAAAACCGGCTAGGAATAGTTAATTGCGGTAGAAGATCAAACCCAAATCTTAAGCTTCCCCTTACCTCCACCCAATATGAAGTCATTACTCCTAATAACCCCTTTTTTTTCGTTGTTACGATCTGAAAAAATTGCCCTATTACATGTTTTCCATCATACTAGTCTTATGCATTCTCTTTAACCAAATTACCTAATATTGTAATATTATCGTATGAAAAATGGTGTAACTTTCAGATAGAGGATTAGTAATTGATACCTAATGACTTCCCTCGATAACTAAAATTAGTACTTAACTTACTCCAACACATGTAACCGAACAATACCGACTTCTGAAAAGACAAGAAAGCAAGAAAAGAAACACCAAAAAATCATACTCTATCGTCAGTGTCACAATCACAATGACGCACCAATCTATGAAACCACGACCAAATCCAATCTTCATATAATTTTATTATGTGCCGGCAACTTAAGCGTTGCAACAAAACTTTTCTTCCACACCAAAAGCACGCCACATCACACCACCTAGCATATCAATGTCAACCATAATACTTTTTTAATCGCCCCTATTTTTGTCTTTTTTCAGATTAAATGATTTATAACCTTGAATCACCCCTTTCATATGTCCTCTCTGTATCATAGTTAAACTGTGGTTGATATCACACAGTGTGTAGCATATCATCATGGAGAAACTGTTTCAAATAAGAAACAATTTCCTGAAGTTTCTGACAAAACAACCTGCGACTTTAGTAGTAGCGTTTCAGAACCCAACTCCTGGTCCCTGTCGATCACCTGCACGAATGGTTTCGATAATTCCCAGGGAAGTCCGCAGGAAGCGCAGAGGCGAGAGCTTTAGCGCGAGAGAGCCCAGTTCTCCCAAAGTGTCGTGCATGGGCCAAGTTCAGGGCAAAAAGAAGAGGAAGGCCCGGAAACAGAAGAAGGCCCAGGCCCAGAAGGATCCAACAAAAAGCATAGACTCTGTTGGTGAGTGGAAGAAGATTGTGCTTTGGATTCGGAAGGGAAGTGATGAGGGACGAAAGCATAAGGTTTTGGAAGAGAAGAAAGTGGAAGCTCCGTCGTTGAATACAATGAAGAAGTTTGCGAGTGGGAGAGGATCCTTGTATGATTTTGATGTTACAATTGCTGAAAGGTGAATTCTCACTTCCATTCACCCTAAGCAATAATCATAATAAATGTTCTCTGTATCACTCACTTCTTGCTTATCTCAATCTATTCATAGTTTATACTTGAAAGACTAAAGGTTATTACACCAATATAATTTGATACCTAACAGATTTTTATCATGGTTGATACAAAGATATTTTTAATCAAATTATTTAAAACAGTTGAAATAAATAATTAACTTTTAACGTAAAAACATTTATTTATGGATCACTTAAGGTATCCAAACACAACTTCAGATTTGAATATTTGTTTCACTGAAGTTGTATCACATGGGATGCGTGCAATATAATTTTTTTAAGTTGTGTACAATAGTACAACTTCATTTTTTTATTTTTTAAATTATTTTAGAATTGAATGCTTTCCGTAGGACTTTTATATTTTTTTCGAGTATGTTGATATATAGTTAAATATAGTGCATATACATATTAGAAAAATCTTAGAAAATCTAGTATAAACAAATAAAATAGAATGACAAACAAACTAGACTGTTTAATCGTTATAAACGGACTAGATGATCTAAAATAAATAAATATATTAAACAATTTAAAATAAATAAATAGATTAAATAATCTAAGGTAAACAAATCTATACACAGTTTAATATAAATAAACATACTAAATAATTTAGTATTAAACAAAATTAATTAAATAGTCTACTATAAACAAGCATACTAAAATAAAAAATAAAATAAAATCTTTAAAATGAAATCATGGTTAACCATATAGAATAAATAAATAAAAAACCTTTAAAAGAATGTCATGGATATAGAATAAATAGATAAAAAATCTTTAAAAGAATGTCATGGTTAACCCATATAGAATAAATAAATAAAAAAATTAAATTTGTAGAAGTCGGCACGACTTCCATTCAATTTTAAAAAAAAAATTCTAAAATAAAAAAAAAACAAGTTGTGTCATTGTATACTACTTTAAAAAAAAAAAAAAACTATCTCATAGGTGTATGATTTTTCCATTTCAAATGGTCACCCAAAACACCATTTACCTATTTTTCATAAAAAAAAATTACTCATTTTCTCAAAAGATTGCATCATATATATATATATACATATATATAGAAAAAGAACCGATTACTTAAAGAGAGAAATTGTAAAGCAATGGGTTGTCACATGGATACGTGACAGACGCAGTAGTTCATGGCTGGTCCCTTCTACGGCTTCATCAAATACAAACATTGATGCAACTATTTTCATTATTCAACATATGACAGGTTCTGGGATGGTAGAGATAAACTCTTGTTATTGTGTTACAAGTTCATGAAAAAAATGTTTGGATTAAGGAGACTGCAGAATGTAACTTAAAGAAATGTTATTTTTCGATCATAAATATTATTAATTGACTATTATTAATTGACGTGAGTTTTTTATGTTTAAGGTTATTACATAGCATGCTTAAGAAAAATGGAGTTTTTGGAGTAAATTATTACCTAAATCGGAATTTGCAGAAAAAGAACCCTCTCAAATCACTTCATCCCTAACTCTCTCCTTCTTCATGGGGAGGGAGGAGGAGATCTTTTGAAAAAAAAAAATTCAATACATGAAGCTGCAAAAATAATCCTGGAAATAAATAAGAATTTTTTTCCCTCATTTACAATGTATTATCATACAATAATTGAAATCAACATTCTCTTAAAAACAATTTTCTAAATCCTTCAACCTCCCTTCTTCTAATTACTTTGATTACCAAATGATCTGGGATTAAAATTTTGCTAAAACGTAATTCTCCTCACTAGTAACATGTCAGTTTCAAAACCCCATTAATAATCCATCTGTATGGTTTCAATAATGTTTTGGTCAAAGCATTTTGGTGGAAAAAAAATCAAATAAAAAATTTAAAAGAAAAATAATTCTAATCAAGAAAGCAAGTCTTCATACCAAAAACCCCAAAGAAGAAAAGTAACCTAATTCTGAATTTAAATTAAATTTAACAGAAAATTTTAAGACCGAGTTAAGAGAATCTCTTATAAGACCTATATTCATTAGATTCTAATCAAGAAAAAAAAAATGATTTGTGTACTAGCCCTAATTCTTATTTGGAGGACAAGGATAATTGTTATAAGATACAGCTAGCATTCATCTTTAATGAAGAATGACTATTTTTTGTCACAATTCTCCGTGGGTCCTCCATTAATTATATCACCACACACCATAATTTGAAATATTCTTGTTTATAAACTTATACTTTTAATATTTAAGACTTTCTTTATTTTTTATGTGTGTGTGTGGGGAGAGAGAGTGGGGAGGGGGGATCATTTTTAAGTAAAAATGATAAATTTAAGTTTTATAGATAAAAACGTAATTATGATCAAACTGGTGAACTGGATTTCAAGTACAGTAATTAAAAAGATTGATGAATAATTTTATAGGATGATAAAATTAGATATAAAAACAAAGTTTTTATAAAAAATGAGCAATTCTGACTATTATTGTACTATTTTTTCCTTTAAAATGTCTTACCATTAAAACTTATATTCATTAGAAAATTACTCACCACTAGATGTTATTATTGATGTTTTTCGGTATTTTTTAAGTAAAACTTAGGCTTTTTTTTTTTTTTGGATATGAAGATTTGCATCTCATTTTTTCATGAACAAATATATCGTTATCCATATACATCATGCGTCATTTATACTAATTTAATGTGTTTTTTATACAAACTAAAAGACAGGAGAATATAATATATTATCAAGAATTTCATATAAAAGAATTCACGTCTTATTTTTTTCAACATCAAATATCAGTAAATAAATTATAATTATATAAATATTAAAATAGAATATCTTGAAAAATTTAATAAATTTAGATAAACAAATTGAATCGAATCATTGAAAAAAATAAAAATTATATAATAAAGAATTTGTTTAGATAAAAAATTAAAAAAATATAAACTTTTAGATTATATGATAAAATAGAAGTTTACCGGATTGAACATTTTAATTTGATAGCAAGACATAAACAAAAATAAAATTATTAAAAAATTAGCATAAAGGTTTAAATGTGTATCTTCGAAACAATTTAAAATAAATTTAATATTTATGTTTCTCGAGACATAATATATCTTTTAACCAAGATACAAATATATACGTATATATATATATATATATATAAAATTAAATTATGAAGAGAAAAAAATATCTTATTAAATATTGAATGAGTCAATTAAAGATAATAAAAAATTATGTAAAAAATATTAAAAATAAGTTTACTAAATTAATTAATAAATAATTAAAAACAAAAATATTATTATACAAATAAAATACATATCATATTCTGATATTTAATTTAAAAAATTAGATACCACTTATATATTTGTGTCCTAATTGAAAAATTAAATATTATTTCTATGTAAATCAATTCTTTGTCAAAATCATAACTTCTCAAATTTATTTACCTTTAATAAACTATTGAGATGACACATTTTTTTATAGTCACGTTCTTATTATTATTATTATTATTATTTTTGACCTTAAAAATGATAACAATAATATTATTAATATTAATATTATTATTATTAAAAAAAAATAATACGGGGAAGGCTTGAGACCGCGGAATCTGGTTTTCGAATCATTTTTTATGATTCCATGATGAAAGTTTTCATGTTCCTCATTGGGGTTTAGGTTTAGAATATTATATGTCAATACATCAAGCTCAACCCCAAGATTCCATCAAATCATTTCCTAACATATAAAACACGTATCCCCTTCTATCTACCTACACTTGTACTCTCACTAAAAACAAATATAATTTATCTGATATGATAAATTTTGAATTCGCCCTAAAAAAAAAATCTTGGGAATCAAAACGAAGTAGGTTTGTCTAAAATATTTTCTAATTACCTATAATTCAAACTAAGACACAATTCACCGCGCTGATATGTTACTTCATTCGTAGTATTTACCAGAGTATGTTTGTCTTCAGTGGTGGACCCACTTTCAATCACATTTATGATTTATCATAATGACTTAAGACACCAACCATTTCCCATTATATCCCAATTTTGTGGCCAAAATTGTTCAAACCATTGTCTTGTTTTTTAATTCTCTGTTTTTCACTCTATCAAAACTATAAAGTAGACACTTTAACCAATAAACAAATTTGAGAAAAACTTAAAAAAGAATAACTTTTTTCTCTTTAATCCCATCCAAAAAGGAAAAAACGTACTTTCTTTCTTCTTTACTCTAGAAAACTATTTCCAAAAAGAAAATAGAAAAAGAACAAATTTTTACCCTTTAATCTCATAAAAAAAAAGTTTAAAGTTAAGAATGATTAAGCTTACCATTTCCGCTAGGTACATGATTTGCTTACAGTTAAATCCAAACACAAGGTGGGCCCACTGAGTAGGACAAGGCCCATTGACGCGCCACCATGACCTAATCCAGAGGCCCACGAACAACGCTGAGAACAACGATTTGACAAATACTTTCAATCTTTCACGATCCCACCATCCAACAGAACATCGTGCAAAGATCTGATTAAGGATCAATAATTAATTAAGTTGCGATTAATTAAAATACCAACGACGTTGAAAATATAGTACCTAGCAACAGTTAAACAGGGATTCCAAAAGCTGGGTGTCACGTCGTCCACGCTCCATGTGCAGTTCGTCGATTACGGTTCCCACCAGATTAAATCCAATTCAAACAAATTTTTTATTCACAAATATGGAAGAGTGTGCTCTGCCAGCACAGAAGCACACACAGTCTCCTCCGCCACGCAACGCAAATCCAAAACCAGAAGCTAACAAAACCAAATCTAATTCAAACCAAACCACCACGTGACTTCACTTCCTTAGTTCCACGTTATTCCAAAATCCTTTCTGGTTTCACTTGTACACTAAAAACCCAAACTATACACTCGGCGCAGGGGTACATGGCGGACGCTGGCGGCGACGACAATGGCGTTACGTATCTTCACGGCGACCTCGATTTGAAAATCATCGAGGCGCGGCACTTGCCGAACATGGATATCTTCTCGGAGCGTATCCGCCGTTGCGTAACCGCCTGTGACACTATCAAATTCCACTCCGAGGAGCCGGCCGACGGCGGAAGCCAGCACTCGCGGCAGCACCACCACCGGAGGATCATCACGAGCGACCCGTACGTCACGGTGTCCGTGCCGCAGGCGACGGTGGCGCGCACGCGCGTGCTGAAGAACTCGCCGAACCCGCTGTGGAACGAGCGGTTCCACATCCCGCTCGCGCATCCGGTCGTGGATTTGGAGTTCCGTGTGAAGGACGACGACGTTTTCGGCGCGCAGACGATAGGAACCGTGAAGATTCCGGCGCGGCAGATTGCCGAAGGCCGGTTGATTTCCGGCTGGTTCTCTATCGTTGGACCGTCTGGGAAGCCGCCGAAGCCGGACACGGCGCTGCACGTGGAGATGAAATTCACGACGGTGGAAGAGAATTTGCTTTACAAGCGAGGCATTGCGGCGGATCCGGAGCATCGCGGAGTGAGGAACACGTATTTTCCGGTGAGAAAGGGGAGTTCGGTGAGGTTGTATCAGGATGCGCAATGTCCAGAATCTGGCGGAGGGAAGTTACCGGAGGTGAGGCTTGAAAATGGAGAGGTTTATAGGCACGGGAAGTGTTGGGAGGATATTTGTTATGCCATATCTGAGGCTCATCACATGGTGTATTTGGTGGGTTGGTCGATTTACCATAAGGTGAGGCTTGTTAGAGAGCCTACTAGGCCGTTGCCACGAGGTGGCGATTTGACGCTTGGCGAATTGCTGAAGTATAAGTCTGAAGAAGGGGTGAGAGTGCTGTTGCTGGTTTGGGATGATAAAACTTCGCACGATAAGGTTTTCCTCAAGACGGTTAGTATTCTTCTCTAATTGGCATTTCACAATATTTCGATTTTGTAATCAGTGAGAATGCTTCGTTGGTTGCTGATTGCTCAGATGCTTTTTTGTGCAGACTGGTGTGATGCAGACTCATGATGAGGAAACCAGGAAGTTTTTTAAACATTCTTCAGTAATGTGTGTTCTGTCGCCTCGGTATGCCAGCAGCAAGATGAGCTTCTTGAAGCAACAGGTAAGTGTTAGGACAATTCAGGGTTGGTTCCACATTTCACTCTAGAACAATTTCACACTACCCAGGGATCAATTTCTCATATAAAATCTATTAAGTTCTGAAAATTGTTTCCGAAACAAATATTTTAAAAGCCAAAAACATGAACAGCTGAGATATGTTCTCTCGTTCTCTTCTGTTTTCTTTAAGTGCTCCGAGACCGAGACAAACGGTTATAAAACAGAAATGTGCACTGGGAAAATGTACTCAGGGAACGGACTCTTTCAAATGTACTAATTAAGGGAACAATCAAACGTTAGAGAACAGATAACTCTTTTTGAAAACAGTAAACCGACTAGGCCTCGGTAATGTGGTAGAAGTTTTGAGTTTGGCAACCTGCCAATGATGATTTGATGGTTGCTGTATTACATGATAATAATGTAGTCAATTCTTGTTGTCGTATGGTTTTTGTATACTGCTCTATTTTCGTTTGTATTTTGTTGTATCATAGACTAGATACGCCCCTCCTGTATGTTGTCAGGAGATAGGATTCTTTGTGAGCTAGTTTCCAGTTGAGTCAAATATGAAATGCCCTGTGTTTTGTGGCGTAAGCTCTAAACAGTGGGTATGTATTTTGTCGATGCAAAATTTAGCATGGGAAATGTACTTTCACATGTTAATTTAACTGTCTCAAGTTACAAGATATGTTTCTGTTTATTCAATTTCTCCTCACCTTTCCTCCTGGAACGTTAGTCATAGCTGTTAAGTTTTCTTGTCTTTTGAGATAGTTTCATGGAGTTGTTTTTATATGATATTATGCAGGTTGTTGGAACGGTCTTCACACACCACCAAAAGTGTGTGATTGTGGACACACAGGCTGCAGGGAATAATCGGAAGATAACTGCTTTTATTGGGGGTCTTGATCTATGTGATGGTCGCTATGACACACCTGAGCATCGTCTATTTCGTGATCTTGACACTGTATTTTCTGGTGATTTCCACAATCCTACATTTCCTGTAAGTTTCAGCCCAATTGGGCATATGAATTTGTTAACTGTTTCACTTGTTCTTTCATTTTATTAGGAATAGGACAGACCTGTTTTTCAACAGAACATTTTTTGGTTATATTATTCACTGTGTCTGGATCGAACCCATGGTGGGAATGAAAATTGTGGTGTGGACCCTCTATTAATCCTGATGTTCCACCTAGTACTCAGTAGTTTCCGACTGGAAATTGTATTATAATATCATTGATAGTGCCTTAGCGGAAACCCCTAGTTACAGGGTTGAATTAGATAGATACACCATTAGATTCTGAGTCCCTGTTTAAATACTCTGATGTGGTTTTATTGAAATTTCACCACAGAATTTCTATTTTGTAATATTGCCCGTAAGCACCTATAGTGTGGGATTAGAAGAGCTACACCATTTCAACTGTTCGGGTTTATTACCAGAACTTAAAATCCCTTTCCAAATGCCCACCTACCCCCAGCCACTGATTGCAAATTTGCGCTACCCAGAAAAGAAAAGATTATTTTGCGGCAAAGATAGTATAGTATCTGTGGTGTGTGGGCTGTAGAGGGATGTTGATCCACCAGAACTGAGTCTAGGTTCTTGAATCGGCCTATAGGTTATGCCTTAATGCCATCGCTAGAAGTATTTTCTTGCCTTTCTTGAGTGACAAAGTCTCAGTTGTATTTGCTTCCATATAATGTTCTAGAACAAGCTTAGATATCAAATTTATTGGACTCAATTTGATAATCAAATTCTAAGCAGCCAATTGTAATTGTTAGGTCCAAACATTTAATTCCTTTTGCTATCCTGCCCACTGTGGCCTTGTTTGTAGGACCAAGTTAAAGATTGGTAAAAACTAAAAGTTTTTTATTGTCTTTCATCATAATTATAGAATAGGTTAATTCTTTGTTGTGGATTGCATATCTATGAATTATTGAGCGTGGAAGTCAATTATCTTTTGCTATTTTTACATTGTCGGAAGTATTGTTTTATGTTTTATTACAATGTGGTAACACTTCGCCCTTTCTTTTTCTCTCATGTTTTTCCAACAAAAAAAAGGGAATCATTATCTGATTTATTGTTACTTCTCAGCTCTCACTCCTCTCATATATTATGTGTAGGCTGGAACAAGGGCTCCTAGACAACCATGGCATGATTTGCACTGCAGAATAGATGGACCTGCTGCGTATGATGTTCTTATTAATTTTGAGCAGCGATGGAAAAAGGCAACTAAGTGGAAAGAGTTTGCAATCCTTTTCAAAAAATCTTCTCAATGGCATGATGATGCTTTGATAAGAATAGAACGCATCTCATGGATATTAAGTCCTTCCGTTACCACAAAGGATAATTATACGGTTGTTCCAGAGGATGACCCTTTAGTATGGGTTTCTAGTGAAGAGGATCCTGAAAACTGGCATGTTCAGGTTGGACAATGCAAGCTTAGTTCTGAGTAACGTTACTTGACTGCCATTCTTTCTTGACTTTGGATATAATTCGTGTCATTACATTGTTTTCCAATTCTTACAGATCTTCCGCTCCATTGACTCAGGGTCCCTCAAAGGATTTCCCAAAAATGTTGATGTTGCTCTGTCCCAGGTTTATATACTTTCATGTTCATCCTATTTTCTGAAAACTCTGAATATAAAGTGAAACTCTATACAACATGTTTAGACATGAATATATATTGAGTTTAGAATCTTATATACGGAATTGATTAGACCTGTATCCCTCACTTTCTAATTAATATAATGTGCATGCAGAATCTTATTTGTGCTAAAAATTTGGTCATAGACAAGAGCATTCAAACAGCGTACATTGAAGCAATCAGATCTGCTCAACACTTTATTTATATTGAAAACCAATACTTCATTGGATCATCGTATGCATGGCCTTCTTATAAAGATGCAGGTTAGGCTTAAAAATTCTTGGTTTTTAAAAGCAGGATAATTTTCTGTATTTTATTGGTTTACTCTGCAGAGAAAGGAGATCCTGTAAAATTTGATTCATTGATCTTGAAGGGAAAAGAAAATCAAAGTTGAACACATTGATTCTGAAATCTTTATTTCTTTCAGAAGTTGATTAGATAGAGGAAAGAATTGTTGGTTTGATGTGACTTTGCTCCAAATCTGAATAAATGATGATAATAATGTCACTATATTATTTTAATTTAGTCAGGAAGAACTCTTCCTCCCAAGTCTTTCCAATCTTCTTCTCTTTGTCTTAAAAAAACTTCTTTTATTAAGTTTCTTAATTAATTAATGGTATTATTTTATTTGCTTTAGTAACTATTTGACTTTTTTCTACCCTTGTGCATAAGATATACTTTCAAAATCCTTGGTTTGTTTCTTTTGTATGCAAAAGAAAAAGAAGAAAAGAATTAAAGACCATTAGATGTCTTATTATGTGTCTTCTGATGTCAGGGGCTGATAATCTCATCCCAATGGAGTTGGCACTGAAAATTACTGGTAAAATCAGAGCTAAGGAAAGGTTTGCTGTCTATGTTGTTTTACCAATGTGGCCGGAAGGTGATCCAAAAACTGGGGCCATGCAAGAAATCCTCTTTTGGCAGGTACCAGACTGTGTGTATTGTTTTGAAGTTTATTTTCCAATGATGGAAATTTAGAATTTATGAATATTAAGGATTCTGCTTTTCTAAGTACACTTTATAGTGTACAATGTAATTGTTGCTAAGCAAATCAAGGGAGTGAGTTCTCTCAAATTCTGATTGGAACCAGAATAGGAATGGTAGAACAAAAGTGATACTAATAATGAATTAGAACTCTATCAGAGGTATAAACCTTTGGTACAATGCTGCATGCTGGGAAATATGAAAATAAAACTGGGGTGATGGCTGGGGAATAGTTCCATACAAGATGAACAAAAGAAAATAATCATAACAGAAATTGAGAACCCCTTTACTAAGGAAGAACCAGCTTCTTTACTCAGCTAGCCAATATTGATATACCAATTTCCTCATTTCATTCCTAATTATGGTAATGAAGAGACATTTTATCTTGGCCTATTTTCCATTTCCTCTTTCTTTTCCTACTAAAACCCTCGCTAATCAGCCTACCAAATACTTATCAAAATGAACCATTTATTTTCATCAATGATTACCAAATTCTCACTTTACTCTCTAATGTGGCCTCCCTGTCAAATGATCTTTCTAAAGCTTAGTGCTTCTAATGATCATAAATGTAACAAAAAAATAAATATTTATTTTCAATTCTGTGTTTTTGGTATACAGGGCCAAACGATGCAAGCGATGTATGACACGATTGCTAGAGAATTGAAAGCAATGCAACTTTCTGACGTGAACCCTCAAGATTACCTCAATTTTTATTGCCTTGGTAATCGGGAAGACTTAAATGAAGAGAATTTAAGCACAAATGGTGCACAGGTGATTTTCTAAAATAATATTATATCCATCTTGTTTATATCTTCAGTACACCATAATTATTTTCTCTTAAGCTTTTTTAAAATATAGTTTATTAATGTATTAGACCATACAAGGTTGCTTTATATCCTAGATCATTATCTGCCACTGTCCATGATGAAATTTCTGTATATTGATGACAATGATAGTAATCTCTTGCCAGTAATATCACTTCACTCGCAAAAGATGTATTTTAAGTTATTGCTTCGTAGTATAGTAAAAATCATTGGTTACTTTATTTCATCCATCAGGACTCATAAAGGCAGCATCTTCTAAATCGGTGTTGAATTTTATTTGCCAATTGTAACGTACAACATTTTGGTATAAGGCTTTGGCCATTTTTTGAGTTCAAGTTCTCTTAGACAGTGAACGAAAATGGTTATGAGTATATTTTTCTTGTCAGGTCTCGGGAGCATATAAACATCGCAGATTTATGATTTATGTGCATGCTAAGGGAATGATTGTTGATGATGAGTATGTAATAATTGGATCTGCTAATATAAACCAAAGATCTATGGCTGGTACTAAAGATACTGAGATAGCTATGGGTGCATATCAACCCCATTACACATGGTCAGTTAAGCAAAGACATCCACACGGTCAGGTTTGCATTTCTCCCTAAGCTTTTATTCTTGAAGCAGATTTTCTATTTGTAAATCTTTCTATCCAGCCACAGATGTCATGTGTTATTCTATACAAATTGATTATAAATCAAATATATCAAATTACTGGATAATTTCTAGGCATAGATAGACCTGAAAATCACCCTTATCTTCTAATGAATGTGAACCTCCCAAATTATCGAATCACTAAATGTAGTCATGTCATGGATAAGTAACCAGATGAAAAACATTGCTAGTTGATGTTCTACCTATGTATCTCTACTACCTTGTCTGTTTGGAGAAAATTGATTGATGCCTTGATGGTTTGAACCTCTGAGCTTTTGTGTGCCAATATGCCATGTGATATTATATTTATTACATCAATGGTTTTGTTCTTGCAGATTTATGGTTATAGAATGTCACTTTGGGGAGAGCATCTTGACATGTTAGATGAAACTTTTGAGGAGCCAGGGAGTTTGGAGTGTGTGCGTAAAGTGAATGCAATTGCTGAAAATAATTGGAAATTATTTGCTTCTGAAGATTTCTCACTTCTGCAAGGACATCTTCTTAAGTATCCTATACAGGTAGATTCTGATGGAAAGATTAGATCCCTACCCGACTGTGAGACTTTTCCCGATGCTGGTGGTAAGATATTGGGTGCTCACTCCACAGCAATCCCAGATATTCTAACAACTTAAACTCCTGAATTCATGTTGTGAAGATTATGTAACATGTTGTTGCCTGTCCTTTCCTGAGAAAGATGACAGAAAAAGAAGTTGGGTGAAGTTATGTAGCTTTCTGTACTTAAACTATTGTTCAGTTCATTTGTAAATCTTTCACAAGGTATTGATTCATATTTTGTAAAGGATTACCTGTTTATAGTTAGTTTGTGTCCGTTGACTTGTCATTTGTTTGGTTATAGTTTTATACATGAAACACATATATTATTCGAATTTGAGAAGTGGCTTCCTATCTAACGAGTGTTTTTTTTGTTATCATTTATTGTTTTTTCTAACTTAAAATAAATTGTTTCTCGTAACATCAAAGATGTGAAGGTTGTGATCATATGTCATACTTTCTTTTATCTAAATTTATTCCACATTTATTATGATAATATCCTTTGTTGTTAACACTTTAATGTGGTATGAGAGATTAAATGTTCTTTTAAGGACTATGAGAGAGGAAAAATAAGTCAAAAAGTCTAAGAACAATCATACACAAAAATCTTTTGAAAAAAAACAGGTCTCCAATAAATCTTTACTTTCACTTCCCATTTTTGAATAAGGATTTACGGAGGAGATCAAAGGTTGAGAGAAACAGTGAAAGACGGTAATATTCAAACTCCATTGTACAACTCAGAAGTTATAATAATGAAATAGGAAGAAGAAAATACTTGTCACCATAAATACGTAGTGATATTTTGGAATTTGAAACTGCCGATAAAGCTTACAAAAATTTGCACTTGTCATCATAAATACATGGTGATATTTTGGAAACTTCCACGAAAGTATTAAATACATTGTGATATTTGAAAACTGCCAAGAAAACTTAGAACAATTGAAAGGAGAAATTTCAAGGAAATGATAGGACGAAGAGGATGCAAGTTTTAAATCTGGGAGAGAATTTGAAGCTATTGAAGGTTAGTGAATCTGTTAAATAGTTCACTGTGATCAAAGTCTACGGGATAAAATTTTGGTCTATCTGTCTAAGAGCTTTGAATCAAATATCTCTCCTGTAGAAGATAGAAGTAACCACATATTTGATAATTCCAAACTCTAAAGAGACTCGTGTATTTGATAATTCCACACTCTAAATAGACTCGTGATGGTGCTGGAAATAGTGTTACAAAGATGTATCTAAGAACAAGATCTAAAAGCAATGGTGAAAGCTGTTTTCAAAGGAAGTTTTATCAAAATTTCTCAAATCAATTATTGCCTGTGTGGACCAACAGGATGGTGAGGATAAACGAATTCCATGTGGTTCATTTATAGTACATTGAAAGGACAAATTCTTCCTCCCGTACCCTCTTCCTGCACCCCCATATAATTTTTTTATTCCATAGCTGTCCTTCATGAAATTAAATAAATACTCCTATCTTAATAAAATCGCTCCCCTTCCCAATCGGATGACCAGGCCATTCGGTTTACAGGTTTTTGAAATTGTGAACCGGATGGGGGTGCATCCGGTTCTCATTTTCTAAAAAAATACAAACCGGACGACCTCATCCGGTTCTCAAC
>Ga0099825_1001886_pt1 | contig 27327 bp, 10 predicted proteins | sample SiratroredBW_FD_76838 | JGI IMG/M metagenome (GOLD analysis project Ga0099825, IMG submission 76838) | Root nodule microbial communities of legume samples collected from California, USA - Siratro red BW | ecosystem: Host-associated > Plants > Roots > Nodule | place: USA: California | collected...
TTAAAAATAATAATTATTAATAAATTTTTTTTATATTATAATATTTTTATTTTTTATAATTTATTTTTAAATAAAAAAATAAAATTGAGTTTGTTTTTTTTTTTTTTTTTTTTTTTTTTTTACATGTTTGTAACGTAGTAAAAATATGAGTTTTATTTTTTTTTGTCCAAATGATAGTCATGTATGGAGATATAAGAGTGACATAGCAGATGTTGAAGAAAACATGAGAAGTTAGGAATATTTAATGAATAAAAATGTCAAATGGATCTTCGAAGTATAAAAAATATTTCACTCTTCGTTTTAAACCCTTTAGTTGGAATGACTTTGAAGTTTATAAATTGAAATAATGAAAACTTCGCTAATGAAAGGCACCCACTAGGAATGTCGCCTTAGCAACCTACACTGAATATATAACTTATGCCATTTTAACAACCAATGTTTGATCCTTATATGAGAAACTGCTCAAATATTTAGTCAAATAAAGATTTTTTCTCATGCCTATGATAAAAATTTTAAACTTAACAATACGATTATTGAAATATTGAATATTTAATTATAATTGTTTAGACAAATGGACGATAGTAACCATGAAATGATTAATATGTTGTGCTAATAAGTGACTTCAGTTTTAAATTTATTGGGACAAATCATTGTCGATAATATTCAATGTGAGCTACCTAAATAAGGATAGATTGAAAGTCTCTCAAAATGAAAATAAATCATAATAAACAAATACATAATAATTCAACAAGATGATCTTAATAACCAAATAGAGAATAATTACAATGAATGAAGAATCATGTAAGAAGAGTAAAATGGATAATAATTGAGTAAATAAGCAAACGTTACAAACTTAAAATAACTTTAAAATCAACCAAATGATGAGATATTTGATAAATCAACAAAAGCTATAAATAAAATATTTTAATTAATTTTATTTTATATCTCCATTTATATATTTATTTTCTCTTAAGGTCTCATTTATTAAGAGTTTACAAAATACTCAAATACTAATTTTTATGGAGCAATGAGATAATGAATAGTATAACATAAAACTCTGTAAGACATTAATTATGTAGAAGATAACACTAAATAAGAATGTAATAATAAAATGTTTCTAAGTTGATTGACAAAATTTGGTCCATCACAGTATTTTAAAATTCAATATAAAATTAATTTCTATAATTAAATGAAAATTGAGAATAAAAATTATTATCAATTTCTTTTAGAGATAATTAATTACTACGATCGATCATGAGTATACTATGTGAAATAATAATAATTATTATAATTAATTATGTGTTTATATTTTATTTCCACTTTATTATTATCAATATTAAATATTAAAATGTAATGAAAATACAACTTAAATGGTCAAGTGTTTATTTAACATATGAGAGGTACAAAGTTTACCCCTCTCAATCTCACGTTTATTTTTTAGTTTTACTTATATTATAATAAAATAAATATAATTAATTATATAATATAACATAATAATATTTAATATTAATATTAAAATAATAAATAATAAAAATAATAAATTTATAAAATAATAATAATTAATTTTTATATTAAAATAATTAGTATTCTTATAATTTCATTAAATAAAAAATAATAATTTATCTATCACATTTAATAAATTAATTATATTTCATTTTAAATTAATATTAACTACAAACACAAATTTATAATTTTATTTATTAAAAACAATTATTTTAACAATTACATTTACTACATTACTTATAAATTATTTTCTTAAATTTTATTATCTTTCCTTAACGACACTTTCTACCATTCCAAATACAGTGCCTTATATCCATTCAAATAATCAAATATACACGTAATATTTGGATGGACAAGTCCATTATTTATTTTAACTATATTCCTTTATAACAGTAAAAGAATAATTTAAACACATTCTTAACATGAGTTTAAGATCAGTGACTGTCGGTTCTGTGAAAAAGGTTATAGTTTTAATATTTTTTTCAATGGATTTTATTTGATTTGAAAACATTTACACACAACTTGTCACACTATTTATTATATATATTAATTATTAACTACATTCTAGTTTAAGATATACATAATAAACGAAAAGCTACCGAAATGAAATTTAAGAAATAATTTTATTTTATTTATAGATATAGTTGTAAATTTGTTATCATTATTATTGTAATTTATTTTATCTGGATTCAATAAGATGATCTCATATGAGAGGTACAAATTCAATCTCCAACATGCATTTTTTTCACTTATATTATAAAAAAATAAATATAATTAATTATATAATATAACATAATAATAATTAATATTATCACTAAAACAATGATAAAATCATAACTAATAAAATAATAATAATAATAATTAAAAAGAATTTATAAGATAATAATAATTTAATTTTTATTTTAAAATAATTTAAATTCTTATAACTCTGTCAACTAAAAAGTAATAATTTATCAATCACATTTAATAAATTAATCCTATTTCATTTAAAATCAATGTTAAATATAAATAAAATTTTTTATTCTTACAATTTTATCTTTTAAAAAATTTATTTTATCAATGACAATTATCACATCATCACAAATTTTTCTCTTAATTAAATTTTATTATCGTTTGCGTAATCTAAAGTTTATGCGATCTCAGATCCATTGGTGTAAATTAAGTCAAATTCATCAAATCTATACATAATATTTGGATGGACAAGTCCATTTTCTTTTTGTAACTATATTCCGTAGATGAACGAATTTAAACACATTCTTAACACGAGTTTAAGATCAGTGACTGTCGGTTCCGTGAAAAAAGGTTATAATTTTAATATTTGTTTCATGGATTTTATATACAGTTGTAAATTTGTTATTTATTATCATTATTATAATTTATTTTATGAGGATTCAATAATCGAATAAAAAACTAATCATGATTTATATTAAAAAAATACAGGAAGAGAAAAATAGTACTGTAATTTAAAAGATGATTAGTGGTAAGTGCAGGGGAAAAATGATGGATGGGGTTTGTGATAGGGTGGGAGAATTAAATGGGGGAGAAACAGTGAAGAAAACCAGAAGCTGATTTGGCTAGGGTACCATATGTCTTTATAAATGAGGGACATAACCTATAATGCTAAAGGTAGCAGACTAGAGAGAGAATTACACCATCTCATCAGTGCAGAGAGGAAGAGACATTCGGACTGTCCCACAAACTTTACCAGCTTTATTTACTTAACTGCACCACACCCTCTTTTCTATAGTGAATAATCTCAGATTAGATGCTATACTATCGACACTGACTCAATTCTAACTCAGACAAAAGGAAGCATAATCATGTCCACTTCAACACACCAATAGGGCTTACAACTTCTCAATTATGGAAAACCCATATACCACAACTCAAACAATTTTTTCCATTTTCAAGCTAGGTAACAATACTCACTACTTTAAGCAAATTATTTATCTGTTTTCTTTTTTCACTCTTCAAATTAATTAAAAATTACTGTGGAAAATGTTTTAAGGGGAAAGGAAAGGACAAGGTGAAGGGTGATTCCGTGTCATCTATCTCTTCCACTATTCCATCATCCATCATCGTCAGTATTTACTTGTTGGCTCTCCCTCGATTTGATCGTTCCTCTCTCTCTCTCTCTCTCTTCTGAGAAGTGAGATTTGAGAAAGAATTGCGCTGTTTGTTTCTCTCTCCTGCTTTTCTTTGGCAGTGGCGCAGTGCAGGAAACGAGGGGGAGAGTTTCATTGGGAAGGTAAAATCCACCCTAGCTTTGCACCATTCCCTCAGCCAGTTACATCACCATCCACCACTCTCTCTTTTTCTTCTACTACAACAAACAACAAACCCCAGTTAGTTTATGCGTGCATCTTTCCCTTTTTTTTCTCTCTCTACTCGTGCTCCAGTGAAGGGTTCAATGGGTGGTGGTAAGTGGTAAGGTTTATAAGAAAGACCCAACACCCGTTTTTCTAAGCAAAATTGTGTGGACTTTGTCAGGAAAGCCACAGTAGGAAAAAAAAAACACAACCCTCTTCCACTTCGTGTATCAGACCACAACTACAGCACCAAGATCACTGTTTTGGATTTTTCTGTAAAAGGCCTGAAACTTGTAGCATAAAATCCGGGGGAGCCCTGAAGACAACTCATCTTCGGAGCAAAAGTAGAGGGAAAAAGGAGAGATGGGCTTAGATTTTTTTTTGCCCTTCATGTGATAAGCTGAGGTAGTAAAGTTTGAATATAATATAGGTAGGGGAAACGGATAAGAGCGTGGATGGGCGTGTTTGTGAATTGGTGAGGAGGCAATGGAGGGTGGTTCTAACGAGGCCTCCAGTGTGATGGGTTTTGGAGAGAATACAAGTAGTAGTGGGGTTTGTCCAATGATGATGATGCCTTTAGTGACTTCTCATCATGGTGGTCATCATCCATTAAATCCTAATCTTAATAATCCTGATCGTAATCTTAATGAAAACACAAACACAAACACTCTCTTCCTTCCCATGCCTACTACTAATAATCACCACCCAAACCGCAATAGCATCCACGACAATAACCACAACACCAACACCTCCGAGTTAGGGTATTTCATGGAGATCCACAACCGCAACACGAACAACAACAACGATGGAAGTTCCTCGTCTTCTTCCGCTGTGAAGGCCAAGATCATGGCCCATCCTCACTATCACCGTCTCTTGGCAGCCTACGTCAATTGTCAAAAGGTGAGGGAAAGGAAAAAACGCAAAAGGTTAACCTTAACTCATGATATCCATTGACCCAACGTTCCCCACTCAGGTGAAAAGTAGATAAATATAGACAGCCAGAGTGATTGAAAACGATGCTTAATTAATTTATTCAACTCGTAGACACTCTTTCCTTGGTTAGTTCGGATCTGTGTTGTGACATGTGAAGTAATTCCTTTATTAAAGTAAGTCATCCATTCATACTAGTGACAAACTACGTATTATTATTATATTTAAAGAAAAAGAAGTTGTAGTAGAAGTATAAACCCTTTATAGATGGCTAGCTTAACTATTAATGACAAGCATGATATGTGGTCACAAGGGTTTACTTATACAGTTGATGGACGTACTTAGCAGGTTGGGGCGCCACCTGAAGTGGTGGCAAGGCTAGAAGAAGCATGTGCTTCTGCTGCAGTGACTATGGCAGGTGGAACTGCCAGAATCGGTGAGGATCCGGCGCTGGACCAGTTCATGGAGGCTTACTGTGAGATGCTGATCAAGTACGAGCAAGAGCTCACCAAACCCTTCAAGGAAGCCATGCTCTTCCTTCAAAGGATCGAGTGCCAGTTCAAATCTCTTACCATTTCTTCTTCCGACACTGGTGATTCATAACCTCTTCTCCAACTCCTACTTTGATTTCTATGTTTCTTATTCTTTTAATGTTTCTTTTGTTGGGTGTTTGCCTGTTTAATGTTAATTTATTTAATTTAATATCCTTGCATGTCTGTGTTTTCAAGGATGTAGGTTCTGGGAAAGTTGTTAAATAACTTCTTGTTCTTGAATTTAACCGAGTGCTTGCTTCATCCACTTTTTGTATTAAAAAGTTGAAATAATTCTCCTACCGTTCAGTGTTTGTTTTCACTATGAATGATGTTTAATCGATATATAGTCTTTGTCTTTTCTTTGTTTATGAAGACTTCAAATCCTGGCATGGGTATGTATGTAAATAAGTTATTGGTGCTCAAAAACGTGTTTTTTCCTGTCAAAATCTGAATGGGTGGTACCTATCTGTATAACATCTTATCGGTGTTAGTGCATTGAATGAACTTTCGTTGGCATCTTATAAATTGTGCACTTCCTGCGCGCCCTGATGATATTGACACAATTTCAGCTTTTTTATTTTTGGAAATACAAGTCTTTACTTAAATTATTGTCTGTGTGTTTCCCTATTTGATTTTACTACTCTTTCTACTTCGCTGTTGTTTGATTTTGCATCTGAGTGTGGAGAAAACTCATGCTAAAGTGAATCCAACCACAAAGGGAGTGGCAGCTGGAATGTGAATTTGGTTTTAGTGGAGAGAGCCTAGGGTTTCATTAAACTGGTGCTCAAGAGTCAAGAGTGTTAAATGCGAGGTTGTTGGTGATTATGTCGTTTCGGAATGTCAAATGCTCAGTGCAGTCAGACAAATGGCTTTAAAGAGCCTCTTAGAGGCAGTTGCAGGAGATATTTAGCAACAATGGTCGATAATATAAAATATTACATTAAAGAAGGCATTTTGCACTGCATTTTATCAAACAAAAATAAGTAGTTTTAGCTATTCATCATCATTTTGCTCTAAAACAATTCATGTTTTTGCTAAACTAACTTTTAATAGTTTATGTGCTGATAAATTCATGTTTTTTAGTTGGGTGGCCTTTGATATTCTCAGAGTTATTGTATCTATGCGTATTGTCGTTATTTATCATGTGTTTGTGTCCGACGGTGCAGTGCATATTACGTGGTTACTATAACTGTGTCTTTGATATGATAAAACTACAACTTGGTGTGTCTAAAACTGGAAATGGATGGTCACTTACCATATGTACATGTACACGGTGCTAACATTGCATATTGAAATTAGCATTTGAATGTGACAAACCATCGATATTTGTCAAACTTTGCTGCTTGAGCGTTGTACAGTGAATAATAGTAGGAAACTTTTTGTGTATTGCCTTAGATATAATTACAACCGAGATTTTTTAAATATCGATCCATTTATGTATGAGCCTAAAGTGGTGCATGATCTTCTGTTGATGTCAACGAACAAATCTTTACGTTCTTGGTCCCCCGATTATTTAGTAGTTCATGGGTTTATTCTGGGAAGAGGGTCCCCCGGCAATTTCTTTTTGAAGGTGTTCAACAATTAAACTTTTTCAGTGGATTCAATTATTATTGTTGTTACTACTTCTGTTGTTGCTATTAATTTCTTGATGGTTTTAATTCTTCCATGACTAATGGCAATGTCTTTTTGCTACTACTTTGGCCCCTCCAAGAACGTGGCTGTATGAATATTGTTGCATGTGATTTTAGATAAATATGACCCTGATTACTGTGTGGTGTTTTGCTTTAATTATGAACTTTTTGAAGTAATTCAATTTGTGCCCCTTTTCTCTGTATTTACAGTGGCCTCACGCTGCAAAGAATGAAATTCCATTTTCGCTTGATGAGGTTTAATATGATTGATAAATTAGCCTTACACAAGCTAAATCGGTGAAGTGGGAAGTCACATTTAAAGACTATAGTCCTCTTTTCTGACGTTGTTGGGTTTAGGTATTTAGTGTCTCATGATATGGGATATGGAGTCACTGTCTCTATTAAGAATACGGTTGGATTCATTTCTTATTCGATCATTTTAAAATCTGATTTTTGTTCATCATTCATTGTTTTCTAATTAATGTAAGATGTACTGTTAGTCATCCTTTTTCTTATCGTACCCCGAAGTCAAAATCTGCACCAAACAGGAGTACAAGGTAGTGGTTTGGTAGTAAAATATATCATGTCTTTGCTACATTAATCTTTTAATTGTTGTATAAATTTGCTTTTCATGGAGAGTTACAATTTAATAATAGCCACTAAACTTTACTAGAAAAATGATATTTTGTTGGACCCATCGCACCGTATAATTTTGGAGTGTAGAAACTTTTGGTATAAAGTTTGTTAGTTGAGAAATTACTAGGTGGTTTGAGATCACTTGCTTTGGTGTCAGCTAATCAAATGTTGTTAATTATTTTATCTTAAATTCAAAGAATTAAATACATTCAGACTGGTGGACAACACAAGACAGATGGTGGTACAAGACCGTTATAATTTCTGGGGTTCGTGTTATAATTTATAAACGTTTTACATTAGTAGCTTCCGTAAGAAATTTAATGGAGAATTCACATCAAATGCTTTTTCCTAGTGATCTTCTGCTCATTCTGAGCAAATAATTACATTGGAAGATAAACAATATTTATATTGAATTAGTCTTTTTCTTTGTTTTCTAATTGGGTTGATCACCAGCTTGTAATGAAGGTGGTGATAGGAATGGATCTTCTGAAGATATTGATGTACACAACAACATAATAGATCCACAGGCAGAGGACCAAGAACTGAAAGGTCAACTCTTGCGTAAGTACCGTGGATACCTAGGTAGTTTGAAGCAGGAATTCACCAAGAAGAGAAAAAAGGGCAAGTTGCCGAAAGAAGCAAGGCAACAATTACTTGATTGGTGGAGCAGACACTACAAATGGCCTTACCCATCTGTATGTTGCATCTGTTACTTTATTTTTAGTTATATGTGAAACATGTTATTGCTGTTTTTGTGGAAATAATTTAGCAGGTTTTTGTTTGTGGTACCTGCATGAACAGGAATCTCAGAAGCTGGCTCTTGCAGAGTCAACAGGGCTGGATCAGAAGCAAATTAACAACTGGTTTATTAATCAGAGGAAACGGCACTGGAAGCCTTCGGAGGACATGCAATTTGTGGTGGTTGATCCAAGCCATCCACACTACTACATGGAAAATGTTCTGGGCAATCCTTTTCCTGATCTCTCCCACACAATGCTCTAAGAAACGTTGTGTGGTCTAAACCTATGTGTTCTGTCAAAATGCAATATATAATAAGTATGTTACTTTAGTCAGTAACCATATTTACACAGTGAAAGATGTCTTAATGTTAATCTCAGAAATGATTTACCTTTTGCACTTGTAATATTGAGTGGGAATCATGAACTCTTTTTTGTAATTCAGTAACTATTTTTCTCAAGGAAATTTGCATGTTCATAAAATATTGTTGGCTCATAATTTGTGTTAGAAAAGGAAGTTATATATATATATATATATACTAATTACTTGTTTCTATCGTTCTTAGTTGTATTAGCATGGTCCGATAGCATGGGTAATTTAACTATAACTTATAAATAAGTATTTACATTAGTTGTCGTGATGCCTTATTGCATAAAGGTTAAAATTAATATATTTAAAAATGTAAGTATAATTTAACTTTTAGAAAGGGTAAAGATAAATATTATGAAGCTTAATTTGTATACCTGATTATGTCAGCTCGAAAATACAATCACAATCTAATGCGGTAAAATGGTATAAGTTAATCTATAACTGTATTCCGATTAATGAATAAATATAATATAATCAAATGTAATGATTAAAAAGTAATTTTTAAAGAATTTTGTATGCAAATCGTTTGATTATTTTTAATCTCTGGTACTAGCTATTCTTTCTCGTTAACTAGATAAAACAGATTTGAAAAAAAGTAAATATTATCATATAAGCCAGCCTAACGTGAAGCTACCTAAAAAGTGTTGTCAAATGAGAGTCTTGAGCTTTAAACTAAAGAATCTCATAGATGGTAGCCACGAAAACGTGTAGAGAAGATTTAAGAACGGAAATTACTTCAAAAAATAGAAAAAAAATGCGAGTTTCTATCAGTTCAATGAATCCCACAACAACCGTTTCAGGTGATGTATTACGTTTTTTTTTTTTTAGATAGTGTTTTAAGAATTAGTGTCATCTACGTATAGTAAGTTTAATAAACTAGAAATATATTTAAACTTAAAATAATAACGTAGGAGCACAATATATAAAATAAAAAATATCAAGTCATATTCTTAGAAATTTAGTTCAATGGATTTCGCCCATGTATTAAATTATTAGGATAATTTTTTATTTTAATAATTTAAGATTGGTGATATTTTGATACCCACCAGGTCAAAAACACTTAGTTCACAACTCAAAATATTAATATTTTACTTTTTAACTTAAAATTCTAATACATATTATTATATTATTAAAGTGAGTTATAAAGTGGGTGTATTTTTTTATGGGTGTCAAATTGTTATTTTCCAAAAATTAATTCCTGATTCATGATTTTGACCATTCTATTTGAATTAAAAAAAAAATAATCTAATTACCATATGTGTATATTTTATGTTGATAATCGAAGTTAGACCTAATATATTTATTGAAAATATTATAAAACAGTAGTTTAATATTAATTAAAATATACTTATATCAAATTAAAAATTTAAAAAAATAGAAAATTTTCAAATATTGGTAGACTAAAATTGAGGGAAACAATAGAATGATCAAACTCAATGGTAAAAATTAGAAATATCAAAAATTATAATTTAGTCCAGTTATTATATTGCATTTTTATGTTATGGAACACGATATTATAAAATGAATAATTTTTTATTGGTTAATAATGTAAATTTACGTTGAATATATATATATATATATATATATATATATATATATATATATATATTGTAAAACCTTTTTTATGTTTATGAATTAATTCACAGTTATTTCGAAATCTGAATTGCAATCGTTGTCCTTTTAGTTATTTCAGTATTCACCCGACCCGATGCTATTTGTTGGGTGGCCCGAGTTCAACGTTTTTCTATATAAAATTTTATCTTTTTACAATCATGACATTTGAATCTATCACCTTCGTTTCTTAAATTTTAACACAACCAAACCAATTGCACAGGCTAATTTTAAAATACAAAATAATGTTAGACATTTGTACATATTGAAAGTAATAAATATTACAAAAAATTTAGAAAAAAAATAAAAATAAAATAAATGCTTATTTTAGAGATAGAATAAAAGGAAAGGCAAAAGGGTGAAACTAAAGCAAACCATGAATCAAACCTACAATAAAAGACATATTTTCTAGAATAAAAGGGGAAAAAACAAGAAAAAAAATGTAAAAATGAAATTATAAAAGAAATACTAAGATTAAAATTCATATCTGAGATGTTTTTTTTTTTTTTTTTTCCATCTCAATATATTAGGACTAATAAATAATGCCACAATGTTAGCTACATATGTCAAATATTAGAAACATTTTTTTATAAAATGAAAATTACTAAAATGTCAATGCTTCCGTTGGAGAAATAAGATTATAAGATAAAGCGTAAAACAATGAATCATATAAAGTTCAAAAGTTATATAAATAATAATAATAAAATACCAAAAATATGTAAAAGGTAAAAAGATAAATTTACTCAAATTACAATTTAAAATAAACAACTAGTGTTTTAGTTCATATGGTTTACAATACTAGTATGAGTGCTGATAAAAAAAAATAATATCAGCATGAGTATTTTATATAAGTAAAATTTATAATAAACATGCATATATGAATTATATTCTATTATTTTTATTTGTTTTGAAAATATATTTTAATTATAAACAGTGATGAGATTATATTAAAATGTATAAGAGGTTAATGAAAATTGCTAAAAATACTTTTGTTGAGAAAAAAAAAAACTCTTACGAAAGTTCTCTTTAAATAATGACGTGAAAAAAAAATTGATACATATAATTTTCTAATTTATATAGAGAATTCACATCTCATAATTAGACCCACTTTCTGTCTAATTTTTTTGAAAATAAATTTCACACACCAGTCTGCAATTTGCAACAAAAGGTCTCGACTGTAAAAAGGAAAAAGAAAAATTCTCTCAATCATTTCAAAGTACTTTTTTTTTTGTTAACATTCTTAATTGTTTATTAATTTTAATGTACTGTATTTTTATCTTTGTCTCTATAAATTTTTATTTTTAAATAAACTACTAATAGATAAAAATAATTTTCTATCACAGCTTAAATTATTATTTAAAAGTGTAATATATATTAAAAAATATAATTTAATTATGTTATATATTTTAAACTATAAGTAATTTGAAATATGTAAACCGGAGCAGGAAGACCTAAAATTACATCTACCGTTGTTTAAGCCTTGGTTGGATTGGACCACAGTTCTTCAGTTTCGCTTCACTCCTCGCTCATAACTTTGATTTAAATAGTAAAACTATTAAATAAAACATACAGCATAACTTTAATATTTCTATTTTTAAATATTTAAAATAAAAATAAGTTTAATACTTTTGCAAATAACAAAATAAAGAGTAATAATATTTTTAATCTTTGTATAATACTCTTTCAACATAATTTAATCTCATTAATTTTCTGTTTACAGAATAATGTTTAACGGGTTGTTTTAATTTTTTTTAATTAAATTCGTTTTATCAGAAAGAAAGCAAAATCTTTAAATTTTAAAGTGAACATCGTTGCTTTTGGTATGAAATTCATAAAATATTGTTAAAAAAATATGTATATTTATAAGTTAAGAATAGTTTGTTTCAATTTATCTTTTATGCAAATATATTTTCTGTTATAATTTCTTATATCATCTTGAAAAAAAAAATTGTAAAAAATTATATGAAATTGTATGTTTATATATATTATGAGATAATATATTTTAAGTTTCATAGTTTGTGTCGAGACATTAATGATATATATAAGAATTACATTTAAAAACTACATTTTCTTTTATGCCAGATCTGGGTTGTCACCTTATACAAACTACATTTAAAAATTACAGCTAATTTGGCATAAAAGAATTAAATGTAGATAATATTCTTTGCTTTGAAACGGAAATTTTAACAAAACTACTTTTTAATCCAAATCACTACATCACACGGAAGAGAGAACTTTACCCTCAACAGTTATCCATCCCAGCTCATGAACATTACTTTTGGCAGAGGTTACTGATAATAATCAATAAAAAAATAATCAAACTCTTCTAACTCTCTTAAAATATAATTAAAAAAAAAGGAAAAAAGAGAAGTTACAAAAAACACTAGGTTAAAAAACTGTTGTGGATTGAAGCGACTAATTGATGAGGATGTCCTTTTTTAAGGACTGAAGTTTGGTTTGTGTTTGGTTTTTTGCGTGGTTAGCGTGAAAACATGCAATCTACGTAAACGGTATAGTAATCAATACACTTTGAACCAACTTTGAATAAAAGATAGTAACGGTTGGACTAAGACATGCTAAATTTGCTTACAAAGTGCCAAAAACTGAAATTTGCGTAGCGTGTATAAGAATCATTGGCATTCGTCAGTGAGAGGAAGATTTAAACAAGTGTGGTTGCACTGAGATCGATCTAGCAGTTGCAACAATGGCGAAAGTAATTGCTGTTTCCTTAGCTTTACCATTGGTAGCAGCCATTCTGATTTCCTTGGTGTTTGCTACTATAACTTGCTTGATTCAAGAAGAGCGTTCAATATACTTGGTCTTAATGGAAGGAGAAGCACTTGCTTTTCGTGAAGAAGCTTCAATGGAGAAACATTCATCAACAATGCAACCCAACAGGTTAATACACACACTTGCACCTCTCACTCCCCACACCAACAATCTCTTTATTATTATTATTATTATTATTATTATTATTATTATTATTATATATATGATGTTATGTTTGAATTTCTATTTTTTAATGATATTTTATTATACTCGTTTTCTTCAGAGTTGATACACGACTTTTTTATTTGTTTAAAAGTTTTCCTTTATGTATTTATTAAACACCAAATTATTAGTTATTTACAATTGTTTAACACTTATTGGTGTATATATATTTATCAAAACATTAAATTATTAGTTATTTACAGATGTTTATGTCAATTATTATTAATTGTTTGAAACTTACAAATATATTTTATTATTAATTAGTCAATCACAAACTTTTATGCGAATTACGACTTGTTTAATACCTAATATGTCATGTACTTATTAAATCATAAAATTGTATTTATTTATAACGTTAATCATGTCATTATATATTAATTGCCTAGTCAGTCAACACGTTTTCATGCATATTTATTACAACGCGAAATTGTTAATTTTTTTGAGTATTGATTTCTGAAAATATTTTTATAATTTTTTTTCAAAAAAACTCAGTTACTATTATTTAAAATGAATTATTTTATTTTTAAAATATTATTCTCTTAAATCTAAATAACTTATATTTTTAGCTTACTTATTTAAATTGATTCTACATATTTTTATAATTTTAAATATTTTATTTATATTTTAAAATTTTACTTAATGAAATACACTTCTGCTAGTAGTTTTCAAATACTCTTATATCATTTTTTTATTTTAAGTTTTTCTTATAAATGGGCATGTTTGAATTAATTTTAGGGTTTAGGGTTTTTTCACTAAAAGAATATTACTTTACAAATAAATTTAGAATGGAAAACGTTTCCTTGTACTGACCAAAGAGTTTAATTAGCACGCACTAAAAAATTTCAAACTATTATATCTGATAGAAAAAAACGAATATGACTTTTGATATATATATAGTATCGAAAATTTATCATACAATAATGACTTTTGATTGGGTGACAATGTAAATAATCTTTATAATGTTATTGTACATTTTTTATTAATCATTTAAAAAATATTGTCTTTAAAATTTCAAAACTAATAATTTATGATTGCGTGACAATGTAAATAATCTTTCTAATGTTAATGTATATTTTTATTAATAATTTAAAACCTTCAGCTTCATAAATCAATCCTTAATTACAGACAAATTATGCTGATAATTGATCCTTTTAATCAACAAGCCTGAACATATTGTTTCTTCTCTGTCTCATCAGCGAAGCTACAAAGACACATGCAAAGCACTTGGTATCATCTCACGATCTATTGCTGCAAAGTACCTTGGATAAAGGAAGCTACAACAAACTCCACAGTTACAAACACATTATCAATGGTTTTTCTGTCCACACAACCCCTTCCCAGGTCCTCTTCTATTTTATTTAACACTAAACATATTTTTGTCCTTTTCTTAATTCTTAGTTTCAGTTTTACCCCAAAAATATTAGTCTCTTAAATATTTCTGATAAACTAAATTACTAATTTTCCATCATTTTTTAACCCTAAAGTTTTGCTTGACATAATAAATACTACATGACATGATATTTTTTTCTCCCATTTATTGTGCTTCATTAAGTTGATGAATTTAATACACTAAACTAACGAAAGAACGAAACTATTCTTGAAACCAAAATGAAAAACGTTAAACCTAACACTAAAATCAAAAAATAATGTGTCCATTTGTTCTTGTTTACGTGTGCATGGGGGTGGTGCAAAAAATTGCAGGCTGAAAGACTAAGAAGTGTCCCGGGAGTTAAGTTGGTAGAGAAAGACAGAGGAGTGAAAAGGATGACAACGTACACACCTGAGTTTCTAGGTTTACCAGAGGGAATATGGGCGCAGGAAGGAGGAGACACAAATGCTGGTGATGGAGTTGTGATTGGTTTTGTGGATAGTGGCATCAACCCTTTTCATCCCAGCTTTGCTTACGATCCCATGCTACCTTTCAAATCAAACCTCTCTCATTTTAAGGGTGCCTGCATGACGGGTCCTTACTTCCCTCCTAGTTCTTGCAATGGGAAGATAGTAGCCGCCAGGTACTTCTCTGCAGGGGCTGAAGCTGCTGCTACCCTCGATCCTTCCAAGGATTTTCTTTCACCGTATGATGCAGAGGGACATGGCAGGTATATATTAATTCATTGTTATTAACTCGGTCACACTACCTTGCTATGGCTAACTCCATTGGTTTCAGTCATGTGGCATCTATTGCTGCTGGAAATGCTGGTATCCCTGTTGTGGTGAACAGTTTTTGGTATGGGAAAGCTAGTGGAATGGCTCCACGTGCAAGGTGAGCTTTCTAATTTTGCTTTGTGGCTAATGAAGAACATAAACCTCAAAATGATGTATGACGACATTTGTGTAGCTGCGAATGATGTTTTTTTTTTTTTCAGGATTGCTGTTTATAAGGCGGTGTATCCCACCGTGGGAACTATAGCAGATGTTATTGCTGCGATCGATCACGTGAGCTTCACTTTTAAGTATCTGAAATTAATGAAGAAGGAAGAATGTTTAAAAAACAATAACTGAAATAGTTTGCATGATTTGCGCAGGCTGTCCTCGATGGAGTGGATATCTTATCCCTATCTGTGGGACTAAGGGAACCACCAGAAGACCCGATAATCTTCTTAAACCTCTTTGACCTCTCTTTGTTGTTTGCACGAAAAGCAGGAGTTCTGGTGGTGCAAGCTGCAGGGAACAACGGTCCCAAATCTTCAAGTGTAGTGTCATACAGTCCCTGGAGTATCGGTGTTGCCGCTAGCACCACAAACAGAAGCTACCCTTCTTCACTTGTACTTGGAAATGGCTCAATACTTAATGGCGTGGGACTATCAGGTACTTCTGTCTCTCAATACAATCTTATTACGACCTATATTTTGTCCATTTCTAGTGCTCCAAATGATCTTAACGTATGAAATTCTCACCTACAGAACCAAGTTTTGGAAATGGATCACTTTGGCATAAGCTTGTTTTAGCTAAGGATGCAGTAAAAAGAAAAGGAACAAGTCCAAAGACTCAGGAGTACATAGAGGAGTGCCAACATCCAGAAGCTTTTGACCCTAATATAGTGTTGGGAAGTATCATTATCTGCTCCTTCTCAACTGGCTTCTATAACGGCACCTCAACTCTTGCTGCTATTATTGACACCGTGAGGGCTCTAGGAATGGAGGGCTTTGTTTTAGTTGCGAAACCAAGCTATGGTGATTTTATTGCAGAGCCAATGCCTTTTGCTTTTTCTGGTATTTTGATCCCTCATGCAGATGACGCCAAGGTAAGGGAGGGCTTAGCATTATTATTAGGAAAATGGCACTGTTTCAAAAAACTTCCATTTGACACTTTTATTTATTAATATAATATTATATATAAATAAAATAATAATATATAGCAGTGTGAAAGTGTGAAATGGTGTGCAACATAAACAGTGTTGTTAAAATAACATCACCCTTATTATTATTATTATTATCTTTTCATGTTACTTAATCTTTGAAATCAGATAAGCAGAAGGCTGCTTGAAATTGTAGGTTATATTACAATACTATGAAGCACAAACAAAGAGGAACAACAAAGGAACTGCCATAAAATTTGGTGCTTTGGCAGCTGTGGGAGAAGGAAGACTTGCCTCTTTCACAAGGAGAGCGCCAATGGTCAGTAGATTTTCTTCAAGGGGTCCAGATATCATTGACATCAACAAAAATCATGCAGATGTACTTAAACCTGATATTCTTGCTCCAGGGCACCAAATCTGGGCAGCCTGGAGCCCCATCAGTGCCTCAGAACCTTTGCTCAAAGGTACTTTTCTCTTCTTTTTTTCAAAACAGGTTCTGAAATGTAAGTAGGTTATTCTCTCCTGTTACACACACAACATAATCCTCTCTCCCTCAACTCTGAGTATACTCTTGGCATCTTTGATGAAAGATAAATGCAACACACTTTGATCTTTTGAACAAACTTTTTATCATAGTTCAAATGTATTGGAAATTACTAAATTGTGTGTCTTTTCTTTTAGTAAGTCTTACGTCCTGATTCTTAGTTTGCAATAGATTTCACTATTAGTGGATCATCTATTAAAAAGAGTTTGTGGGTCCTTGGGTCCAATCAGTACTTCAAAAACCAAATTAGTTGAGTTGACAACTCAAATTTCATTGAAGACTCTTTTGCTACCAACTCATACAGGGAACATGTTTGCAATATTATCTGGTACCAGCATGTCCACACCTCATGTGGCTGGAATAGCAGCACTGATCAAGCAACACAATCCGTCATGGACTCCATCCATGATAGCCTCTGCGATCTCTACAACAAGCTCAAAGTGTGACAATCTTGGAGAGCCGATAATGGCAGAAGGATATCACGTCAACAGCTTGCTTCCCGCCACTCCTTTTGACTATGGCTCAGGCTTTGTGAACCCCAATCGTGCCGTTGATCCTGGTTTGGTACTGCCATCAGGTACGTAATTACTTGTTTAGTGGCAGAGCCAGAGAACTCAATGCTTTATCAGCTTAGTTCTTTTACTCAAAGCAACCTCAGAATTGTTCATTGGTACCAAAACAGAATATGCAGACTTCATCAGCTTCTTGTGCTCTTTGCCGAACATAGACACGGGTAGAGTCGTTGCAGCTACTGGAGAGCAGTGCAATAACCCATTTCCCAATCCATTCAGTCTAAACCTTCCTTCAGTTACAGTATCTGCACTAAGAGGGTCAGTTTCTGTGCGAAGAACTTTCATGAATGTGGGGAACACCACAGAGACGTACTTGGCCTCAGTTCTCCCTCCAAATGGGACTAACGTGTGCCTCTATCCAACTTGGTTTACCTTAACTCCCCAAGGAATGCAAGATTTGGAAATACAATTCAGTGTGGTCGAACCGATGCAGAATTTTACCTTTGGTGAGATTGTTCTGACAGGAAATCTAAACCACATTGTACGAATAACATTGTCCGTGTGGGCGGTTTCAGTGTAATGAAGATCAAATTTTCAATGTCAGGTTTAAGGTTGTTAAGTTCGGTTGGCAATGCGTTCTTTTACAAAAGCAATTATTTCCAATCTACCTAAATGGGAACATTATTTCCAAAAATGTTACAAATATTTTAGTTTAATTTCGATATCATGTTAAATGTAGAAAATTTTGCATTTTCAACTTATTAGAAATCATGTTATCCATGAACTTTAAAATAAATTGTTACAAAAGTTAATAATTTTTTAATTACATAACAACGTAATACACTGTTACAGTATTCTAATCAAGCTTTGTTACATCAGAAGTTTTCTTTTTTAAAAAAGCAGCTGTTTCACAGTTTTCTCACAAGTCATTACTAACTTCTCAACCTGTTGAGATTATTTAGTTTAGTTTAAAACTTATCTTTTAAAAAATTCATACAACAACCACACCTTTCTAATTAGGAAGTTTGTCAGAATATTTTATTGTAGATTATGTTTATATTTTAAAAATATATATTTAAATATGTATTCATAACATTGAAGTATAAGATCTTCTAATACATTAATATGAAATTAATATTTTTTTAATTATAAATATTTACGCACAATATTAGACTCACTTTGAATATGAAGGGTGATCCTTGGATGAGTTTAAGCTCAAACTCCATCACACCATCAATTTGTAAAAATGGGATTAAGTTCAACCTACTCTGAAGCTCACTTAAAAGCATCCACAATGTATATTCACTCTAATGGGGCTTAATTAAACTCATGGTCCTAAAATCTATTTATTTATTAATTTAAAATATCTACTCTACGGATAATCTATTATGGCATAAAAAAATTTAGACAATGGTTGCTTGTACGACTGAGTTTGCATAATTAATTTAACGTTGTGTATTCCGATAATAAACTTTATTAAGCAACCTTATTGAAAATATTCTTCTAGATTAATCCAGTCCATTTATCGCAAAATATGTGCATTTTTGGCTTTTGTAACTGAACCTTATTGAGCATAATCAGACAAGAGTAATGGTAGCTTAAGAGATAAAACTGGGTCGTCTGAGAGCAAATCACATGGAAAGTAATAACGCCTATGAATGTAGTTATAAGGGCACGAACAGACCTATTATTGAATAGGAATAATGAACAAAAAAAAATGTAACAAATTACAGTGACAAGAGTTAATTACAGTCAAGATTAATAGAAACAAGATTAATAGAAAAAAGATCAATCTGTCCTGCACATACAATCTTTACACCTAGGATACCTGTAAACACTTCTGGCCTTTGGCCTTGTCTGTACATGTTTAGTTTGCCTAACTGCTTTCCTCACTCTCTGTTCAAAAACACGCCACTCTATAGTGGAGTTCTTCCTAAATATATCCGCTAGCCTTCGTTTATTTGGACGTATTGTTGGCATTCTTCCACCACCATAATATATTCGAAACCCAGAGACCAAAGATGATAGCTGACTTCCAGAATCAGTCATGGCAAATGCATCCGAAGCAGTGCAGCCTATGAAGTCTAGTGCTGCTAACTACAACAGAGACAGCTTATTGTCAATCATCAAGAGAATAACCAGCAGAACCAAAACAAACTCTCTTCTTTTCAGTAATTATTATGTTCTCAAAATGAGAGATGGAGCCGGTTTCAACGCTCAAATGAGGTCAAAATATGAATCATACCTATTGAGAGAGATAAGCAAGTATTCACACTAAAATAATGCACAAAATTGAATAATAAATATGAAGAGCAATTTTCAAAGGATATGGATACAAGATTTCTAGAAGGAAGCTAATATCAATTATGTGATTTTGTGTTTATGACATAATCAAATTGTCATCAATTCAATTTATTTTATTTTTATAACAGAATCAGATTGTAATATTTTTATTTGTTTTCTTTCTTTAACTATATCTATGATGGGTATATTACTTGTATATTCAGCCATTTGTTTGTGCTCTTAATGAAAAAACAGAAAAAATATTTTCATTCTCATATCTTTTGTTCATTTCTTCATTTTATAATATGATATTTATTTCATAATAGCAATGTAAGGCAGAGAGGAAATCAAAATACCTTGCAAGGAACTCAATTATATTTATGACATCATTGATGTAAATGAAACAAGAATGAAAGTAGCATCATGTTAGTAACAAACCTGAGAGGAATAGTTAGCAAATGGTTCAAGCTCAGTTGAAGAAAGCAAGTTCTCTTTGGTGACTAATTTAGGGTACAAGCTGGTCAAGGCAACCAATCGTGAGCGACCTCCATACAAATTAGAACCAGCTATAAATATGTGTGTTTTGCGATTGAAACCAAGAGCAGCAAGCATAAGGATGGATTCTTCCGGTGTCAAAGGACATAGGCCTTCAGACCTGAGCTCAGAAGGAGAAGGTAATCTGCGTAGAAGATTTCAATTGTTTTTAATGAGTAAGGCTCTTTTCTTCGTAAATTAAAATTGATGTTGCTAAAAGATAAATATATAGACCAAGTTTTTCCAGCCGTAGCATAAGGAGGGAAAAGTTTCAGATGGAAAGAGATTATGATGCATACTTTGTAGTCCTCTTCAGCAGTGACAATGCAGGAAAATGGATTTCACGATATGCTTCCAATTCTTTCCTCTCTTCTTCACCTCCCCCAAATTCACATAAAGAATGAGCTACCATGTCAATTTCAAATCTGAGGTGCAAAGCTAGGTATTTGGATGCTTTCTTGGTATTATTTTCACCTTTCTCCTTAATTGATTCTGCAAATGGGCCAACAAGATAATGGTCCAATGTTCCATCGAGACCTGAATGTTCACGTAATCTTTTAAGAAGCAAAGCACCAGTTTCTTGTATTCTGGGAACAAATTGCAGGGCATGAAAGTTACATCTGCAACGAAGTCTCTATATGAAGTTCCCCAATTAGGAAGAGAGCTTCAGATAAAAAAAGGAGAGAAAAAAAGAGCACTGAAGGGCTTGAGTTCATGAAAATTATATTGTATATTTTATGCTTCAAAGATCATTCACCTGCAGCTCAAATGGGATTGGATCAAATGCCAAGCGATTCCCAAATCCCACAAAGTGAACAACTTGATTTTTAAGTATAATCGGTAAGATGCGTTTCCGGTAAAAACTTGGCTTAGCCTCCTTCTCCATGTCAACATCTGTCACCTGGAAGAGCATTCCAACAATTAAAATAAAACACGACGAAAATAGTCGAGTTTAATCAGTTTACAAGAGGGGCTATGAGGGGGCTAGGGTGTAACTTACAACACTACCGATTGCCTCCAAGTCCAAAGATTGTAGCTCCATAGGAAGTTCCCTCACTATCCGAATATCAGGAGTCAAGTAGTTAATAAAATGCTCCTCCTGATAGATATCGCTGAATTGACTATGAAATTATACAATAAGCAATTATAAGTTATGTTGACAGATTCTCAACATCAAGAAAGAACGCCCATGGACGGCAAAAGTGGCATTCAAATTATTCAAGACAGCAAACTATCAAATTGCGTATTCAACCTGTGCTCAAAATTACTCATAATATCAAATAGATGGAAGGCGAAGAATGAGAGATAAGACAGCATTACCTCACATCTCTCCATACACTACTGTACATAAATTTGGGAATGACCAAAGTTGAATTGAGTAACCGTGCCACAACAACGGCATTACAAACCTGTTGCAATCAGAACCAACATTAATGACATGCAAAGCATTTAAAATAAAACTTACTCTTTCCTACATTAAGTCAATGAAAATTGAAAACCCAATCAATTCAGAAGCAGCAACATGAAAAAGTCTAACAAAGAATACTTACAGCTACTCGTTGTTGATTGATCCCACCATTTGCAGTAACCAAAATGTATCCATTCTTTCCCTCTATTGGAGTACAAAATAAGAGAGCCGTGAGTAACACCCTGAACATTTTTTTTTTTCCTTTTGTAGTAACACTAACACTTACATAGTATAAACAATGGGTTTAATATGTCAACATTGTTATAGTAATTATTGTGAAAGTCAACAAACTTATTGTGCAAGTATACATTGTTAGTGCATTCTAATTAAATTCTAAAAACAATTGCTAAATTTCAACCACACATACCATTAGGTTCCCAATTCCGCTGATCAGCACAGGGTCTCCAAGCAGAAGCAGGAACGAAGGGTTCCTGCCACAAATCTTTTGGTTCACGTTTATTCTGTCACATTGGGCACAATAAGTCAGAGTTACGAAAACCTGATCAGCTATATAATAAATTGAAATCACTTTATAACCTTATGGCATATAACCAGAAGAATTATAATCGTCCAGAACTGTACACCCAGTGTTCATCCAGAAAGTTAGCCACATTTAAGACACAATTAACCATAACTACCATTAGGTATTTCAAGAACCTCAAAAACTATTAATCACTTGTGAGGATGTTTAACCATTAGTTCTCAAATACAAAGTGATTATTGTATATACACATTGGTAAAATCAACCGCCATCAGATATCTTAATAATCTCCTGACATTATTAACCATTATTGAGACATATTTAAATATCAGTACCAAAATATACATTCACTAACGAGTAAAGCAAATCTCACCACCATTAGACATTGCAAAAACCTCACAACATCATTAAGCACTTGCAGTGTTCACGATATTGGACGACAGAAAAATATCAGCAACACAAAAATCCTTTACAAAAATATATTGAAAGCCATAAGAGGTTATGGTGGAAGCATTGTGGACAAAAAATATACAATATAAATATAAATAAATAAATGCAGACATACAACTGTAATGCAAAAAATAATTAAAAACAACCATATAATTAATAACAATAGCTAGTCTAGAAATTCTTACAAAAAAAATCAAAGCAAAACACTACCAAGTCAAGTTCAAGACTTAAAATAATGACAACGAAAAACAAATATCCTAAAATTCTAATCATAAGCCTCAGTTTAGTGCGCCCTACCCTGTTTTTTTCTTTCTTTTCTGGTTTTTTACTCAACCCAAGCCCAAAAAAGGAGAAACTAAGACAACCTAATATCAAAAAGGCATGTGACAAAGATTTGAAGGCAGTAGTGCATCAATACATTGCTTGTTTTGATACCACGTACCAAAAATAGCAGGCAAAAAATATTAATACTTAACCTAGATAAACAATTCAATCTTAGTAAAATTTGAGAATTATGAATATGATTGATTACCAATACTTTGCACTAGATTTCAACACGTGGAGCAAAAAATTGGAGAAAAAAGACAGAGAAGTTTGTTATGAATATGACTGATTACCAAGTGATTTATAGCATGACACAAGGAAAGTTTTAAAACTATTTAGGTGAGAGAGAAAATCTCTGCACCCGGCAGAGATATGCTCGCATTTTCATCTTTTCTCCCCTTCATACCTGTGAAGAATTATGTCCAAAACCTAAAGGTCATAATTTCAGCCCAACAGATTATGTTCGTTACCATGGTCAGCATATAACAAGTCAATAAGACAAAATATCAAAGGTAGCAGCCGCTGCCAAGTGCACGTAACCTTTTCAAAACACGAAGAACAACTAACAGTAGTTCTCTTTTGAAGCTTTAAACCTTAAAAAAACTGATTTTCCAGCAGGAAGAAGAATTATGCTTCATCCTCCCAAAATCCATTTGCTGGCCGAGTTCATAATTATCCACTAGTGCCACGAATACAAATTAATAATTACACACAACCAAATTCATCTATCTATTCTTACCTATTTGGTAGCCAAAGTTAACCACATTAACACACATGGCTTATGGTTTTTACGTTAATCATCACTTATATATCATCCACCACTACTTCGATAATTATCCATATAGAAATCTATTTGTATACCTCAGCCAAAGCATGCGCAGCCAATGCCAACATCCTTACATAATTCCCCTTCTGTGCTTTTTTCTTATTTCTGGTCTTGTTGTTCACTTTCCCCTGAAAATATCGAAACAAACTCGTTCGGAGACAGAGAAATAAAACCGTTACAATCGTTGTATTTAGTAATAAAGCAGAACACATACCTGAAGGGAAAGTGCTGCCGAGGAGGAGCGTAGTTTAGGCTTGGGAATAGGATCGGGTGCATCGTGTTGATATTGTAAGCGGAGAAGCATGAACCAATTAACGAGGAAAAAGGAAGCGAGCAACGCAATAAGCGCCAGAAGCATTTTGGCTCGTTTCCTTCGAAACCACGAAGAAGAGTGGGATTGGGATCTGCGGGAGCTGGAGAGGCGGCTCCGACCGAGCCTCGGAGTCCGCGAAGTCGGCGAGCACCGATCCGGGGGTTGGAGCGCGTCGAAATCGGAAGCGGATACCATTTTCCGGTTCGGGTCAGATCCGGAAGACGAGGGGTTGAAATCTGAAAGAATGTGATTGAAAAAGAGAAGAAGAGAAAAAAGTGGAAGTGTTTGTTAGGTTAGCACATAGCAAGAGCTAAGGTGGCGCCAAGTGGGTGAAGTCAAGTAACATTAAATGAATCTTGTCTTTGTTTATGTCTGTTGTTTTTATAAGATTTATGTTTTCTTTTCCTGCTTCCCTATTTCATTCAAACCAACAAAATATTATAAAGAAGGTAGTTAAGAAAAAAATGAAGTTACTCTTGAGAGATAAGAGATTAGTGTAAAAAGTAAAATACATTTGAGTGAAAAGATGTAGTTACTTATAATAGATTTCTTTGCTAAATTTTTCACTTTGAGAGTAAGTTTATTTTTGACAAAATTAGTATATTTTAGAAAACATATAGTTAGAAGCACAATTTTCATATCTTTAATATATTTTTGAAAGCGTGCTTTCATACATTTTTTTGAGGTTTTATACTTTTACAATATATAAGTTCGTATATTATACAATAAACATACAATTTAGTTCTGCAAAAATAATAAATCACGCGTACAAATAAATACTCATGCAAACTTAAATGGTTACACTTTTAACAAACTATTAAACGTGGTCATTTATAAACAATGATAAAATATTCTTTTAAAATAATAAAATCTTAAAGCGTAGAATATATATGCCGAATAATTATTATTAAAAAAAGACTACTATCAATCACATATTTAAAGTCTTATATTTTAAATAAAAAAAAAAGGATATGAATACGAGTATTATAATACCATGCACTGACTTGTCATTTATCATCTATAGGCATGTAAATGTTTTTCTTCCTTAAATAAAGAGATTTTTTTTTTTGTCAAATAACTTCAATAAATACCCTTTTTTAAAAACTTTATTATTGAAAGTCTTATTTATCACAACAGAAGTTTTATTGTTTAAAATATGTTTTATTATTTTTAAATAGAAAAATATCATGAAAATATATTTTGTAACATAAAAAAACCGATTTCTTGTTTTACACGTCTTTCAATAAAAGAAGAAATCAAGTTTGTATGTTTTTTAAAAGTCCATGAGATGAATTATGAATTAATTTTAACTATGAAGAACAGAAAATAAAGTCCTCTATTTTGCTTTAAAATATTAAAGAGTGCTATATTTTGTGACTTAATCATTGCATAACTTATAATGCTTTTACATTAATTTAAAAAGTGTTTTGAAATAATTATTTCTAATAACATATAATTAATAGATATACTTTAAGGATACATTAATTTGTTTCCATTTTGTTGAGAAAGGCAATTGCATTTAAGGGGATGCATTGCAGAGAAGAAGAAGGAAAAAGATGAGCGGGGATAGTTTTAACATTTCACCACCCCATGGGAGTGCAGCTTCAAACCATGGGGTGCAAAATGTAATAGCCCTTCCTTGACCAATACGGTATGCGGTTTGGGCCACTGCAATCTATTAATCTGCTTCTAAAAAATGAGTGAATATTAGTGTGTTGAATTTACTTAGAGGTAGGTTGGTGAAAAAAAAGAAAAAAAATCATAAAAGTGATCTAAATTAAAAAAAAAATTAACTGAACTACATTAGATCAAATGAAGAATCTTAATTCATAATTTTTTTGATTTTAATTATCAAATTACAAGTTTTAAAGAAGTTTAAACTATACTTTCGTTTGAGATTAAGAAGACACAATCTGATGTATCAGACTTTGTTTGAGACACTGTTTGAGGTTATTACAGTTGAGTAAAGCATTAAAAGTTCAAATAACTGTATTTGTCTTTATTATACAACAGTTGTCTACAGGTTAATGAGTAAAAGTCAAAAAAAAAAAAAAAAAACTGGGATTTGTTCTAGTAAGACATGTCACCTCATACTTTAGTCAAGGAGTGAGAGATATGCAGACTTTTGTGTTATTTTTTTACATCACAATTATCATCTACTTGTACAGAGATAACTCTCACAGTATCACACATGAGATTCTCTTCTCTTCTATGACACAGAGCTTGCGGAAAGAATAATTTTGCCAGGAATAGTTTTTGTGTTTTCTTTCTAAAATTCGTAATTTAAGATATATATTTTACTAGTAAGCTCATTTTAAACATTTTTATTAAATGATAAAATTATTACCTGTATAAAATTTCACATTTTTAAAAACATTCAAAAGTATTAAATTTGAATTTAACTCATTTGAAATGAATGTTTTGTTTAGACAGCACAATTCAAATTTATTAAATTTTATTTTTTTATTATGATAAAATATATCAATTACTTTCAAATGTAAATAAATAAATAAATATCAAATAATTATTAATAATTTAAAAATATTAATATTTATAATTTTTTATTTAAGCTTGACGTTATTTTTTTTCCAAAGTTTATCAAGATTTTTTTAAAGTTTTTCTTAATTGACGTTGGTCAAAATTAGTTTTTTGTTACACTGAACATAACTATTTAGGTTATAACATGGATAATGATATGGTTATTTATACAATGTTAGATTATATTTTTTTTACTTTTCAGCTAACGTCAACAGAAAAAAATCTCTTAATTGACATTAGTATAGTTAATTTAGTTGAAAAAAATTTCAATCAATTTTAGAAAAAAAATCAAACAAATTATTGAGAATCAATATTGATAATAAAAAACTCATTACAAACATCAACAAAAGTATAATAAAGACAAACTTTAATTAAAAAATATAGTTTATATATGTAAAAAAAAAAAAAAAAAAAAAAAAAAAAAAAAAAAAAAAAAAAAAAAAAAAAAAAAAAAAAAAAAAAAAAAAAAAAAAAAAAAAAAAAAAAAAAAAAAAAAAAAAAAAAA
>Ga0099825_1001890_pt1 | contig 27315 bp, 15 predicted proteins | sample SiratroredBW_FD_76838 | JGI IMG/M metagenome (GOLD analysis project Ga0099825, IMG submission 76838) | Root nodule microbial communities of legume samples collected from California, USA - Siratro red BW | ecosystem: Host-associated > Plants > Roots > Nodule | place: USA: California | collected...
GAGCTAGAGCAAAGTCTTCTGCTTTACGCCCTAAGCAGACCAAGCTTCCTTAGCGTACTGAGACTACCTATTCATAAGAAGGACAGTCTCAACCCTTGAGTACGAAAGTAGGCTCTTCCTTTACTGAACTTCTCAAAACCCTCAAAACCCTTGCAGTACAACACACGGCAGTTCCTACTTCGCGTCTCTGGCATTCTTGTCGGTAACCACCACGGACCCTTCCGCCACCGTTTAATCGCGATTAGCGTCGCTGTTGTTGCGCTTGTAACTGTTGATTTCCTCGGTGTTCTCTTTGGAGTGGTGATGCTTCTTTTTCTTCTTCTTGGAACGGTGCCATTTTGAGGGTCGAGTTCGTGGTGCTTTTGCTTCGGTGCTGCTTGAATAGTTGGAGGTTTATTTCCCTTTTCTATTCATCAGTTGTTATGGCAGTTGAGAAGGAAAAGCTTCAAGAGGAATCAGTAATCCGCCGCTTCTACCAAATTATTCTTAGTTGGGACTACTTTGCTCTCCTCAAGGAATCCAAGGCAATTTACTTCATTCTTTACTCTTTTTCATTTGTTTTCTGTGTTTTTGGGTTTAGCATTCGTTATTCAGTTTAGAATTTGGTGTTTTCAGAAGCAGAAGAACAGCGAGGAAAAAGGGACTGCGAAGCCGTCGACACTTGTGAAGGTGAAGAACCGGTACGCAGATGTTGATGACTATATTGCCACCTACGAACCCCTCATCTTTGAAGAAGCCAAATCCCAGATCATTAAGGAGAAAGAGGAGGAAGAGGGTATCTCTAATTTCAACTATTTTGCACTTTTTTAGAAGATTGTTTATTCTAGCAGTAGTAAAGTAGCTCAGTTAATTGTCAATGGCTGTTGTCGCAGGTCTTTAACCTTTTCTATACTATGCTTGTTAACTGTGAGTGATATTGTAGCACTAGTCAGAGAACTGGTAAACCTCTGTCTAAGTTGCGGTTCTCCCTTTCTCTCTTCAATTTAAATGTGTTTGCTTTCCATATTTAAAAGGTAGGAGGGTCAACCAACATGGTGTGGTATGGTTGAGAAATAAATATACTTCTTAAGCACATAATCAAAGTTCGATCCCAGGACTGTGTTAATGGAAGAATATCTATTAAGAAAGCCTTGCCCTTTAAATAAATTTTTGGATTAGTCTTTTTTTACCTCTCGGCTAAGAGAGAATAGCCCCTTAAATAAATCTTTGGATTAGTCTTTAGCTCTCTACTGAGATACCCTAGGGACCAAAATAAAAGTTTGAAGGGTCTCTTGTTGTAGTTGCTGAAGAACATTTTTGTTTGCCTGATCGCAGTGACTGATTGGCAATTGGGGGTGGTAAAAAGTTGGAGTGAGGCTGATGACTTTCACTTTATAGAATTTCCGTGTGAAATTAATGAGGGAGAATCAATATCACAGAATGATCTTTTGCTGCTTTCAAAAGATAAGGTACTACTAGTGAAAAGAAGATGTGTTTTGGGCATTGAATTGTTTGTCTATTTGAATTTAAATTGATTGCCTATCTGTATTTGTCGCTGCAGTTTGTGGATGGAAAAAGATTACCCACTGTTTATGCATTTGCTTTGGTGGAACATGTTCGGAAATTTTTTGAAACAAGACTTGTTCGAGTTAGACTCTACCTTGCCGGGGAATTCTTAAAATTTAATACAGATAATGTGCAATCTTGCCCTAGGCTGTTTAACATGCGATCTCATGTATGCGAGACAGAAAGACAATTATATTTTATGAAGGTAACCAGTTCTATCTTGTACTACCAGTGATATCAATTGTGTTTTTTATATGTGGAGGTTTCGTTCCTTGACTAATGAATTGTATTATTAATTTATAAAAGAAAAGTAAAGGTTTTCACATTTCTTTTTTCTTAACAGAATACATTTTCTTATACATTAGCTTTGCCTTTGATCCAATGTGAAAATTGTGCAGCTGTGCAGCTTGTCTACCATTGCTCGTGAATATGTGGCTATTCGAACTATAAGCGGTCTCCCGTACAAGGATTTAATATTGAGTGCAGTTGGAGAAAGTTTTGGCACAGAAGTCGAGGGATGGAAAATCCCAACACCGTTGAGAGAATATGTTGAAAATACTTTTAATCAGTACCAACGTGAGGCCATTACAGTAAGTTTTTACTTTAGAAGTTCAATAAAGTAACAAACTTGTTCATCAATTTCATGTTTGTTAATTATCTTTTTGCTTTTTTTAACCAATCCAAGTTTTGTTTTTCTCTTGATTAGTTACTGATATATTGTTTACAAAGAATGAATGTTGGATTCTGACCAGTACCTAAGCGGGCATATGTTCATGTTTGGATTTGACATTTGGTTAAAGTATTTTATAACTAAAATACGGGATATATTATTTCAAACGTATTATGATACATAACATATCATTCAGAGTTCTGTTTCTTACTTTTCTTGTCACCAAGTTTTGTCAAGTTGAACACGCTCCTTGTTTTCCCCATTTTCTTTTCTGCTGTACATGTTAAAGATTTGGGTTTTTCCAATTTCAATCTCATCTTAATATCTTTTGGTTTTGATATAGGAGTCAGAAGAAGAAATGTAAGAGCAAATGACCTCTAAGACAAACTACCTAACATCTAGTTTCAAATGAACTGTAAAACAAAAAACTTTATTCACACCTTTAACTCGCCATCTTTATAAATTCTTTCTTCTTTATCATTTTCTTTTGTTTTATGAAATTCTTAGTACTCTTTTAGAAGATAATGATTTTTTTTTATGAAACCTTTTGAAAGTTCTTTTAAAAAATTTAAAGGCTATGTTACATTTATAATGTCTGAACAAATTCTCCTTTCTCAAAGTTAGATTTTGTAAGGAGAAGCATGATAGTTTAGCTAGGAAAGGAAACCATTTTTTTTGCCTTTAGTTCAAAGCTCATCCAAGCATGCACAATTAGAAAAATCTACGGTGCAAAATATGCCATTATAGTCAGACAACAAAGAAGAGAAAAAATGACCAAAGAATCATGATAAGAAGTGAAGATGAATCCGAATTTTTTATTGCTTAATAAGATGTTAAGCTCTTGTAACATTTATTCATTCTATAGTAACATTTTATTTCTGTTCCAGGCTGGTCTATCATCAAAAGCCTTTGTCCTTATACAGGTTGGTCTCTATTTGGCTTTTTTCTGTTTTAAAATTCTTTTAATGTTTTTTTCGTATTTTCCTTTTCTGAGGCAATGTTTGATGTTATATTTATCAGTAATGCTGAATTATGTGAAAAGACTTGTTTGTTATAGTTGGGAATTGAGAGTAATTTATTTCAAACATCTTTTAAAAAATAGATGCTTCTAAAGTTATATTCCCAGACTCGCATATGGGTATGATGTCACCATTTGCAACTATAATGAGTTGTTCTTTTGTCATTTTGAGATACAAATTGAAGAGTATAGGAAAAGGAGTCATGTGATCACTTGCTCTTGAATCAAGAATCCAATCAGCCTGAGACACAGGACCAATAGTATTGAATGTACTCTTACCTTTCATGGGTAGGGTGTACGATCTAGAAGACTTAGTCATTGATTCAATCATTGTTCTCAAATGATAAAGTTCTTCTTTGAAAGATTTGATACCAAACATTGAAAAACACAAAATCAAAGAGATAAGAAAAATTCAACCTTTATCGCTTTGATTCATAACAAAATAACAAAAAAACAAAAACTATTTGGTGACCGAACCAATTCATTGTCGAATGAGATGTCATCCCTTGGTGCCCAAGAGGTCTTTACGACCTTGGTGTGGTAGTGGGGCACACCCTTTCTGGCCCACCACTAACGATGATGACGAACAACGGTTGACGACTGTGAACATGGCAGTAGAACTTGAACTATGTAAGAAAACAAATGTTGACGACTGTGAACATGGCAGTAGAACTTGAACTATGTAAGAAAACAAATATTTATTTTATTGATTACAATCACACCAATTACATTCTCATCATCTCTATTTGCAATAATCAAAAACTATTAAAAAAATGAAATGAAAATATGCTGAAATGAATAGGAAGATCTTGAAGATGTTTTTTCCTAATTACTATGGAGATATTGAAAATATTTTTTTATCCTAATAAGCCTCTATTTACAACATGAAGCTTGTTTTACAGCCGGTTTTTTCTTTGATTCAGTTCTGATTTTCTTTTTGAGCTCCATAATGAGTGGGCAGATTTTTCTTTTAACTTTCGGCAACAAAAAGAATAACCAGTTAGACTGGTTGAATCATGAATTGGTCTGGTTTTACATTTGTCGCAATGGATATAATTTACCTTCTGCTATTTTGTGTTTCTTATAAAGCAAAGCTAGGCCATTAGGTTAGAGTTTGTAAATTGTTACTACTGGAAAACTGTTTATAATGTCCATTTATGTCATGTCACTAGGTCCTCTCCAGAATTTTTGCTGAAGCTAAGTAATTTTTAATAATTTACTTGCTATTTCTGTGACATCCATTGTCCACTTGCTATATACCCATGAGACATATATCTGGGTTTTATCAGTGTATGGTAGATTTTTTTATAATAAAAAAAGTAGTAATCGAGCCTAACCAACTCCTATCAGGGGCCCCCAGGGACTGGGAAGACTCAGACCATACTTGGGATTCTAAGTACCATTTTGCATGCAACTCCTACAAGAATGCATTCAAAGTAAGTATAATATTTTAATATATTTCTGCAGTCTTCTATGTCTAAAATTTCAGTCTTTGGTTTCAATTGTGTCTTGAGCAAAGCATTCTGTTAACAGAGTGCCTGGTAGAAGTGAGATTTTGAAGCAAATTTTGCTTCAACCAAGAAATTTTTGGCCATGTTTTTGTCTAATCTTTCTATCTCTTTGTTGATACACATGTTTATTGATATTTGTTCTTTGGAAGCAGGACCCATGAGCTAAGGCAGGGACCAAAATTACCTATGGAGGAGAAGTAAGATTGCTTTGAGAATATTTAGGCTTTACTAGTCAAGAAAAAGTCATGCCATGTATTTTGGTTTTTCCTGCGATTCTGACACGATATTTCTTTTAATTCCCCATATAGGCCATCTTTTAAAATCCTTCTCTGTTCTGTTCATGATTAGTTTCTTCTTGCTTTGTGTTATACATGTTTGCTCTCTTGCTATGCCTGCCTTCTCATAAATATTGTTGTGAATCCGGTAGAAGTGCAACATTGTACTATTTAGTTTCAAAGTATATATCTTGCAAAATCACCTTGGGATGGTGACAACTTCTGTCCCAAGATCAATTTAAATAGACCAAATATGGTGTTTATACTAGCTTGTTAGTCGAATGCATTTTTCATATTTCATCATGCTAGAAGATTTTATTTTCTTTCCCCTTTTGTTATGGCAGAAGAAGACATTGGGGACTAGCGTCTCCATGGCTTAGTAGTGTTAATCCTAGGGACAGTCTGATGCCGAAAGACGGCGATGATGGTTTTTACCCAACTACTGGAAATGAACTAGTAAGTACTTTTTTCATTGGTTGAAATTTTTGATCTTCGAAAATAATATCTTCTCTAATGATGGTTTTTATCAGAAACCTGAAGCTGTAACTTCAAGTCGTAAGTATCGTGTAAGAGTGTTAGTATGTGCCCCATCAAACTCTGCCCTTGATGAGATTGTGTTGAGGGTTCTCAATGGAGGTATTAAATTTCTTCAATGCTTTGATTAGCGAAAAAAGAATGTTTTTATTTTTGCATCCTTGCCATGATTTTTCCCTTAGTTGTGTTTAGGACACCTTCACTAGGGAGATATCATTGCCATCCTGGTTGTGGCCAGGCCTTGTAATTAACTATTTCATATTATTTGCAGACCGAACTTTACCTAGCAATTCTTGAATTCTTTTACATTCCTTGTTTACGTTTTGCCTTTTCTTTTAAGAATTTCATATTTCTATACCGCCTTATCATGATTGCATATTTATTTTTGAATTTTTTTTCATGGATGTTCTTAGGTGTACATGATGAAAATGACCGTGTTTATTGCCCTAAAATTGTACGAATTGGTCTCAAAGCACATCATTCTATCAAGGCTGTTTCCCTGGATGAACTTGTACGTGGAACGTTAGAACAAATGTGTTTCAATTAGCTATGCTGCCATCATCATTATTTAATCTTTCATATCACTACTGTAAATTTGTTTTATAATGCCATAATTATGCATGGACAGGTCTGGAGGGAAGCTTAACTATTAAATTAACGGTTTTATTAACATCAACACTTGGGGCTGATTTATGCATCTAAAAATGGTAAGTTTTTATTGAGAAAGAAAACATCTGTAGATCAAAAGTATAAAATTAATGAATTTTTTTCTTTTTCAATAAAAACTTAACACCAATTTTAGATGTTAATATTCAGCCCTAAAGGGATGCTAACATTTTCCTGAAATGAATGAAGAGTCTTCTTGATATAATAACGAGTGATATGAAGTTAAATGAAAAGGCTCCTGTTATAATTATAGAATGGTGATTACCCCATTATTTAGATGTAGGTACTGAGAGATGCAGTGGATAATTTATGGAAATAAAGGTAGAATGGGGAACATGGAGAATAGCTGTGCTACATAGAGTTGAGCCTAACAGATTGCTGATGTGGCAGGTGAGAGTGGAGAGGGAAATAATTTAGAATAAGACAAGGGAGAGAGAGAGGGTAATAACTATAGAGGTTAGTTGCGACAATCTATGCTCTCAAAGAGCTAGACTAGTCAGGATTTCAAGCCCAAAGCATGTGCATCAGTCATTGCTGTATTTATGATGTGTATCAACCACTGAAGATACTGTGATAATTTTATACCCCTTTTTTGAATAATGTTCTTAAATGAAATAAATTTTGAGCATAGTAGATATTTCTTGAATTTGGTTCAAACCTACCAATTTTGACCACTGAATTGGTAGTCCAAGCATTGTTTAAGGATTTCTGTTTAAATTGCAATCTGTATTGTTGATACACTCTCAAATGTAATTGGGTTGAATTTGAATGTTTTAAAATTTTATATGCAGATGAAACAAAAACGTTCTTCTGCCAATAAATCATCTACCAATAAGCAAAGTAACGGTCCTGCAGGAAGTAATGATGACAGTATCCGGGCTGCAATTTTAGACGAGGCCACAATTGTATGTATCCTCACACTTTATGTTGAATGCATAAGCAAAAGCAACCTGATTTTCTTAGTATTTTTTGCGCTTGGCAGGTCTTCTCCACTCTCAGCTTTAGTGGTTCCCATGTTTTCAGTAAACTAAATCGTGGATTTGATGTTGTGATTATAGATGAAGCAGCACAAGCGGTAAGTGTGAAATCTTCTTCAGTTTAGTTGCTGACTCACTTTTAAGATTGCTTATAATATAAACTAACTTGACAAAGTTTGATCAAAAGAAGTTGCTGAGGTTCCAGAAACTATTCCAGCAACTAATTTTGTTTTTGTTTTGGAATTGCAGTATGCATATGGAATAACTTCATGAATCAATTATCCCTGAAACTTAATCTATTATCTGAAGACATAAAAATGATTTTATGTTATAAATCTTAGTATCTCTAACTCGCCCACAATAGAGTCCTTTGGGCTTGAACTGTGAATAATGCACAGACCCAGCTGTGCATTATTATAGAAGGATAATAATATTAGAAAAATATTTGGAAATGATATATAATATGATCAACTAATAATAATTTATAGTAAAAAAATATAGAAAGTTATTTATAGCATCATATAATATTGAATTATTATGTTATTTATAGGTAATTTATTATAATTTTTATTCAAAGTACACTTACGAGTTTGTAATTCGAGTTTACAAAGCTCCCACGAAGTTATGTAAACTGTCGAGTTAGACAACCTCAGTGGTAAGACCTAAGATCTTGAATTTGGTTTCACTTCTGTAGTGAAGAAAGGCATTTCCTTGAAAAATGTGGCATTAATGGAACTAAAGAATCAATTTGTAGGAGAGTGATAGGAACTTGGGTATTATGGGGTGCCTAAGTCCAACATCAAGCAGCAGTATTGGATGCAGAGTGAAGTATTTAGGTGTTTGGTTTTGCCCCTTTTATAGCTAGCTTTTGAGAGTGATAGGAACTAAAGAATCAATTTGTTGGAGAGTGATAGGAACTTAGGTATTATGGGGTGCTTAAGTGCCACATCAAGCAGCAGTATGGGATGCATGGTGAAGTATTTAAGTGTTTGGTTTTGCTCCTTTGATAGCTAGCTTTTAGAGTGAGTTCCTCAAGTGCTTCGCTAATTATCAATTGGCATCAGAGGTAGTTGTCGGTGTCTCAAAAGGAGTTACCTACAGAAAATTCTGACTAGTAGAGTTTTCTGACTAATAAGGGTGTTGAGTGCAGTGTCAGTGAGTTAATTGTAATATAGAGAAAGCCACCAAGACATCAACTCTCAGGAATGATGCTATATAGGAACTTGGGTAGTATATGGTGCCTAAGTCTCATTGAGCAGTATGGTATACTTGGTGGAGTATTTAAGTGTTTGGTTCTTTCCCCCTAATGGCTATCTTTTAAAAGTAGGTTTCTCAAGTACTTGGATACTTGTCATGGAGTAACTTTGGTCCCCTAAGTCAAGAGCACCCAATAAGAGAATTTGATAGTGTGAACAGATAATTTATCTTTACTTGGGGAAAGGTCATACATGAAACAAATAGAACCAAATACAAAAGGAGGAACTTAGTAAAGAGATTCTTTGGGAACAATATTTATTTTCTAAATTAGACTAATAATCGTAATCTTATTTCCTAAATTGCAATGAAAATAGGCCTAGAAAGTTGAAATGGTTTATTATGTGGTTTCCTGCTGTATAACTTATTTTTGAATTGAGCAGATTAAAGATTGTTAATAATATCTAATGTAAAACCGGTGTTGCTTACTTTATTTTCAACTCTTTATGACAGGTGGAGCCTGCAACACTCGTTCCGTTAGCCAATCAATGCAAAAAAGTTTTTCTGGTACTTTACATTGCTTATCCTTGCATTACAGAAACCTACATTATTTTACTTTTTACTTGTCTTCATATGCATGTGAACAATATTCTATATCATGTATAAAATACAAATTTTGAATAAAAAAAATACATTTTGACAGCATCTGTGAAAGAAAGCAAATTGATTTTTCATATTAACTCTTAATCAAAAAGATGTGAAATGGTATACAGGAATGGGTTTGACAATTCATGTCTATTAATTACTAATGGTTGTAGAAGGCCTGGACAGTGGAAATATTTTTGTACAACCAGTTTTGGACCCTTTTAAAAGCTTGTTGGGCTACAGACTTTTTAATTCATTTTGCTGAATGATGTCCTTATTGAGGCTACATTTTGTTGAAATATTTTTAAAAGGTTGGTGATCCAGCTCAACTTCCAGCAACTGTAATTTCAGACATGGCTAAGAATCATGGGTAAACAATTATTTTTGTGGTTGTTATGATTTTAATACATTAAACCATTCTTTTTTACTAACACCTGAATATTTTTGGCTTTCTTGTTTCATGAATTTAAGATATGGAACAAGCTTATTTGAAAGATTGAAGGTGGCTGGTTATCCAGTTAAAATGTTGAAGACTCAATATCGAATGCATCCTGAGGTTGGTGCATACTGTTAACAAGTTCTATATTAGCTAGAAATATGACTAAAATACTGCTCATAAGGTGTGGGCTATCTTTCCCCCTTGAATTAGGTTTTGGAGTTGACTTATGCCATAATCCATTTCTAATACATTTGTGTAGCACAATCTTGCGAAATTAATTTATTTAACATGTGGTCTTTCTGTGGTCGAATGAGTATCAATCGGTTGAGACATAAGAATTGCCTCTTTTGCTGGGTGAAATACAGGGGCCATGTTGGCTCTGTTGCTGTAAGTGGTATTATAGTTGTGAATTTTTTAGCAAAATTTTAGTACACTAGAATTGTGGTTTTGAAGGAATGACTTTTAGTGATGCCTAATCGGTAAACTGATCAAGGCAATATTTTAAACTGAAGAATATAAATCAAACACAGTGGGATATAGAAAATGTTTTAAATTGAAGACTTACAAATGGAATATGTATACAAATGTTCCAGGCTTCACTTCTATGGTTCCTAAAGTATTTTTCCTAGCATTTTATCTTCATGTGATATTCCATGTTACAAGTAGGTCCGTAATGAAGGTATATAGGGGAAAGAGGGTTCAGGGGAACAAAAGAAGGGGCAAATATCCCTCAGCAATTAGGCCTGCTTGTGCAAGACTGTAGAAAGAATCAAGTGGCACCAGCTGAAGGAGAAAAGTAGGGCATAATAGAATGGTCAGCTGGCAGAAAGAGAGTTCAGATGCAAGAATCGTGCTGGAGGGAGTAGGGGCATTTGGAGGGAGATAAACTGAAAGGGATCATGATCATTCTTGAAGGGAAGTTATTTTGGGCAGCCTGAGAGAAGTTCTTCTCCAGGATGGGGAGGGTGTTTGGGTTTGTTTTCCCTATTTACCTTTCTGCAAGAGAGCTCTGATCCATTCATAGTTTCATTTCTCTTAAAATTCTCTTTTCCACGTTGTAATAGAGGATTTTCCTCTTTTTTTTTGCTACATTTCAATATAAATACTATTCTGTTGCTATTCAAATGCTGCTGTGTATCACACTTCTAAAGTCCTAAAGTTTTCCCCTAGATTTTGATTGCATCACATAACAGGGAATATGACCTGTTCCTGTTAATCAGTTTTATTGTGTTTCATTCAGGTAAAAAATAGGAATTGTTTTAATCTCATTAGTATTTGGTCCTTGAGTACCCGTAGTTTTTCCTTTTATTATTTTTCTCTGGAGAAAATTCATTGTTATGTCCTTTCTTGTATTCCTTTTATATTTTTGAAATTTCCTGTGAATTTTTTTAAATGGGTTTTATCATGTTATGATCATACAGATAAGAAGCTTTCCCTCTAGGGAGTTTTATGGAGACTCATTGCAGGATGGGGATGAGGTGAAATCACGGACAATACGTGCATGGCATGATTACCGCTGCTTTGGCCCCTTCTGTTTCTTTGATATACACGAGGGAAAAGAGGCTCGGCCATCTGGGAGTGGTTCATGGATAAATGTTGAGGAAGTTGACTTTGTTCTATTCTTGTATCAAAAACTGATTTCACTTTATCCGGCACTGAAGTCTGGTAACCAAGTTGCAATTATATCACCATATAGTCAACAGGTCAAACTCTTCCAAAAACGTTTTGAAGAGACCTTTGGAATGCCAGCTGAGAAAGTAGTGGATATATGTACTGTTGATGGTTGCCAGGTAAACTAGCTTAATGTTTATTATATGATATCCTTCATGTTCATTTTTATTTTTACTTTTGATTATTTGACAGTAAATTATGCAAATACTTGAATAAGGTTTAATTGTTTACCATCTGGAATACAGTAAACATGGCATTTGCAAGACTAATATTGCGAGTGACTTAGACAGCTGGTTATGAATGAATATTCATCCACATGAACTGTTGCACTAGACCACAGACGAGGCTTCATTGTGTAATTTTGCCTGATTAAATCATAAATTATAGTTTTTAAAAAACTACTGAAATTGGAGAAATAAATCATGGTGAATTGAAGAGTGTATATTTTATAATATTTTTTTTTTCATTTCAAAGGGTTGTTACTTGGTTTGCATATGATTTACTACTTCTTTCAGGGACGGGAAAAGGACATTGCAATATTTTCATGTGTCAGGGCAAGCAAAGATAAAGGCATAGGATTTGTGGAAGACATCCGACGAATGAATGTTGGGATCACTAGAGCAAAGTCAGCAGTGTTGGTACGAGGTCTTTTTGGGTTAATGTGATGAGTTCATGAATTTCATTTGGTCCGTACACTTGAATATCGATCCATTTTTATGTTGTTGATCTAGGTGGTTGGATCTGCCTCAACATTAAGAAGGAGTGAACAATGGAACAAGCTGGTGGAAAGTGCAGAGAAAAGGAACTGTTTATTCCAAGTAAAAGCGCTAAGTCATTTATACGTCTACTATTATCAATACGTTGAATTTGATCCATTAGAATAAGAATTTTAATCGAGCCTAATTGATCAGAATTTGCACGCTCTATCAGTACATGTTCCTTTCATATGTGATGTTTACATAAATATTCATTTGTTGGTCCACCTGAATCTAAGACGAACTAAACAATTTTCATCTTCAGGTTTCTCAACCATATTCATCATTCTTCAGTGATGAAAGTCTGACCTCCATGCAAACAAAGGTGGCCGAACCATCCCAGGTGATTGGACCCACTGATACGGTAGATAATGATGTGCAGCCTAACAATGCTGCAACATTTGATGATCAAACACAAGCTGAGGACAATGACGATGGCGATGTGGACATGAATGATGCAGGTTTTGACGAGGATTAGCGTTATTTATGTTGTTCAGCATATAGGTGTAATTTATGTCGTTTTCCTGTCACGGGGACAAGGAAATCATAGTATTCAATTAATGCAGAAAACGACTGTTATTCGGTCACTAAATTAACAACTTGTAATCCATTGCTTCTAACCATCTACTTAACCACTAAGGCTGCTGCAAAAAAGAGACCCTGCATAGTCACTGACTTTCTACTAATGTGATATTTATTGACTGCTACTAAAAATGTACAGCTTTGAACATATTAGGCTTGTTTAGACCCTAGATTTCTGGTAGATGAGAGAAGCAAAAAAGTACTACAAATCTCAGACCTTAGTTTCTTTTTGGCCTTTGAATGATATTCTGTATGCTTTATTACCACATGACATGAGGATAAAATCACTTTAAATGTTTCTTTAATATTAAGTTGTACTTTTTAAAGAGGCACTACTACTTAATACCGACCGGATTGTTTAGGACATTTATTAAAATATTGAAAGTGAAATTTTAGTAAACAGCGTTCTTAATACACTTTCATAATTTTTAATGCATTCTTGACGTAATTAATAATAAAGCTTATTTCTCAATTTTTGAATCAGATCATTGAATAATTAAATTTAAATAGTTTTTTTCTTTCTTGGGTTGAGAGCACTTCGTTTATATAATAAGATGTCAGGTTATATTTGCAATAAAATATTGTTTTATCTTAACGATCCGTGGAACAAATTGAGGTTAATCAACAATTTTACTCATCTTTATTTATAATTACGGCTATTCTTCCCCTATATGTTTGCTGTTTATTTAGAAAAGTATTTGCATAAATACTCTATGTTCCTTATTTTGTATACAGAATACATTGATATCCTACATTGATTAGGGATATCAATTAGACGAGTTCGACTTTGTTTATTTTATTTTTAGTTTTTAAGTAAAATTTTATTTTTATATTCATATCTAAATAGTATAAATTTGTTGTTTTATCTCCATCTTTATTAGGGAATGGATGTATCTGTACACATGTCATACTTATCTTTTTATTGTTTTAAATATTAATTAAATAATTTTTTCTAGAAAAGATAAAAGATACACATTTACTTTTTTCTAAACATTTAATGTTAAAGGAAACATGAAATTATCCAGTATTGAATGTGAAATGATACATACTTTTTTTCTAAGGATACATATTTTTTATTCAATGTCAAATATAAAAAAAAATTATTATTATATAAATACCAAATAGTAATTGGATAAAGGTGAAACAATTATATGAAAATAGTAAGTGATCAAATGTATAATTTAGAATTTAGAAATAAGTTACGAATGAAGTTTTTAAATTATATAATAAATCAAAGATGTTTTAGTAATTTAAAATGAAAAATTGTATGAGGACTAGAATATATATTGGGACCGTTATAGAGATTGGGACAAGATGATTATGCATGTATCCATCATCGTCCTTATGTCCAATTTAAAAAATTGAGTGTTACCCACACTTGTACTCATATTGAGTCAATGCATGAATTAAGATCTATTGTAAATATTCTATTGAGAGCATCTAAAGTTTTAGGTTGTGCGAAATCATTGTAGAGTAAATCCTTCTGAGTTTTCATTATTCTTTCTTTTAAGAGTCTTTCTTTCAATTTTGAGTGGTCTTGATCTCAGGGGGAGATTGAGATTGGAATAACCTAAAGAGGTTTGTATACTCGTGATAACCTGGAGAGGTTTGTGTACTCGAATAACCTGGAGAGGTTTGTGTACTCGAATAACCTAGAGAGGTTTGTGCCTCGTTGTAACCTAAAGAGGTTTGTGTAGTTGTTGTAACTATTTACTGAGCAGTAGAACCTTTTGAACAATTTGTTTGAGGGAGAACTGGATGTACCCCAAAGAGATTAGGGTGATCCAGTATAAAATTGCTTATTTTTGTGCTTATATATTCTTGCCTTAGATGATCTTGTTTGGTGGTTTTTGTTTATAACAAATTGAGTTTACGCTTATTTAACCCCTTTTCTAGAACCAGCTATTCCTAAAATTATTTTTGTATCTCAATTAATTGATTTTATGTTGTATAACTACAAATCTCACAATAATAATTTCAATTGAATGTATTCATTATTTATTTCAATCATTTTTTTAATTTTTACGAATTTTTTTAAAGTTTAATTCATCTTGTCTCGAACTTGACTAAAAACTCTTTTGATCTTTTATATATATATATATATATATATAATTTTGAGTGGATATCTTTTCATGACATAAAGATTTTGTCTTTGCTAATAAATTATTATAACAACTATAACTATGGCATTTTCTAATGTTGTTTTCTTATTTTTTTAATTATTTTTTTAAAATCGAAAACAAAATCTATCATTTTCATTATGAAATCAAATTGGTTAAAAGCTTAGACATTAAAACAAAATGAAACATGTCTATAATCTAATAGAATTAAATTAGAGACAACACCCTTTAGTTTTAGTAGAAAGCACAACAATGATAAACATATGAAGCTCATTTGTTCGTCAATTTTTGTGACATGCCATTTTCAATGGAATGGGTGGATCTGTGAAATCCCCAGAAGAGATTTGATCAAAGACAACCTTGTTAGCTGCTTCAGTGAAGTGGATCCCATCCCATATCACTCTCGCAGATGGTCTTTCACATGAACCCACAAAAATATCAATGTCATTGACCTTAGTGGTTCCTCCACATGTAACAGTATTGCTGAAGTTGTACTTCCCTCCATAGCCACAGCAAGAAACATGTGGAAGCTCAAATCCTGGAGATTATAATAAAAGTTTCAAATAGTGACACACATTGTTGAGAAGTTTGAGGATAATGAGATAATGTCATTCTAATTTGGCTCACCATATTTCTTTGGGTTGCTGAAAAGAGAAAACTTAGCAGAGTAGATATCTACATATGTAATTGCAGCCCGAGGAAGATCCTTACGAAGATGAGCCAAGGCTTCCTTCAATTTTTGGTTAAAAGACTGAGCCACTTCATTATATGCCTTTGCACAACCATACTTATCCCTTTCAGCAGATTGAAAATTGGCCAAAATCAAAGGGACACAACCAATGGGTCCAGTGTTGTGAATCCAAAATGATCTAGCCCCCATATTGTACATGTTCTTCACCACAAAAGTTCACCAACTTAGCACAATAAATTATGAAGTCTACTACGTACAAATATAGGTGAAAGGGTATTTATTATGCAACTACCTTTATATTTGATGTGAAGTCCGATATTATATCAGGTATGGACTCTTTAACTTGTTGAAGGGTCATGTTAGAAAAAAACCCAGCTGTAAGATCATTTTGACCTATATCAAATGTGTATAAAGCTTCATCAAAGTATTTTTCTTTGGGCATCAGTGCTGCAAACACCCCACCTGCCAATAAATTAAAAACAAACATTCCATAACATATGTGAAAAGGAACATGATATCATCTATATTAGCTGGAAAATTCTTAATTGAAACTCAGAATGACCAAGAGATAACTTATCAATATACCTTGGTCTCTAATGAACTTTGTAGTAGGTTTGAAACGTTCGAATTGCGAGTACTGAAATCCAAGGTTGAAAGGACTGGATCTAAACTGCCCTATACCTTGTTGGAATCTGATTGTTGATCCTGCTGTTGCAAAATTTGCTCCATGTGAGAAGTTGGACCCCGTTGAATCAAGATATGGACTGAGATAAGGGAGTCCAAAACTCTGTGCTGAAATTACAAAATTAAGGGACAAAATTAGAATATTCAAATCCTTCACTAGGAACAATGCTTCATAAAATTGCTTCATCTGGCCATTGATTCAAGAATAGACTTAATTTTATTTAACGTACATGTATTACATTTAGCATAGGCGCACAATGCTTAGAATGTTCATGAACGTAATATATGTTATTTAACCGACAATTGTATATATCATGTACCGTAGCATATAACAGTACAATGTTTAAAACTTTAATGAACGAAATTTATGTTACTTAAAAGGTGGCAGTTCAAACATCAAAATCAACATTCAAATTTTATTAGATACTATGTTTATATGTTTGACAGTTATTTCATATCAAATTAAGAGTAAAATTTATCTTTGATTAATTAAAAAATATAATAAAATATTTTCCATTTCAATTGAGTTCAACCGAACTTATATGCAAACACAGTCTTAGTAGTCAATATCCATCCTTCATTCCATTTGAGTAATTTATGTTAACACCTTTCCTAAAATGGTTTGATGAAAGGAGACTAGATCGATGGATAGTGCATCCAAGCGTTGCCATATTTGACTGAAAATAATTGTTAGTAAAAAAGGGTGGAAGAGAAACAAACCATACAGGAAAAATGAATGTAGGGTTACATTGAAAATGGCCACCTGAAGTGTTGTTCTGTGAGAGTCATACTAATACATTCACACTACACACTACAATTATACCACGTGCTGTATGTAATACTTCAAAATAAGCAGCATTAGACACGTAAACTCTATGAAAGAGAAAATAATGAACGTTACCAATGAAATCAATGATGAGTCGGCCATCACAGAACCTTCCAGCAGGTCTGTGAAAGAAGGTGTCTCCACTGGGTGGTTTTGGTGCAGCAAAAGGAAAGGAAGCAGCCAAGCCACCAGTGTCAGCGTGTGAGGCACCAAAGTTAAAGATGGCAGGGAAATGACAGTGTTTTGATGCCATTGCAGGGTTCAGTGATGTTGTAGCAATGGACAAAACCACAAGCCAAGGCACAAGATAGCTGTGAAATAGCTTCGTAAGGGTAGAAAACTCCATGAGAGACATTGGCACAAAGGTGTACTTTGGGTCTATATATATATATATATATTTATATTTATTCGCGTTTGTGCCAAACAAAAGGTTGACTATTCTTGAATGATTATAATGCAAGACGAAACCTGAAATACAACTTTGATCTTCATGTGTCAAATTCATGAATGGTCCATTTTGGCTAACATGGACAATGGAGTTTGTAGTTATTATATTTAGGTAAGAATTTAATTCCCGCAATTAATTCAGTGGAGGATTTCTGACTTTGGGGGCACCTATTTTGAACAAGAAAGAAGAAAGACATTTAATGAAACTTACTATATTATAACTTCGACTTTCATGTTAAATAATGTTTAGGCACGTAGAAATTTGCCATATCAATATTTTTCCGTCAAATTTAATATTGACATATATTTCCTTATTTTTATTAATGAAACACATTATTTTATTAATTTATTGATTATCCTTATTCTAAATTCTTAGACTTATTTAAATTTTTCTCTTAAATTTAACTATTTTCAATTAAATTCTTCTTAAAAAATTATTTTATTAAATGCTCAAAATTTTTGTACTTTTCAGGTATCTATCATCTCATTTTACCTTCAAGCGAGACGTGGTCATTACTTTACTTTACATAAAATATAAAAAAATGACGTAATAAAATTTGTGTTCATCATAAATTTATTTATTTTTAATTGAGTTTCTTAGCTTATTTTTATAATCATGATAAGTATACTCCTTCCAAACATAGCAAGTAATAAATACCATTCTTTTCTCAACACAACAATTAAAATAATTATAATAAATTTAGATCCAAGAAATAATTTATAATTAAAATGTTGTGCAAAAATTCAAACAAATAAATATTTTTAGGATTTTTATATCAAAACTTAAAATACAAAAATGGTAAGAGATGAATAGAATGAAATTGCTAAATTTCACCAAACCTCACTATCATGTATGAAAATATTTTTCTTATTTTTAATTAATTATCAATGTCAACCCACAATAACACTTAACCTCAATTCTTAAGCAGGTGTGAACTTAATTATCTATTAACCATCAATTGCTAGATCCATTATATAAATGAATCTTGCATTCTTGCAAGTAGACATGACCTTTCATTCGATAATTTAATTTCGATATAGAATCAATATATATTTATCAATACTCTCAATAATTAATAAACGAGTTACGAACCAACAACATACACTATATATAGAAGTAAAATACAAATATATTCAAGGAAAAACATTTATGTTAAGACATGAATAAAACCTAACCGATTACATGAGAGTTTCGTCTGATTGCATCTAACCCCAACAATAATCAGTTTAGCTCCTTATAGTCATGAGAAGACCAAACAACCAATAAGAACAACGAAAGAGGGTTGATTAAACCCAAAAACCCTAAGTTTCCTCAAAGTCTGACTTTTTATGATCTCTGGCTGAAGATGCAAATCCCAATATGAAAGGGTTCTTAAATAGAATATGTTTTCTAGTGCTCGCGCCTGGCCCAGTAAAGTAGTGCTAGGCACAGTTAGAATCTATTGCGATTTTGGCCCAATTTTCAGCATCCTAAGCCCGACTCAACTTTCTTGATTCCGACCTAACTTTCAACATCAATATTCCAATTTTGCCCTCATTTGCTATTTGAGATCCTATTTTGCTCTTCTTAACCAAAATGCTTCCTATTCATTTATTTGACAAAATTAATGGAATTTAGAGTAAAATTTGATGAAGAAATAAAGTAACAATTATTTTATAGAAAAGAAAAAATTATTTAAATAAAAAACAAGAGATTTAGGAGATTCCAAACTTAGAACGAGTTGATTTCAATATGAAAATAAGCCTAAAATATAGCATATAATTTAACTCTATTAGTTTTTATTAAAAAAAAAAAACTTCATTCTCTTGAGTATTTAGAATATTTATATTTTTCAATTGAGTCTTTACCATCAATTTAAGATAATATGTAATCTCAAACACAACACCACAAACTTGGACAATAAGAAAAATTATAAGCTCTAGAACATTAATTATATTTTCCAAAAGACATTATTTAATGACAAAAATCAAATGATAGGGACTCAATTGATATTTGATACTCCTTTCTTTTTCTTCTTCAACTCTTGCTAGGCATCACTATAGATTTTGACATCGTTGCTAGGCTAACACCCAGAACCCAACAATCATCTCCCATCACATGAAAAGGTTGTAGGAACAGCTGACGCGAGAAGGGGGTTGAATGCAGCCTGAACTAAATTCCTTATAAATAGAAATCACCAAACAAGATTGTCCAATGCAAGAATATATAAGCACAGATGAAACAGTTTTATACTGGTTCACCCTAATCTCTTGGGCTACGTCCAGTTCTCCCTTGAACAAACTGTTCAAGAGGTTCCACTATATCATAAATGGTTATAACGAGTACACAAACCTCTCCAGGTTATAACGAGTGTACAAACCTCTCCAGGTTATAACGAGTACAAACCTCTCTAGGTTATCCGAGTACACAAACCTCTCTAGGTTATACTAGTCCAAATCTCCCCCTAAGATCAAGACCACTCAATATTGAAATAAACACTCTCAAAAGGGAGAACAATGAAAGCTCACAAGGGTTTACTTTACAATGGTGAAGAATTACACAATGGTTTCACACAACCCAAAAATCTAAATGCTCTCATTAGTAGATTGACAATTGACACTCAATAGTAGATACTCTAATTCTTCAATGTATTGTATGATGTTTTTCTCTTTTTGCTTCTTCTTCTTCAACTTGAAATTGCTCCTCTATATATAGCTTTTTAGAAACTAGTCATTGGGATGCTTGAATAGAGCAATCTTGACTTTCTGATGTATGAAGCTCAACTGAAAATATTTCTCTAATTTTTATACTACATTAAACTTGATTAATTATGTATCAAAAATAATTTAAAATAACATAGAGAAATTTTATTTGAGATACTCATCAATAATTTGAATAATCTTCATTATGAACAAATTTGAACGTTAAAGCACATCATGCTACAAAATCAATTTAAATAAAATCAATAACATAAAAGTAAATAGTAAGAAAACTTATCTCTTCATGGATTATGTGTCTGTTGCTTTAATAATAATGTTAACTCCACAATGTATATAAGTCATCAAATATAAATGTATACTTGAGTTTTGTTATCATCAAAACTTTACTAGGTGATTTGATCATCTAAAGGGACTTTGGACCGTCTAATATTCAACAAAGATATTATTAAAGAAAAATAAAAAGAACAAATAATAAAAAGCAAGGGAGCACACCAAACTCACGCAAAAAAAAATAAAAAATTCTATAAACGAAACAAAGGGAGTTGAAAATTATTATGAAAAAAGTGCAATTTGATGCAATAAGATAAAGTAGAATACGTGGCAAACTCAATTCTATTTCCCACACACAAATTAGCTAATTTATCAACACAATTATTACCCTCCCTAAAGACATAATTTACTCCAAAATCCATAGCTTGCACCAAGGATGGGTTTCAAACCCAGTTTTGAAGAACAAATCCATTGGTGGTGATGAAGATCTCCATGGAAGGGTTGATCCTTCTAGCTCTTGATACCACTTGATATGAATTGTTGGAAGAGTGTAAGATCTAGATGAGTCCAAAAAGGAGATGAAGATGATAGTTCTTCAAGAGAGAACTAAAAGTGGCGCAAAGAAAGAACCCATTGAAGCCATACCTGCGACAATAAACAATTCAATATATGAACAATTAAAAGGAATTGAAATGTAAACATGAAATGGGAAAGAAGATGATTGAACACGCAACCTTCAAGATTGGAAATCTTCAAGGATGAGTGAAGGAGGATCTGCCACTTGAAAAAGGCTTCTCAAGATAAGAATAAAAGAAAATAGTACAAACACAACTCAAGCACTCTCACAATTTCTCAAGAGAAATTTTATTCATTCAACTTGTTGTTTTACAATGGAGAGCACTCCTCTTTATAGCCAAGGAATTTGGCCAACCAAGGAGTCTCAAAAGATAAAAAGAGTTAATTACACTAATAACTACACTTAATTATGTTTAAGCTAAACTATTCCCTTGAAATTAGGGAAATGTACTTGGTAGTTTCTATAATACATGAATGTAACAATTACTATAGGATGATTAGGATGCATAGTTAGTAAACTACATGGATGTAATTATTACTCTAAGATGACTAGGATGAATGTACATGGATGAATGCACGAGGTAGTTACTAAAGTGCAGTGAATGTAATGATTACGATGCATGTACTAGGTAGCTACTAAAATGCAAAGAATGTAATGATTATAATGCATGTACTATGAATGTGTCCCGAAACTTGAAGAACAAAAAATAACATAAGTAGGCTATGTGAGTCGCAAGTGCCAGCTTAAGCCTTCCAAAAGACACTTCTAATTAAGACCAATTCTCTCAAGTTCTTACTCTCATGTTTGTACTTTGTTCAAGTTCTTTCTATTTTTACAATTTAAAAATATTTATTTTTCTAATTTCTTCCTTCAAAGCTCTAAGGCTCTTTCTCTCTTTATTTCTTCATCTACATCTTCATTTGTCATGCTTCTTTTATTTATTCTTCATGTCTTCTTTTGTCTTTCTTCAACAAGTTCTTTCTCATTCTCATAGTTATCATTTGGAAACACAAAGATAAGGATCAAAAGTTCTAATGAAAAACTTAAAGAGAATACTGACTTTTGAAAAATGATTCAATTTTCAAAATAAGCAAATTTTTAGTACAAGAGTCTACAAAAAGACTTATATACTATGAACCTTGAACTTAAGGGCCCAAACATTATAAGAAGGTCCATCCAACAAGCCTTTATAAAATAGAGTCTAGAAAGTCTTTAATTACAAGAAAAATAGAAACATATATAAAGCCCAATAAAGGTTCAATAAAAACAAATATAAGGCCCAAAGCCAAAAATTACACAAAAGTAAAAAAATTCTATTTTAGCTACAAGCCTACTTCGTAGTTTTTAAGATGATCCAATCCATGATTCCATCATACCCTCCTTCTTAAAGAAAAATTGACCTCGAATTTTTGCTTTTTACTACCTACAAACAAACATATGAATATAAGTTCTATAAGGAATTCAAATCGAAAATAACCCAAAGAAAAATAAAAAATCTATCTAACTTGAGATTTGGATCCCGTGAGAGGAAAATCTCTTATCAATGTGCTTAGAGATCTTCTCTAGGATCAAATACCAACATAAATGTTCTATTTACAAGCACACAAAAAAGAATAACATCCTCACAAGCAGTAAAGAAGAAATCTCCCTTATTGTTAATACACTTAAATGAAAAACAATAAAAACATATTTCTTTATTTATAAGTTTTTTCTTTTTTTATCTCCATTTCTTCTCCAAATTGTTTTTGCCAATGCTCCTTCCTAGACAAGAAAACAAAAGGAGAAAAGTTAGCAATTTTTTTTCAATGAAATGTTAGAATGATGATTTAGATGAGGGAATAAGAGTTTAAAGTTTTACATTCCCTTTAAGGATTCATTTTGAATCATGTTTTATGAGAAACTCTCATTCTTTTTCTAGATTTTTCTAACATTTTTTTAGTCTTTTTTTTATTTCTCCTCTTTCTCTCTCTTTTCTTTCCTTTCTCCTCTATCTTGAAAATTTCTTTCTAATTTTTACTGTCTAAGCTCTATTTTCCGAAGTTCTTGATCTAAGAGAGCTAGACTATTTTCCCACTTTTCTTCATTTTTCTTTTTTCTTTCTTTTCTCTGACTTTTTTAGCTTTCTCTGACTTTTTTAGCTTTTGTAATGCCTTTGTTTCTATTTCTTTTGAGTATTTACATTAATCCTTGAGATCTTGATCACTCATTGGCCTTGTATTTTAATTAGGACTTTGATGAGTTTCATGTTCATATCCTTCATATTTGGAGTAGCTAGGAGTACTTGTTTTGACCCTTAAAAATAATTTTCTTATATGCTTGTGTTCCTTTCTATGACCATAAATTTTGATATTCAATTTTATTATTCTTGAAACAATTGTATCAACGTATTCCACCAAAGTCAAACTCATGCCAACAGGAAAAGTTAGAAAAAAAAAAACAAAAAAGGACTATCACAAAACAAAAGAAATAACTAGCACAAGTAATATAGAACAAATTAAGATAAACTTCACCACTTACTAAGTGTTTACACTCAATTCACTCGTGTCGCTCTAGAAAAGTTATCCACTCAAATCACTCTTTAGTTATTAAGAAGAACTCTCAATCAATCCATCAAGAATGAAATAAGTAATAAATCTATCCTCAACTCAAGAGGTCAATAAAATGAAAACTCTAAAAGAAAACCAGGACAATTTAAAGACATACTAAAAGCATAAAAATAAAAAAAATACGCTAAACCAACTAAGAATATGATATAACTAATATGACAAAGATAAAAAGACTTTAAAACACAACAATAATCTAAACAATATATTTGGAATTGCCACTGTGAGACAAGGTAAGAAAGCTAAACAATTCGGAAACAATATTGAATATTCAATCTCCGAGAAGTAGAATTCCTAAACAATTCAGCTCACAATGCTATGTCTCAAAAAACAAGAATTCAAGAAAATCAATTTCAAAAGAAATTAATGAACAAGAGACTCAAATCAAAGTAAGTTAAAATATGATTCAAAAATAGTAAGAATGGAGAGAACTCAAATAGGATATTTAGCTACAACCATTAAAAGAACAAAGGCACTTCAATAAATAATCGTAGCCAATTTCATCAAAACTGCGTAGCTGCAGCCAACCAACAGAATTGAACGGCAACCAACAACAATTTAGCTGGTTCTGAACTTGTATGCCAGTGTCTGATTAATTATCCTCAGTTATAGCTGTAGTAGTTAAACATCAATACTTCACTTGTTTCATTCAAAGAATCCAGCTTTGCAACACCAAAAATATGCTTGTATGTTGGACAATCGACATTGAAACAGACACCAATATAAGCACATTGACAATTTAGAATGCCAATTCCTTGTGCATTAGAATTTGGTTAAATTCAAAGGCATGGGTCACACTATAAATTATTATATCCAAGGACATATTGCTTTCCAATTCACGTGATCACTGAATTCTTGTAAACTAATTCACATGACACCAATTCAAATCTAATTTCTCCATGCTACCACCTTCCAATTGAATATAAATTAAAATAGTGTGTCTTAATCAATTTTAACATATATGCAATGTGCTAACTCCACCAAATCCAATGAATTGATCAAGGCCACTGAATCACAAAATCAGAAACAACTTTTCAAACATTTTGCACCATAATGATTCAAACTAGAAAAGATTGATAAACCAATTTAGCACCAGAATAGCACGAGAATCACTTAGTCAAACTCCATAAAAAGCATTAGGATTTCGCACTCGCTAAGCACCTTAAATACAACGAATTTACACATCATTCAGCTGCTTTCAATTTCACAATTCTCCAAAAAAGCTCTATTATGCTTCACTGCAACGAACAATTGATAAAGACACCGAGTGTTTGACAAATTTTAGACACGCTAAACCACGTGCACCTGCTGCTTCACAAAATCAACTTCCACCAAATGTACCAATTGCTTATGCCACTCTGATTCAATCAACAATTGCACCAAAGAATCAAATCACATAATGAAATGACATTATTGATTCTGTTGCACTGATTTCTCGCCTTCAATTGAGTGCATTGAGAATTCCTCAAATTAAAACCAAAATTGAATTCACTGATTTGTAATTATCTCTAATTTAGAGAAGATGCAGCAGTGCAATTCCAAATCAGTCTTCAATTGCTAAACACCAATTGCACACCAAAGGCTTGATGAAATTTTCTTCCAATTCTGATTACATAGAAAGAAATGTACCAGATAAATTAGTGTTGATTCTATCAAAATTACTTCAGCTTGAATCACCGAAAGAAAATTCTGAATCAAACACCAAGTGAATTCAAGTGCATTGTTTCAATTGCTGCGTGCTTACTCTTGGAATGGCATTGTTCCGAATAGAATTTTCCACCAAACAAGTAGAATCTCAAAACGGTATTCTGATCAACTTCAGTTTCACTAGATCGAGTAACGAATCTACTTTCAAATTCTCCACTGCATCAAATTTCAGTTGCATAAATTCATTGAACCAACTCAATTGATGAATATCGAAAGAATTTCAAATCAAAACATGGATTCAACTTCTGTTTATGGAAACCAAATGCATAATGCTTGATGGAAGACCATCTGTAAAAGCATAAGTTGAACCAGTAACTCGAGTCATGGATGAAAAATGGAAGAGGGAGAAAGAAACTAGAACACTCTTCTCTTAATATTAGAACTTCTTTTTCTTTTCATTTTGCCTATATAAAGGTGTAAAAATAGTATAATAAGGTTTTCTTGGCCAAGTAGCCTAGGAATTCTCTTTTGGGTATAGATTAGGTCAAAAACCCTAATCCTAGGAGAATTTTAGATGCCACTTAGGTGATAAACCCTAATTTGGGTGCCAGGTTAAGTTTAAAACCCTAACTTGTCATGCAAGCTAGGATTAGGCGCTTCTTACACGGACATGTGGTGCCTTTCCAGTTGTCACTCTCCCAGTGGAGAGGTTTTGCGTCAATGAGGGGGTGACACTTGTTAATCTCTCATTTAAGAGGATTTATGAAACTTGTTCTCCATGTTGAGGTTAGGGTTATGTTATCTAGGATTATAAGCTTCCCTTGCAAGCTTCATCTCCCACAAATAGGAGTGTTTTGCACATGATTTTCAACCTTGAATGAACTAATGAAATTTTGCCTACATTTTTATGCATTTTCAACATGTCTTGGTTCTCTCCATAGTACTCTTTCTAAACTCCTCCTAAGTGTTAGCCCAACCTCATTCTAGGGATTCAACCAAACCTTTATCTCAAACAAAAACTGTGAGCATCTTCTACTCCCACTCCATGCTTCCACCATGCTCCTTCTTATTCATGCTAGGAAAACTCAAACAAATCCATGAGAAGAAGAACATGCATAGGCACAACATAGAAGACCATAAATGCTCGTGAAAGATTGACGCACCTCGTATTCAATTGCCTCACGATGAATTACTCTTGTGAAATCAAGTTGAACGCCACTGATTTGAATCCATATGTAATTACCTACCAAAAATTCGTAGATAATAAATTCATATGTAAAATTCGTAGGTGATGTCAGATTTACCTACGGATTATGATCTGTACGTAATTACCTACAGATTTTTTCATAGATAAAATCTGCATGTAAAATCCGTATCTAAAATTCATAAGTAATAGATCATAGGTAAAATTTGTAAGTAATGGTAAATTTACCTATGAATGAAAAGTTGTATGTAATAATCCGTAGGTAAATCGAGGATTTCTTGTAGTGGAAACTAACTTAGTGTAGGATCATTTTTGACAATTTTAATCGAACCATTGGCAAAATAGAAAATGTGGAAGGGATAAGAGATGAAGAAAAAACAATCTAGCTCGATTGATGCCATAATCGAGAGAATTGGAGAAGATAAAGATCTAACACTTTGAATTGAAAACTCAAAGATAAGGACCGAAAGTTCCAATAAGGAACTTAGAGAGAATATCACTTTTAGAAAATTCCAAAATGAGAAAATTTCGAGTAAAAGAGTCCAAAAAAAGGCTTATATACCATGGACCTTACTCATGGGCCCAACCACTAATAAGCCATTTCGCAACTGGGATCATGACTGGGACGACAAACAAAAAAACTAGATAATAGAAATACAAAGAAATAATAGAAAGGTATTGCTCTTTAAAAAAAAAAAAAAAAAGTGGAATCACCACCATAGTTATTATAGAAAACTATAGAAAAATGAAAGATAAGGAAATGGTATTCGAAACAAATTTGGGGTTTGATAGTTGGTTACATGTGAAAAAGGTATTAGCACCCTACAACGCCTGTCCTAAGACGATACCTTTAATCAAATGAGTAAAATGAGTTTGGTTTATTAAAATGTTTATTTTTCCCAAAACAAGAAACAAGAATGCAAGTAAAAACAAAGAATATATATATATATATATATATATATATATATATATATATATATATATATATATATATATATATATATTTTTATGTAAAAAAAAAATAAAATGAATAAACAAATATTATTATATATAAAAAAAAGAAA
>Ga0099825_1001894_pt1 | contig 27304 bp, 10 predicted proteins | sample SiratroredBW_FD_76838 | JGI IMG/M metagenome (GOLD analysis project Ga0099825, IMG submission 76838) | Root nodule microbial communities of legume samples collected from California, USA - Siratro red BW | ecosystem: Host-associated > Plants > Roots > Nodule | place: USA: California | collected...
TATATATAAAAAAAAAAAAAAAATATATATATATATATATATATATATATATATATATATATATATATATATATATATATATATATATATATATATATTCGGTTTTGCTTTGTTTGTGTTACATAACTAATAAATATATGATTATCAAATTTCGATTTAAGTTCAATACTCAACCAATAAGATACTTATGTACTCAACTAATGGGTTCATCTTTAGTATTTGTAACAATCAAAATATGCTTCAGTTCCCAATATCTCAAAGGTTGTACACTAGTTCTTCAATTCGAGTTATTATTTTGGAATATATAGATAGAAGATTAGTTCTTCTTTAATAGGGGGTGTTCTTCTACTGACTTACGTATCTTTTCATTGTTTAAATGCAACGACTCGTCTACCAAGTATATAAATAATGGTTAGCATTTATGAACAGTCATTACGTGTATGTTTTTAATGTTTATCCTTATTATGTGATGAATGTATTTTTAAATGTTCATTAATCAGGGGTTTTTGAAAATTTCTAAATGTCATAACATTTAGGCAAATAATGTTTTGTTTTACCCAACATGCTATATTGGGAAGTTACACTTCAAAATAGATGGGTTGTTTCTTGCATAAGTCTATTGAGTGCATGTTATTTAAAGCTACTTTTGCTTCTTACTTTGTTTTGTTTGTATGTTTCTTCTTAAATTTCATTGAGCACTTTGATAAGTTTATTTATCTTGACATTTAGACATTTGTAATCTCTAGTAATTCTCAATAAAAATCAATATATAATAATAAATTATGATACCTAATTATTTATTATTAATAAAGATAAAAAAATATGTACAAAATTAATATGATTGAATTGTTAGCTCAAAAGGTTTTATGTCTCATGACTATCAAAGAAGATTATTGAGTTTCATATAAAATTATCATCAGGCAAATTTGAGGTTATTTTCAAAATTTCTGGAAGTTGTAATTTTTTAACCGATTCTTCATTCACGACAATTGTGTATAGTAGTGAGTATTTGATATATATTTAGTTTTTGCGGTTGATAGAGTTGTTGCTCCTTACTTCTTACTCATCCAAGAAATCAAATTGCCTCTAATGAAATGACAGTCACTATTTATATTTTTCATTTCCAGTTTGTCTCCTGTATAATTATCATCACAAAGTCCTTGCAAATGACAACTTTCTCTGCCTTTGTGTAACAGAAACCAAGATTAGTAGTACTTTTCAAATATCTGAAAATTATTTTAATAGAAGTTAGATGATCTTCGCTTGGTTCAAATTGAAAATGAGAACACAAGCATATCTTGTACCTGATATCAGGTCTAAACTTAAGGTTTCTCTTTAGCTTAGGACATTCTATCTGCATGTGCCCAAGCCTTTTACGTTCATAGCAGATGATATCATGTGACTCTTCATCATTTCTTTGTCTACTAAAGCCTTCTTTTTCCTATGATAAAACATCTTATTTCCTTGTCCTCTTTCTTTAAGTTTCTTAAACTTTTAAGAGATAAGAGATATTTTCTCATTGGTTGAGTTTTCATACTTAATCTCAAATACATCTTTTTCTTTCTTTAAGGCTTTGAGAGCTTTAGTCTCTTTTCTTCTGATAGGAGTAGACTTGACCTTCGCTTAAAGACTTCTATTAAATAATGTTGAAGCTTCTATCTTGAAGATGCACTTCGTGCACTGTAAAGATTCTTAGAAGCTCATCCTACATGATTTTCTTCAAATCGTGGGCCTCTATAATGGTCGTTGTCTTAGGTTTTCATGCCTTTGGCATTCTATCCAGCAGTTGCAGATTGATTTCAGACCTAGAGAAACTTCATCCAAGAGTTTCTAGCCTGTTTAGAAAAGCCTTCATTATACCAAACATGTCATCTACGTTTTCACTGTCCTTTATTGTGAAATATTTGTACTAGCATGTGAGGGTGACAACTTTACGGAGTTGCTCATCTTGGTTTCCCTTGTAGTTGATTATTAAGGAGTCATAGATCTCTTTCGAAGTCTTCAACCTACAAACTTTCTTATATTCATTTTTAGATAAAGCACAAAAAAAAGTATACTTAACCTTGTTGTTTAATTGCATCTGGTTAAACTCTTCTTCTTCCTTGTCTTTTTTTAGGGATGATATCTCAATATCTTTAGGAGTGATAATTTATGACAATTGTTAGTGTGTGGACTTGAGTACATCTCCATCATATCTTTCCAATAAGGAAAGTCTTCTCCAAGAAAAGCTGGAGGCATAGAGAGGAAGCTCCTTTTATGACCAACTATGGCTCCATGCTTGCCATATTGTTGGATCTTTTCTTTTAGCAGATGTTAGGCATTCAATACTTTAAAAGCTGAACTCTGATACCAACTGTGAAAAACAAGTAAAATACAAGAAGGGAGGGTTAAATTGTGTTTTAAAATCTTTTTACATGTTTTCAAAAATAGTTTCTAATGATATGCAGTCATATGATAGTTTTATACTTAATAGATGAACTGTTGAAGACTTTCAAAAAAACTAAGATTGAAAACTTATCCTTCTTAGATTAGTGCATATTCAATAACATGCAATTTTAATAAGTTAAGGAAGGAAGAACTTATTTAAACATATTTATATTGATTCGTTTGATAGCGTAGACTACATCCAAATCTCAATCAAAAGATTAATTTTCACTATGCAAACTAACACTACAAGTTATAACATGAGTATTATGTATGCTTGTAGTGACTTCTAGCTCTTGGCTAACCCATCAAGTATTCCTTAAACACTTAGTCACTTTTGACTAAAAATCCAAGTATTGTTTTGGATCATAGGCACTCTTGGCTAACCTATTGAGTATTATTTAACAAATAGTCACTTCTGACTAAGATGAAGATTTGTTTAAGATGTGATAAAAAAAAGATTAAATGGTTGCTCACTAGAAAGGATAACGTCTTTCGATGTCTAAAAGGTTTAAGCTCTCTTGTGGTTTACCATTGAACACAACAATGTGCTCCATGCATGGATTAAATGCTCTTTTCCTCTCGAAGCAACATCCCTATACCTGGAAGCAGTTATCAATTTTGGTTAGAGTGCATTTTACTTGAAGTTGTGTAAAACCAGACTTGTACATACTAAATACTCTTTTCTGCTGTTGACAAAACAAACATCAGGGAGTTGTTGAAGTATAACAGTTTTAACTTATGTTCCAAGAGATCATTGATGTAACATATGCTTTTATGAGTCTTCTTGTTAGATGAAGGATGTGAACATTCACTTCAACATATAATAAGCATGAAGAGATTTATGAGAAATACCATGTTAGCTTAAATATATGTGCATATCATTTGAGCACAACAATGTGGATCAGATGTAAAAGAGATTGAAACGTGTTTTATCATCTGTCAGATGAAATACTTGCATCTTACATTATTTATTTCAAAAGAAAGTCTTTTATCTAACAAATAAATTCTACTTATATTTTATGTTTCGTCGTATAATAGCACTTAATCAAAATTTGGACTATTGAATTTTTCTCTAATAAGAAGATATGGTAGTTTGACTTTTAGTAAGAACTATAAATTAGTATTTCGGAAAAAATTTACCGAGACTTAATGATTGACATAAGATGTTCTTATGAGAATATAGAATTTCACTAGATGAGTTGTTAAAAGAGTAAAATATAGTTCCAAATTAGTGAACTCTTTAATTGTGAGATGAGAATGGAACGTCAAGAATAAAGTAAAAATATATCTATAAAAGACTTCTCTATGCTCAAGTTAGTAAAATATTTAAAATAATAATAATAGCAAGTAAAAAGGTAAATAAATATTTTGTTTGATATTAGCATATTTATAGACTTTTGATTTTCATTGGTGAAGCTAAATTATAGAAAAATTATATTCAACATTGTTAGCATCGTAGAATTGATAAATACTTTATTACCAAATTTAATGTAAGTCCCATACTTAATTTGACAAAATCGTTAAATAATGAATTATTGGATTTAATTTTGATATTTACAATTATAAAAATACAATTAATGATTGTAGAAGAAGAAATATATTAGTAATTCTAATAAAAGGGAATGAAAGCTTAAAAAAACTATGTTTAAGATAAATTTATTAGATTAAAGTCACTCGATGAGGATAACATGAATATAAATCTTTTCAATAAAATAAAATCTCTCAAAAAGTATATGTAACCTTTAAAAGAAGTGGTTAATACATTTATAATAGGATTTTATGAACTCATTATACAAAACTACCTAAAACACCTACTCTAAAAAACTTACTAACGGTTCAAAAAACAAGTGTATATTTACTTGCTTTCAATGAATACAGAACAAAATGACAAGCTATTGAACTATTTTCTATATAAAATAAATTGTGTGAAATTTGTTACGTACATTTAAATTTTTTCTATGGGCTCCCCTAATCTAGGGGCTGGTTCCGTCCCTATAGAAATGGTTAATAAGTCTTATAATACTGCAATAAGTATTTATATAGATTATTTTTCTATGTTTCAGTACAATAATTAAGAATTCTTTTTTATGTTGAACGTTTGAGAAACACAATTAATCTAAATGTTATATATATTAGTTGAATTTTTAGAAAATATTTTTAAACAATTATCTATCACCTCCATTGCCTCTGAACTAGGAATAGGATCTGTGTGGTTTGTGTATGGGACCACTGTTTCTGAATTTGGGAATTGATGCTCCTCAGCTGGATTAACTCTCTTCACCTGTTCACCATGAGCAATCTGACAAAATAAATATAACTTGTGCGACAAGTAGCAATAAATAAAGGCATCTTTCAAAACCCCACATAAACTAAACGTATATAATTACTCCGTAACGGAATGATTTAACCTTTTAAAAGTTTTCAAATTGATTTAATCTTAATGAAACATTAATTTTAATTTGCAATTAAATTCATTAATCAAACCTTCTTTATTTTTTTCTATAATTATATATAAAAAATACTAGTGTTTTTTACACATTTTAATTCTCAATATATCTTTTAGTCTTTCTCACTTCCTAAGTTTCATTTTATTTTTTTTAATTTCCACGATCTTTACTCTCCGACATTCTGTCTGTTCTCTCTCTAATTTAATGACAGCAAAGTCCTTTCATCTTAAATTTTATTTTTTTAAATAGTATCTTATATTAAAAAAACAGAAAAAATAAATAAATTACATAACTAAATATGTATTAAAAGTGTACTGATTTTAAAATTAATATATATACTAATATCTAAAAATAATTAAAGTTATTACAAAATTAAATTAATAAAATAAAATACGTTTCATTAGCTATGTATTTTGTTAGTTAAAAAATAATATATTTATAAAAATAATTGTTTTAATAAAACAATTAAAATGACATTTATTTATTGTTTTGTATAAAAAAATTATATTAAAGTAATTATTGTAGTTGTCGCTAGCTTTAAAAGGGTTGAATAAAGTTAATTTTAAAACACGTTTGTAAAATATTTTGTAAGTGAAGGTTGGACGTAAGTAAGAATTGTTTGATGATTTGATAAATATTTTTTACAAACCTTTAGAAGGGACAATCAACATATGATCGATACATGAATAAGTGAACCAAAATAATAATATAAAAATTTATATTAATGTACTCTATCAAAGATTATATTTAGTTGTCCAAAGCTAGATAATAATAGGTTTCATTCAAAGATAAATTATAAGTATTATTAGTGTAATCATTATTGGCTATTTGACTATACAAGGTTTTTTCTAAATAATATACATAGTCTCTTTAGATTATTTACTTATTTACTCAAATTTCATTGAATTTAAGTTAAATATATAAAGTGTTTCTATAATATATAATAAAAAAATTGGTTAATACAAGATTCACACTCTTTTGATGTAGATATAAAATTGATATTATTTTTTACTCTAACAAAACTATTTGAGTTAGAAAGATGTATAATTAGACTCTTTCTCTATCTAGATATCTATAAAAGAAATTGTTATTCTTGCAATTTTAGCATTTTATCACTTCGGCATTTAATATTGATGATGTCTCTCAAAACTTATTTTTTTATATGGTTCTCTATTTTTCTTACATGCTAATGTTTTTTTATATATCAACGAAGACCATTAGAGGGTGTATACTTTTTAAGTCATTACTTGTTAGAGCTTTTCTTAGACGGTTATAACATTCTCTTAACACCCTCCAACTTGTTGTACTCTAAAGTGATTGGATTACATTCTTTTATCTTTGCAAATGACTTTATTCTACTAACAACATGAAAAATATTTTTTTTTTTTGCACTTTTTAGTTGGTACTTGCATTACCATTTTCATGAGATAATTGATGTGACTCAAATATAGAAATATAGAAAACATGACACTGTACATATGTGTTTAGTGTAAAACAATTTCAGGTTGCACCTATCCTATCCTACTTGGCTTAAGTGGTTGGATGACTTATGCTAAAAATTTCTATAAATAAATGTTAGATCAAGGTTGTAACATCTCACTATTTCTGTTTACATTTATATTAATAAATTTTTATTATTTTGTTATGATGTAGAAATTTTATGGTGTAGAAATTTCTTAAACAGAATGAATATATCCAAATTTTAATGTATAAATATAAATAGAAATAGTGGGTGTTACATGGATCATTTTGAACATAGTCTTGTATTGACCTTCTTCTTCTTTCTTTATGTTGTAAACATTTTATGCTTCATCAAGCTAGAGATTTTCTTCAACATCCTCTCTGTTGATTTTTTATATTCCTTCTCTTAATCTTCTTATTTCTCTATGTTGCAAGCTTTTGTGAACATGAAAAGTAAGGTTGTTTTTAGAATATGAGTCTAATGATTCTTGTTTACTTTTAGTCTAATTTTATAATATTAATTTTTTTTATAAGATTGTTTACCATGATCTTCTCTATTTTACCTTTATGCTTTAATTATGAGTTATATTATAACCTAATACTTATTTTTAGTTATTATTTATATATACAACTGTAGACTATGTATATAAAATTAAAATTAAGATAATAATAAACTTGAATGAAAACATTTTTAAAAGTTGCAAGTTTTAATACTTTATTTAATTATTATTCTGTGCTTAAAACTTACAACAAAGTCGACATGTCCGAGTGGTTAAGGAGACAGACTTGAAATCTGTTGGGCTTCGCCCGCGCAGGTTCGAACCCTGCTGTCGACGATCTTTTGCACTTCTTTTATGAAAACTATTCCTGAAATTCTTTATCAGATTAATATGTTTAGGACTTAACAATATGTTCCAATTACTTGATTTTTTTCCCTTTTTCTAAAAAATTGTCAGAAAAAAAAATATTAATTTGAAAATATTTATATATATTATTAAAAAAATATTTAGAATTTTTAAATATTAATTTCAATAATCTAAGATAACAAAAAGAATTTAATGTTATATTAAATTTATTAAATTTATTATTATTAATATTAAAATATTTGAAGTTCTAAAATACTTTATCAGAAATTCTTCCTAAATAATTTTTAGAATAATTAAGTATAACAAAATTTAGTAATTGAAAAAATAAATTTTAATTAATTATTTAAGTCAATTTTATATAGACTTTTTCCCAAATATCACATTTTCTTTTAGAATTCCCCAACTACACCCCCTTCCTAGTTTATTTACCCAAAAACCACTTATTTTATTTGAACTGAACCTGAAAGTGGTTGTCAGTGACCCGAATTTAGCTATCAAGGATCCAATTCCGTGCGAGTTTCTCTCTTTTATTTATTTTTTAAAAGGTTTTTTAAATATTACTGAAAAATTAAATGAAAAACAAAAAATAAAAAAAAAATTTCGATCTAATAAAATTTAATTTTTTAAAATTCGTTTATCATGTGTAAAATATATGCAAATGAATTTAATTTATATTTAAAAATGTTAATTTAATTAATTAATTTTGAATATTAAACTTTTAAGTATAGTATAAACAGAATAAATATTAATTAATGGAATAATTATTTATAAGTTCATTTATATTAAAAAATTATGATTATTATATTTAGTAAGTTTATGTTTTTTTATATATAGTTGTGTTTTATATTTTAAGATTGAAATAAACTTTTCATTTATACATTAATAATTACTCTAAACATTTATTTTTATTTTAAACTATGAAATTTAACTTAGTAAAATTAATAGTTTAATAAATATATATATATATATATATATATATATATATATATATATATATATATATATATTATAAAAGACGGTCATTATTAACTGGCAAAATAGAACAATGGAAAATGACAGTAAAAACGTGTGAAATAACAGTGAAAAATAGCATTGTAAATGACAAAATCAATAATAGAAAACGACATTAAAAATGAAGTTATTGGTTAGTTGATATCAAAAGTCCACTATTTTTTATAATAATTAAATTTGACACAAATATTGTTTGTAGAAAGAGTTTAATCTTTTCGATTTGGACTATTCAAAATTCTTTTGTATTGAACTATTGATAAATTATCTCTCTAACAACATTTAGTTATATTTTTAAAGTAAAATGTTGATTTTTGAATGGGTTTGAATACAGTTAAAAATTTATTTCCAAGAACTGATATACTTTAGTTATATTTTTAAAGTAAAAGGTTGGTTTTTAAATGGGTTTGAATAGAGTTAAAAGTTTATTTTAACTGATATATTGCTTAGTGAATAAATACAAACAACATAATAATTTATTTTTGTTCACTCACAATTTGGATTAGTTTAATTATCTTTTTGAGAAATTTTTCAAAAAGTTCTATTATTAGTACATCAATTACTCTTGGTTATCCTTTTTCAATATTTTTATGAAATTGAGGATTTAAATTTTTTTATGATGAAGGACATCCAAGGAAATACATGTTAGACCAATTACAAGGTCAATAACTAAGAAGATTGAAGAAGTAGAAGTTTCAACAAATATTTTTTTTACTTGTCTTAATAATAGAATATTAAAGTTTCTTTTTCTTTTTCTCGATCTTGTAAAATTTGTATAAGAGTAAATAATTTATATTCCTTTATTTTCTTTTTAGCCTGTAAATATTACTGGACTTCAAAATTGGGTCTCAAATTAGGTCAATCATAGGCCTCAATTTGGACTAATCAAGACCCATCAACAATAAGAAACAAGGAGGCACCACATCATAAGAGGAGTATGAGAAGACATCACTTGGGAGCTCTTACAGCATGAGAAGGTGCCACTTGGGAGCTCTTGGAGCATGAAAAGGCATCACCTCATCAAGTGAAACTTGCTTGGCAATTTTCTTTGGTAGCTTGTCTTGTAAGTAACTTAAGAGACTTGTCTTGCAAGCTATTTCAAGAGTGAGTGTCTTAGAAGCTACAAGTACATTACATTTAGGTAGCATTTAAATTTGACTAGGCTAGAGTACAAGAAAACTTATCAATTCTATAAATATATCTATTGCGTATTTTTTAATCACTTTTTAATTTAATAAGAATTGAAGTTGATCTAGCAAATTTCTTTCTCCCTCAGAGGTAAAAAAAGAGAACACTTTCCCTTAAGTTTTTTACACAAAAAAACCTTCCTTAGGAGTTATTTTAACTTGAAAGTGACATGTGGTAGTTTAAAAGCTCCAAAAGACACTTCTAATTTTAGGAGTGGACAAATTTCATCCAAGCTCTCTCTCAAGTTCATGAACATGAAGTTATAAATTCTTTCAAGTTCATTTAAAGACTAAGAAACTACTTATGTACAAGTCCTCTAATATCATCTTCCGAATCTTGGAGTCTTCCTCTTTTTATCCTTCCTTGAAATCTCTCTTTTATTTCTTCTTCTTCATCATGTTTCTTGTGTTTATTCTTCTTGCCTCTTCTTCTCTGTCTTCACCAAGTTCTTCCTTATCCTTATTTATTTTTGCAAGTCAGGAGCAAACTCAAATTAGTTGGGCTTTCTCCAAGGGCATTGCTTGGGCTTTGTTTGACTTTTTTTGTAGTGTTATACACTATTTATTGGAGTTTGCACAATCACTTACATATAGTTTTCATTTCATAGAAACTTTTCACTTTTTTCTCTTTTTAGAATAACTTTTTCTCTAGTTTACATTATTGTTTACAAGCTTTCTTCTACATTTAGATCTTTGGATTCAACGGAATAATTCAATCATTCTTGTTTTCAATGTCTCTTTTATTCATTTTCTCCTTAATCTATTTAATTTCTAATCATATTGTCAAAACCTTTTCGTCATAAACCTCTCATACTCTTACCTACCTATGATTGGAGCCAAGGCCACCAAGACAAAATGCTTCATGAGTCCATTTTCTAAACATGTTGCCCTTATATATTATCAGTCAAGCTTGTATCACAAAACCATCCCCTTACAAATGGCCATGTCCTACTAGACCCTTAAACAGATGTAGGTTTTTCAAACTCAAATGATGTGTTATAAGAACTTGATAAGCACGATTTATATATTTTGATGGCCCAATAATCTCCTTTCTTTTTTATCAGGAATATGCCACTCAAATGTCCTAAAGTATCATGCTCCCACAAATATGAGCATTAGTGGTTCCTAATTTTTAGTACATACCATTGCAAGTGCCATTGTATTTCTTGATTCAAAGTTCTAAGAACCTCATGCCCAAGAAGAAGCACTTGCTCGCCAAAAGGAAAAAGAAGATACATATCTTCAAGTTAAAGAAAAGGCTAAAGCAGAAGCAAACAGTAAAGCTCAAACTAATGAACAAGAGAAAGCAAATGTTGAAGCCTAAGCCCAAGCCAAGGCAACAGTATATGTTGAAGCTCACTCTTAAGAGCCCCAACAACCATCACCATATTTCAATCTCTAGCCAATTGTTGTTGTCGTGCCTAATACTAACTATGTTACTCTTGACATGGTACAATCTATGTGTAGTGAGTATGATTATAATAATTAAAGAAAATGGAGAAGGTGACACCATTTTTTGGCTGAGCAAATGCATCATAATATGTTGTAGTTGTTAAGCCTTCAACAAGCCTCTATAACACCTTCTTTACAACTTCAAACCCTTTCTCAACCACCACAAACAGAATAACCATTTTGGTCCCCGTACTCTCTCATCCACCACCACCAAATCTAGAAATATCATTCAAACCTTTGCCTTTTTCTTATAACAAAAAGGAGAAGAGTATAAAGTTTTGTATAACTTGTGAATAGTTCTCATACTATACTAAAGTTATACTTTGATTATATTGTAATAATACACAATTCATGATGCATTGTATAAGACTCACATGAGTCTTTGTTTGCTACATTTATAAAGAACATGTTCTTTCTTTACTTTATTTTGAAATTTCTCAGCTTTATGGTAACACTACTTCACATGTTTTGATTATTTGTTATTAAGATGTTTATTTGTTCAAAGACTAGAACAAACACTTGTTTTTTTCTAAGAAAAAAATACATTTCAAAGACTAGAACAAACCAATCTTGTTATATTTCTAGACACAACCTTTCATTTGGTATTTTAATTTAGTTTCTGATTATAGAAAATATTTCCTAATACCCAAAGAATCAAAGATCAAGTCACAAATTAACACAAGCAATAACTGCAGAATTAAAATACTGATATCTTGAAATAAAAGATATAAATATAAAAAATAGAAAAGATTACATGAGAGTGCGAAAGGTAAATTCTAACCCCAACAACAATAGATTTAGTTCCTCATAGTCATGAAGAAGCTAAACATTACTGAATAATAATGAAAATAAGAAATTACCCATAGAGAAACCTAAAGTTGCCTCCAATTACCAATTCCTCTCATTGACGATTCAAGATGTCTAACCCTAATGCAAAGCAAATATTATTAAATAACATTTGAAATTTGACGCTCATGCTCAGCTCAGCCTCAGTGGCGTCAAACGCAACTGGAGTCTGTTGTTGTTCTACACATCCAAGTCCAACTAGTGTCGGGCTCAGGTCACCTATCCAAGTGCATTTCTGTTGAATTGCTCTTGGGTTTTCTCAAGCCAGACTCAGGTTCTGGCGTCGGGCTTGAGTTGTTTTGCATCAAATTGCTATTTAATCACTCATCTTCAAGACTTCAATCCCTCTTCTCCAATGTTGTTCTGTTCATTTCTAGGAAAACATAATATGAATTAGAAATTAAATTCATTTTTTGACTCTTATAACCATTTATTAACACAAACTACCTAAAATTAAGAATTAAGTATATTCTAAGTTTAGAGAGAGTTGATTTTCCTATAAAAAATAGTCTAAAAATATCATAAAAACAAATTATATTGATTGCCTCACCTAAATACTTGAGGTTTTATGTGCCTCTTAGAAACTAGAGACAGGATGTTATCATTATCATCATCGTCATCATCATTTATAAGAGGACTTGAGAATGAGAACTTATTTAGAATGGGACACATTTTTTCTTTTGAAAGGCTTAACTACCATAACTTACTTCTTTATTGGAGGAGAGCTCCTAGACACCTCATGAGAACTTGGACATTTAGAGGATTGTCTCTCAAATGCTAATGGAGGTTCTTAAGCAATACTAGATGCGCTAGGGACGTTCAACAAGATTATTTTCGACAATAGTCACATGTCATTTTGGAAGAGGAATAAGGTCTAAGCCATTTGAAAGGTCTAACATGGTAATAGTTCCAACTTTTCTTACATAGACCCTCTTATATTATTTTTAACTAAAGTTTTCATCTTTTCCTTAATACCATAATGATCAAAAGTCAGTCTCAAACTTTTATAGGTTCAAGTGTAATGGCTCAAGGTTGTTGGCAACATGGTTGACATAATTTGACATGTTATTCCACGTCAAACCCTAAGAGGTTCAGATTGATACAAAGATGCATCATAACAATGTTGATGTTTATAAAGATGTATTGCACTACTATAAATCCTCCTTTTTGAATGATCATCTCTTTAACCTTAAGTTTGAGGTTGTGAAAGGATTTATCACCCCTTGTTACCTCATCATGTTGTTCAATAATTCGAAATAGATGCCTTCAGTAACATCTTCTTATAAACCTTTCACATTCCTTAATACATTTAGGTAAAAAAGATGAGGTAGGTTGAAAGGGATGCCTCTTATTAAATAGAAATTCACAAACTTTGAAACCCAACTTTATGTAAGATGATTTGTTGTCATATTTTCGCTTCATAGGTCATCAACTTGTAAACAATAGGTGATGGAATCCTATTGGAGGTTTCTTGAAATGTGAATAGTTTCCATTTAAGCTTCAAAGCAAAGTTAAGATCACACTAGTCAAGCTTAAAAAAAGGTTTCTTAGATTATTTCTAGGTTCTTGTAGGTTTAGTTAAGTCTTGACTAATCCTAGAATATAACCTAGGTTAGCCTAGGAAGTTCTTGCAAGGTTTGAGTCTTGGGTTGAATATTGGAGATATTCTTGGAGAAAATCAAGGAAATTTGCGAAAGCTAAAAATTGAGAAGGTGTTGGTTCTTAGTTGATTTTCGAAATCTTTATGGATAATTTTTTTTTTGGTAAAGGTTTTTTGTGGACATCTAAGGGAATAAATTGACTTAGGTTTGGTGAATTATGGGTGAGATTTGGGTGATTTAAGGGTAGATGGACGAATCTATAGGTGGCTTGGTTCAAGGTGAGTTTCTTTGGTTGGTTTCTCAGAGAAACCTATCCTAGGTGGTCGTGTCGTTTGTGAATTCTTCTTTTCAAGTTTTGCAGGTTCATATCTAGCTTGAGGTGGTAAAGAAACATGGGATGGAAGCTTAAAAAGAACATAGAAAAAATGTAAAAACTGGAATGATAATCCAAATGAAGGAAGTTATAGATTGAAAGATGAAATAGAAAGGAATAAGGTAGAGAGATCATTATCTCATCAAATGTACACAACACTAAGGTTGGCTTGGACCTTTGATATTTTCAGAAGCTTTAAGAAGGTAAGAGAATGAAAGACCGCTTCAGACAAATCCAATAATAAAATAGATACTTGTTATAATATTAGTTGGATCGTAAGTCTTTCTATTTAAGAAGCATCACCATTCGATTATGACTTGATCCACCTGCCATGGAACATTGATGTCATCTGCAACATTAATAATAATTTTTATACAAAGTGAAATTTTAACAACAATATGTAATATTCATTTATATTAATATTCTAATAATAAATTATAATTAGAATTAAACCTTTGATAAACTAGATTATTGAAAAAACAATTTTCAAATAATTATCTTCTTTTGAATGATCATAAAAGTTCAATTTTAAATAAATAAAATTACTTATAAAACTGAAAAGAATAAAATCAGTTTTTTAAGTATATCTTCATATGAAATATTAAATTAAAATTTTGGAGACAAATTTAAAACCATGTCAAAATTCATAAACATTTATTTAATATAAAATTAAGAATTAATAAATAAGTAACATTTTTTTACATCTTATTTATGATTGTTTTTTAGGTTAAATATAAATTTTATTATTTATTTGATTAGAATAATTAATTTAAAATTGTAGATGGTGGTGACAATTGTCTGGTGGTAATTATAATAAGATTTGTTTATATTTGGTACGTAAAAGATACGCTAAGAAATGATTTAGAAAAATAATATATAAGGAGGGGAAAGAAAGAGGAAAGAGAGAGTGGGAGTGGGAGAGATGGATCCAGACACGTTGGCAAAGGCATTCGTAGAGCACTACTACTCCACCTTCGACAACAACCGTCCAGGTTTGGCCAATCTCTACCAGGATGCTTCCATGCTCACCTTCGAAGGCCAGAAGATCCAGGGCGCTTCCAACATCGTCGCCAAGCTCACTTGCCTCCCTTTCCAGCAGTGCCACCACACCATCTCCACCGTCGACTGCCAACCTTCCGGTGTCAACGGCGGCATGCTCGTCTTCGTCAGCGGCAACCTCCAGCTCGCCGGTGAACAGCACACTCTCAAATTCAGCCAGGTACTCCCTCCCCATACCCCCTCTCTCTCTTTGTTAGGGTTTTCTTCACACTCCGATCCATCCTTTTCCGTTTCGATCTGCTTTCCTTTCATTCAATTCTCTCTTGAATTCATCGCCTGTTGCTTTTGAATTTACCTCTGTGTATTTCTTGGCTTCTTCCTCTGTTAAACCTAAATTGTTGAGTGTGCGGAGGTTTTAGGTTGTTCTTAATGCTATTCACTCCGGAATGTGAGAGAGTGGGTGAAGGAGGATGGTGTTTGATGAATTAGAATCATTGAGGGAATTGGAAATCTAGGATAACTGTATAGTCAAGGTTTTATTTTTTTTGGTAATCGTAGTATTGGTACCTATTATTCATTGGGTGTCGTAGCGGACAGAATGTGGATACTTGTGCCTACCAATGTTGGTCTAGGTGTGTTTAGAATTGAAAGTGGCAAAATAGTTATTCATCCTTTTGTATTTTAATTGTAAAGGACTGTATTTATTGGATCGAAGTTGTTTGTTTGGATGGTTATGGATTGGACTACAGAACATCTGATGGATCCAAATGCCTTCAACTCATTGTTCGCAAGTGAAAAATTCTTAAAAATGTTTCATGAGCTTAACCTTCTTCCACTTGTGTTGTTCTTTGTCTTTTTCATTGATATCAATTTGCTAGCAAAATTATTGAACTTTTCTTTATCAGTGCCTGGGTAGGTTATCTGAAATTCCTCTATTCCAAATTTCAACTTATTGAATTTGGGTTCAATTTAGAAGCCTGTGGGGGTCATTCAACTGTTTTATTTCATCAATTGCTGTCAGTTTGATTTCGTCCTATCATTCTCACTTGGTTCCCGTGGAATCCCAAAAGAGTTACACTAGAGGCTTCAAATTTAATGAAATTTCAATGTCTATAAGTGGGCTCATTCAATGCTGACCTCTTTGTAAGCAGGTGGGATTATGAGTTGGGTATTGTCAAAGTGGCACATCAACTCTCATTCTGTCCACCAAAATTGTCTGTCTCTTGTTATAGGAGCTGAATTCCTGATTCTGTAGGGGAAAATGATGGGTTGTCAAAATCCCGTTTTTCACTGAAATGTTGACTACGTGTCGAAATGAAATTTTGCTGAAATTTTTTACATCCATAGCAAAATTTTGTTATCCCTTTCTATACATGTGCTCTTATATACTGGTAATTGTGTATTATATTTTTCCTGTGTACGTAGAAATACTCTTAGTATTTTGGTTGGCGTATCCTCTCTTTTTCTTGCTCTACTGTTTATCTAATTTAAGTCAATCACTAAATTTGTCATTCTCTTTCCAGATGTTCCATTTGATGCCAACTCCGCAGGGAAGCTACTATGTGTTGAATGACATATTCCGTTTGAACTATGCATGAAGATAGACCAGCAAATACATGAGCTGAAAGGCCATAGAAGAAGTTTGCCCTATAGCTAGCTGTTTCAGATTTGACATTTGAAATTGGAAAAGGGTTATTTTTGGTTGGTTGTGTTGAATCCTTAATTGTGTCTGTTGTGTTTAGAATTTTCTGTTGTGATTGATTTGAAAAAAACCCTTAAAGGATAAATTGTCGAAAGATTACTGGGCATTGGAGATTGAAAACTTTAATATATTTGTGATCTGAGATCTTGGATCCAAGCATCTTGACCCATTTTACCTTTATAAATTAGTTTATACTTGCAGTCATAACATAATGTTTTGTTCACCTAAGGAACCAATATCCAAGCATCTCCCTCACGATGCGGGCCGTTTATCTTCTTTTTATTTTTTCTTAGAAAAGATAGTCAATTAGACGTTATTGTTGTGTAATAATTGTGGTTAAAATGGGTTGTTGATTTGTAAATATAGACTTCGATAGCATAATGTTGAGGAACAGGTTTAGGGATCTACAACTTAGGGAAATGCGATAGAAACTTAAAAATACAATTTGAAACCCCACTCTACTTGCATTCAACACGATTTTATATTTTACAATGCACCAATGTTCATCGTCATTATCCTATACAATCAGGACTGTCTCAAACTAATAAGTCAGCTTGTCGTAAGCATCTAAAATACAAAGACCGTCGAACTGGTTCTTCAGAAATTAATCATTCAAAAGAATGAGGATTAGCAAGGCTAGCGTTGCTCCTAGGGAAATGGATATAAGTCATCTTCCATAAATAAGGCATTCCCCACAGAAGTGGTTGATGATACTTCGTCACTCGTACCCGCAAGTTCAGCCTGCCAATAATTGACAAGTTATGCATCGAGAGCACAAAGTAACTGCACTCTAGTGGCAAACTAAGACATAATGACCACTCTGAAAAAAGGCAAACACTTGACACTGTCGTTTTTAAAATAATTTACCTTAGCTTGACGATATTTCTCAAGCATGCGATGATATTGGTCACGAGCATCTGGTGAGTCGACCATGGACAACACCCGTGAAACAGCCTTTTCAATTTCTACATCCACCTTCTGTTTTCGGAACACCTTGAGAATATCTTCATCTTCATCATCATTTTCATTAATCTCCATCTCTGGTCGGAAACCTCGTAAACCAGCTCCTTTTCTTCTCCATCGTAGCACAACCTTGTCCAGGATTCCAACTGCCCATATTACCTTGTAATGCTTCCTAACCTGGTAACCCCTCACATGAGCCTGCCCAAATAAATTAGAAATAGGTTGACATTAATGGCGTTAAAGATCAAAGTATGCAAAGAATCGTTTAGTACTATCTCTGTATAACTTATGAAAAATAAGCACGTAGTTCTTGGTATTCATTTGTTCCAAGCAAAATCTAAAGTTGACATTATTACCTGTATCTTCACCACTTTTTGGCGCAATGATAAGAAATCTTTGCGACCTTTCCAACCACGATATTTCTTCTGAATTGATAAAGCAGCTGAATTATGTTCGCGTGAGCTTCGAAAGGCAAGTTTTGACATAGCAGAAATTTCTTGAATGCTACCAATGCCACTTTCACTCGTACCACAACCATCTATACCAGCAGCTGCTTCTCTTGCTCTATGTTTTCTAAAAGAATGTAATCGAAAAGCAGATTGTATCCGCGCAGCTGCCTGAGTTACATTTCTGACAGCAGCCAAGGTATCTTTGAGTGACGCCTGATTCCCACTGGCACCAAGATTTTCATTGGAGACACTGGTAACAGTCATATCTGCCTGAAGCTGCGCAGAACTTTTAGATAATTCACTCTCTTCCAGTATAAGTGATGATAGGTGGCTTGTCACAGCTACCTCTGAAAGATACGCAGCTAGTCCCTTGTACCCATTGCTGGCTGCAATAGATGCAGCAGTTTTACCGATCGGGTCTTGTGCAGTTGGATCTGTCACAGCTCCAGCAGATGCTCCAGAAGCTATAAGTGAAGCAACCATTTTTTCCCTACATAGAATAACAAAACTTCAGGAAAATAACAGCCAAAATACTCTAAAATGAACAGGTAATTATACTTCATGATATGATTATCAGTTCCAGAAGAAGACTGGATGAACCAATTATGGCTATTAATTAGAAATTAAAGTCCACATTTGCTTTGATTGATTATATACACGACCAACATGGCAAGTAATGTTGTCATCAATATACATTCAATTTCCTGACTAGCCATTGCAAACAGCCAACCAACCTAACACAGTCTGCATCTCTAGAAATTCAATTTTCAGACTTGAATATCTAAAACGCTTATCATATATTTTGCCTTGCACTTAGTGCTTTATTCCTTCAATAAGAGATCAGATAATTAATTCTCCTTTCTTTGTCCTTGTTATCTTTCCTACCATCTGTATTCTATTCTCCCAAGGAAAGAAAATTAAAAAATTATTTTAAGAATGCATGCTTTCCCTATCTTCGTTAGCAAGCCTTGTATAGCAATATTAACATATTTCGCCAAAGTTAAATAATCAGTTAACATAGTAGCAAGCCCTCTAGAATTCAATTACCTTCCGAAACGGGCAGCCCAATGAAGGGCAGTCCACCCATTGATGTCACGGAAATTTATATTCACTCCACAACCAAGAATAGGGTTCAGGGCCCACTCAAAACCCAACCCAGCAACCATGTGAATAATGCCTTGCTCTTTCTTGGACAAATAGCAGCCTGTCTCTTCATCTCTTTCCTGAGATCTGTAACAAAGCCACTGTTGAAGCTTATCCTTAAGAAGCTCTTCGAGAAGCCAATCAATAGTACTAGTTGATGTTCCACTGCCAACTAGAAGAGTCTCTATAATATGGCTCCATGAGTCATCATCAGCTTTCTGTTTTATGAGAGGAATTCCCGATTCTATGTTGTCATTCTTTATTGTTGGTGTAGAAAGAAGCATCTGCCCTAATCTAACAAGTAATAACAGCTCTTCAGGACTTCTAGTGGCTACTGGTTTCAATTGAGTACATTGGGTGCTACTATAGGTCTTATCACGATATTCAAACTCTCTGACCTCACTGCAGGACTCCCGGTTTCCAGAAGTAATGCACAGAGTAACCTTTCCAGGAAGGTGAGGTGGAGCTTCACAACAGATTACACCATCATGAATTATCTGAACAGGAACTTCAACATCACCAAGCATGCATGCCCAGGTAGAATCTGACGGATGACAGAGAAAAGACCCAACAATGATGACCTGTGCAGAGAGTATGGAGCTTTAGGAATCAAATTTGGACAAAATCAACACAATATAGCTTCAAGATAAGAAAGTTGACAGAGAAAAAAAGTCATACTCATATTTTTAAGTCTTAAATGTCCAAAGACACAAGCTTGATCAACATTTTCCTAACCTAATTATTTATAAATAGACTGAGATTTATATATAATTGCTTTACACCATCACTACAGCAAGAATTTTATATAGATTTTAACAAAGTCAAGAATACATTTTAAAACTCTTCGGGAACCGAGGTAAGGTATAAGTGCCTACAGTTATTAATCAAAAGAATGAGCACTTTCACTTCACTGTTTAGAAGATGCCACTAATGCAAAGAGTAATAAATCGTTAAATAGGGGATGCATGGAGTTGGGCTTTGAAGGCACAAACCTTAGTTGTCTCAGTGGCATAACCCCATTCGGGGGAGAATGTCTTAATAGAAAATTTCTGTTTGTGTGCAATGGTCAAGCTTGAATCTGCATCTAGAGGTGCTACAATTTGGCTTTGGTCAAACAATGTTTCATAGTAGTCAGAATTAGTTACTCGTGTTTCCACCATAGAAGAATATGCAGGAAATTTGACTTCATGGACCCCTTGAGGTGGTGAGAAAACAGCTGCTAACATGAGTGGGGAATCAGAAGTCGAAGAAACTCCAAAATATGCCAAAAAAGGTTAAGTTAAATATAGATGAAATCATACAGCTTTGAGAATTATCACTGTTGAAGTTGAGCCAGTGATTGTCTTCCTGGTTGGAAACTGGTACTAGTACCCTTCCCGACAAAGATACTGAATTTTCCTGCTTTAAGAATCAAACATTTTAAGAATTGCATAAACACAAGAGAATCATTTCAACATCAGAACAAACATAAATTGAAAAATCATACAGCTTCTATGAACTAAGTCAAAGAAACACTTACATTTCCGGCTGCCATGTATACATTTTTCTGTGGTAACTTGACAGCAGTTGAGGACTTGCATGATTCCAGCACCCCTGTCCATAAAGCCTTTTCATTTCCATCAGGGTAACCATGATCTATCAGTTCATGATAAGATTCACCACCATCACCTATAAAAGTAAACACTTTTAGCATCTTTTATCTTCCTCTCTTACCAGGTGATGTTTCCACAATGAAGAGGACAAAACAAACTACAAGAAGCTGAATTTGTTGAAATTCAAAATATTCAAGTTCTTCAACGGATGAATTGCTAATTTACAAGGAAAAACTTCAAGCAGAATGAAAACCGTAATAACACCGTACAAAAACTTTTGGCCACAAATATAACTAAAGATCAGAGTGTCAAAAACCCACACATGCAACCTGTAGATTCTGAACAGGCAAGTGAGCTTTAAACAATATCCGTGTTGTAACAAGGCCCATATGGTATCAACAGAAAGCTCCTTTTGAGCCTCTTGTTACACATTTGCAACCCGGATTACCCTTTCTGAGACTAATTTTGAACCCTCAATCTAATGCATAAGTATATTTTGAAGCTGTTTTAGCGTTTTTCCTTGAATTTTTCATTAAACTTAGTGTTAGGTATCCAAGTGTGAGTCTAAGTCCCACATTGAATGAGAAAGTTGAGCAACATATAAGAAAGAAGACCCATAAACCTATTGCCTTAAGGTTTTGGATTGAAGGTGGTGTCATTCCCTTATATGGGTTGGCTCAGTTCTCATTTTTGTTTGTCTCCCTAGTGTTTACCCCCTCGAATTACCCAACACTTAGTATTTTCCTTGTTTATGCTGTGTTATCATCACTGTAGCCGGAGTATTGTCAATTTCAAAGAAACCTAGCTGTGAGTAAGTTTTAAAACCATTTTTTTATGGTTACATGGCTCATAATAAGAATCACTCTCTTTTAACATTCATATTGGGAAAGACCCAAGTCCCACAATAACTGAAGATAGTGCCAAAATAATGTATATATAAAATGAGGGGCAACCCTCCTCCTACAAGCTAGCTTTCGGAGTTGAGTTAGTCCCAAACCCAAAACTCTAATAGTTCCCACATGGCATATAATAATTGGGGAATTAGGTCTCAATGAGAAAATTAAACACTTAAACAGAGACACCAGACAAGATGGTTATGATAATAGTGAACGATTTAATCTAAACATGCATGCTATAAATTTCCACCAACAAATTACAGAAAATTAGTGGGCTGTGTAAGATGCTGCAGCAAGCAGTGTGACATAAGTAGAAGACAATGTATGCGAACAGATTAAATTACAATATAGATTATGCACTCAAATATTTCACTAATTAAACCATGTGCTCTCAACAGAAGTTTGTTTTACCTTGTCTTCCGTTATATTCATCATAAAATAGCCGTTGATCATCAGGTCCAGAGAAAGCTGCAGATTGCTCTTGATTGCTGATCACCCTTTGATTGTGCAGAGGGTTTGGATCATGGGCAGTTTCGTACTTATCGCAGAAGGGAGCAATATCTTCAAAGCTGTCCTCATTCAAACTTAATTGTACCTCTAGTCGGCGCAAAGCTTTAGTAACTTCAAGCTCAGATGAGGTTCCTGATTCTGCTTCGGTTCCATCCATTTGTTTATTGCTCAGAACGAATATATCAGACGTAACTTCTGTAGTTCCAGGACTGGAGAAACTCTGATTAGGTTCATATGAATCAGCAGGTATGGATGTTGACCCTGGATACTGATTAGAATATGAGCTAGGACTAAATGCAGAAGAGGAACTTGGTGACAATTGTGCGCCGGCTCCAGAACTCAGTCTTCCCTATAACATGAGTGCATACGTTAAAGCAAAACTTGAACATCGACTGCACAACAATGTCACTATGCACATGCTGAATAAAAGAATATAATCAAATAATTCCCATCCAAGATGCCAAATATGATTCTTAAGAAGATTTAAGAATATCTTCATTTGAGAAAAGGAAATAATTAGTGCAGAAAAGCAATAGGATGATGCAAATCTTAGGAACAATCACTGACTTTCTTATATCAATTGTCATCATCTTAGAAAGAAGTAAATATCAAAGATTCGTAATTAGGAAAACGGTTATCTAAAGTGCATTTGGTCTTAAATTACGATATGGGAGGTGAGATGTAGGCCTCCATATTGGTTACTTCTGGTAAGTAAAGGAGCATAAAGGCATGTTCACAAGCTTAGGGAATAGAAAAAGTTTCAGGAAGATAAGAGAATGCACGGGGAATGGCTTTAATTCATAGTTGAATTGTTTTGCATAGTAATTATTAAAGAGTCTAATTTTCATGAACTATCAATATAAAGAATATTACAACACCAATCAATTTGAAGATATTAACTTTAAAGTAATTAATACAAAAATCAACAATTTTTATCGGAAATAACAACCTATGATTACATGATAATGTAAAAAACTTTTACACTATCAGTTCATACAAATTAAATTCATTATTAAATGAACATATGCCACTTTGGAAGGATAAGTGTACATTTAAGAAGGAAGTTCGAAAATAGAAAATGAGAGAGGGAGTTACAACACGGAAGTAATATTAATGGTAAACAAAAGAATCAACATAGCACTTAAACAAGAAATACAAACAGCACATAGACATATGCATGACCCACCTATAGAAAGTAAATATTTAAGAATACAAGATAAATGTTTGAAATTTATCGAAACAGGAAAATGAACTAAAGAGCTTCACAAGAGAAAGGTAAAAACGGAGGACAAGTGAAAGAAAAACAACTAATCAGAAACGGGTAATACAGTAAGCAATCTTGCACAAAAGGGTTCCCAAACTTTTCTGGAGGGAGAATGTGCACAAGGGTACAAGTACTATTATCATGTTTATCTGATATCACGTATTGGAGACTCACCTCACTCGTGTTTCTGTAATGCACAAGAACAATATGCTCATATTCCCTGCCATGAAACAATATCAAGGGTGATTATGAAGAACTACTACAATAACAAATATACAAGAACATCTCAAATAGAATGAACAGCAAAGGCTGATTCTGCTTCAAATTATAAATCTTTGCAATTCATTTAATGTTTAGTTAACCTCTAGGAGGATTTTTTTCCTGAATGTTGCATGTCTGTTTTAAAGGTTACAGAATTTTGTGATAAGCATAATACTAGTGTATGAGGAATATGCAGTTAGATAATAGTTAAAATTTACTCACGGATCCAACATCCAATAGCTTCGCCTCTGGAAACTAGGGTTCTGCTCTCCATGTGCATAGTAACAATTTAAGGCTTCAACATTTCCAACCTATTCATGCAGATTATTAAAACATTTCCAGTATATGGAATATCATGCAAAACAAATGGTGACCTAAAGTCATAAATATACAGTAAGTGAAAATGTTCAGAAAACATACTAAAAAGCACCCTTGAACAAATATCAGTTACATGTAATATACATAAAGGATAACTGATGGACAAACCATTCGTTATTGTTTTCAAAAGCATCTTAGAAGCACAAAATAGGACAGCTTGTTTGGACAAGCTTCTCTAGAAGCACTTGTAGGAGAAAAAAATAAGAAAAAATGAAATGAGTTTCTTCATAAGCTAAAATTAGCTAATGCATAAGCTAATTTGTAGAAACTCTTTCATATGGCTTCTCTAAATTCTTACTTTTAACTTGTCAAGCTAATTTTAATTTATGGAGAAGTTCATTTCATTTTCTTTTTCGTTTTATTTCTTTTCCTAGAAGTATTTATGAAGAAACTTGTCTAATGCTATTGAAAATGAAACTTCGAATAAGGATTTTTTTAAATATTTTTAAACAATACCATCTGTCACTAGTCAACTGTTTGAGACATCTATTCAAAGTTTTGAATATACTTTTTCAAACAATTCAAGAATCTTTCCTCCCTCTTATAGATTTATGGCTGCATTGCTACAACTGAGACCCCCTCTAGACAGTTGCTAATAAGTGTTCCTTTTATGGAAACCTAATAATCACAACAGCACATACATTAGTGAGTAGCTACACACCTTCAGCCGTTCGTGTGCTTCTCCCACAGTTCTTCCATCTCTTTTCTTGCGCCAGTTATGACCATCTTTCCGGAAGAAACGCAAGACTCTTTTGTTAAACAGAAACAGGGATCCACCTGTTAAGTAGATCAAATGATAATGTTGAATTCAGCACTTTATAGTCATTCTGAATAAACAAACAAGAACAACAAAGGTTGTCCTTTTTTCTTATTTCTACAATCAATCGGAAAAAGGGAACACGGCTGTTACTGGTTGGCTGTTGCGGCGGCTCTTGGGTGAGCTGGAACTTTTCATGATTCTGTAAAATGTACATGACTTCTGCAGGCTTCAGCCATCTGGCTTGAGCTTCTTGATGCAGATCATTAATATCGTATTCGTAACCTGAAACAACAACAATAAATAAATCAAACAAGTTAGAAACCTTCCTATCAGCATCATCATCACCATCGTTTTCTTCTACCTTAAACCAGATGAATTATATAAGACGGCGACATTTTTACCCATTATTAAGAACTTCAAAGGCAACTAACAACTTAAATTTTTCTTCTCTGCACAGCACCAATCAATTACTCCAATATTACATTTCATTGCGAAGAAAAATGGGTTAGGGACAGCAAAATAATCTATTAAATTAAATCAAAATGCTAAAAGCATGCTACTTAGAATATTCTAAAATGCTTTAGTGTAACTGCGAGTGTTTATTTTTCACGGATTCCAAACAATAACAGTAGATTCTAAAGCTCACATGGTCCCAATTGAAAGCACAAATGACAGAAAACTAAACAAAATGCAGACACACAAAGTCATAATAAGTCATGTGGTTCATTTCAACCACCCAATCAAAACAAGTCAAACCCAATCAATTACTCCAATATTACACTTCAACTACCCTAAACCCCAAAAAATTATATATCCCAATTTTCCAGTTTCTTTTTCTTTTCCTAAAGAAACCACCATTAAGAAAACAAAACGACACTTTTACCAGGTGTCATGGTATTGAACCAGAGGAATGGAAAGCTAGAAGTGGAACCGGACACAGAGCATTTTTGGAACCGTAGAGGCTTCTAGATTTGGTTCGGTGCGGTCGCGCGAGTTGGTTCCAAAAGATGGATCGAGAAAGGAAGTAGAAGAAGCAGAAAGTGGAGACACAGAGCAGGTGTTGGTTGAATCTTAGGATTGATTTGAGGTTGTGATTATTAAGGTTAAGGTTTTATTACACAACTTATTTTTTGTTACAAGTTTATTAAACATATGGAAGACCACGACCAAGACCAACATATATTATAAACTTTATTTAAGATTGCTATGTCTTGCTTTTCCCACCTCCTTAATTTATTTTTAGATATTCCAAGATCTATCTATATGAGAAATACTTTGCAATTATTATAAAAAGACTTCCAATTTGCAGCAAGTTTGACGGTAAAACACAAGTCGTTCTTTATAGTCAGAGTTTACCTTTTCTCAACATTCTCAACTACCTTTCTAAATATTTAAAGATATATATATAAAAGTGCAACTAAACATAAATAACATTATAACTCTTCAGTTATTTTTGTATAAATATTTTATTTTTTATTTTAATCAAATATATTTAATGAGCCCAACCCCTTTGAATGGACTATCTATATATTCGTATTTCAATTATACTAAAACTAGTAGAAATACATGTATAGAATAAAAATTAAAATCAAAAAATAATTTTTATAAAAATTACTAAAATAAAAAATGTTACTAAAATTTATGTTGGAGTTATGAAAACTGTGTATAAATTTCAGTTATAAAAATAATTTTTTATTATTTTTATAATATTGTAATTCTATGATGGAATATTTATATTTTTCATCAAAATAAAAAATAAAAATTTTAATAAAAATATTTTAATTTTTATTAGTATACAGTAAAAAACACTTTCAATTATATAGAATAAGTAGATTTAGACATATGATTGTTTGTATATAAAAGCAAATATAAAAAAACCAAATAAAACTATTACTCTATTATAAATTTTAAATATGTTGAAAGAAAATAAAGAATTAATTTCTTTTGATTTTACAACAATAAATTTTTTTAGTTATGAGACAAAACAAAAAAATGGTATTTCATATTTCGACTTCCTTATTTATAAGAAGGTGATTTTCTATTAATTCATTAATTATAAAAAATAAGTAACTTAACTTTTTAAGCTGATAAATAATGTTAGTATTCTCACAATACTAAAGGATTTGATGAAGCCATGCAAGACATGACCAGCAAGCCAAAGCAAGTAAGTGGAAATGTGTTCTAGGCTGTGTCTTACTGTGAGTGAGTATGATTGGCCGTGAAAAAGAACCTATGCACATCTAAGAAGAAATTCATTAGCACATGGGTTAAATGATTTAAATTAAACCATAAAAAGGTTTTAACTTCAGTTAAAAACAGTTTTGGAAAATAAGGTAGTTAAAACAGTTTTGGAAAATAAGATACTGAATTATTATGAATTGATTTTAAGTTAAGCCGAATCAATTTATTCGTGTCTGACTATAACTGAATTAACAGTTTTGGAAAACAAAGTACTTAACTATTACAAACTGATTTCAGGTTAAGTCGAATCAATTTATTCGTGCCTGAGCTTAACTGAATTAACTGTTTTTTTGAAAATCTAGTTTGAGCTCTTCTTCTATAAAACAACGGGTTTTTCAAGTGCGAAAAACAAGAAACAAGAAAAAGAAAGAGAACAGAGAAAAGAAAGAAGAGAGATACATTTTTGAAAATCACAATCGTTTTGAAATACATTCTGTGAGAAATACTGTGAGAGATTTTGCTGTTTTCATAATAATCA
>Ga0099825_1001896_pt1 | contig 27294 bp, 8 predicted proteins | sample SiratroredBW_FD_76838 | JGI IMG/M metagenome (GOLD analysis project Ga0099825, IMG submission 76838) | Root nodule microbial communities of legume samples collected from California, USA - Siratro red BW | ecosystem: Host-associated > Plants > Roots > Nodule | place: USA: California | collected...
CGTTAACTCGATTAAGGAAAAAATAGAGAATCCCACCACTAAGAGAAAAATAGAACAGTAAAAAAAAAAAAAGGAAAAATATTAAAAGTGGGAAATAAAAAAAATTTAAAAAAAAAAAAAAAAAAAAAAAAAAAAAAAAAAAGAAAAGGAGAAAAAGAGTAAAATGAAGTTAGTTTGATCAAAGATTCAAATTCTTACCTTGTTGACTGTGAAATATGTTAACCACATCTTTAAATTAAAAAAAGGAAAAAAGGAGTAAAATATTTTTTTCTTCAGTACCATAAAAATAATTTTTTAATCAAACCATTTTCTATTTATTTTGTTCTATAATTTATTTTCACCATCATCAATTTATTTTATTTTTCTCTTAATAATTTCAGCATGGAGAGGATGAATGCTTCCTAAACACGATCCAGGCCTGCACTATTACAATCTATCCTGACATGGTAGAGTTCCTTTATAACAATTTTAATTTTCTCTGAGAACTTTCTAAATTTTATTTTATTTATTGTTAAAAATGGTTTTGAAGAAGTTACTCCAAAAAATTAGCATACTAACTATAAGTAGTAATGCACCACATTTTCATGCCTGCAGAATGCGGCGTTAATTTCAGATTTTGTTGAGTGCAACGAGTTAACACAGAATTATGATACATGCAGATGCAACATTTCAGATTTGTTGATTGTTTGGAGCGTCTGAGCTTAGAAGGGAGACACGGGCAATGGATGAACTGCTTCCAAATGACTGGTTTGGGCACATCACCTATTGATTGTTACACAAGTGGCAATGGGAAAACTGTTAGTTCTTTTATTCTCTTATCTCATTCTTCATTTCTATCTTCTATAATTAATGTATCTAATATCTTATTAGTAAAATCACTGAATTTAACATGTTAATAACTAATATTTTCTGATAAAAAAATGATATTTCATAATGTACAAACCTTTTATGTCTACCAAGCAGATTGACCTAAAGTATGCAAAGGAAACATCTGAGCTTAAACCTCCCCATAGATTTGTTCCATGGGTGGTTGTCAACAACCAAGCACTCCAAGAGGTTTGTGAGTGATGTCAAACTGAAGATTGTATAAAACTCAAGTGAATTGAATTGTGGCTAAACTCTTTTGCCTTTTCCTCTGGATGCAGGACTACAGAAATTTTGTGACCTATATTTGTAGGGCTTACAAAGGCAAAGTGAGACCAAGTGCTTGTAGATCGTCACTTTCAGCAAGAACTTATGATCAGTCAATTGAGAAAGTCAATAATTCCTTAATACCTGTGTGCTATGCAGATGAAGCTAGAAATCTGACCATGCACTTTGGCAACAAGATTAAGCAGTAAATCACCAGGAAAATTAGTTGGAATATAGTGTTAGTGTGATTATTGATGTGGACGTGTAAAAACTTACACTTTGGAAACATGCTTATGTCTATAACTTTGAATGTTCATGACTTGTCTTGAATTATGGAAATGAAAATTTATCACAATCGAGATCACGACAGTACAATAAAAAAAGTTAATTTTAAAAATATTTAAATTGAGATTGGAGTCATCACAATAGTTTATTGTGAAAAACTATAGAAAAACTAAAAAAGAAAAATATCCGCTAACCAGATACAGATTCAGGAGTCGGTTATATGTGAAAAAGGTATTAACATCCCTACAACGCCCGTCCTAAAACGATATCTTTAATTAAATGAGCAGAAACTGTGATTTTTTCAAAATGATGTTTTTCCCAAACATAATTAAAATTACAACAAACAAAAATAAACAAATATATATACAAAACTGCAAACAAAATTAACAATAAATATAAGGAAGATTTTTTTTTAGGTCCAGCAAAGATTGACCTTAGTCCTATATATTTTCATTCAGGATGGAAAATCAAGGATTACATAGTTCTAATTTGAAAATTGTTTGAGGGAATAGTTAATATTTTTAATTTTGAAAATTTTATATTTTCACAAATTTATTTGAAATAAAACATTAATTATGGATTTTTTAGGAAAATAAAGAAACAATAATAATAAAAATAAATAAATTAGATGAAAATAATAATATTATGATACAAAAAACCAACAATTGGAGCTCAAGAACCTAACACACAAATTTTGTTAGTTAATGAGCCAAGCCCAATTTCATATTTTATTAGAAAGGATTTTGAGAGGGTTTAGAGTTTCTTTTGAGTGCTCTGATGAGTTCTGATAAGGGTTGGGGTTCCTGTTCGACTCATCTTTTATTTGGAAAGATACATGATTTTGATAGGATTTAGGGTTCCTGAGATTGTGACAGGAGCAACAATCTCTCAAAAGGTATAGGTATAAGGATTATGCTTCAAGCAGCAAACCCTTAATATATCTTTTTCACATTCAATTTGTATCTATTATACACAATATAAAAACGTTGACAATTGATATTGAAATTGTCACAGGTCACACAAGCAAACAGAGCAACCATACAAATGCAGTTACAAAAGGAGCAAAAGATTCAAACATACCAGTTGTAGTTCCCAAAAGTGTCTTCTTTAATTTGCTTTAAACCCTTTCCCAGTTTGTAAAAAAACTGGACTGTTGTAATTCCTGAAACAACTTTTGTATATATTTGGAATGTGTAGTAGATAAAGATTGTTCCTATTTTGGATGCCTATTTATAGAATTTCTTCACACTCTTCAATTAATTTGTCAAATAATTTCAATTTAAAGCGCTTAGTTGACAGAGAAACTGAAGAATAAATCACTATCAAAATTAGTTAGAATTAACCCGGATAACCACCCATTACTACAATTATTTGCAATTAACAGTCATGTATTCAAATTTCCAACCTTTCTATTTTTTAATTTATTTTTAATTAATTTTCATGCAATTAATGGGTTTCAGAAAAGCCTAAAGCCAGGTAGAAAGAGAGAGAAAGTGTGACATGACAACACTTTAATGGAGAAGGGTAAAAATAACAATTTTTTTTGTTTCTGACAACCCCTTAATGGATTGGGCTTCACCATACTATGTTTTTTTTTTAATCTTCCATCAAACTGGATCACAATTTTACTTTTTTCTATTATTATTATTATTTTTTTATTTTCTGCTATTTATTTTAAAACAAACCCAACACTTTTTCTTTTTTTTTTCTTGTAGTGTTTTTCCTTTTTCTTTTTTACAAATTTTATTTTATTTATTCAAACCTTATTCATAAAATTAAATGAAGCCAAAACTCTTTCTTTTATATATATTATTTTATCTTAAATGACAAAATTTGATAAAAACTAAATAACACATTTTTCTTTAATTTTAATTTTCTTCTTTTTTTTATTTTGAAATAATTTTATTTGGCTGGACGTAATTGGGTGTTGATAGTTACCCCCTTCTTTCTTAAATTTTACCAAATAATCTAAACTTTCAAGGTTATCTAAGTAAAAGATAAATAAGAACAAAAACACTAATTTCGTTCAGTTTGAAAATAAAATAAGTATATGGATAGAAGCCGAGACATTCTACTAAGATGAGAGGGTCACAAACCTTCATTTTGAATCGACTTTGTACTGAGACGAGAGGGTTATAAATTTTGATTTTTGAACTGACCTTGTATTAAGATGAGAGGGTCGTTCTTCATTTTGCATTGACCTTGTATTGAGACGAAAGGGTCATAAATCTTGAATTGACCTTGTACTGAGACGAGAGGGTCATGAATTTTGAATTGACTATATACTGAGATGAGAGGGTAATAAATATTTTCTTTTGAATCGAACTTGTATTGAGACGAGAGGGTCATAAACCTTGAATTGACCTTGTATTGATACGAGGGTCATAAATCTTCAATTGACCTTGTACTAAGATGAGAGGGTCATAAATCTTCATTTTGAATCGACCTTGTACTGAGACGAGAGGGTCATAAATATTTTCTTTTGAATTGACCTTGTAATGAGATGAAAGGGTGTTTCTTCATTTTGAACTAACCTTATACTAAGACGAGAGGGTCACAAACCTTCATTTTAAATCGACCTCGTACTGAGACAAGAGGGTTATAAATCTTTTCTTTCGAAATTGACCTTGTATCGAGACGAGAGGGTCATACATTTTTTCTTTTGAATTGACCTTGTATTGAGATGAGAGGGTCATAAATCTCGAACTGCATTGACCTTGTATTAGGACGAGATGATCATAAATATTTTCTTGGGATTGAGTTATGGTCCTTTCTTGAGTTTTTTCTTCCATGGAGATCAACCTTGAGTCTTTTCTCTAAATATAAAGTCACCTTTCAACAACAGAGATACAACCTTGAGTTCTTTCTAACTATAATGAAGATATGACCTTGAGTCCTTTCTTCAAATAGATATACGACCTTGAGTCCTTTCTCTAACATCCTTGACTCTTTTCTTTTTTTTTTTCTGGAGATCTGATTTGATTGAAACTTTGATGAGAATGCATGAATGAATGCATCAAATGAATGCACAAAACTTTGAGCTTTTGCATGGAATTTTGATTTTTTCTGAATGATGAATGAAACTTTATGTTTCTGATTATTGCATGAAAAATTTGATTTTCAATGATGAAATGCCTGTATGAATGCATGAAAATATTAAGAAATTACATTTATAGATGCATGAAATATTTGGAAAATGCATATATTGATGCATGATGATTGATTTAGTTTTTTTTTCTTGTTGAGAATGTATGTGACATTGTTTGAGAATGAAAAAAAAACTTTAGTGATACTCTTTTTATTTGTTGCTTTTGTTTTTTTCTTCAAAAAGATAGTATATACAAAGTTTCAGTTATGTACACAATATGTACAATTTTTTTTTTCAAAAAGAATTTATGTACAAATTTCCAGGTATGTACAAAAGATTTTGTTCCAATGGTTTTCTTCACAATGTATGTACAAATGATTTTTCAATTATTTTTTTTCCAAAAAGTATGCACAAATATTTTTCTTTTTCAAAAAAGTATGTACAAATAATTTTTTTCAAAAAGTGTATACAAATGATTTTTCAATGATTTTCTCAATGCCTCAAAACATATTTTTTCAATGATTTTTTTTATGTTTCAAAAAGTATGTACAAAAGATTTTCCTCAATGATTTTCTTAATGTTTCAAAAAATATGTACAAAGGGATTTTCAATGGTTTTCTTAATGTCTCAAAAAATATGTACAAGATTTTTTCAATGATTTTTTTAGCAAGTATGTACAAAAGATTTTCCTCAATGATTTTCTTCATGCCTCAAAAATTATGTACAAAATGATTTTTTTTTTCAAAAAGTATATACAAGTTTTTCAAAAGAGAATGTATATATAAATTTGTGTAGAGTTAGATGTTCCTTGTAATTATTGAATTCATTAGATATTGTCTTCCATTTTTGAAAACCCAGAGACATTTGAAGCTAATGTCAACATGGTGTAATTATCAGCTTCTTATTTAGAAACACTACTTTAATGCATGCTTGAACCTGTGGGTAAAGGATAAGTATGTGAATGAGTGGTTGAGGTATTTGAAGGATATTGGGAATGCACAATCCTCAGATAGGATTGCCCTAGTTTTGACAAGTTAGGCTTTAGGTTTGGCTGATAGCAAGAGTTAAGGGAAAAGACTTTATAAGGAATCCTCACCCAAATTGCCCCAGTTTGTATGTACAATGTATGAAGGGATATAAGTGAGGGATGGAAAGGGTACAAGATTGCCCTAATGTTACTTCTCATATGGTATTTCACTCTCAGTTGGTCTATTGACAAGTAGTTTTTCATTCTTTTTCATTTTTCTTTTTTTCCAACACGTATTACCAGTCACGTCCTATTGTTACAAAGTTAACCTTATGAATATCATAGGCTCATTCATCAAACAATATGGACTTTATTAGAATTGTAACGTGACCAGGGGTTACAGGATTGTGAAGAAAATGATATAAAAGATGAAAAATTATTTTTGGATTTTATATTTTGAAACAAGAACCATCATCACCCAAATAATGTACACAGTCAAGGTCTTCTTCTATGAGCTATTTTGTTTTTTCTCTAATTTTTTTTTTTTTTACTTTTATTTTTCAAACTTGAGAAACTTTCGATGCATTTCTTATTTGATGAATTTTTCTTTTATACTTTCAGGAACATCTAAGGATACTCCTTCTTTGATGGATAAGGACTTTTCTTTTTTGACGTACTCATTTTTGATGAATTTCTTCTATTGGAAACTTAGACTAAGTTTCAACATGATGATCCTCGTTTAAGGTATTTTGGAAGAAATATTTATTTTTTTGGCTCAAAGAGGGTGTAATGGATTTGTAATTTTTTTGGGAAGAAGAAACATGGTCATATATCATTTTGAATCATGATGCCCTAATTTTCAAAACATTAAAGTGAAACAAAATTTAATGATTTCTAACACGTGCCATTTTATTTTTTATTTTTTGTTTAGATCGTCCTTGCGGGTTTTCAATCTAACAGACTTTTATGTATTTCTTTTTTTGAGTTTTTTTTTTCAATTCTTTTTTTTTTGAATGCCAATGAAGAACAAAATTGGAGATTAATCTTTTTGTCGGCAATCAGAAACACAACATTTCTGCCCCAGTGTAAGAACTCCTAAGTAGAGACAACCATCAAAGGAAATCTTTTCATTTGATTTTTTTTTTTTTGGAACTTTGGGAAGTTTAGTAACTTTGGGAAACTTGTAAATTTTGGAAGGCCAAAAGGTAACAAGCACCATGTAAGCAAATGTTTCATTGGAAAAGCCAATTCTTACCTTTATTAAACATTTTTCTTGAATGATCCCCATTTATCATTATTCACAATCTCGTGAATTCAATGATTCATGAACAAATGACTCACCATTTTTTTTTTAAATTTAATTAATTTTTTTTTCTCTCATTTTTTTTGACAAAATGCATTTATGAATGTATGAAATTTCGGGAATGCATATATGATGTATGTTTGAATGCAAGATTTTTTTTTTTAGAATAGGATGTATGTTTGAATGCATGAATTTCTTTTTTGAAAAAAATACATTTATGAATGCATGAAATTCTAAAGAAAATGAATAAGGGATTTTGTGAATACATATATAGATGTTCACTAGTTGATTTTGTTCCTTTGAAAATACATGCATGAACACATAGAATTATATTTTTTTTTAATTTATTTTGAATTTTTTTTATTTTTTTTGTTGAATTTCTTGAATGGAAATGCATGAATGGTTTCTCTAAATTATATATATATATATATATATATATATATATATATATATATATATATATATATTAATTTTTTCAATGCATGAATAGATGCTCTAAATTCTATGATAATGTATGTACAAAAGATTTTTTTTGCAAAAAAGAATATATGTACAAAAATTTTCATATATGTACAAAATTTCCAAGGAAAATGTATTTACAAATTTTCAAAGGAGAGTGTATTTAAAAAAATATGTTTGTTTTTTTCTTTTTCAAAAATTTTCAATCTGTATATGTTTTTTTTGTAATCATTACATGCTGACTTCTTTTTCTTTTGAAAAAAAAAACGATTGATTTTGTTTTGTGTTATTTTATTTCATATTTTTTTTTGAAGAAAAATCTTAAGAAATAATTTTATTTGTCCTTGTCTTTTTATTTTCCAGTGAGATCAAGACGACAATGTTGGGAGGGTCTTAAATGAAATTTTGAAAAAAGGTAAGGTGGAAACCATGACCGCACCAAGAGGGTCTCAAAATAAATCTTGAAAGAAGTGAGGTGAATGCAAGAAAGCACGAATGTATGCAATATTTTCATTTTTGCTATTATTGATTTTCTTTTTCTTTTTTTTTTATATTGGCATTTAGGAAGAGATGCATGATTGCAATGAGAGCACATGAACATATGCATGGAATCCTATGAAGGCAATGATGATTTATGAGAATGTATATATGGAATGCATATTTTCCATTTTTTTTTATTGAATGAATGATGATATGAAAATGTATATATGAATTCTATTTTTTTAATGAATTATGATATGAAAATGTATATATGATTTTTTTATTTTATTGAATGAGAATGTATATATGAATGCATAAAACTATTTTTCCATTTTTTTGTTTTTGATTGAAATGAATGCATAAAACTACATTTTTCATTTTTGTTTTATTTTCTGAATGAGAATGCATAGGCGAATGCATAAAAACTCTATTTTTATTTTTGAATGAGAATGCATAGGCGAATGCATAAAACTTTATTTTATTATTTTTGATTTTTGAATGAGAATGCATAAAACTTTATTTTCATTTTTGATTTTTTTAAAAATGAATGAATGATTACATAAAACTCTATTTTTTATTTTTCATTTTTGATTGAATGAAAATGCTTGAATGAATGCATATAACTCTATTTTTTTTTTATTTTTGAATTTTTTTGTTTTGATTTTTTTTATTCATGGAATTTTTAAGAAAATTTATTTAGGAATGCATGAAAATTCTAGGAATGTATTTGAGATTTTTTTTTGAGATTTTTTTTTTTAAAATGTAAATATATGAATGCATAAAATGGATGTATGAAATTTAAAGAATATGCATGCATGAAATTTTTTTGAGAATACATTTATGAATGTTTGAAATTCTTCCTTTTTTGTTTGTGAAAAGGTATGAAATTCCATTTTTGAAAATGTACGAATGAATGTCATGAGACTAAATTTTTGTTTTCAACATTTTTAAAAGAATTACAAAAGTGCAATGAGAGTGCATGAACATATGCATGGAATTTTATTTGAGAATTCTTATGAAGATGCATAAATAAATACATGATGAAAATGCATGTATGAAATGCATATTATTCATTTTTGGTTTATTGAATGCTTGATGCATATATGAAATCTATTTTTTATTGAATGAATGATAATATGAAAATGCATATATGAATTCTATAATTTTTTGTTTGTTTGAATATGATTTTTAAAATGCATAAATGCATGAGGCTACGAGGATGCACGGATGAACGCATTAACTCTATTTGAAACCATTTTTCTTTTTAGAAAATGCATGTATGCTATTTACATGAGAGTACATGAATGGTGCATGAAACTTTAGATGAGAATGGATTCTATGAGATATGTATACATGTATAAAGTCCTAGGTGAATGTATGTATGAATGAATAAATTTTCTTTTTTCTATGACTTTTTTAAAAATGAGAAGAAATATATGAAATTGTGGATGATAATGTATGCATAAAACAATGCAACCCCTTTTCGTATTATTTATTATTCTTGAAATAAAATGAATGTATGAAAGAAACTCTATGTTAATTTTTTTTATATTTTTGTTTTTTTTTGTTTGCAATATTATGAGAATGTATGGATGAATGAAATTCTATTTTGATTTTTTTTTCTTTTAAAAACAAATTAGAAAAACGCAAATTAACAATTACAAAAATTGTTTTTTTATTTTACGAATAAATTAGAAAAATGTGCCAATTAATTAATCTATAATTTTTTTTATTTTTGTGAATAAATTAGAAAAGGTGTTAAAGAAAACACAAAAGTAAAAATGCAATTAAACGGTAGCTATAAATGTTGTGGAATATGCGTGAAGAAATAACACTAGTCTGAATTTATTGAGATGACTTTTATTGAGTTGTTTTTTTAATTTTTATTTTCCAAAATCATTTTTTAGAAAAAAATATGTAACATATGAGAAAAAATGAAATTAATGTTTTTATTTTTTTTTGTATGACAATAATTATAGAGCAACAAGTGGACTATTAATCTGCAAAAATTCTCCCTTAGTGCTATGAAAAAGGTTCGATCTAATTGGGCTTAAGTTCTAGGTTTGTAAATGCGCTAACATAGGATAGCTTTACCCTAATTCCTATTAAAGGTCACTAGAGCTATGACCCCTTTACCACACATTCATGTCAGTCACTAATGACCTATTTATGAACATGATAGCAAAGCGAACAAACTCTAGCTGAAGTTTTCACAATGACCAAGTAAGGAAGTACATCCCTCAGTCTTGTTACGCGACTCCTCTATTTCTAAGCTTCATAGACCCGGGTATAAGGACCCACTCATGGTATGCAAAGGTGTGTGTGAAGGAAGAAAAAATGTATATCCAACTCCCACTTGCAAAACAACCAGAAAAATTTCAAGGCAGATGTATATAGCATGTCTTCTACCCTAGGATGCAATATTTCAACAATACACAAGGACATACAACATACAAATATATACAAAAAAAAATTATTTACAAAAAATAAACAAACAATAAAAAATAAAAAAAGAGAAAGTAAACGTTAGAAAACAACACCAATTCCAGTGTAGTCGCCATCTGTCGCCAACATAGCGATAAAAAAATTAATTTTAAAAATATTTAAATTGATATTGGAGTCACCACCATAGTTTATTATGGAAAACTATAGAAAAATCAAAAAAATAAAATGTCTGCGAACCAAGTATGGATTCGGTTACGTGTGAGGAAGGTATTAACACCCATAATGCCCATCCTAAGATGGTACCTTTAATTAAATGAGCAAAAATTATGGTTTTTCAAAATGTTCTTTTTCCCAAACATAATTACAATTACAACAAACAAAAATAAATAAATATATATACAAAAATGCAAACAAAAAGTAACAATAAAAAAAAAATAACAAAGAAAAAATATTTTTTTATTTCTTTGGGTCTGACAAGGATTCACCTCGGCCCTACGTATTTTTATTCAGGATGGAAAATCAAGGCTTACGCAGTTATAATTTGAAAATTATTTGAGGGAATATTTGATATTTTATAATTTTGAAAATTTATATTTTTTTATATTTTGACAAATTTAATTGAAATAAAACATTAATTATGGATTTGTTTGGAAAACAAAGAAACAATAATACAATAATAATAATAAAAATTATATAAAATGAGCAAAACCCAACTTTATATTTTATTAGGGAGGATTTTGAGAGGGTTTAGGATTTCTTTTGAGTGCTCTGATGAGTTCTCATAGGGTTTGGGGTTTTTGTTCGACTTATTTTTTATTTGAAAAAATACATGATTTTGATAGGGTATAGGGTTCCTGAGACTGTGACAGGAGTAACAATCTCTCAAAAGGTATAGGTATAAGGATTATGCTTCAAGCAACAACCCCTTAATATATCTTTTCACATTCAATTTATATATATTATACACAATATAAAAATGCTAACAGTTCATATTGAAATTGTCACAAGTCACACAAGGAAACAGAGCAACCATACAAATGCTATTACAAAAGGAGAGAAGATTCAAACATACCAGTTGTAGTTCCCGAAAGTAACTTCTTTAATTTACTTTAAACCCTTTCCCGATTTGTAAAAAAGCTGGACTGTAATTCCTGAAACAAATTGTCTGTATATTTGGAATGTGTAGTAGATAAAGATTCTTCCTATTTTGGGTGCTTATTTATAGAATTTCTTCAGATCCCTTAATTAATTTGTCAAATAATTTCAATTTAAAGTGCTTAATTGACAAAAACTGAAGAATAAATCACCATCAAATAGAATTATTTGCAATTAAGCAGGATAACAACCCATTATTACAATTATTTCCAATTAAGCAGAATAATCAATCATTAAGTAAATGTTACAAAACTGATTAGCTAACAGTCATCTATTCAAATTTTCAACCTTTCTATTTTTTAATTTATTTTTAATTAATTTTCGGTGCAATTAATGGGCCAAAGAAAAGCCAGGCAAAAAGAGAGAGAAAGTTTGACATGATAACACTTTAATGGAGAAGGGTACAAATAGCAAATTTATTTTCTTTTTGTTTCCGACAACCGCTTAATGGATTGAGCTTCACCTACTGTGTGTTTTTATCTTCCACCAAATTGGATCACAATCTTACTTTTTCTATTATTATTAATTTTCTTTTTCTTTATTTTCTGCTATTTATTTTAAAATAAACCCAACACTTTTTCTTTTTTTTTCTTTAATTGTTTTTCCTTTTTTATTTTTTACAAATTTTATTTTATTTTATTATTATTTATTCAAACTTTATTCATAAAATTAAATGAAGCAAGAACTCTTTTTTTAATATTATTTTATCTTAAATGACAAAACATGATAAAAGCTAAATAACACATTTTTCTTTATTTTTAATTTTCTTCCTTTTTTATTTTGAAATAATTTTATTTACTAAATTGGGTGTTGACAAAATTGTTGAATGAACCTTTATTACTAAGTCAAAAACTATAATTTATAATTGACACAACTTTTTTTACTTAAGAGTATAACATTTAAAATGTCAGGACGTGACTAAGTTCACCTTATTTATACCATGAAAAAAAAAATTGATGTCACCTATAAGTTACCATAAATAAGATATTAGAACTTGTATAAAATATTACAACTTCGAGATTTATATTTCTATTTTAATTTTCTCGTAATACATATTTTAAAAATGTTAGAATTTTGTGTTGTCTGTTCTTTTTCATCACCTGATCATTTAATAACAATGCTTGATTGAGATTGTTTCGTATACATACTCTATCTTTTCAAATGTTAATATTTATTCATGAATATTACCAGCGAAACGATTCTTTAACAACCTTGCATCCTTTGACAACTGTGACATGGCAGGGTGTTACTATGTGGCAAAGGGTAAATGCATAAATTTGATGTTTAAAAGGTAGTGGGGATGTGGCAAAACTTGCACATGAATTCAAATCTTGAAATGATTGGTGAAATGGGTGGGATTCTGAAATATGAGACACAATTTAGAGACCATTTTGGAAAAGAGTTCACATATTGGAGACCATTTTGAAAAAGGGTTCACTTATTGGAGACCATTTTGTAGAGGAGTTTACATATTGGACACAATTTTTAGAGGGATTCACATATTGGAGACCATTTTTGAGAGGGGTTTACCTATTGAACACTATTTTTGAGAAGGGTTCACAAATAGGAGACCATTTTCGAGACGAGTTCACATGTTGGACCCTATTTTTGAGAGAGGTTCACATATTGGACAAAATTTTCGAGAGGGGTTCACATATTGGACACTATTTTTGAGAGGGGTTCACATTTGTTGCCAATGTAGTATATTGGTGGTGTTGTGTGGTTGCTGTCGGTCGTCACCGTTATCGGTGGTGTTGGTGTGTTGCTCCTGGTGAGGCCTTGTATTTCTCTAGATTGTGTGCTCTGGTTCCCGATGATGCCATTTAATCTTCCATTTTTGTGCTCCAGTGAGTTCGTTTGATATGGTGATAAGGTTGTAAGGGTTATTGATGTGTTTTGTGGTTAGGATTTGCGCTGTCTTTGGCATGGGTGATCTAGTGAGAAGTGCAGTATTTGCATTTATTTTCAGAGGTGAGTCCCCTATTCGTGTTGTAATTGTTGTTTTGGTATATGGTCTGTAGTTTCATTGTGTGTTGTTTGGTGTGGGTGTTTTGTGTGGTCTGGTTTTTTGTCCTCTTTTTGTTAAAGAGGTAATTGTGGGCTTGAATACTTTATTTTGACTCAAGTGTTCTTGATGTATCCCATTCTTAGTTGTTATGATTGTTGAGTTTGTCGTTGACATTTAAAAGTTTTGGGCCCTTCCCTTTGCATTCGTTATAGGGCTTGAAGTTATGGTTGTTTTGTAGAGCCTTGACATGGTGAAATATTGTACGTTAAGATTGATTTCTTTATTTTGAATGATATTTGTTATTGGTTCATAGTAGAAGTTGTTTAGGTGAAGAAATGCATACGATTTATAATGGATAGTTGAAATCTTTATTATTTAATTGAAAATATAGTCATGTTGAAAGCCATGTAATACAATTTTATTTATTTTTGTAAGATATGATTTGGTTACTGTAAATCCATGTTTTTCATTACGTACTATAAATTTGAGTCATTTTGTTGCAGTAGTTTTTATGTAATAGTGTATTTATGATTGAATTTGGTTGTTATTTGTGTCAAAAATATATTATTTGGTTGTGTGCTTCAAAGGAATACATTGGTAGTGTAATTATCAAAGAAGCATTTGAAGAACTGGCACATACATTTAAGGACAAGATGAATTTGTGAAATCTATTGGTTCGTGAGGTTAAGTAATAGAGAGTATTGATCGTGAAAATTTGAAAAGTTGTTGACGAGTTACATGAGTTGTTAAGGCTAGATGAAATTGTGTTGCAAATAATATTCCATCTCTTTTAGTTGAATTTGTTTCAGTTAATTATACTAAAGAACTTATTAAAGTGATTGATAATTTTTGGGATGAAGTGATGAATATTTCATTGTTTTCTTAAATTATATTTAGTAATCATTGTAAGTATACTTCTTTTACATGTATTGAATTTATCTCAGTGTGTTATTTGTGAATGTGTTATGTTGTGAGTGAAATGTCGTGCTGATGAAGTTGATATTTAGTACTTTAAGCGATTGGGTATCATCATTTAGTTTTGACAGTCAGATGTTTGTCCTCAAAAATGCATTTGGCAGTATTTTATAATGTGGCATGATTGTGAGTATGATAAATTACGTATGTTGGTTGTTTATTTGAAGTTTTGTTGTGGCATAATTGTTCACTAAAATCTTCAGCTGAAAATATGTGGTGAACAATGTGTAATTAAGTGGTGACCTAGGTTGTAGCTTTTGTAGTGTTATATTTTTCAAATTTTTTTACATAGGGTTAGTGAGACTGATGGTGGAGATTAGATTGATTGGTTTGTTGACCTTATGGAACTTATTGTTGTATGAAGTTGTTTAAGTCGTACATTTTTGTGGACTTGTTCACTAGTAGAAAAAATGGATTCTACGATTGGCTAATACGTCGATTCAAACAAAACCGACGTAAACAAAAGCGTGGTGACATTTTTGTAAATATTTAAAGAGATACTACGTCAGTTCACCTTAAAACCGAGATAGAAAGGCCTGAAAACAATAAAAAAATCAAAAATCCAAAACTCTAAAATGGTGGAAAAGATATAACGTCGGTTACACCTTAAAATTGACGTAATATATGGAGGATATAACGTCGGTTCTAAGGCTTAACCAACGTTATATTTTGATTGAAACATTTTGGGGAAAGTTAGGTTTAGGGGTGAGGATATAATGTCGGTTCTAAGGCTTAGAATCAATGTTATATCTTGGTAGAGACATTTGGCGTAAAAATTTGGGGTTTTAGGGTATGGGTACAACGTTCGTTGACCCTTCAGAATCGACGTTGTATCCTACAACACACATATTACGTCAGTTACCACCCCATAACCGACGTAATAGCCCTTATGTTTATGTTTCAACCACTGATTTTCCTATTACGTTGTTGCCTCCTTCGTCTTCGCTGTCTTACGCTCTGCCATTGTTGCTTCTTGTGCACTGTTTCAAGCCTTCAATTATCTCCAAAGCAAGCATTTTGTCTCTCGCGTTCTCTCTGGCTTACGTTTTTCGCTCACATTGCCATTTTCGTTTCAATTTCGGGAGGCAATGGTTCTCGCTTACAGTCTCACTGGTATGTTGTTTTCTCCCTCGTTTTCGTTTGCCATCACTGTCTCTGTATTTCATTCACTTTATTTTTGCATTTACTGGTTTTGCTAGAGTTCATTTGGGTCGTTTGTGTTTACTGGTTTTCCTCTCAGCGTTCACTGGTTTTGCTCTCACTACCTACTAGAGGTATGTTTTGTATCTTTAAAATGATGTATTATTTGTATTTAGAGTTTTCTGTATGCTTGGAATGCTTTGCGTATTGGATTGGTTGTTGTGTATGCTTGAATATATATAGTGAATTTGTGTTGGTATTGAGTCTGGGGATGTTCGATCCTTGGCAAATTGTATTGAATTTGTGTATTGTTTGAGCGCGTGTTGGTTTTGAGTCCAAGAATGTTTGATACTTAGCAATTTGTATTTGATTTGTGGATTGTATAGTATATATTAATTTGTTTACTCTACGTAGTCATGGATGGAAGTTAGATAAATGGAAGTTGAATTAGTGATGTGTATGAGAAAGGTGTCGAAGAGTATCTAGAATTTGCTAAACAGAATGGAGCAGGAATAAATTGATTCTTCAATTGAACTTTGTTTTACGTTTTCTAATTAATTATATTGAACATTGCTTAATTCTATAACTATGTTTTGGTTCTGCATTGCCTGTTCAAGATCTCTTTGGTTGAAAAACTATTTTTTCTTGAAACTATCAGATTTTAAATTGATTTATTCGGGTTTAAATTGATTGATTTTTTGCACTGCAACTTGAATCATTGATCTTGTAGATTCTTGAAAGCTCTCATTTTGCTTAAAATATTTACCTTGCTTTCTAAAATAAAAAAATTTGTAAAGTTCAATTCACCCCCTTCTTGAACTCAGCGTACAAGTATTTTTATTATATATTGAAAAATTTGAAACAAAAAGATGAGATTGAAATTGATATTCAAGTAATAGAGTCTTACGAAAAAAAACTCAAGCTATATGTGTTGATTCCAACATCTATAAATAGGATTCAAAGGTGGCAAATGAAAGGCACAAAAGCAAGTCAAGCACTTTCAGATAAATCAAGAGCTTCAAGAAGTGAGCATCTAGAGTAGAAAAATACTTTTGGGTTTATAGTTTAAATTGTTTCATCTTGTAAAGTTATACCCAATGAGCTTTTATGTTTCTCTCTGTGAGAGTGTTTATTTTTTTAGAGTTCTTGGTCTCAACGGGAGATCAAGAGGGTGTTACCCGGAGAGGAGAGAATACTTGAATTTCTTGAAGATGAGAAAATACTCGTATTTTTGGAGAAGAGAGAATGCTCGTGTAACCTGGAGATGTGATAATACTTTTTCTAGTTAGGTGATTAGTGAAAGCCCTTAAGCAGTTTCTTAAGGAGACTAGATGTAACTCTAGTTTGAGTGAACCAGGATAAATCTTGTGTGTCTTGGATTTAATCTTACTATTGTCTTGTATGCATTGGAATTAATTTTTACTATCACTTATTTATTATTCGTTGTTAATTGAGTATGTTAGCTCCATTCCACCTCGCTTTTGGACCCAATTGCATCTTCAGTTGGTATCAGAGCTAACCTCTGGGATTAGTTCTTAACAGGATGAGAGGAAATGATCTTGGGAAACTCCATGGACTTTGAAGGACAAGTTATGAATTGTTCACCTTTATTTAATGGTAAAAAATTTGAGCTATAGAAACTAAAGATGACTACCTTTCTTGAGTATTACAATGTTGATCTACTAGAAGTTATTCAGAGTGACATTCCTTCCTTGTTTCATGCCTTTGGAAAATTTTTGCCAAGGAATACTTGGTCTGATGAATAGAAACAACAATACCACTTAAATGCCAAGACTAAGCACATTTGGATTTGCCCTTTATCAAACTAAGAAAACGTAAAAGTTTGTGTTATGCCTAGTGCTAAGGAGATTTGGGAAACACTAGCATTAGCACATGAAGAATCTGATCATGAAACACACATTGGTTTCACAACAAACACCATCTACAATTCCACATGAGAAGAATCCCTCGAAGAGGTAAATTTATTTGACATTCATAATATCAAGAAGCTATAATCAATAATCCTAGAATTTTTTAAGCTTTTAGGGATATAAAAAGAAAATACAAAAATGCATGAAAAGAAATTGAATCATTTAATATAGCTTTTAAAGAATTATTTGTTAAACATTAACTTTTCTTTTCAAAACTCATGAGAATTTGTGTGAAGAAAATAAGGTTTTAAAACAGAATTTTGAAAATAAAAATACAGATTTTGAAAAAGATATAAAAAACTTTATTATTGGCTAGAGAAAGTTTTAATAAGAGACAAAAAAAGAAAATCAAACTTAAGATGGTATAATTAAAGAAATTATTGGTCTGGGAAAATTTTGTCAAATTCAAGCGTAATGAAAAGTCTCTTGATTTGTTGATTAAAAGTTCTAGAAATTTTCAAGATAAATCAAGGATATGATATGAAACTCATAATCATACATCCTTTTCTAACGTTTCTACAAGAACATGGTCTAATGAGGCATTGAAAAGAAAATTAGTGCAAATTGCTAATAGGAAAGGATTCAAACAAGTATGGGTACCAAAAGATAAAATTATTTTTCTTGTAGATGTGCTTAATCTAGATAAGCTCCAATCATAGCACTAGGAAAGTGGACTCTCACAATTAACAATGGCAAGAAAGTCTACACTTCCAAAGTAGAAAAGGAAGAGAAAAAGTTATGTGGGACTTATATGAGAACAAGATGTAGAAGGTCAAATAAAGATGTGATATTTGTATTCTAGTAACAATGACTCATTTGTTAGACAATATGTTTTACCCTATATACAAGGTAAGTATTTCTAGATTTTCTTTGTTTGAATTAAGGTAAGTATAGAAAGTTTTGTTGATTTCATGCATTAGATGATCTAGGATCTAGCAAGTACTGTGTAGACATTTAAGATCTATTTTCTCCTTTTCTGAGTAATAATTTGATCTTTTTGAAATTATGATTGACATTATTATGAATTTGGGAAATTTGAGATTTTGATTTATGTTGGTTGGATTAATTGAATATTGGTAAATTAAGATAGTGTTGAAAATCAATGCATTGAAATCAATGGTAGAGTTTTTCCCTACTGAGTTTTCGAGCCTAATTGATGGATGAATCATTCTATGACATACTTGTTTATTTAAATATGAATTTGTTAGTAAACAAGTATGTCATAGAATGTCCTCAATTATCTTAAACAATAGAAGTTACCAATATCACAAAAAATAGAGAATCAAGCTAAATTCTGATGCAGAGAACTTGATTTTTGTAGTAATTCAATTTTAAATAAAAATGTGATTTAAATCAGTTTTTATTTTTTTTGTTTTAGTTTTATATATTGACAAATTTGAAATAAAAAGATGACATTAAAATTGATATTCAAGTATCAGAATCTTACAAAAAACAAATTCAAGCTACATATGTTGATTCCAACATCTATAAATAGGATTCAGAAGAGTACAACAAAAGGCACCAAAGAAAGTCAAGCACTTAAAGATAAATCAAGAGCTTTCGACAGTGAGCATCTAAAGTAGAAAAATACTTATAGGTTGAGAGTTTTAATTATTTCATCTTGTAAAGTTATACCAAGTGAGCTTTTATTGTTCTATCTATGAGAGTGGTTATTTTTTAGAGTTCTTGGTCTTAGGGGGAGATCAAGAAGGTGCTACCGAGAGAGGAGAGAATACTCGTGTTAACTAGAGAGGAGACAATTCTCGTGTTACCTGGAGATGAAAGAATACTCATGTAACCTGAAGATGTGATAATACTTGTTCTAATTAGTTGATTAGTGAAAGCTCTTAAGCAGTTGCTTAAGGGGATTGGATGTAGCTCAAGTTTGAGTGAATCATAATAAATCTTGTGTACCTTTTCTTTAATTTTATTGTTGTCTTGTGTGCTTTGGAATTAACTTTTATCATGGCTTATTTATTATCTGCTGTGAAATTGAGTTTATAGGCTGCATTCAAACTCCCATCTTGAGCCAACTACACCTTTGTATATGATAACAAAGTTGATATTGGTGTGGTGGTTGTGATTGCAGTGTATATATACGTAAACGACCTGGAATCGGAGGCTACTCCAAATGTAGATTAAACCTTTTTCAATAAGTTTCATCTGATTAAGCATGAAATAACTTTTCCTAAATAACCTTATAATACACATGATCAGACAAAGGTGAATGCAATTAATCCTATACCAAAGCTAGATTTTTTAAATAGGATCAAGAGACAGAAATAAAAAAGAAATCTAAAACATAGATAGGGATACGAAGAAAACTAGAGCCAAAAGAAAAAAAAAAAAACTAGAAAGTAGGAAATGGTAAAAGACAAAACGAATATCTAAACTTTTGTGGTTGGTAATATAAGACAGATAATGGAGAAGAATACCTATTATAACATCAAGCTTGAAACTTCTATTTTTGAGGTGCTAAGCAAAGTTAACACAACAATACAAAATTAAAGGCTTCAAGAGTGAATGAATAATAGATAATGATCCTGTCTCATAATAAACATTATAGCTTCGGTTTCGTAGAATTGTTTTATTGTATATGGACTTCATGCCCTGTAGTTTTTACTTATAAACAAAAGCATAGATAAAGGCTTTTCAGCTAAATTTTCCAAACCAAAATGGAAACTAGAATTTGAAGTCCAAACTGAAACATCAATCCTCTATTTTTCTTTTCTTTCCTTTTTCTTCTTCTTGACTAAAGAGGATTTATACACATACACTTATACTTAGATATCAGAGACTCACTTCCAAATATTTTTTTTTTCATTCACAATTCACATCCTTACACCCCCAAGTCTTTCTACAAGCATAAACAAAATGTTCTTTTCAAAACTAGTTATCACCACCAATGCATTGATGCTAGTTCTTTTCCTTTTCATGTATGAATCAGAGGGTGCATCTAATTCTTCTGCTTCACTTAGTGTTGGTAATGGTGCCAACATTAATCCACCATTTTCTCATCAGAAAGTGAATCTGTCAGTGTACTATGACAGCCTTTGCCAATCTTGTGCACTATTCATTATTAAGGATCTGAGGGATATCTTTGACAGCAATCTCACCAGCATTATGAATCTTCGGCTAGTCCCTTGGGCCAATGCTTACATCAATAACAACAACAATTCCATATCATGTCAGGTTTTTAGATTTATTTTTGCTTTGCTACAATGAATTACACATTTCAGTTACATATCATCTATTACAAGATCAAGCGTATCACAGAAAACTGAGAAAAATAAGTATATTTTAGTTTCAACTTATGATGAGAAGAAAGCAGGTACATGCATTTAGGCATTTCTGGGAATATGAAGCAAAGTATTCTTACAGAAATGCTAGGACTAGGAGTTATGGTTGTCTCTGGTACATTTCCGTTGCTCTAATTTAGTTTAGTTTTTGTGATCTGTTCTTTTTGGCATTTGTTATGACGTTTTTTCACTTAAATAAGGGAAGAGGAATTTAACTTTACCAATGTCTTTTAATTTATGTTCACTAAATTATGCAGTCAATTAACTTTATTGTTGCAGTCTGTTCCTATTTCTGGATATGTCAGAATATGTGCACTAACTACAGAGAATATTTACAGTGTTTAGTTGCAGGAAACGATATAGTTAAGTTAACTTTAGGATAAAGAAAAAGGTAAAATTTGTGATTTAAAACGAGTATCATTGTTAAAATACTCTTATGTTTTGAAATTTAAAATCTTAAAGGTGTAAAAACAAAATCACTCTCCTATTACTGAAAGCTCTCCCTATTGTTATTTACATGTTCTTTGTATTTGAATAAACTGAAAGAAAATTGATTACAATATTTATAAATGACTCATACTTATACACTGCTTGGCAGAATGGGACAGATGAATGTGAGCTAAATTCACTGGAATCATGTGCCCTTAACCTTTGGCATAAAGTGGTAAGTATACTATTAATTTCCCTCCCTAAGGACACATAGAAACGAGACCTCTATGAATCTTGGATATCTGCAATATTATTGTGATGCAGGACATACAATACGAATTGATCAGCTGCTTTGAGTTTTTGGCAATTGGGGGAACCATTAACACATGGAGGGAATACTGTTTAGACCAGTTGGGTTTGCCTAAGGAACTTTTTCTGAATTGCTTCAACATGGGAAATGGAACACAGTTTTTTTTTCCATTACTTTCATTTTATGGAAAAATGGTTTTCTTCCATGACTCTGTTTGGTCAAGTCATTAGCAGTGATGGTCAATCATGATATCTCTTAATCATGACTACGATGGTATGTAAAAAATATTAATGTTGTATTCCACTTTGTATAATAATAATGTCTACAATCATATCTACAACCTAAAAGGGTCCAAACATTTTCTATTTTCCTTTTTAATTATAAAAAGAAAACTTTGTTTTCATAACCTTCACACATGTTTATATAATACATTAAAAAAGAATTAATAACACTTAATTATGTATAATATAGAAATTAATAGAAACCATAATGGTTCTGAACTACTTAATAATTTGTTCTTGTGTTACATTGTATAATTTGAATTTTTATGCAGCTTGGAAAAACATATATCAATCAAATTTCACAACTATACCCACTTCCTTCATTTGTACCATGGGTGGTGGTGAACAATCAACCAGTTGGAAAAGTTAGTATTTTTTTTGTCTCATACTTTCTCATTCACACACATTTCCACATCATTGATGATCTTTAGATTATTGAGAATATACTGATCAAGAGTACTCTTTGTGTCAGTTCAGGACTATGCAAATTTTTCACATTATGTTTGCAAGGCTTACAAAGGAGTTGCGATTCCAGAGGTCTGCAATTCTCCATTGAAATGAATATTATTGAGAAATAAAATCAATTATTGTGTGTTGGTTCAGCAGAAGGCACATTGACCCTGCATAAAATGTTACATCTATAATGGTTGATAAGGAGGAACAGAGCTACTAAATTAACAAGATTTGTTGTAGCATGCAAAAAAAGCAAAATTATTAGAAAATCTACATTTTCCATTATTAAAATTGCATGATAAATGGAAGTGTATACATTCTCCCTTTATTCCTCTCTTGGTCCCGCACTCTCGAACAAAGTTAGAAGACATGTTAAAGAGGTAATTATTCATACAAAGAGAGTAAAACTGTAATTTGAGAAGTTTATATTCATATTAAAGAAACCTTAACTTTTAATTATTTTGTTCAATGGATGTTAAGGTCTATTTTTCATCATTAGACTAATATTTTATTATTGTAAAACAATAAAATATATACTAACAAGTTATTAGTTTAGTGAAAAAAAAATTAAGGTACTGATTCGAGTCTCCTGAGTTTATTCTTTGATTAATAGTAAATTTAATCTCCTTGAATAAAGTTTGAAATTTATTATCGTTGATAAAAACATATGATTATAAGAAAAATCATCACTAAAAGTTTATTAATAAAGTTTTTTTAATAAAATTAATGATATCATTAATATTTATTTTTATCTTCATCTTCCAACAATCAAATTCATTAATTACTGTTGACTAAATTTTTATAAATAGATTTTCAACGAATAAATTTTATGTTTTTCTTTGTGAACAGATATATTACAATTATTTAATTTTGACCTCACTCAATAAGCCCTTTGATTTTCAGTTTATTTGGAGACCTTTGATCTAATTCATCATTCAACATATAATTATTTTAAATTAAAATATTTAAAAAGGGACGGCAGGGGAGAGGTAAAATAAAGTACACTGTTAATTAAGATTTTTCTTTTCATTCTTCTCTCTTAGATCTTTTTTATATTAACCTCTTTTATCTTTTTGTCATAATATCATATGTTCTTGTTAATCAGTAGTAAAAAATTATTAAAAGTCATCAAAAAGGCATTAAATTATTATAAAAACACATTATAAAATTTAATTCACTAATTAATGTTAATAAGGCACTAGTTACTAGTTATCTTTCTATTTTCTCTTCCTTATTTTCTCTCCTTGTTGATCTACTTTCTGCATCAATTTCATCTTTCTTTGTGAAGGTTTGAAGTCCATGGTAGTTCTTGCCTCTGAGGGTTTGGGAAATGTGACTCAATGGACTCTAACAAGGCCTTGTAATGTACCAAATGTCTATCAAAAAATGATTTGAATTCCAAGTCATTTTCCAAATTCTCACAAGCTCCGTCTTCCTTCCCCTGCTGACACAACTCTTGATCAAATTTACAAACTTCAATTGCATGCCTTCTACTCCTTCTCCCCATACGTGGAAGACTCGCCACGCAATTGAAGGAAGAAAATTTCCCCCTTCCACTTGCACCCCTTTTGTTCATTTTCTTAATATCATTAGCCACTTCCTCCATTCCCTTCTTCTTCACCGTCAACTTCAACCCATTGGATCTAACAAGATCTAGAAAGCTCATAGAGTTCTCTTCAAATGTACTCAAACTTTCATGGAGAGGCAACACCCTCTTTTACCCATTTGATTTGATTTACGTGAACCTCAAGGCTTTGTTAAGGGTTGAAATGGCTTCAAACATCGGAGGCCAGTGAGCCCCCTCTCCCATTTTCAAAATCAACCTGTGTATGATTTCAGAGTCATGTAGCAAAGTCTAAGAATTGCCAAATTAGGCACAAAGTGAGTGTTCTTACAAGACTGGTTAGTATTAATGATCGTACAATTTTTGGTCAGCTCCAATTGTTTCTGAGTTCTGGCAATTGATTTCCTCTATTCCTCTAAGTGTTCTGGGTCCTGGGAGGAGTTTCTGCAAGTACTCCAATGCTCAAGTCAGTGATGGTCAGAGTAATATAGGGTGAATAGGATTAGAGTAACATTACCTTATGTCTTGAGATGACGCTCCTATTTATAGTGGTCTCAGATGGGTTTTTTCATAGTTAGGTTTGAGGCCCAACACCTTGAGGGCCCTTTGTATGTTTTTGTCTTGTGTGTCCAAAGTACTTGCCACATGTCCGCCTGTCAGTGCCACATATTTATCTATCAGTGCTACATGTCCTTTTGTCAATGCCATGTGTTTGGGGGAGACTCGTTAATGTTGACCAAAATCCAGGGGTCTTAGTCAGCTTGTGGATTGGATCTTTGTCACACATGACGGGATTAATATTGGTCGGTTTACAAGGTCGTTGAACCTCCAATTTGGCCAAGATGTTATTAGTCGATGAGATCTCTACAATTGTGGATTAGGTAGAAGGTCCGATCGGCCTTATAGTACATAGGCCCCCCAAGTCCTTTAGGTAACGAGTATTCTGAAGGACGAGTGTGCCGAAAAGGACTTTCATTGTTTAGGATGTATGTCCAATTAGTTTGGGAGAGGTCCATTGCTTGCTTGGTACACACATTTGTTGGATGAGAGTTTTTAAACTTTAGCGCCGTTTTGGCATGTTCTCATTTTGCATGATATGAAAGGTCAGTCATTTTGAGCCATTGATTACCTTGATCAAACTGTTAGGATGAGTCGCCGCCTCACTTTCTCGCTACTATAAATAACGGCAAAGGTGGCCCACTTTTGCATCATCATCTCCTTCTCAGAGCCTTTTGGTCCGACAAGTACTCAGTTCAAACTACTCGTCCGTTAGGTAAATAAATGGTTTCCTTTTGTAGGAACAACTGGCTCTAGAAGGGGCGGTTGAATGGAGCATGAACTCAATTTGTTATAAATAGAAACCACCAACCAAGGCAAAAATATATAAGCACAGATAAATCAATTTTATATTAGTTCACCCTAATCTCTTGGGCTACGTCCAGTTCTCCTTTGAACAAACCGTTCAAGAGGTTCCACTATTCAGTCAATAGTTACAACGAGTACACAAACCTCTCCAGGTTACAACGAGTAAACAAACCTCTCCAGGTTATAACAAGTACACAAATCTCTCCAGGTTATAACGAGTACACAAACCTCTCCAGGTTATACCAGTCCCAATCTCCTACTGAGATCAAGACCACTCAAGAATTAAAGAAACACTCTCAAAAGAGAGAACAATGAAAGCTCACAAGGGTTTACTTCACAATAGTGAGGAATTACACAATGGTTTCACACAACCCAAAACTTTATATGCTCTCTGTCAACACCCAATTTCGTCCGGGCAAGTAAATAATTTCAGATTATAAAACAATACAAAAATTAAAATAAAAGGGTGTGTTATCTAGTTTTATTATATTATTGTCATTTAAATAATAAAAAAAAAGAGATTTTGGTTCCATTATATTCAATAAATAAGATTTTAAAATAAAATTCATAAAAAAAAAAGTAAGGGAAGTCAGTTTATTAAAAAATTGTTAAAAATAATAGTAATAATAGTAATTAAAAATATGTTAAATTTTTCCATTAAAGGAAAACTAAAAAACATGGTAATTAAAAGATAATAATTAAAAATATTAATAATTAAAAAAAACGAAAAATAATAAAAACAAAATAAAATAAATATATATTAGAAAAGTAAATAATAAAATAAAAGAAAATAAGAAAAACTGCTTGTAAACTGCTTACTTGATTTGCACAATAAAAAAATAATAATAATAAAAATAATAAAAAAGACTGAGTCAATGGCAGTAGACTCCCATGTTCTCACTCCCTAACTCCACGTATAAAAAAAAAGATAATAAATAAATATTTGTAAACCACTCAGATAACAACCAACTCATGTTCTCCACTTAAATAAAAATAAATTAATAATAAAAATAGATTTTTACCGTTGAAAAGTGTTTTAAGTCTCATTACTGACTAGATTCATTTTGATATTAATTTTAATTTTTTTTAAATAACAAATATGAATGAGTCAAAGAGTAACCTCTCTTAACCTCTCTAAACTGAACTACTGGATTTTTTTTAAAAAAAAAGGATATCAATTAAAATAATAAAAAAAGGGAGATTTTGGATGAACGGGGATTATTTTAGAGGAACAGAGGGAGAAAGAAAGGGGCATTGACATTGAGGAGAGCAAGAGGAGAGGAAGAAAGAATCATTATTGACGGAGAAAGAAAAAAAAGCATGTAGGTATGTTTTCTTTTATGCTTTTACTCTTGTACCATGCATCTTAAGGTTTTTACTGTGTACTTATTTCAAAAAAATTATACATGCATTACAACCCATCCATGGTTCTCCATGATTACTCTTTGCCAAGCAAGTCAACACCTCACAAATTTCACTCAAAAACCTAAGCGCCTTCCTCCACTATATGTTTCGTAAATCACACCTCCAAACAACCATACCCAAAACGAACCAATCACCGCCTTATACCGCCCCTCCCTCCAATTTCACATCGCCGAACCAACACATCCATGATCCTTCATCTTCAACCTCCAAACTGCACCTTCCACGATGCATCCTCACTCTTCCTCATGGCATCTCGCCTAGCACGCTCCAAACAGCGCCACCTGTGCCCCTCCATACTGCCATGCATCTTCAGCACCTTCCACGTCGACACAGCCATGCCTTCGCCATTGTAAACCTCCACCAAGTTCGACGAGGCAGCCACCATTCTCCTCCTTCCTCCAAGCTGCACCACCAAACCCTCCTCCGCCACTGCCTTCCACGTCAACCAGGGGACCTCCACCTTCGTCCTCCTTCATTCTCGCTGCCACCTCTCTGCACCACTATGCCTCGTCCCATCTCGCCACCCAACCTCCACTGCATCCCAAGGAAACCGCATTGACTAAGAATGCTAGTTGCCAAGCAGCATTGTTGTTACACCTGGTCAAACTGGAGTTTGAAAAGAGTTGCTGAATATTGTGGAATGCATGAAGCAGAAGACCAAAGCATTTATGCATCACGAGAACGGGGATCCAGTTCTTGAACCTGATCTGGCAATATACCATGCTATACTCCATCCGAGTAGTATAAAGGTGACCTCCACCATGTGCCCCTCCATGTCGTTTGCACCTCCAAACTGCATGC
>Ga0099825_1001900_pt1 | contig 27264 bp, 18 predicted proteins | sample SiratroredBW_FD_76838 | JGI IMG/M metagenome (GOLD analysis project Ga0099825, IMG submission 76838) | Root nodule microbial communities of legume samples collected from California, USA - Siratro red BW | ecosystem: Host-associated > Plants > Roots > Nodule | place: USA: California | collected...
AAAAAAAAAAAAAAAAAAAAAAAAAAAAAAAACTTTCTTCACAACCTCAAGTAAGACCTTCCCATTTTCCTTCCATTTTAGAAACAGTAAACTACGGAGAGACAAACCCACCAACCAGAAATTCCATTATTACACAAAAAGCTTTGATTTTTCGCATGAAACTAACCCCATGTACGAACTTCCACTTCTTTTTCCATCATAGAACAAGGACCACCACAGAGATGAAGCAACACAACCAGAACACAAAAAAGACATAATTTTTCATATGATACTAAGCAACCCTATTTCGATCATATTAATGGGGTTCTATCAAAAGAGCCAGCATTGCTGCAAAAAAAAAAAGTTGGTACTATGATGTTCCAGAAGGAAAATCCCAGTGAAAAATAGAGTCGAATAATCGAACATCATATGCAAGAGAAGGCCACATACCCAGCCATAGGAGAGTGGTTGATGATTCAGTTCAAAACCTTCTTTTTCTGCTTTCCCAGAGTCTGAAAATGCAAACCGCGTAATTTAATATGAAATAAATAATATAAAAAAATGATTTAATAGTGTTTTTTCTCTCTTCATCGAAGTTTCTTTTCCATAGGATTTTATATAACTCTTTAAAATTTGAAAGTTCCGTGCCTGTGAATGTGAATGTCTTGAAATATTAAATTACATTAATAAAAAAAAATAAGGACAATAATCATTAAAATAGTGAATGCACTAGTTGTTGTCCTTGTTGACTGACTTTTGATGTGCCTCTGCCGTCTTCGTGTATTTGGGCTTCAAAGAACTGGCGCAATCTTTATCCACTTCAATAAATTTTGAAAAATAGATTTCCTTAGGATTCTGCTTATAACGTTTCTTTCTATAGACATTTTTCTTATAATTTTACTTGTTATATTTTATATATTTTTTATACTTTGTTAACTATTTTTATATTTATAAACATAATTAACTTTATTAATTTTAAAATTCTATATAAACGGTTCCTATGAATAAATAACATTATAAAAATTAATAAAAAATACCTTTACTACTATTTTCTATATATACATTCTTTTATCGACTTAATATAAACTTTAATAATTACTCTCATAAAAAGTAGATACATGTATACGTAGTACTATTTCTTTCTACTAGTTTTACTAGTAAGTCACTTTTACTATTTAATAAGTTTTTTTTTTTAATTTCATTATTTAAGATTTTCTAATTTTATTCTATTTTATGTTTTTATATATTTTACTAGTTCATCAAATATGTAATTTTTTTTTGGAGAATAGCATTATTCTGTTTTTTTAATTACTTTATAACATAATATGTCAAATGATTATATAAATAGTATGGTTCATTATAAATGTTCAGGAATTGATTCTGAAGAAGAAATTTATGCACCTTCTTCTTTCTATTAATACGATGTTGGCAGCAGAAATCTTCACCAAGCATCCAAGGACTTTGCCCTTGAAGTCCTCTTCCATAGATTGTACATTCCACCAATACCAATTGTATGTCTTGTCTTGCACTAGTAGAAAAAATACATACCACCACGGTTTTATAAGACTTACAATCGCGGCTCTCGAACCGCAATAAAAAGTATCAAAATTGTTATCGTGGTTATATAAAAAACGGTGAAAAATGGGACATACCAACGCGGTTGTTTATTAACAACCGCAGTGGTATTGCTTTTCTTTTTTTAAAAAAAAGCATTACTCTCAAAAAGCACCTGTGGCCTAATGGATAAGGCGCCTCCTCCATTGCACTCTTTTTTATTCTCTTTATTTCCAGCCTCCTCCATTGCACAGCCTCCTGCAGGGATATGAATGACGGTTCACACTCTAAGACCCAAATCCATATTTAACACCCATTTTCAAAACCCACACTAACAACCACATTTGTATCCTTTCACAAAATTTTTAAATTATTTTGCAAGAGGATACGAACACGGTTCCCACTAACAACCGCATTTGTATCCTCTTACAAAATAATTTAAAAATTATTTTGTAAATACCAACGCGGTTGTTTCCAGAACCGCGTTGGTATCTCCTTGCAGTTTTCAATTTTAAATTATTTGTGGCTTACCATCGCGGTTCTTGCGACAACCGCGCTGGTATAATTGTACTTAATTTCAAAAATGTCACCGCATTGTTTTTTATTGCGATTCCTTCCTAACCGCGATAATATCTTGCCTTAAAATATGTTTTTTCTACTAGTGTTGTTGTTTTAGTAGTTTCTTAGGGCTACGAACTTCACCTATCCAACTGGACCAAACACCTTGTCCATCGGTAGCCATTGTGTTCAAGGTTTGAGAAGTTCAAGAACATTCCAGTGATAAACTAAGCTTTAGGAAACACCAGTATAGCTTCTCTGAGGTTGGAGACAACAAGAACCAAGCAATCTTTTTGGGTGCCATTGAATTCTCAAATAAGAGTTTGGAATGAGAGAGAACATAGAAATTGAAAGCATAAAATTTTTCACAAGAATGTAAGCTTACATTCAAAAGCTTAGACTACATGAAAAGCTTTATGAAAAAGAACTTTGAAAAAAAAAAAATAAAAGACACTTATACTTTCCTATCGTGCATGCTGAAATTGTTAGGTATTCAAGTGTGAGTCTAAGTCCCACATCGGGTATGAATGCAAAAGTTGAGCAATGTGCAAACTCAATGCCTTAAGGTTTTGGGTTGAAGGTGGTGTCATTATCTTATATGGGTTGGCTCATGTCTCATTGTTTAAGATCTTCCCGGTGTTTGTTCTCTCGGATTATCCAATAGAAATGATATTGTACAACATAAAATGCGACTGACATATGCTGGTGACATTTGTATCTTTATTGTTGTTCAATTGTATCTTCAAACTTCTTTTATACTTTCTTTAGTTCAGGAAATGGATTTGAATATATTTAAGAAAAAAAGTCTATAGATAGTTAGGTTATTTGGGTTAAAGGATAAATAATAAAAAAAATTTATAAAAATTTGTAAATGATATAATAAGTATAGTTAATAAAATAATTTTTTAATGAATGAAATTATAATTAAAATTAATTTAAAATTAAATATAATTTTGAATATATAAATTATTATTTTAATTGATAAAATTATAAAAGGTATCAATTATTTTAAAATTAAAATTAAAATAAACAATTAAGTTATTATTATTTTATAAATTTATTTTGATTATTATTATAATTATAATTTTATTATTATTTTACAATTTTATTATTTTTATTATTATAATTATTATTTTTTATTTTATTATTATTAATAATAATTTATTTTTATAGTTATCTTATTTTAATTATTATTATTTTTTAATTTTATTGAATTTATTTATTATAAATATAACTATTATGTATATTTTATTTAATTATAATATATTAAATTAATTTATTATATATCGTACGAAACTTTCTTCACATATCAGCTAAGAAAGTTTAAAAAAAATCATTTTTCATGATTAAGTGTCTTGTTTTTTCGCACTTTGAACGTCTTTCCTCGCTTAGTTGTTTTTCATCGCTTTAAATCACTTCAACCAAACACACCGTTAAGGATGAGATCTCAATATCACTATGGATTATAATCTGTCATAGTTGATAATATATGGACTTCAAATCCATCTTCACTTTATTTTTCTAATAAGGAAAGCCTTTTTCTAAAAATGGATAAAGATCTCTTGAGGCTCCCAAGATGTTAAAGAAAGTTCATTCCAAGTTTCTAAGAACACAAGACACAAAGAAGAGAAACAAACTTCCAAGAAGACGAGTCCTTGGAAGATGATTGGATCTTTTTGCCTATTTTTTTGGTTTTTGTTTTTGTAGGGTTTTGTTCCAGAAAGGTAGAGAACTAATCCTATCTAGGTTAGGTGAAATTGCAAGTGATTTGGGTGGTGGAAAAAAAATGAATGGTTGAATGGTCTAAGTATGGTGTTTGATGGAAAAACTAAAGAGTTTTTTTATGAGCATAACGTTATCCACACTTACAAGCTTCAATTATGACCTTCTTGGATTATAATCAATAATAAATTCACTATTCTAATTGAGATTTATCTATTTGGGTTTATTTAGGCCTTAACTATCTTTTCTTGTTAATCTTGTATTTTTAATCACAGTAAACAGTAAGTATAACAAGTTACCCACATTAAACGGTCAGACTAGATAGGTTTAGTAGTTATATGGAGTAAACGATTCACTGAACCATCTGTGAAGACTCAACTGAAGAAAACACCTCGGCAACATCAAGTGATATGAAAATGAGAGTATAAAAAGAGTCTAATACATTTAACATAGATTGGACGGTTTTGTTGCTTATCTAAAGAAAGGGTTTATCACTACGTGTGAGGCTGATCAAGCAAAAGTGTAAGTTCTTTCTTTGAATCAAAATGAGAAACAAAATCTAAGTGGAAAAAAAAATTAGAGAATAAAATTTACAATATCTCATAAACAGATTAGAAAGTAATCATTTGCAAAGGAAACAAATTACGACAGAGGATGGAGTCCATATAGGCTGCGGCAGGCGAACAAGTTCCAAGTTGTAGGCCTCTTAGATTACCACATCTCTGTCGTTTGTTTTTTCTTCAGATGCTTCTTTTGGTTCAGCTTCTTCACGCGTGTAGCAAGTGGCATGCCTTTTTTTTATTCCTTTTTTTTCTTTGGTCAGCTTCTTCACGCGTGCAACAAGTGGCGTGCCTTCTTCTTCTTTTTCTTATTCTTCACAAAGCTTTTCTTTTTGGTTCTGCTTCTTCACGCGTGCGACACATGACTTGCCTTCTTCTTTCCTTTTTTATTCTTCACAAAGCATTTTTTTGTTCTTCTTCACGGGTTTTCCATTCTTCTTCATAGAGGATGCGCTCTTCCAGCTTCTTCCTTCTTTTCGCTTTTTCTTCCACACCGTGCACACCTTATTTAGCTTCTTCTTTCTTTTCGATTTTTCACCTACAACTTTAGCTTATTTATAAGTTATGAATGGTTTAGTTTTGATTTCGTGTAAGGTGATTCGTTTTTCGGGTAGTTGAAGATTTGAAGAGTTTTCAATTTTCATTTTGTATTTAATCTGTTTTGATTTCATATTCAATGTTTTTGGTATCTTTTTCACTTTCACTACCGTGTCTTTCAACTTTTCCGCTTAACAGACGTGTCATTTTCGCGTGTCCGATCACTGGGCCGCATCCGGCCCAACACGCTGTGTTCGACGCAGTGTCGTACACACTTCCATCACATGTTCGTGTCTGCGGCACGTCCGATACCGAGAAGTGGCAATAAATTGTCATGTTAGAGCTTCACAGTTGAATTTTGTCCATATTTTCGTTCCGACGATGGTTGTCGTACGTCTTTTGCTCTACAAGCGGTTCGTTCTTTTTGGAGGTATGTCAGTTGCTGCTGTCAAGTCACCAACTCATTGTGGTGTGCCTCCATTTGATCCATGAACTCCTGTCTAAGGCTAGTCAGTGCATCTTGCATGCTGGTTTGGAGAATACTCTCCATGTGTGCCTTGATAGCTTCGAGTGGTGTTGGATCCATCTTAAGGTGAGGTATAGATTTCATTGGTTGTTGACTTTGATAGTGGAGTGACACTGGATACTTGGGTCAGGGAAAATTTTACTTAGGCTCACGATGGGCGTCAAATGTTCTTATCGAAATCTAAACTGGTGTTTGAACAAGGTGGGTTGGAACCAACTTGCTCCAAGTCCAAGTAATCAAGGATCCGGGTTGACGTAGTTCTGAATTCTGTCGAAAGGTCCACTTGCAGAAGATACTTCGATGATCAAAGTAAGTACGTGATCAATAAGGTGTATGAGAGAATGAGTGTGAGTATGTGAACTAAGTGATAAGTGAACAATACTTTTTGTAGCAAGTGATATATATATATATATATATATATATATATATATACATTGGAATAAAGTGTTATGAATTCAAAAACATAAAGTAACAAATATAGATGATTATGAGTTGTGTAGGTAGAGACTGAAATTTAAAAGTGGTTAGAAGTAATTAACCACGAATCTTAAACAAAAATATAACTAACTGAGTTATATTTTTTTTCCATTAATTTTAATATAATTAAACTCACTCAATAAAAAATATCAACATGAAATATAAAATTAGATAGATAAACATATAGATAAAAATATTTACCTATCATTAGCAAGATTTTTATTTCTACCAAAAAAATCTTTATTTTTTATTTTTATAAATTTTGAAATAAATAGTTTTAGTCATGAATTTTCATCTTAGTTTATATAAAATATTTTAGTTTCTCATATTTATTTTAACATAAATAAAGACTATATAGATTACTTAAAATAATCGTTTGATGTTCTATTTAATATTGGACGTAAAAGTTAAAGAATTTTAAAAATAATTAAAATAAATATAAAAACTTACAGAATAAAGGTCAATCTCGTTTATTTTATAAAACTTAAAACATAATTAAGCTTAATAAAACTATTCTCTCAATCCCATGTAATTGATTGTATGTACCTGTGACGCTGCCATCACCATAGATTTGAAATTGATCTATCGGTGGTGGAAGCTCAGTCGGGTGACAGTTATCTTGGTAAGGCCAAGAAGCAATGGAGTTGCAGCAGATATTGGTGTAAGGAATACCGTAGTCATCCATCATACGCTTCTCATTGTACATTCTTAGACCCTGTTCCACAGGATCAGACCTGTCCACGTCATGCCAAACTCTGACGGCAAAAACCTCTGTATCATTGATTTCAAATACATCGTATCACCAAAATTTGACTGTCAAAGGGTTCAAGAAATAATAATCAGTATTTCTAATTAAAGTTGCTTATACTTAACTTAAAATAAAAATATTATGTTAATATAAACATTACACATAATAATTATTTAAAAATTAAAAAAATTCAAACTTAAAGAAATTTTTGTAAACAATTCACAGGTCTGATTTGTTACTAGAATATTTTACCAAAATTTGAATACAGGCAAAAGCATAGGAAAGAATTAATATTTTATTTTTTTTAAAAATTAAAAATAACTTCTAAAAAAATATTGAAACCTAATGTTTTATTTTTAATTTATTCTTATTCATTTCTTAATTTTTCATATTATTTTGTTCTAATATATTAAATTCAATAATTTAAAAATATTTATTTTACTTATTTCTATTATTGTTGGAGATTTCAACCATTATAATATGTAAGTAGGTATAAAATTCACTTTACAAACTAATTTTATAAGATTGAGTTAAGTTTAAAGTCCACATTTTAATATGGTATCAGAGTCATTTAAATTCATATGTTGGAGATGATGTCATAAAACTTTTATTAGAGTCTTCATTTTAAATAGGTACAACACATATAACAAGGAATGTCCCAATTGATCCGTGCTCCCCTACATAAAATACAAAGAAAGAAGGCAAGATTAGGAGGCCAAAAACAAATTTAAAAACATCTTTCAACAAACATGCATAAAATCTCTCCTTGTAACATTATAAAAAATTACAAATAAGAATAATTTAGTATAACATGTGTTAGAGAAAAAGGTATTAAAATATCAAACAAGTATATGCTTAATAAATTTAAAACTTTGGTTAATCAATTATCCCAAAACAAATATAAACTTCATAAGAAAGAGTTTCTGAAATAATAAATTAATAATATATATAGTCGATTATCCCAGATGAATTTTTTTTAGAAATAAATTGTTCTGAATAATTCGTTAAAACATCTTTTAATCAATTATTTATCTCAAAAATAAAAAAAATAGTTGAATTTCTTGTGATTTTAATATGTTAAGACAAGTTTTAATTCATTAATATAATATTATAATTGATTGATATGGACTTTAATATACTTAAATCAGAGGTATAAAACATGAAACACACTTCAAATATTGAAAATTCCAATAATTTATTCAATCATTAAATTATTTAAACAATACAAAATAAAACAAATGCAAACAATGATTTATTCAATCATTAAATTATTTAAACAATACAAAATAAAACAAATGCAAACAGAGAAATCATTATTCATCACTAGATTCATCACTGCTATCTACATTTAGCTTCTTCAACTTTCACTTTATACTTTGAAGAGTTAGATGAATATTCTCTAATGTATTATTGTGTTCTTCATCCTTCTTAAGCAATGAAGAAGAACCTGAATGTTATGAAGAAGTTATGGAGAGTGAGCAAAAGAAGAAATGGGTTGTGGTTGTGGAAGATGAAATGAAATCTTTGCATGATAACCATGCCTTTAAGTTAGTCAAGTTGCCAAAAGATATGAAAGTTTTGCAAAATCAATGGATTTATAGGTTGAAGATCGAAGAGAATTTTTCTACTCCATGATACAAAGCAATTTGTTAAAGGCTACCGTTAGAAGAAGGGTGTTGACTTTGATGAGATTTGTTCTCTTGTTAAAATTTCTTCTATATGGGTTGTTCTTAGTTATCAATCAATCTTGATTTATAAGTTGAGCAGATGGATGTTAAATCTGCTTTCCTTCATGGTGATTTGGAGAAAGAAATTTACATGGAGCAACCTGAAGATTTTGTGATGAAAGGTAAAGAGACTTATGTCTGCAAGCTGAAGAAAAGTTTGTGTGGGTTGAAACAAGTCTCAAGGCAGTGGTAAAAGAAGTTTGAGTCAATTATGATCCAACATGGATTCAGAAATACTACTATTGATCATTGTATTTTTTTGAAAAAGTTCTCTGATACTAATTTCATTATTTTATCGCTCTATGTTGATGACATGTTGATTGTTGGTCATAATTTGTCTAGAATTGACAGGTTGAAAAAAGAGTTCAGCAAGTTTTTTGTAATGAAGGACTTGGGACTAGCAAGACAAATTCTTGACATGTATATTTCTCATGATCGAGAGGTCAAGAAATTGTGGTTGTCACAAGAAAGGTACACGGAGAAGGTATTTTAAAGCATTTTCATATACATAAAGCTAAAATTCTAAGTACACCTATGGCTTTATACTTTAAGCTTGGCTCTAGACAAACTCCTTCCAGTGACAAAGAAAAAAAAGCTATGCAACTTGCTCCTTATACGTCCACAGTAACAAGTTTCATGTATGCAATGGTTTGTACTAGGCCTAATATAACTCATGTTGTTGGTGTTTTCTTTCCAATCCTGATCTAGAGCATTGGAAGTTATAAAGTGGCTCTTGAGATATTTCTCTGAGATAATTTACACAGATTCTAATATGCCGAGAGATTTTAATTCTAGAAAATCTACTTCTGCTTATTTGATTACCTTCGCAGAGGGAGTTGTGACCTGGTAATCTAAATTACAAAAGTGTGTTGTTTGTCTACAACTGAGGTTGAGTTCATTGCTATTACCAAGAATTGTAAATAGTTGCTTTGGATGAAAAAATTTGTGCAAGAACTTGGTTTTCAACAACAGATATATGCTTTATTTTGTGATAATCAAAGTGCTATCCATCTTGGCAAGAATCTTACTTTTCATGGTAGATCTAAACATATTGATGTGCAATATCATTGAATCCGTGATGTTTTGGACTATAATATTGGAGCTTGATAAGATTCATACAAATGACAATGGTTCTGATATGACGATGAAGACTCTACCAAAGAAGAAATTTGAAATTTGTCGATTTATTTCTGGGTTGACATTTGCCCTCTCTTGAGTCAAATGAGGAGTTTGTTGTGTGGATCATCCTTAAGTTAGGTCCAACAATATTTTATATTTAAAATAAAAAAATACTTTAGTAGCCCAAGGTTTTTAAGTGAGTAACCTAATGTGACTCAGGAGGTTTTTACTCACAACACACAAAAAGAGGAGATAAGAGATTGTGTCGTTTTTACCAATTTTGGACTTCTTGTTTACTTCGAGAGGTTGTTTGAGTTCTCATTTGTGCTCTGTTTTGGATGTCATTTCATCCACTTTTTCTTCTCAATGTAGACATCGATATAGTATTTTCGGATTTTTATTTCTCTCACTGTTTGAATGCATTCTATTTACTTGTTGAGTTTTATGTTGGTGATTTGTTGGACTAGTGATTTCTACTATTTGCTTATGAGTAGAGTGTTTTGTGAGGTTCTTTTTTAAAAGTTATGTTTTTGATATTTTATAGTGAAAATTTTTTCAGACTAGATTCGGTGGGTTTTGTTCCTCTCATTGAGTTTTCTGCGATAAAATTTGTTGTGTTCTTCTTACTCATGCATGTTTAATTTTTTACTCTTTAGAATTTTTAAATTGCGCTTATATTACACTTATCTTGTTTCTTTTAAGAAAGTTTTATTTTACAAGCGAATAATTTGTGTAATTATTATGCTTCCTAACCTTGGCTTTCCAAACACAACTAGGGTGACGTGACGGTTGATTTTACAATCTCAAGCACAAAACAACGAAATTAACTTCTAAAAATATGAAACACTAGAACCTTAATTACTTTTACCAAATAATATGTTTCATGTTTCCATATAATTAATTTGATTTTTTTGTTTTAGTATTTAATTTTAAAAAATGATTTATAAAAAAATTAGGATTATAAAGCTTCATTTTTATTGTTATCCAAGTTCGAGGTCTGGTACATAGTCAAACAGTTACTTGACAATCAAATGACATAAACTTAATTGAAAACTATAAATATTTTTTTTATACTTAATAGAATAAAACTTTTAATAATAATTCAGTTAAAAAAATCTAAATTTATAAAAGACTTAACACTATATCATTTTTAATTTTTCTTAGAAATACATAAACAATGACAATACAATATAATGATTACGTCCTCCCATCCAAAAACAAAATCAAATAGCAAGAACTTAATTAAAAATTATAAAACTTATAAACACTAGAACAGAATTTTTTATTAAAAATTTAATTAAAAGAATTTATGGTAGACTTAACTAATAATTAAGTTACAAATATTTACATCTTAACTTTGGTGTTTATGATACACCACTTTTACTAATCAAAGTATACAACAATCTCACGTGTTTCAAAATTCTAATTTGGAAGAAAAAAAATATAGGACACCAAAATTGGAGAAGGTGACCAATTTCTTATTTAATTGGAATACCATTCCCCATATTCGTCATGCACTAGAATTTGTTGTGTATTGCCACTGCTTAGACAACACAAACACAACAAGTAGTAACTAACTAGACTTTGGGAGTTGGGGGAGGAAGAATCCATTTTGAGCCTTCTATCATACCAAGACCTAGGTATGGCTTAACCTCTGAATCACTGAGTTGCCTTGTCAATGGAGAACGCCCTGTGGCATCTGAACCAGGTCCTGTGTTCTTATACTCCCCAAAATAAAGAGTTCTGCAGTTGGTCAAATATTATAATGCATTATAACATAAAAAATTGTTTAGAATTTTATAAAATAAAAAGAAAAATAGGAAGTATTATGCATGAAGAAACATAATTAAGCCTTTTGAGAAATGATTTTGGAGATATAATTAATCTTAGGTAATGAACCATGTTCTCACCTTAATGCTCTTGATAATATTATTAGAGTTAATCATCACGTTTGAAGCATTATTTATTTTAAAACTCGATTGATTCGTCACAGTTTTATTAGCTCGGAACACAACCATTATCATGAAAAGTTAAATTAGAAAATTACTTGTCATATTCAGGGTGATTGTTGTTACTCCACGCTTCTTTGTTGAAAATGTTGCCCATGTTACAGTAAGCATAGATCACTGTGGAATAACCAAACCACGCTCTTCCCAAGTAAGAACCAGATCCAGTTCCAGTAAGTTCACAATGTACAAAGACGTAGCCATTGTCCTCTTGCTTATTTTTTCTTGCTTGTGCTGTTATAAAAGTAAGCCCCTCATCGCCTAGGGTTTTTATTTCGCAATTCTGCCCCATAAAATAAAAGCCTTAATACCTATTACATATTAAATGGAATATATAAAATATTGGAGTTCAGGAATTTTTACATACCACATATAGTGACTTTCCACTTCCAAAAATATAATCAACAGTTCCTTGAATCAAGCAGTCTTTGAAAAAATGTCTATTTGCATCATCACACAATGTGTCTTGGAACCCATACAGCTGACATTTATAAAATGTAGCTTTGTCTCCAGAAATTCGTAATGCAACTGCTTGACCTCCTACAGTGTTTCCATCAGGTCTTGGAGCGGAGTTCTAAAACATCAAATTCATAAACCAATGATAAGAAAAATTTGAACCCTAATAATGTTAAGGCATTTGTATATGATTTTTAAGGAAGATATATAGTATACAGACCGAGATTATTATGTTTGCGGCCACAAAGTAGTCTGACATAACAATCAATGTGGCACTATCGACAGTACCATATTGTTTTGCCGTGCCCCCGTAGGTTATGTTTGGCATGTTCCCTGGATCCCCATAGAATGTGATGAAAGGTTTTGTCTTCTCAACGGTAATTTTCTCTTTGTAATTTCCTGGTCCAATGTACAAAATTACACGCTGGGTGTTCCCACTAGGTATGCTTTTTAGGGCATCAGTGATGGTCTTGAAATCCCCACTGCCATCTTGCATTACCTTCACAACCGTCGCATTTTCTTCAGCAGCCACTAATTTAGAATCCAGGGTACTTTTTCTTTTGTCTAAAGGCGCTACATTAGCACTAAACCATGACCCTAATTGTGTCTTATCAGGAGGCATTATCGAATCATCAGATAACACAACCTGGGAGGTTGTTAGAAAAACTACCATGAGAGTCACCTGAATGGTAGAAAATATAGGATTTGAGGCCATAGTTGTAGCTATATATTTTGTTTTCCAGATTTTGGTTTGGTTTTTTATGAGTAAGTGATTGCAACAGCAATTTATAAGAAATATAGATCTTGAGTGATGCTATGTTTGGCACGGTGTTTAGATCTAGGAGAGTTAATTTGATTGAATGTTCTTTTTCATAGGACGCTAAATTTAGTTAATGGATTAAAGCTGCTTTATTGTTGAATATAACTGGTCCAAGGGGATTTGGTTTCTGATCATACACGTATATTATTTGAAATGGAAAAGATTTTCTCTCCCCAAAAAATACACTCGTGCAAATTTGTCCTTCTATGGCATGCTCATTTATGTTGGACCAGATCATAAAAGATGAAAAATATAAGCCTTGATACATTTAATAAATTTTTACACACAACTCATAATAACTTTATTTTATCTTTTTCCTTATAAATACAAAAATTTATTTTTTAATGGCTATATTATTTCTAGGAGTAAGTTGTCAAAAATTTATTTTTCTTGCTATTATACTTGTTTTCATAAACACATCTGGGAATAATGTAATATAATAGACTGAGTATTTTTATTTTTACTTATTACCATTAGTTTTAGAAAAAAACGAAATTAGATAATAAACAAACTAGATTATGTAAATATTTTTCTACTTTGAAACTTTTTCATTAAAAGAAAATTAAACACTAATATTTTTCTGATTTTGAAGTTTAACGAACAATTTTATTATCCAAATATTTTATTTTTATTCTTCTAATTCTATCTCTCTTTTTAATTTTATTTATTTTTATGAACTGAGTTTTTTTTTTTTTTATTTTTTTTAATTACTTGAATGAAATTAGATATTGACAACCATAATGTAATTAGAACATTGTTTAATATAAAAGAAAAGACAAAAGATTGAATTAAAACACAAAAAGATTTGGTTAACAAGAATGCATGTTTTGACTTACATCCATAATTAATTAAACACACTTACTTGTCTTCATTTTGTTACACTCTCTCTAAAAAAGAAAAGTAAAACTTTTGTTAGTGTGTACTTGGTGTGAAACTGCTAGAGAGATACATTTCAAATATTAAAAACCTTGTGTCTATGCAAGATTTGAAGTTAGTTGATTTAAAATCTCATGTTTATTGTGTATTCATGTAACAACTTTTGTTAGTGCATATTCACAACATCTTACCTACTTTTGTTAGAGGTGTTATAACATGATTGTGTTTTTTCTTCAATGTTGTCTGCAAGAAAGTAATAAACCCTTAAATGTTAGATGCGTTGGAGAATGAAACAATCACAAATTTGTGTCCATTAGAAATGTATTTTCCTCCTTGATTGTGGCGCATTGGCAATTTCATTGGTGATCCAAAGTGTATTTTTCTTCAATCTTTGTCAATGGTTTAACTTGGTGGACATTATTGTCCGATTAGATTGAGTAACGTTCTTCATTGAGGTTAGTTGGCTAAACCTCCATTTTATTTTTAAAATTGATATTGTGGTTACTTTTGGAGATTCCAATCACGACAATGCATGAATGTCTCTATTGGATTGTTGTTGCTTATCCTTGATATTGAAACTGTGTTATTTAAATACTTAAAGTTGTTTAATATTGAAATTAATTGTGAGAATTAAATATATGTAGTAGATGAATGCTAATTAGATGTTTAAAATTGAAATTTAAAATTTAGGAATAGTAAAAATGATAGGGACTAATTAATTATTTTAGTCCTTATAAAAAACTTAATTATTAAGTCATTAGTTTGTTTATAATTTTAGAGATTAAGCTGTAGGTAATTTATACAATATATTTTAGGAAAATTATAGGGAAAAATGTAGTTTAGATTGATTGTACAAGTAAGATATACTATAATATGTTTGGGTGATATTGTATGCTTTTGTTGTACCAATTTGATTTATATTAAGAATTATTAATGCACATATTGAGCGAACCTTAGTTCTCATTTGAGATTTAGTGTAAATGGTTAAACATTAATCATTTGTATTAAATTTTGAATTGTCCGATTAGATAGTTTGGAAAGATTATTTTTCATAACTTGTGAATAAATTAATAGTAAAAAAAACACATTCCACAATAGGAAAAAACAACGTTAAAACGCAACTGCGATAAACAAAAATGCGGTGATATTTTTGAAATTATGTGAAAAATATTATAGCGATTACACCAACCAATCGCTGTAGTATAGGCTGCAAAAATAAAATTTAAAATTGGGTTTGGGCGGTGACGATACTACAACAGTTGGGAGTTGTGAACCACTGTAGTATCTCTCTCGAGGCGCGTGTGTTAAATTTTGTGAAATTTTAAATTGAAAATGGTGATACTACAACAGTTGGAGCTTGAGGGAGTTTTAAATTTTTGAATTTCTTTTAAAGAGGAGAGGATACTATAGCGGTTGGGAGCTCCAACCACTTTAGTATCTACATACTATGAAAATTGGGAGCTCCCAACCACTGTAGTATCCTCTCATCTTTAAAATTTAGGGATTTGGGGTTTGAGGGAGATACTACAATGATTGTAAGCTCCCAAGCACCGTAATATGTAGATACTACAGCAGTTGGAGCTCCCAACCGCTGTAGTATACCTTGTTTTAATTCTCGTACACACTGTTTTTCTTTAACGCTTTCGTTTCTCCTTCAATGTCGCGTTGTTTCCCCTTCTCCTATGCGCGTTGTTGTCGCTGTTTTTCCTCACATTTCACTCTCAAAGTTTGATTCACTCCTCACATTGGTTCCTCCACCTTGGTTCTTGCATTGGTGCTGGTTTGGTTTGACATTTGGTTTCACTCTTCAAGTTTGGTAGGTTGTGTTTGGTTTCCCATTTTTGTTTGCTCATTGTCTTTGTGGTTTCATTGGCTCCATTTTCTGCTTTCACTGGTTTTGTAGAGTTCATTTTGGTCCATTTGTATTTCTTGGATTTTGTCTTCTTCCCCTCACGTCACCTTCGTCTACAAGAGGTATGTTTTCTGTATTTTTGAAATGCTTGGAATGCTTTCTGTAGGTTTGTAATGCTTTATATATTGGAATGCTTGTTGTGTATGCTTGGATATACATGTTAAACACGTGTGGTATTGAGTCTAGGGGTGTTTGATCATCAAAAATTTGTATTTAATTTGTGTATTGTCTGATAGATATGTTCATGAGAGTGTGTTGGTATTAAGTCCGGAGATGTTCGATCCCCGATAATTTATGCATTGTATGATATTAATGTTTATGAAAGCGTGTTGGTATTAAATTCGGGGATGTTCGATCTCCGATACTTTGTTTATTGTCTGATATTTATGTTCAAGAGAGTGTTTAGGTTTTGAGTTCGGAGATGTTCGATCCCCAACAATTTGTATTAATTTGTACCTTGTATAATATGTATGAATTTTTTTTACTATATGTAGCCATGGATTGAAGTTGTATAAATGCAAGTCGAATCAATGATGTGTATGAGAAAGGTGTTGAAGATTTTCTAAAATTTACTAAGCAGAATAGAGGAGGAATAAATGAAAGATATTATTATCCTGTGAATTGTTTGAATGGGAAAAGACTAGATATTGAGTTGATACGAGAACATGTTCTTTGTGATGACTTCTTAAAGAGCTATACAACATGGACTTGGCATGGTGAAGTTCTAGACTTACCATATGTATTTGAGACTGAATGTCAACATTCTAATATATATTTTGAGGATTGCATGGAAGACATGATTCGTGATATTGGAGAAGATAGTTTTCACCAAGCACATGTGTATGATTCATTGAAAGATGATTCAGTAACAAAATTGTATCCCGATTGTTCAAGTTTTTTACGTTTGTCAAAAGTATTACAATTGTTTAATATCAAGGCAAGAATGAGTGGACTAATAAAAGTTTCATTGAATTGCTTGAATTGTCGCATGAAATACTTTCATAAGGTAATATATTACAGAGCAATCATTATGAGGCCAAGATGATATTGTGTCCAATGGGTATGGAGTACCGGAAAACACATACTTGTCCCAATGATTTTATTTTGTATAGAAAAGAATTTGAAGGATTGCATAAGTGTCCTACATGTGGGGTATCAAGATACAAAGTAAAGGATGATGACGGTGATGAAGATGACATGAAAAAGGGTCCTCCTGCAAAAGTATTGTGGTATCTTCCAATCATACCACGATTAAGACGGTTTTTTTTTGGCAATGTTAAGGATTTAAAGAACTTGACATGGCATGCAAATGGAAGAAAATGTGATGGATTGTTATGACATGTTGCCAATTAACCACAATGAAAAAAAATCGATTATTTGTATCCTGAGTTTGAAAGTGATCTAAGAAATCTCAGACTTGGTCTTGCAATAGATGGAATGAATCCATACGGTAATTTAAGTATCAAACATAGTTCATGGCCTATTTTGCTAATTATTTATAATTTGTCGTATTGGTTGTGCACGAAGATAAAATATATGATGTTGTCTATGATGATATCAGGACCAAGGCAACCTGAAAATGACATAGATGTTTATCTAAGTCCTTTGATAGAAGACTTGAGGTTGTTATGGAATGAAGACGTTGAGGTTTTTGATGCATATGAAAATGTCAATTTCAATTTGCGAGCATTGTTATTTTGCACATTAATGATTTTCCAACATATGTAAATCTAAGTGGTTATATTGTCAAAGGATATCACGTTGCCCGATATGTGAAAAGAACACAATTTACCATAAACTAAAATATAGGAAGAAGACATCTTACATTGGACATCAAAGGTTTTTGAAATGTAGTCACCCTTATTGCATGTTGATAAAAACTTTTAATGGTTGTTAGGAGGACAAAACTGCACCTTCACCCTTTGGTGAGGAAGTCTATAACCGAGTGTGCCACGTCGAAGTGACTTTTGGGAAAACCCTCAAGAATAATGGTGTGAAAAACATATGGAAAAAGAAATCGATATTCTTTAAACTTCCATATTGGTCAAAGTTAGGTGTTAGACATTGCATAGATGTAATAAATGTGAAAAAGAATGTTTGTGATAGTATAATTGGGACATTGCTAAACATTAATGGAAAGACAAAATATGAAATATATGTTCGTAAAGATATAGTTGAGATGAATGTTCGGTTGGAGTTACAACCACAACCTCATGGTAAACAAACATATTTGCTACCAGCAGGTTATACATTGTCAAAATCTGAAAAGATTAGTTTCTGTGGGTATTTGCAAGAAGTTAAAGTACCCACAAGGATACTCTTCAAATATCAAAAGCCTCGTCTCAATGGAAGATTTGAAACTTATAGGCTTAAAGTCTCATGATTGTCATGTTCTGATGTGAGACCTTCTCTTAGTAGCTATTCTTGGAATTCTACCAAAAAATGTTAGACAAGTCATCAGTCGTCTTTGCCTATTCTTTAATGTTATTTGTAGGAAAGTAATTGATCCTACCAGGTTAGATGAATTAGAAAATGAAGCTATCATTATCTTGTGTTAGCTAGAGATGTATTTTCCTCATTCGTTTTTGATATCATGGTTCATTTAATTGTTCATCTAGTGAGAAAAATTAGAATATGTGAAGATATTGAAAGGGTATGTGAAGAATTCATATCAACTAGAAACATCTATTGTTGAGAGATATATTGTCGAGAAAGCAATTGAGTTTTGTATCCAATTGAGCAATGCATGAAGATATTGAAAGGGTATGTGAAGAATCCATATCGACTAGAAACATCTATTGTTGAGAGATATATTGCCGAAAAAGGAATTAAGTTTTGTACCACGTACATGTCAGAAGTAGATGCTATAGGCATCCCAAGGTTTCAGTATGAAGGAAGACATGAAGGCAAAAACACATGAGGTGTGAGGGTAGTTTGAAAAGATCAACAATACGTACTCCAAGCACACTTGTATATTTTGAACAATACTGATGATGTTCTTCCTCATTTATACGAGCACAAAATGTTGTTGAAGTCAACGAATCCATGTGCAAATGAAAAGTGGTTGTTGACTGAATATAACAAGACGTTTTTGAAATGGTTTAAAGAGAAAATTGATGAAAAAGATTATGATAATTCTTCACCATTGTGAAGTAAACCCTTGTGAGCTTTGGGTTGTGAGAAAATTGTGTAATTCTTCACCATTATGTAATTGTTCACTACTTTGTAATTCTTCACCATTGTGTAATTCTTCACCATTGTTTCATTTTCACCACTGTGAAGTAAACCATTGTGTGCTTTCATTATTATCTCTTTTTCAGAGTGTTTTGTTTAAATCTTGAGTGGTATTGATCTCAAAAGGAGATTGAAACTGGTATAACCTGGAAAGATTTGTGTATTTATTGTAATCTAGAGAGGTTGGTGTACTCGGTATAACCTGGAGAGTTTTGTGTACTTAGTGTAAAAGTTTATGATATAGTTGAACCTTTTGAACTGTTTGTTAAAGAGAGAACAAACGTAACCCAAGAGATTAGGATGAATCAATATAAAACTGTTTTATCTGTACTTATATATTCTTGCCTTGGATGATGTTACTTGGTGGTTTTGTTTGCAACAAATTGAATTTAGGCTCCATTCAGTTCTCTCTTCTTGAGCCAACTGTTCTTACAATCAAATTCACCATAATCTAATTAATCAAACAATCATCCATCAATTCATTTAGTACTTTACTCGTCTCCAAACATCTACTTAAAAGATGTTTAGTCTTTTACCTCTTGGATTAAACAAACAAGAAATTTTCATAATAAAACAAACTAAACAAGAATTGTAATTAAATAAAAAATTGAATTATCAATAAACATTCAAAAAATAGTTCCAATAATAGACATTAAAATTAAAAAGACCAAACCTTTAGCATAATCTGTAACAAAAATTGAAGAACAAAATTACATTATACAAAATCTTAGAATTCAACGTGAAATTACTAGAGAATTAACTTAAAAGGATTTAAACTCCATGTTGATGGCAAGAAGAAAATTAAATAGAAAATAAAAAATTAGAAAAAATGGAGTAGTTAGGTTAGAAAGTTCCCAATATGTAGTGTTAAGTGATAATCTTCTTCCTTATGACTTGTATTCATCTATAAGTTTATTTTTCTTATAGATTACAAATTTATATTCTATTTCAAATATTGTTTTTAATATACTTTTTCTCATATTTTGTTTTTAAGATTTTGTAGATTTTATTCTTCATATTTTTTAAATTTTATTTATAATTTTCTTGATATTGTGATTTTGTTTTCAATATTTTTATTCTCAGATTTTATAAATTTTGTTTATAAAATTTTGTAAATTTTATTCTCCAATTCTTTTTTACATATTTTATTTTCAATTTTATTTCAAATAAGCCAATTTAATTTTTCCTGATAAAGTCCACACGCATTTGTATAACAAGAATTAGATAATATATTGTATTAATAATATAAGACTAATCGATAATTATAGATAAATTTTAAATAAATTTAATTAGATAAATTCTAATTAAAATAGTATAATTTAAGAAAATTAAGATTAAATGTTTTAAATGTAAATAAAAATATGTTTATTATTAAAAAAATGTCAAGTTCTTCGCAAAAGTACATATAGACGTAAGTGAAATTAGTGGAATCAAGAAAAGGTTTCATGTATTATGGAAGTCATCGATATATCTTCTAGAAGATTTAAAGAACTCCTTAACAATACCTTCAATTAAACTCGGACAAACATGTAATAATAATTGTCATGTATATTAAAATTGAATATACTTATTAATTACTTATAACTAGCAACTATTGAGTATTATAGTATGAACTGAAAGTATTTAAATATTTATTTACAGCTAAATATTTTTTGGTTACTTCGTTTTATTATTAGAGATCCGAAAGTTTTTAAATATATATCAATATTATACAAACATTTAATACTTAATTATTCTTTATATTTATTTATCAAGAAGTTGTTAACAAATTAAATGTGAGAAAATTTCTTTTACGTGATTCTCTCGAGTTTTCAATAAGTGAGAGTTTATTCGCAAAAAGTTCATAAACCTGGGAATAGAAATTTTCCTCTTTTACATCTTAGAAAGACATCAATCTTCGTTCTAATAAAAGCAATCCGATATAAAAAAATGAAACTGATGAAACAGTTGCATAAAAAATTAATAATATAAAATATTCAAAAGTAAAAGCTAAACGAAAATTAAAAAAAAAAAAATTAACTTTACATGCCTTATAGGTGAAATAAATAATTATCTTAAAAGTAATTTACAAAAATTATATGGCATAAGGTAATCTGGACTATAAATGTAAGAATTAGACCAGTGCCGTCACCAAACGACGGCGTTTGGCTTGTCCCTCGTTCGCTGGCGCACCAAGAGCTAACCTGCGCTTCGCATCATGCTCTGTAATTGGATTCCTCCAATTTCGTTGGGAGCAAAAGCTTTATTCAGAAGGAAATGGAATCCGAACCCGAATCCAAAGATTCTGTGTGTGCAATGGTTCTTATTTTCTTCTTCCAAAGCTCCAATAGACATGGCTGCCAGAGATGGAGAACTGAGGGTTTTCCTTGTTGCCGGTGAAGTGTCTGGAGATTCCATCGCTTCTCGCCTAATGGCTTCGCTTAAACGTTTCTCCCCTTTGCCTCTTCGTTTTGCTGGCGTTGGAGGGCATGTCAACTTCTTTTTCATTCTATGAAAAGTATACGCTGAAATACACTTAAAGTCTCGTTTTTTATTCTGTGGGTTTGGGTATGGTTTTTGGGTTTGAAAAGTTTTACATTGATTTTTGTTGTAGCAAGATGGTTCTTTCATCGGTTTATAAGGGCTCAATTTGGTGACATGTGATGTTATGCTTTAACGCCATTTGCACCAATGCTGGTTATGTTAGCCAAGATTAATATGAATAGTACAAAAACCTAAGAAACTGATCAGTGTCGAGACATTATAGTAAACTAATGTTATGTGATATGATTGTTCTATAATCTTGTGCTTTTAAGTATGTGATCAGAGGTTCAATTTTCAGAACAGGGTATCTTGAAAATATTAGTAATTGATTTTCGATCAAGAATATTTGGGTTCATGACACTCTGGTAAAAAAGGTGGCCAAAGTGATAAAATAGAAGAAAATGAAGATGAGAGACTACAAGTGTATTTTAGTGAAGAATACATCTCTAAGGAAATTTTGCTTCCTATTTAATATTTTATCAATTTCAGGGCTAAGATGGCAAGTGAAGGATTGCAGTCTCTGTTTTCTATGGAGGATATTTCGGTAATGGGACTTTGGGAGCTTTTGCCTTATCTGTATAGAATCAGAGTGAGTGCTTTGTTTATGAGATGTTAATAATTAGTGTGATTTCTAAACTGGAACAGTAGTTATGAGTTTTCCATCTGTTTTCCACTAAAGTTTGTAGAATCTGTTCAATTTGATATAGCTAAAGTCTTTGGATGTAGAACGGTACCTAGTTGCTACCTGAAAAAAATGGTTACTCGCATGGATTGCCAATAGGACACATCACTGCTACAGTACTACTGTAACTTATAAAATCATCTTCAAATCAACATGGTCACTTATGTTAAATCAGAAAAGAGAACTGGTTTATTTCAACCAAGTATGAATGCTACGGCTGTTAACATACTGGAACATTTTCATTTATATTTATATAGTAATAAAAGTTTAGGAAACAAAAGTAGTGTTGAACACAGATTGGACCATTCAAAGTGTTCATGATGTCTTCATCATTTTCATCATGGGTGCTACACAACGTATAGCTATAATGGAAAATGTTTGTTGTTCCTTGATTCATTTTCAACAGTTATTATTCTAGGGATATCTGATAATTCTTTCCATATTTTGAACTGCATTTGAAGCATATGTATATGAAATTTTACCTGTTACACTTGTGAATTACATGTGGTGCTGTTAATTTTCAGGTGAGACTGAAGGAAACTGTTCAAGCAGCTGTTCTATTTGAACCTCATGTTGTATTAACGGTTGATTCTAAGGGCTTTTCTTTTCGCTTCTTGAAACAGCTTAGAGGTACTACTGATGCACTCTCCCTGCTGGAATAACTTCTGCACCTGTGGTTTTAGAGTTATGTTGTATGCAAACGGGGAATGCCTTTTGCAGCTAGATACAGTCAGACAAAGTTGGATTTTCCATCACACTTTCACTATGTAGCACCATCATTCTGGGCATGGAAAGGAGGTGAAGCAAGACTCAGAGGACTGGCAGAATTTGTGGATCATCTATTGTGCATACTTCCAAACGAGGACAAAATATGTAGATTGAATGGATTGTGTGCAACAGCTGTTGGGCATCCGGTCCTGGAAGATGTTCTGGAATTGAATTTGGTATGAGTTTTTGGGATATTTGGCAATTCTTACTAGCTTTGTCGTGAAGCTTGTATGCCTTTATTAGAGATTTTATGGATTATTATGTCATTTTTTTTTTTATTCTTATCTCTTCTAGAATAAGAAGCCTAATTGTGTTTGACGTTTGGATTTCTAATCCTTCCATATTTGAACCTGATCCTGACCCATCAAAAACTTATTAAAGTAGTAACCAAAAGTTGTCCTTCTTCATCCTTATTATATTTGATTTGGTCCCAATTTCTTGATTTGCTTTCCCCTAATTTTGCATAGTTTATATTTCCAGAGAAACAATTCCTCGATTCATGAATGGAGAGCTGAAGGAAATGCTGAAGACTTCCGAAAAAAGTATGCAGTGCCAGCAGGTACTTCTAATAAAATGAAATTCAAGAACTTTACATATTTAACTTCAAGAAAAGTTAGCTTAATTATTGTTTCTGACTCTTTGTTACTTTGTATGACCTCATGTTTAACATTCCGTTAGTTTAAATATTGCTTTCTTGCTCTCTGGATATTTGCTTTAGCATATTTTCCCAAATTCTAGATATTGGAGAAGTTATAGTTTAAAAAGAAAATTCATATGAAAACCGTTTTCTGGATATTGTTTGTACTATTTTGTTCAACTTTGAAGTCATAATTTGCTGTATCATCACATCAATTTTAACTTTAAAAGGAGCCACTGTCATTAGCTTACTTCCTGGAAGCAGAGTGCAAGAAGTTCGTCGGATGCTTCCCATCTTTTCCGATACGGTGGAGCTGATGAAAGACACAGTTCCACATTTGATGACAGTCATTCATGTAGCACCTAATGAGCATGTGGAAAATTTCATAGCTGGTGCTATTCATAGATGGCCTGTGCCAGTTATATGGATTCCAGGTGGAACAACTCAACTGAGATATGATGCTTTTAGTGTAAGCCCCCTTGTCCCACAAGACCTCCATTTTCAAAACAAATATTTAATTTTGAACTCATTCAGCCATAAAAGTAGCCTTAGTACAAAATTAGTTTTATACTTCTGATAGAGTCGTCTATTCTTGAAATTGTTCTTATGGTCCATTGTAGAATGCATACAGGCTCTTGCTTGAGTTCTATTGATCAGTAAAGTAGAATAATACTTGAATCTAAACTTGAAATGACATAATAACTGTTGATTTTCCAAAATGTTCGTCAGTGATTCTGTCCAAATTGTTTACTAGATTTTGAGTTTGGCCATTTCCTTCTGTTTCCTGGTCCGTTATATAATTCATGAAGGCTGCACTTTGTGCCTAGCTAATTTAAATGAACTGTGTTGTAGGCGAGTAGAGTTGCATTATGCACATCTGGGACAGTTGCTGTGGAGCTGCAGCTTGCACGATTACCCTGTGTTGTGGCATATCGTGCCCATATTTTGACAGAATGGTATGTTCGGTACAAAGCTAAGATACAGTACATATCACTTCCCAATATTCTTTTGGACAAGGCCATTATTCCTGAAGCACTCTTTCAATCTTGCAAACCGGCAAACTTAGCCTTGTTGCTCAAGTAAGAATGAATTTCGAATTCTTTCAACTAGAAAAAGATAAATAACAGAATTTAAATGCTTCAAGCTGAGAATTTATTAGCGGAGGGAAGTGCTTTTTGTTGGAATAGCTGACATGTTTTTTATTACATATTACAGTGATTTAATACACAATAATGGTTGTCGAGAAGAACAAGTGATTGCAGCACAAAAGTTTGTTAAGCTTATATTGCCTTCAGAGAGAATAAAGCACAACCTACCACAGCAAAATTTGAAATCTTTTACCGACTACACTCCAAGTGCAATTGCAGCATTGACTATATTAAACCATGGGAGGCCAGTGACTAGTATCTAAGGACATCTCTTTCTACGATTCTCTGGCTTTGGATTGTTTCACTGCAAAGGGATGTCTGTCTGCTGCTATGTATGGGTTATTGATGTATGACTCGTTGATGTGGGGGGTTTTCTATTGATGTATGGTTCATGTGAGAAAAAATAATCAGTGGTTTCACACTTTAGTCTAGGATTGTAAAGGTTAAGCTTTTTAGAAGGAATTAGAATTCTCTCTCCAACCACGATTACTAGATTTTGCAGTATGGTTCTCAAGGTTTTTATCATTTAGGAGTATAGGTACTGTTGATTCAAAAGTGTCATTCAATTCCTAAGCACTCGTTAGTACCAGCTCAGCTTATACTACCCAACACTAGGATAGGATAGAGAATCTGAAATTCTTTGATGAAACAATAGAAACTGTCTTGTTTATAGCGAACAAACACAGTCAAAGAATAAAAGTAGTAAATCAGTGGAGCAGAATTCCTTACAACAATCATGAAAGTCTCTTGCCCCTTTTTTGACAAAGAATAGTTTCTCTAACCAGCCCACTTAATATTTCTTCCACAACTTTTTGGGACCTTCAATTTTGCTCTCTTTCCCTTGAACAACACTTCCATTTTTTCAAACTCCCCATGGTTCTGCAATCCCCACTGCCCCTACTCCTATACCACATGAGAATTTCTGTCACTTCTCCTTTATCTCCTCCACAGTTTCTTATGTTCTCCCCACTAATTCACCCTTATCATTAGCTCTTAGGCTCTCACCATTGGGACCATATTCTTTTCTCTCATTAGAAGAGGGCACTATCACCTTAGCCACTAGCCTCTTAGAACCCTGTTCCTATAGACCTGTCCAATATCAATACCCTCAACCAGTGTCATCTTGTCCTCAAGGTGAATCCACAAGCAAGTTTACCAGGTGTTCTCTTGATTAAACAAACCAATCCATTTGATTAGGACTTGTATAATTCCATCCTGCAAATTGAACACTGCTAAGACTTCTTGAGGAACAACTGGTAATTCATATTCTTCTGTCAAATTTGTTGGTCACTTTTTACAAGTGGTGGTAGTCAAAATGGCCCTTTAGCTATATGGATTTTAGAATCCACGATGTAATTTTTAGTTCTACTTTTATCCCACTACTTCAAAGGGCCTTTGACTCCACTACTCATTAATCCTGATAGCGGATGACTAAAACTTCTAAGTTTGGAATTCCAAATATACCATCTCTCCTACTTGCAATGACTTCCCTCCTCTTCCTTTCTCCTTTTCATACCATTTTTGAGCCTTGTGCAGGTTGGTTATCAAATCTTCCAAAACGTCATCTCTTTCCATTAGCATTTGGGACATGTTTGGATGAAATTCTTCATAACTCATTCTAAGAGAAAAAATTTAGAAAAAAATAAATAAAATGAGAGAGCTTCCATATTAGCTTATGAAGAAATTAATTTCAATTTCCCCCCTCTTGTTTTCTTTTGGAAGGAGTTTATGGATAAATTTGTCCTATCAGACTCTCTTTTGGCACTTCACTATTGGAAGATCACAGCCAAACAATGTCTTAGAGAGGTTTATTAGACTCATCATAAAAGGAAGGAAACAAAAACTTTTGTCCACAGACACCACTTACTCTAAAATAAAAATTATAAAAATGCTAGGTTGTTATTCTATAAAATCTCATACATAAATTTATATAGTAAAAAATTACATCATCGGTTCAGTTTTAGTTCGTTAGATATGTAATCGTAAATGCAATAGCCGAACCAACAACCATTAATTTGATTGGTTTTGTTCGGATTACATCTGGAAACTTAAAAGTCTGAACTAATTTAATTACTTTAGTTTAAATTTTCAATTCGATCGAGTTAATCGAAACTGATAAACACCTTAATAATCGACGACTTACAATTTTAAAACTGGTGTTGACATAACACTCAATAAAGTAAAAGAAAACGATGTAAAATATAATTGGAGAGAATATTTATACTTCAAGGATTTGATCTTCTAATATAACTCAAAAGTTACTGCATATTATAATATCTCATATTTTTAGAGATAAATATTGATAAATCATTTGCATAAATATTGATAAATCATGATGATAAATGATGATTAGATCTTCGACAACTAAAACATCTAAAGAACTAAATATAAAATCAAATTAAATAAAAATAATGATAAATCATAATTAGATCTTTAAGAACTAAAACATCTAAACAACTGAATATAAAAACAAATTAAATAAAAAATATCTATGTCACATCTCGTTTTTATAAAAAATATAATTTTTATATGTTGAGCACTCATACATATATATACGAATATATATATATATATATATATATATATATATATATATATATATATATATATATATATTTTTTTTTTTTTTTAAATATATATATTTATATATTTTATTTTATTTATATTTTTATATTATTAAATATAAGTTTATTAT
>Ga0099825_1001903_pt1 | contig 27245 bp, 14 predicted proteins | sample SiratroredBW_FD_76838 | JGI IMG/M metagenome (GOLD analysis project Ga0099825, IMG submission 76838) | Root nodule microbial communities of legume samples collected from California, USA - Siratro red BW | ecosystem: Host-associated > Plants > Roots > Nodule | place: USA: California | collected...
AAAAAAAAAAAAAAAAAAAAAAAAAAAAAAATAAAAAAAAAAAAAAAAAAAAAAAAAAAAAAAAAAAAAAAAAAAAAAAAAAAAAAAAAAAAAAAAAAAAAAAAAAAAAAAAAGCCTATTCAACAAGGTAGCAGATATTCTAACCCCCCCTCCCCAAAAAAAGAAAAAATAGGTTACTGTATTTATATAATAAATGAAGTGCCACTAATACCTGAGTTGGTAAATAAATGAAGAACAACCAATACCTTAATTGTTTGGAATATCATTAAATACACAGCAATGCTATGAGCAATTTTTGGAGAAAATTTCTCCATAATCGCTCCAAGAAAAGATATTATTATTATTATTATTCTTTTTATCAATTATTACACAAGGGAATGACACTCGTTAATTTTGCATAGGTTACTTCAAGGAAAGACCAAGAACAATATTGGATAAACAGAAGCATACCATACCGTTACATTACAGTGAGCGAGTTTGCAAACAGATTCAAGCAATTCCATGTTGGAATGCAACTTGAGAATGAACTCTCTGTGCCATTTGACAAATCAAGGGGACATAGAGCAGCTCTTGTTTTCAAGAAATACACAGTGCCCACAATGGGACTTCTTAAAGCATGTTGGGACAAGGAATGGCTACTAATCAAGAGGAACTCTTTTGTCTACATATTTAAGACAAGTCAAATATGCATTCTTGGTATCATAGCTGCAACTGTGTACTTGAGGACCGAAATGCATCAAAGGGATGAGGGTGATGCAGCAGTTTACATTGGTGCAATTTTGTTTACCATGATCATGAACATGTTCAATGGTTTTTCTGAATTACCACTCACCATTGCAAGACTTCCAGTATTCTACAAGCACAGAGACCACCTTTTCCATCCTCCTTGGACCTATACCCTCCCTAACTTCTTACTACGAATCCCCATTTCTATCTTTGAGGCTATTGTTTGGGTACTTCTCACATACTACCCAATAGGATTTGCACCTGAAGCTAGCAGGTAACCTTAATTATCTCTTTTTACTTCATATTTTATATGTTTTTTACGCCTACAAATGATGCAAATTTAATCATAAAATTGGACAAAAAATAAATACTAGTACTAAGTTTCACTTTTGTCCAACTTTCAGGTTTTTCAAGCACTTGTTGGTAGTGTTTCTTATCCAACAAATGGCAGCTGGGATGTTTAGGCTCATATCTGGAGTTTGTAGGACAATGATTATTGCTAACACTGGTGGAGCCCTTATGCTGCTTCTTGTTTTTCTACTTGGAGGTTTTATCCTTCCTAAACGTAAGTGACTAAACTAAACCTCTTAATGCATCATGTAACTTTTTCAAAGAATGTGCTCTTCTTGATGTTTAAACCTCTTGATGTTAATAGGTAACATTCGAGATTGGTGGATTTGGGGTTACTGGATTTCACCATTACAATATGCGTACAATGCTTTGACTGTGAACGAATTATTTGCTCCAAGGTGGAGCAAACCGGTAATTAAGTAGCATAAATTTTCAATAGTAGATGCAAGTGTTGATTCAATGGCTTAACATGAAATTATTTTTCACTTCAATTTTCCTGTTTTGTAGTCTACAGATGGCATAACCCCAATCGGTTTAGCTACATTAAACAACTTTGACGTTTTCGCTGAGAAAGATTGGTACTGGATAGGTGTAGGTGCTCTCTTAGGCTTCACTGTTCTGTACAATGTTCTCTTCACCTTTGCACTCATGTACCTTAATCGTAAGAACTCATAATCTAATCAAAATTTCAATTAATTACTTCCTTCACCATTTGTTTAGTGCTGATAATGCTTTTATTGTATCTTCTATAATTTGATTCACTAGCTATTGGAAAAAAACAAGCAATAATATCTGAAGAAGAAGCAACGGAAATGGAAACTGGAGGAAACTCTAGGGAAGAGCCTAGACTTCTAAGGCCAGAGCCCAACAGAGAGATTGCTCATCAGCCATTATCTTCTACTGATGGAAACAACACACGTAAATATCAAACTAGATAACTTTGATATTGAGGGATTTAGCTATAAGTGTACCTTTTGTAATATAACTAAAGAAGCTTCTCAAAAACATTGTCTTGTACATAAATAATTTCAGGAGAAGTGGCAATGCAACAAATGAGTAGCCGAGGCCATCCTACTGGAATGAGAAATGTTGATTCAATGCGTGAATCAACCTTTGGTGTTTCCCCAAAGAAAGGAATGGTTCTGCCTTTTCAGCCACTTGCTATGTCTTTTGATAGTGTTAATTATTATGTGGATATGCCTGCTGTAAGAACCCTATCACCCTTTTAATATAACTTTTTATCATTCATAAATAATGGTAAATATAGAGGAAATTTTAACTTGTAATAGGAAATGAAAGAGCAAGGAGTGACCGAAGATAGACTACAATTACTTAGGGAAGTAACTGGTGCCTTTAGGCCTGGAGTTTTAACTGCTTTAATGGGAGTCAGTGGAGCTGGAAAGACAACTTTGATGGATGTTTTAGCTGGGAGAAAGACAGGTGGCTACATTGAAGGAGATGTTAGAATATCCGGTTTCCCAAAGAATCAAGAAACATTTGCAAGAATTTCTGGCTACTGTGAGCAGACTGATATTCATTCACCCCAAGTTACAGTTCGAGAATCTTTGATCTATTCTGCTTTCCTTCGGTTACCTAGAGAGGTCAATAATGAGGAAAAAATGGTTAGCACTAAATATTATATCTTTTTTTGTCTTATCTTTTCTATGAAGTTGCATAAAAGAATGATTCTCATATTCCTTTTTCTTACTCTCTATAGAAATTTGTTGATGAAGTAATGGACTTGGTCGAGCTAAACAATCTCAAGGATGCTATAGTTGGGCTTCCAGGTGTTACGGGGTTGTCTACCGAACAAAGAAAAAGACTAACAATTGCTGTTGAACTTGTTGCCAATCCTTCAATTATTTTCATGGATGAACCCACTTCAGGTCTCGATGCAAGAGCAGCAGCCATTGTGATGAGGACTGTGAGAAACACTGTTGACACTGGAAGAACAGTTGTATGCACAATTCACCAACCTAGTATTGATATCTTTGAGGCTTTTGACGAGGTACCAACAAACTCATAATTTGTACGTGTCATGTGTTTTTCTCTTTATCTCCATTACTCTTTGGTACATAAAAATTTTCTTGTGCACCAGTTGTTGTTGATGAAGAGAGGAGGCCAAGTGATATACTCAGGACCATTAGGAAGGAATTCACACAAGATCATAGAATATTTTGAGGTAATACAACAAAATAATTACGAATTTTTTATGTAATAAGGGATTCAAGTTTAACATCTAACTCCATGTTCATTCCTTGATCAGGCAATCCCGGGGGTCCCAAAAATTAAGGATAAGTACAACCCTGCCACATGGATGTTAGAGGTAAGCTCTATAGCAGCTGAAGTTCGACTTGGAATGGATTTTGCTGAGTACTACAAATCATCATCTTTATACCAGTAAGTCTACAAACATCTATCTAGGATACTAAACTAATGTTGTCTAGTGAGTTTGATTAAGCTGACATATATACATACTCATGAGTAGGCGAAACAAAGCTCTTATAAGGGAACTAAGTGCACCTCCTCCAGGAGCAAAAGATTTGTACTTTCCCACTCAGTATTCTCAATCCACTTGGGAACAATTCAAATCTTGTTTATGGAAGCAATGGTTGAGTTATTGGAGAAGTCCAGATTATAACCTTGTCAGATTTTTCTTCACCTTAGCTGTAGCTCTCGTGGTGGGGACTGTATTTTGGAGGGTTGGCAAAAAAAGGTTTAAAGTCACTACCTTAATTGAACACACATCATCTAACTTTGTTCTCTATGCATTTTGTTATTACAACTATTTCTTCTGTCGTATTTTTGCAGGGGAAGCACAAGTGATTTGAACACTATTATAGGAGCTCTATATGGATCTATATTTTTTGTTGGTGTTAACAATTGTCAAACTGTTCAACCAGTAGTGGCAGTTGAAAGAACAGTGTTTTATAGAGAAAGAGCTGCTGGAATGTATTCTGCTTTGCCTTATGCCATTGCACAGGTTAAAGGGTGTATTTTTTTAAACAATTATAAAATTTTCTGCATCTTGTACCTGTTGCTTATTATGCTAGCATTGTCGTTTCGTTTGCAGGTTGTTTCTGAAATACCATATGTATTAGTTCAAACTATTTATTTTGCATTCATAGTGTATGCTATGGTGAGCTTTGAATGGAAAGTGGCAAAGGTCCTTTGGTTTTTCTTTGTTAGTTTTTTCTCCTTCTTGTACTTCACATATTATGGGATGATGACTGTTTCCATCACACCAAACCACCAAGTGGCATCAATCTTGGGAGCAGCATTCTATGGACTCTTCAATCTCTTTTCTGGTTTCTTTATCCCAAGACCAGTAAGTACTGTTCCAATTTGGTTATTATGCATCAATATATAAGAATTACTCTTATCATTTTGACTAACATAATTGCTCTATCAACCTTGGTATTTCAGAAAATTCCAAAATGGTGGGTTTGGTATTATTGGATTTGCCCAGTAGCATGGACAGTATATGGGTTAATTGTCTCACAATATAATGATGTAGAGATAGACATTGCTGTGCCTGGTCAGAATAATCAAACCATCAAGCACTACATTGAAGACCATTATGGGTTTAAACCGGACTTCATGGGACCAGTTGCCATTGTTTTGGTCGCTTTTCCAGTCTTCTTTGCCTTTGTATTTGCCTTCTCCATCAAAACATTAAACTTCCAAACCAGATAAAACACAACAAATCAGCAAGGAAGTTATGTTCTTGCAAGTTTTACTCGTGAATTTACCTTATGTATGTCTAGAGATAGCAAATTTATACTCAATTTATAAAACAGTGATAGCATTTTAAGGTTGTTTGTTTGGTAAATATAAATTATATTGATTCTGTAATTTTTATATATGTTGTCGACTTTTTCAGCAGGTATTATTATTGTACTTGCAACAACTTTTCCCACTTAAAAAAATGTTTTCACTTTTTTATTGACACTTTAAATGTGTTAATCCGCGCAATATTAAGATTATCTTTTCTCAAATAGTTTTTTTACAATATGTATTCTATTTATTATTTTCATGCAAATTTTGTTGGGCCTGTATGAACAAAGATTAGAAAGAGGGCAATACTATGAGATTTTGTTTCATATACTAGAGTGCAGTGGTCAGTAATAAAGACCAGAAAAAAGGTTTACAACTACGATATTAGTAGGATCTTTCTTTTAGGCTCAAGAGCCTTTAAAGAACCAAGAACGAAATTGGAAGCAAGAAAATTGTTGGAACATAATAACATTTTGTTCTATCTAGTTTATACAGTCATACTTGTTTCTGGAAAAATAAAGATAATCATTAAATACAACTGAAAAACTAGATTTACAATGAAACATTTCAGTACTAGATTAATGAGGCATTGTAACATGGACAACACCTTCTATTTTTTTTTTTTCATTTAATAAGCTCTCATTTTCCTGAAGTAACTATTCATTATTTGGTTTCATATATATTATTTTGGGTGTCATACAAAATTTCGTTGGATCTGTCACATCAAAATTTGCGAAGAAGATTATTGCCCTTGTCTAAGAGCATTTTTTTAATTAGTAGGAATTGAACTAATTGACAACAAGCAAAATTATATGTGGATTTTTTATTAGAACTTTGCACCTTAAACATGTGAAAATTGAGTGATTGATTGGGTTGCTGAACAAAGAATATTTATCATTTCACTTCACCCTGAATGATAGAGATGTTTGGGCTTTTTCTGTGACAGTTATATAAAGGATCAAAACAAAAAGGCCCAATGACCCAACATTAGCACAAATAGGAGTGCTTCTTCATGCACCTCCAAGTAGTTTTTGGGCCACCTCTAAAATTTGCAAAACAGACAAAAATATTCTTAATTTTGTATTGTACAGATCATTTTGTCCTTGCACCCTAATTCTTAGAAACTCTTCTCCTTCCATCTTTGTTACTCGTCCACTGCATGCGGCACCTCCCCTTCATTCCGAGCTGCGATTTGGGTGCCCATTTCAATCCGAAATTGTCAATTAACATTGCATTTTACAATCATTTGAGGTAGGTATCATCTATTGTAAGATTTGTAGTGTATTTGGAGAGATTTCGTGTTTTGAAATTGTTTTTGTTGCAGAACCACCCATTCTGTAACATGTATACGGATCCGTATACACGTTGCGAAATGGGTAGTTCCGCAACTCATTGGGAGGTGTCCGGACGTGTTGCAGAACCATCCATTCCGCAACTTGTATACAGATCCGTATATATGTTGCAGAATGGATGATTTCGCGACACATTTGAACACCTTGTAGTGTTACTCCGCTGCTACCTCGCCGAGCCGCCGTTGTTCTACTCCTCCACACAGATGCAAACTTCTCACCTACACTACCATCCATAATCTTGCACCACCACCAACATCTCAACTTTAATATCCCACCTCTATTTATTGTTTTATTATTTTTTAAAATTAAAGATAATATGATAATTTACTAAATTGCAGTTTTAAATTTTTGAAGTGCCCCAATAAATAACACTTGTGCAGGAAGATGCACTCCACAAATAGACATGAATGTGAACCCATAGCACCTATGAACTTGGTTTAGGCCACAGGACGAAGGGCAGGTTGGCACTGCTAAATCCTACCTATAAACTATTGATAATATTTATTTTGCCTTTTTTTTCTCCTTTTTTTACCTTTCCGTGTGAGGGAAAATTTCTGATTCTTTCTTGGAACGAGTGGAGGCACAGGCTAAGTTTGTGTAGGAATTGAATTTTGGAAGATGATTATGTTATAGAATTTATTAAATTAAAAACAAAATGGTGGTGAATAAAAAATTGGTGGAAAGAAGAGAAAAGGTAATGAATTGCAGGTTGATTATGGGAAAGCGTGTGGGGGCGCATTGGGAGGTTTTGGTGGTCCTCCTTTCTTTTCTGACCTTGCTTTAAAGGACGCGGCGACCTGAACGTGGTTTATCCCTGCCCACAAAACTATAACCTATCTTAACTATTTTAAAAATTATAATTTATATCTTCATTCTTCATTTACTTCAAAGTTAATTTAGATATGTTTTCAAACAAATGTTATGCTATTAGATGTCCCAAGTATATTAGAGATATATCTCAAAACTTTAAATTCAGTATAAATATAGTCAAATTATAAGATATGAGTTAAAATAAATTTTATTTTATTAAATAGATAAACTAAATTTAAACTATTTTTTAGTATAATATTATAATATTTTTTAATATAATATAAGATTCATTTATATTAAATTTAAATTAATTTTACAAAACTTATTTAGATTCAAAATTTAAATATTTTAATCTGTTAGCAAATTTATTTGCAATAACATCAACAATTTGACTAAAATGATGTACTGCATTAATAGGTGTGCCAGTGTCAGAGGGAAATCAGGGTTAAAATCTGAACATGCCCCGGATTTTACAGTCCAAACCCGTGAACTTTTAGATATTTCCTTAATACCGTCTACCAATGGAAGTATACTTGGGGTGATTTTAGTTATAAAGTTTTAATTTTAAAAAATTAAAATTATTTTACAGATGTGAATATTAGGTTTTTCTGATTTTCATTTTTTATTCATCTTAAAAGGAGTATTGTTTAGGATAGATTATGGTGTGAGATGTTTTTGAGACAAATTACATGTCTGATTGTAGCTTGTTTTAACTGCATATATAACATGATAATATGATAAAAAAAATAAAAATCCTCAAAAATTATATTTGAAATATGTATTGGTAATACAACTCATCCAATAACTATCCCCATCTTTCTAATCAAATATAACATTTCTCCTCTACTTTTTGTTTAAAGCAATTGAAAATTTATAAAAAATAAATAAAAAAATGAATATAATAACGTGTGTACGAGGTTATAATTTTAACATCTTACATAAACCATATATTCATGTAATATAACTTAAATAAAGTAATTTCTACTACAAATTATGATAAGTTCTTTTTTATTAATTATAAAAAAGTATTTAAATCTCCAACTCATATACAAACTAAGATAAATAAAATATGTATCGTGTATGATTATTTTTGCATTTATGTTTAGGTTTCATAAATATTTGATAATATTATTTAAACTAAATATCATGATATACATGTATATTATTTAAATTAAATATCATTATATACATGTTTCTCTTAAAGTATTATTAGTTATATACATGTTTCTCTTAAAGTATTATTAGTGACTTTCTTAAAACATAATTTAAAGCAGAAATATTTATTATAATATTTTTTACTATAATATTTACTATGATATTTTTTATTTTAAATAATACCTAAAAAATATGGTTGAAAGTCAAAAATTTATAGACTAATATTTAGGTCATGGACTAAATTTTAAGTCACAATTTAGCTACAATTTTTAAGCCATAAAATATATTATTGTGGATATATATTTTCAAAAATTTGATTTTTCAAATAATGAAATTATTGTAATACATTATCTTTTTTCAGAAGATTGTGCCTTGACAACTCTGTACTATTCTTCTTGTTTTATGTTATATAAAAATTCAACAATTTATATTTTGATTAACTTTGTTAAAAATAAAATATAAAATATGATGATATTTTGTTGGTAAAATGAAAGGGTTTTATTTAGAACATATACTCTAAGACACAAGTTTGATCGATGATATAATATTTTACAATTTTATTTTAATCTGATAAGTAATGTTTTGTTAAAGGATAAACACATAGTTTGTGTTTTTAAGAAACATTCTTTGTATTTATTGTATGTTGTAGAAAAGTTTGCTTCTTTTGTTTGTTAAGATAATCCACATTTTTTAATGAAAAATATTTTTTGGTAAATTAGCTAAAGTTGTTATGGTTTAATAATTTCCTGACATGTAAATGGTCTACTATATAACATACTATTTGGTTTGTATGGTTATGCATTTACACAATTTCAAATAAAAACACTCTGATCAAGGATGGATAATTATTAAGATGATGCTCTAAGAGGATAAGAATATTCAAAGCATGCATGGAGTCCATTTAAGGAATTCTCTATATTCAAAATAATTAAGCAAAAGAAAAATTATTCAATTGAGTTAAAATTACTCAGAGACAAAAAAATATTGTAACAACTTTTTTTTAATGTTTATATAAGTAAATTCTTCATGAATGATTATATATATATATATATATATATGATATATCATACTTAATACAAGAACCGGAGCTATGATTTGTAAAGTGTTGAGATATTATTGATCACGTACCATGACTTTATATATTTTTGACCTTCAAACTGAAGTAAATGAAAAAGAATCAAATTTATGAACGAGAAATAATAGAGAGAACTACCTTTGTTCTTTAGAGAGGGAATAATTTTTTTTAATCTTTACATAAATATTGTTTATTTATAAGATATTTTATACAATTATAACTATAAATTATTAATCATAGTAATTTAGTTAAGATAAATTTATAGTTCTTTTAGTAAAAGGTTTATTTCAATTTATGTAAAAGATTTTAGTGTGCATATTTCATCAATTTGGAAGTTACAATTTTTTTACTTGGTGTCTATCTTTAGTATTGATTTTACACTAGATTTATCATGATTAAATAATTATTTTTTATTTTTTATATTTTGGTTTGTGTCAAAATTGATACCCTCAACAGATTTTCAACATGTTTTTTATTTAAGAATCTAATAAATGTGTTAATTTACATATACTCTTGAATTAAAAGGTTATATTATGTTTTAACTTATAGGACTTGACTTATTTTTTCTTCCGAAGTTTTGTGAGATTTTGATTTTCGTAAAATGAAGTATATCTTTCAAGTGAGATTGTTCAATTGAATTTTGTTTAAACTTTGTTTTAGCATTTATTTTCTAAAAGAATTTTAAAGCACAATTTTATTATTATTTTTTAAATACCACCTCATATTTTAAGTTACAACTATTGTTATTATAAATAATAAACACATTTTGTATTAGAAAACAAAACTCGTTCACATCCATGCGTTTTCAAAATCCATCTATTTCAATAAACTTGTGCAAAATTTATACTAAACCAAATAAAAGTCCTCATGTGTACATTATTCAGAAATAGATTTTAACTTCTGTTTGGTTTTATGTTTCATGTGGTCTGATATGAGAGGTAGAAGCTCCACCAGATGCATCTAAATAGACAGTTAATCCTTGTTTGGTGTGTCCTTCTTTGGAATTATCGCGTTACTTAAAGCAATAGCAGAGAGGGTTGGTAAGCGCGTTCTGGTGACCAATTGAATGCTCTCTGCTCTGTGCTAGCCATGTGTGACTAAATGGCTTGAGATTTTGGTTGGAAGTTGAAATCCCAAAACCCATTAATACTAATCAGATAATCACAACATCAATTAAATTAAATTAATTAAATTGCTCTACAAGTTTTCCAACTTCCTTTTATTGACTTCACACAACCCACTGTTGCATCCACCAGTAAGAGATTTGGAGTGCCTTAACAAGTTAATTACAGATTTATTTGAATAAATATAAGTAGTAAACAATTAATTGCTTTTAAAAATATAAAATTATATGTTTTTACCTGGAAAATAAATTTTCAAATAAAATCTACCGAGTTATATCATTCTATATTTGTTAACTAATTTAACTATTTTTTAATTGGTTCAATATAAATGAAAGACTTTTAATATTATTACATATAGTAATAAAATAAATGATTTTTTTGAATATTATTAATCAACTAATTAATATTTATTAATAATTTTCTAAAATATTTATATTTTTAAAAAGTAGTCCCAAATAGAAAGTGTTTATTACTTATTAAATCAATAATAAATAAAGTAATTCTAAAAAGTTTAGAGAGAAAAGTATATTTAATAGCTTACTTTCACACTAATAAAATAATATGTACTATACATGATTGAAATCTATTCAGTCAAGAAGACTATGCCTAACTTAAAAAGTACTGAAACATTGCGTCCAATAATCATGATTAATATTAATTAAATATTTTAAGTCAATAAAATTACTTTTAAAAATCGTGACAATTCACGACTATAATAAAACAATGTTGTTATTTGTTTATATAAACAGTATAACATTATCTTATGAAATGTATGTTTTCATACCAATATTTTAATATTTTGAATATTAAATATTTAGTTAAATATCAAATAATGTTTTACAGATGTGACATTTCAACCGAAATTCAAACAAAAATTAACATGTAAAACTTTCTAAAAACATATCTGAGCAAAAGATTGTGTAAGAACAAAACACAAGATCAGTTAATCACATGAAAAAGGACAGGAGGATTTGACAAGAATACATATGCGACAGAATTATCTACGTTTTCATCTATTCTGAATTTTAACAGAAATGTTTGAGAGTTTAGGTTTTACATGTCATTAGTATAAAAAATATTTGTAAGTAAGATAGAGAGAATGATGATGATGATGTGGTCTAGGACATGACATAATAGTAAGATGGCCCTACTCTATGACTCAGCAAAAACGTGCATTGTTATCATCCACAACATCATATGGTCATCCCCATCTATGACTCATCCAATGCAACTCTCTTGTATTGCAAACCACTCCATTTTTCAGCCATTCATTCTTCTTTTAGTTCCACTTTTCTCTCCTCTTCACTCTCTTTATGATTATAGGGTTAAAAGATTAAATGATTTATGGAAACGTTCATTTAAGAAAAGGGTAATTTAGAAATAACACAGTCATTTTCATTTTATGTTTCCATATTTTTTTTCTATTGTCTAATAAAAATATTAATTTAGTTATTAAACATCTACTTTGAAAAGTACTATCAATACTCACACTTAAAATATTTACTTACATCGTATCACCTATCTTATGTGGTACATTTGTCCTGTCGTTATTTTATTTTATATTATTTTAATTGTAAAGATAATTATTAAAATTTTACTATGAATCTTCAAGTGTATAGCATGTGTAACAAACTTAGAATATAAATTTTAAATATAAAAATAAAATAAAATAATGTTTACCTCCCGGATCGTGGGTTTGATAGTCACACTAGTATAATAACACCATAATACAAAACAAAAAAACAGAAAACACCATTGTATGATCATAGTAGTTACAGTTACTTGAATAAAAAACGAATATGCTGTTTGTGTGATCCCATGATTAAGAGGTACCATGGCATGTCGTTTGCCCTTTTTCTATAAAGAGTATGAAAGAACATTGTTTATTATCTTTATATGTGTTTGAAAAGAAGTCACAAGTTTATATATGTTAATTTAATTAGTCTAGCAGTTAATCTGATTAAAAGTTTTTTGATATACTATTTAATGATTTTTAAAATGTATTTTTACAGTGTTATTTAGTTTATAACTTATAGACTTTAAGTATTCATTTTTAACCGTCTATACAATGACAAGTAGCATTATACTACTGAATGTTAAACGTTTTGTTCTAATTAATTAATTAATTAGTTGTATGTTCGAATTATTTAATTGGATGATCCATTTTTAATTTTAATTAAAATGTTAGACAATTTATATAAGTTATTTTTTATATTGAAAAAACATATAAAATGTGGATTTCGGTGATCAATTTATGCATTATTTTAATTTAATATTTCTTAGAAACTCTATGTATTTTATTCTTGATTTTTCAGTTACTCATAAAAATAAATTTAATCTTGAATAGTTTTTCGAATTGTTAAAAAGTATATAATTTTATATGTTATCTTTAAAATTATTCAAAAACGGAAACGAGTACCTCAAAATAAAATAAAATGTTTTTTTACATTATTAATGATTTGTTTAATAATCTTATTGACTTATATTATTCTTAAGTGACAAACAATACAGTAAAAACTTATTTATAATTTAATTATTTTATGAAGAAAACTTTTCACTTCGATTATTTATGATTTCAGAGTGATAAATATAAAAAAAAAGGTCAAATTAGTTGATATTCTCATCTGTCAATATTTGTATTTGTAATTATTTCCAAATAAAAAACAATATCCTTACTGAAAATAATAAAGTTATTTACTAATTTATTTTAAAAAAATATCATTACCAGTCTCTAATAAAGTATTTAATCATAAGGACATATTTAATTATCCTTGTCCACTTTGTAATATTCAACCCATAACTTCGTTAATCATTTCTCTACAAAAAAAATTATTAGTACTATTAATCATGACTGTTTTGAGAGTTAAATAAATACTAAACACATAAATTATTCAATGCACTATTAAAAAAAATTAATGATGTACCAGATCTGATAGATAAAAAAAAGTTAAAAGTAATAATAAAATTTTATAATGAATAAAAGTTTATCTCATTAATATTAAAAAAATTAAAATCTAATTTAAAATAAATTTAACACCACTTACTAAATATTTCTATAATACTAATGCATCAATTAGTGGAGTCATAAACTTAAACAAGAAAGTTATAGGTAAAATTAAAAAGTGATAATATATACCTAAAACACCCATATAGTACAATAGAAGAGTATGATGGAGGAAAGAGACATGATATTGTTTTGTTGTTAAGTGGAAGGACGTCTAAACCCAAACAACATACCGACAGGTGCAAGAATTTTTTGATTGAATCTCTCGTGAAAGTTTTGAGAAAACAGACACCACTTTCTGTAAATCTCAAAGGAATGGATCCAAACCAAATCATCCCATCTTACGGCTTCAAATCATTCTTACATATTGATGCATCATCATAGTGGCACCACTAGTAATTACTGAACCCTTAAACCCTTTTTCATTGGCTACATGTCATAACACAATAATAATTACACCCACATCACATTGGAACTTCCCACCATTCCAACTTCCTTCCACAACCATAGATTCATCAATTAATCTCACTACTCATAAAAAGATTTTGATATATTATAGAATTTAAAATCCTAAGTTTTTAATTATAAAATATTTCTTTTAATAAAAAATAGTTTAGCAGTCTACATTTACTAAATGATTTAAGGAAACAGTCTTAAAAATACTGTGTAAAGAGGGGCGTCTATGCAGGTAAGGCCCCACTGATTCTGTGTCTTTTGTTTGAATATTCTTGTGAGAGAAAAAAACATGGAAAATAGTTTTTGAACAAGTCCAGGGTAGTTAGGTAATATCACAGGATGTAGTGTTGTGTTGTGTTTTGTTCATGCACTTGCACGCACCAACCCTTTATAAGGTTAGCTTTAGAGAAGAGTTTCTCTCAAGTTGTTTGCTTCTGTTGTGATCTGTGTTGTGTTGTGTTTATTGTTGGTGTGTTGTGCAAAGTAGCTAGTAAGGTAAAAAGGGAGAGGGAGGAGCAGAGAGACAGAGGGAAAGAGAACTGAAGAGAATTTGTGTTACAAGTTGTCTCATTTCTTTCTCTCTCCCTAAACCCACAGAGCCACCGCACCATTCTTCTCCTCTCTCTCTCTCTCTCCGACCATCATGTTCTCATCAACCAGATGCGCTTTCCTGGTAATTTTCTCTCATACCAATCTTTTGATTCCACGCGCAGATTTGCACCATTTTTTGTTAATCGTTAGATTTCACCTTGCCTTGTCTTTTACACTTCTGCTCTGGATTTTTTTATCATATATGGATTCAATCTTGGTAAAATTTCTTCAAAATTTATGGGTTTTCTGGGTTTATGATCTGGCTAAAAAAATGGATTTTTCTTCTGAATTTCACGAGAATGGCTGATTTGTTGATCTGGGTGCTGATAATTTGTCTGATTTTTCCCCTCTTGTGAATTTTTTTTGCTCAGAGCAACTCAGGGTTAGGTGGGCGTGGCAGCATCTGTGATGCGCCGAGGAACCGTTCAGCTCCGATGAGAGTGGTGTGCATGACCCCAAGCAGCAGCAGGACAGGTGACAGAAACAGCGGCGTTGTGATGGAGACGCCGTTGAAAGAATTGAAAAAGGATTCCCCGGCGCCTGACGCTGACGGTTCCTCCGGTGGCCCTCAAGATGTGTATGGGGAGGATAGAGCGACGGAGGACCACTTTGTTACCCCTTGGAGTGTCTCCGTTGCTAGGTAACACTCTTGATTTTCTTCATTGTTTTCATGTTTTTATTTAGCCTTTACGTTCTTTATTTTTAGATTCAAATCACATGATTGGATCTTTGTGTTTGTCACTGCCTGAATTGGGATTCCTTGAGAATGGATTGAACATGGTTTTGGTGTTTTATGGATGAAACGCAAGTTTTTATTTATTTATTTATAGAGAGATTTAAATAAGTGCCGTGTGGTTAATTTATACATCCATTTCAGATTTATGCATCTTTGTTTATCTTGAAGATATTTTTTCTATTACTGTCTTTGGATTATAAAGAAACAATTTTCACTTATGATGTGACTAATTATTATAAATATCACGGGTCCTAAATATATCAATCTTTCTGATTTTACTCTGGTGGCAGCTAGATTTCAAGAATCCAGATATATTTTGTTTCTTTTGTTTTTATTTTGGGGTTGCATGTAATATGTTCTTTCTCTTGTTTTTGCGTGGACTGAATGTGATGTTCTTGATGGCTTAGTTCAGTTCTAATTTTAAAATGAAGAAAACAATACTTTTTTCTTAATGTTTATGTGATACTTTCTTTACTATAACCAGAGACTATTTAGCCGTCATGTATGTTCTTGATTCTTAGCCGCATCTTGTTTTGTAGTGGTTATACACTGTTACGAGATCCTCACTTCAACAAAGGGCTTGCCTTCAATGAAAAAGAGAGGGATGCCCACTACTTGCGTGGTCTTCTTCCCCCAACAGTTATTCCCCAAGAAACTCAGGTAATATCTTAACATAAACTATCTCAAATCTTTTTTTTTTTTTTAAACCTTCCAACACAATAAATTGTGGGTTGCATGCACCATCTATTCAAAGTTATTGCCACTTTATTGGTCAGGTAAAGAAAATGATCCAGCACATACGCCAGTATCAAGTTCCATTGCAGAAGTACATGGCAATGATGGATCTTCAGGTTTGGCCTAGCGTACAATTATTTCAATGATACAGTTTTTTATGAGATGCCTTTTTAATTTTATCTAACAGTTTGAGAATACATTCTGAAAAAATGCATGCATCTGTAAAGGATTTTCTGTGGTCATTCCCTTCTGGTCTTAATTTTATTTGGCTTAATTAAGATTTAAAATGCTCATAAATTTAGATAATTTTAATTGAGTCTTTATTAAAAAAAATAGTTTTGTTGTGTGTTCAAAATATTTTTTTATTTTCATCTAAGTACCCTACCTTGATTTTACCGTCAACAGGTTGTGGCAGTTGTTTCTTTCTTCTTTCTGTCTCTAACTTACGGATCAACTTGTTCAATTATTAATGCTTTCACTTTAACATCTCACGTGTTGCAGGAGAGAAACGAAAGGCTATTTTACAAACTTCTTATTGATCACGTTGAAGAGTTACTCCCTGTTGTTTATACTCCAACTGTTGGTGAAGCTTGCCAGAAATATGGGAGCATCTTTATGCGTCCTCAAGGTCTTTATATAAGTTTGAAAGAGAAGTGAGTTTGGTTTTGATTTCTCTTTTATTCCCCTGAATGCTTAGCAATTGGTCACTGGTTGTATTGATTTTATTGTTCCTTTGTCTCTTGGGTGGGACTTGAACTTAAAGGGGGAAGATCCGTGAAGTACTAAGGAATTGGCCTGAGAAGAACATTCAAGTCATAGTGGTAACTGATGGAGAACGGATCCTGGGTCTTGGTGATCTTGGTTGTCAGGTAATTTCTATTATGCATGTTGACATTTATTAATTGTGAGTTATATTGAATCACAAAATCTGATGTTGCAATCTCTGCTTTGCTGTATTCTTAGGGGATGGGAATACCTGTGGGGAAGCTTTCTTTATATACAGCACTTGGAGGAGTTCGCCCATCAGCTGTAAGTATATTTGGCCACACTGTTAACCTATAAGTTATGCCTGTTATAAACATGTAATGATCTGTTTCTTTGTCCGAAGATGTTCCTGTTTTTTTATTTGCGGGTATTAAGGATTGTTGTGCATATTGTGACTTCCGTTTCTTATTAATCCTGTAATGTTATGTTTTTCAGTGTTTGCCTATTACCATTGATGTGGGTACAAACAATGAGAAGTTGCTGAATGATGAATTATACATTGGGCTAAAGCAAAGACGGGCAACTGGGCAGGTTCATGATTTATTTTCCTTGCTCAATCTTGTGGAATTAGTAATTTTTAATTTCAGGCATCCTTATTCCTAATATGCTAATGTTTCAACTTCTCTGGTTCCAGGAGTATGCTGAGCTTATGCACGAATTTATGACAGCACTCAAGCAAACTTATGGAGAAAAGGTCCTAATTCAGGTATTAATAAAGTGTTACAAGAGACAATATTTCTTGGCATATTAGACTGTAGTCTTTGCTAATTTCATTTTTCTGATTTCTATACATGTTGTGTGATGTATTTAGTTTGAAGACTTTGCAAACCACAATGCTTTTGATCTGCTCGAGAAATATAGATCAACACATCTGGTCTTTAATGATGATATTCAGGTAAGAAATTTCTGTATTCAGTAGTGAACTCAGGTACTTTATGTATACTTATAACCAGCCCTAATATTGTATCTACCTTGTTCCAGGGAACGGCATCCGTTGTCCTTGCTGGATTAGTTGCAGCTCTGAAATTGGTTGGTGGTAATTTAGCTGATCACAGATTCTTGTTCCTTGGTGCGGGAGAGGTGAGTCTCTACAATTCTGGGCTCATGTTCCTTATTGGTCTTAGATAAAGAAGGGGCTGTTTTTATCCTTTATGGTTTAATTGTATTGTCTTGCGGTTGCAGGCTGGTACTGGAATAGCAGAACTCATAGCACTTGAAACATCTAAACAGGTTTGGTAGCTACTCTTACTGTTATTGTGTGTTTTTTCCTGTGGCAGGTGGTGAGAATGTTATGTGAACAATGCATGAAATTTAGTTATTGAGAAACTACATTTGTTTATGCAGACAAATTCTCCACTGGAAGAAGTGCGCAAGAATATTTGGCTGGTGGACTCAAAGGTAGAGTAAAACCAAATTTAGCCCCACCTGTTTGGAGTAGATTCTCGTCTTCCATTTGATTAATCTTTTGTCTCTACTTTTACAGGGATTGATTGTTAGCTCCCGCAAAGACTCACTCCAACATTTCAAGAAGCCCTGGGCTCATGAGCATGAACCTGTTAAAAATCTTTTAGATGCTGTTAATGTATGGTTCTTTATCTTTCTATCCGTTACACCACACATACACAGCAGAAGTTTCAATTTTCTTACATTTTCAATGTTATTTTCTCAGAAAATTAAGCCGACAGTGTTGATTGGAACATCAGGACAAGGAAGAACTTTTACTAAAGAGGTGATTGAGGCTATGTCCTCTATCAACGAGGTACTATTTCAACCTATTTATTACCTAGTGCCTTCCACGGATTTCATGCTTAAATAAACTAATCAATTTAATATATGATAATGCTTGCAGAAACCTATTATTCTTTCTCTCTCCAACCCTACGTCACAGTCAGAATGTACTGCTGAAGAAGCTTACAAGTGGAGCCAGGTTAATACACAGAACTGTATTTTTTGCATTAGAATTTCGTATTTCAATATTGTACACCAGCAGACTCAATTTTTATTTATTTATATAGGTGTTTGTAATTGACCGGTACTGAATAATATATTTGTGCTTTTATTTCTTGTGCATCACCAACAGGGACGTGCCATTTTTGCAAGTGGAAGTCCATTTCCCCCGGTTGAGTATGAGGGCAAAGTGTTTGTGCCTGGCCAGGTCTAAAGCTCTTAAGATTTTTACTTATATTAAAAATGTCACATCTGAAAATAAGGTCTAATTTGGACATTCTTCTTTGTTCCTCAGGCCAACAATGCCTACATATTTCCTGGATTTGGTCTCGGTTTGATAATGTCTGGGACCATTCGAGTGCATGATGACCTGCTTCTGGCTGCCTGTAAGTTATAAATCACCTTAGCATAAATTTCAGTTTTATAATCCTATGATGTCATTTGAAATTAATACCTTCTTATGCCATTACTGATATATTTATATAACAATGTAACAGCTGAGGCATTGGCTTCACAAGTGAGCCAAGAGAACTTTGACAAGGGACTCATATACCCACCATTCACCAACATCAGAAAGATTTCTGCACACATAGCTGCCAGTGTTGCTGCTAAGGCTTATGAGCTTGGTAAGCTTTTGTTTCACGGTTGCACTTTTTGAAGCTTTTTTCTTTGAAATTTCTGAAAACAAAATGTAAGTAGGAATGTTGTGAAACTGAGTTTGCTTTCTTGTTGTCAGGTTTGGCCACTCGGCTTCCTCAACCAAAAGATTTGGTGAAGTTTGCAGAGAGCTGTATGTACACCCCATCCTACAGAACCTACCGGTGAAGTGCTAAGTAGATAGATAGAAAATAAGCCGCATTCCTTTTTCTTTACCTTTACAATTTGATCGTCAATTTTTTAATTTTTTCGTTGTTGTGGCTGTTCTTGTAAGTTACTTGTATGGTTGGGGTGAGTTAGTACTAGTAGAAGGTTTTAGGACGGTGGTTGTAGAAGCCGTAGATGTGGTAGTTGAACTAGCTTCAAGAATCTGGTTCTGCTATAAATGTTATGTGACAGACATCAATCAAATTTAAAATTAGAAAATGATGCATCTCTAAAGTCCCTCATATAAATGGTTGAGTGAGGGCAATTCATTTTATTTTTTCCTCAACGATGCAAACAAACAACTAATCACACTCCTTTTTCCTCTATCTGCTACTCAACCGTCACATTTATCATTTCTTTCTTATCAAAATGGCTTGACCATGCAACATTTTCTCCTTTTTTGGATTGGAAACATGCGTGTTTAAAGAGCATTTGCATAGAGAAAAAGAATGAACCAAATCACACGTTTCGATGAAAACAAGTGTACTCTCGTTTAGCATCATTTATGTTGCCACTACTTCCAATCCCACTAATGATGGAATTGAAAACTGTGAGCATGGACAATTATTAAATAAATGACTCATTGGAATGGTTTTCAAAGCAGTATGTACATAGCATGATATGGAAAAAATATCCAAACTTGTCATTCATCTTCACTGATGTGAAGCTTGCAGTGGAAATGCTTCTGGACTAAAGTTTAGCCATTGCCATAAAGGGGATGTCTATTTTGGAATGAAAGAAAGCAAGTCTTAATCTTTATAGGATTCAAGAAATTGGGTATTTTTATAGGACTCAACTTTTGTGTTAGAAAAAAAAAAGGATACGAAGAAACTATAAAAACTCATTTCTGGTCTGAAGTTGGGCCATCTTTGTTCCTTCTCCTTTTTAAAAGTCTCGTCATTTCAAAAGCTATATTATGCATTCAACTGAACCATGACATTGTTTGAAGGCAAGCTAAAGTTGAAAAAATAGTTTTTTTTTTCTTTAATGTTTCGAAGACAAATATTTTATTTATAAATTGTTTGAAGTATTTACTATATTTAAAAGCGTTAGAGATGAGTGTATCATGTGGATAGAGGTGTCTTTGACATTTTCCAAGTCAAATAAAAATCTTATCTTACCTATGCATTGCAGATGCAATCTTAGATATAATATTTGTGATGTGAAAAATAAGGAATCGGTCCACTCCTCATTTCTCTCCCTAGTGCTTTTCTATCCAACAAGATAACACCAGTATCTTGCCATATACATAATCGCAGTGTTTGTCTCCTTGTTCTCCATCTATAGTCATACATCAAATCTTCTGAATCCACTACCCAGTTTCAAACATAGAAAAATATGAAGAAACAAGATAAATATGTACCCTCACTATTTAAAACCAGTCTTCAATATGTTTGATAGATTACACGAAAAGAAACAAGGCCATGCCCAGATGGGTAGTGAATGTACTTACAATTACAACCTCAAGAATCTTTTGTCCCCTCAAAAACTATATGCACTGTTAAATGTTGAATCCATTAGTGTCTCAAGTTCTTCCAATTTAATTAGTAACAGTTCGAATTGTTAATATCTATTTGTGTTGAATATTAAACTTTTACCCTTACAGTGTATGTACCAAGCACAAAGTTTAAGATAAAGCTACACATTCAATCATGTAATATAAATAAAAACTTAAATTTATTTTTTAGAATAAATATTTTATTAAGTTATATTTTCACGTTTTTCAACATGTGCACAAGATGCAATTTGTTAAGATGTTCATTGTAGAGAAATAATTAAAATAATTCTTAAATATTAATAATATGATAATATATTTTGGAATATTTAATTCATACCTATTTTGGTAAAGATAAATTAAAAAAACATATTTTTAGTATTTCTAACGTGTAGTTTTAAAACATTTCTTGATAAATAAAAGTAAAAGAGAGCAGAAAATCTGAGATGACCGTTGACCAGCAATGGAAATGTTGAAACTTACACGTATGGTATTTGATCACGATAGATGATAGATCAACCGTCCACATTCATTGGACTTTTCATCATCATGACTTTACTTACCTTATCTGCAACAAGGGTTCATTAATTAATTAATGTCCATTCTTGACTTAACCTTTCCTTATCCATTATTACACATTTTCACTAATCTAATCCCACCTTTAAAACTTTAACTTCTTATATGTAATCTTAATATAGGCTATTTAGAGAGTAATAATACATATTTTTCAAAATTTGGTTTTATATTTTGAATTATGTACGTTTACAATGACGTTTACAATGTACGTTTACAAATTCATATGTATAAACGACTAAATAAGTAGGTCTTCTGCTTGTAACTCTTATAAAATTATATATGATATATACAAGTATTTCTTTTACATTCAAAACGATGGTACTAAAGCTCGTAGCATCAAATTTTAATTTTTTAAAATATAATAATAGAATAAAATAACTATTTATTTATAACTTATAATACTAAAATAAATATGTCAGTAAGAATGATTATTTGGTATTTTTCTGCACCGCACTTCTGCGAAAAAGGTATTAAAAAAATCAACTAAAAAAGAAAAAAAATGTCAGGCTAATTAAAAAAATCTCTTAATTAATAAAAGAAACACTTGTATTTTATTACAAAGAGAGAGTGTTTATGTTTCTTATATTGTCAGCAAAACATTTAATAAAAAATTAGATTCTTAAGAGGATATTTAACTATCTTTTACATGAATTAAGAAAATCACCATTAATGATATTTTATTATTAATCAAAGGTTGCTAATAATTTTATAGCCATTATTATAAAAATCAACTAACTCAATACTTTGAGATTAAATGATAAAATAATTTTAAATATTTAAATTTCTTAAAAAAAAGTAAGCAATAATTAATTATAATTTTAATAGAAAAAATATTTATTTAGTTTTTTAAGACCAGATAATGTTTTGCCATTGGGTCATGTTACATTTCCTAAGTATAATGACGAGGTCTTAGATTGCTTTTAGATTGCATTATTTAGTCTTTTGATGATGATGATAGGTTGAAGAAGTTAAAGTAAAGTTATAAGTAGTGAGGTTACGAGACTATTTATCAATAACATAAACCAATTAAAGTATAAATATGAATTTATTTACATTTATATGGATGATTTTAATATATATATATATATATATATATATATATATATATATATATATTTATATATGTGTGTGTGTGATGAGATATTTTTGAATATTGTTGTATGTTATTGCTATGTTATACTTAATACTGTAAATTAAATTTTGTCGTAGAAAAAATAAATGTAGACTAGCTTCTGGATTATTAAATATTTTTTATTACAATTTTTAATAATTTATGTTTTAAAACTTTTAAGTCCTCTTGATGTTTACATATATATAAAGTATATTAGTATATTTGTTAATACTTTATAGAATATTTATTCCACTAATATGACAAATATAATGCCAGTGATACGTTACGGTTCCTATAATCGATTTTAGGGTTACTTGAATTGTGTCGTTTAATTGTTCTCCGACAGATTATACTTATTTGGACAAATATTCCATATATTCGTTAGAATGAATTAAATTTGTCCTTGTCTTTAATTCTTAAATTTTTTATGAATTTTATATTTAATATTTAAACTAAATTTTTATTTATATTTCATTTACGTTATTGTGTTTATTTTTAATTTTTTAGTTTTTTATCTTAAAATCTAATTGAGATATTTTCTATTATATGAATTAATGTAATATATGGGGAAGAAAATGTGAAATAAAGAACATTCAGAGATCAAAATTAAAAAAAAAATGTGTATGAGAGACTAAATACAGTTTAAAAAAACTAAATTTATAGGATTACGATGAAAGAAATAGAAACTCTTGAAGTATATAAACTAAATTTTAAATCAGATTAAAGCATAAAAATACAAGGGTAGTAAGTTGAAGTCATGGCATGATTATATGTTGAAGTTGTTGCAGAAAATAGACCAAAGAAGAAGGGCAGCAAATCTGAACAAAGAAATTATGAATACTCCAAAAGCATGCCGCTGAAGTCAAAGGTTTGAACCAGAAACGTGTTTATGGTTCCATTGAACTTGAATTTCGTGGGTTTATTTTATCTCACATAAAATAAAATTTAAAAATATCTATGATTTTAACTTCTTAGAATTTAAATTCTAGAAAACCACTTTTTTGTACTATTTCAGGCAGATGAAAAAGTAAAACATATAAAAAAAAAAAAAAAAACAGGTCAACCTTGCGTTCCTAATCAGGTAAGTCAGTTTCCCCATTCTATACTTTTCCATTTGCATAACCGCACTTTTAAATATTTTATTTTACAATTGTTTTCATTAATTGAAGTTTGTTAAAATTATAAAATAAAAATGATTCAAACACATTAAATAAAGAAGAATCTAACAAAATTTGTATTTCCTAATAAATTTTAAGCATTAACAAAATATGCTCAAATACCAAAGCAACTTCTTCACCACAAGTGTGATAGCCATAGGAAACTCGACTGCATTTCCAGGAACCTCAATTTTGTCCAGAAAAACACTAGAAAATAAAGAATCGCTAAAAAAATAACAAAGTTGGTAAATTGGTTGAACAATGCATTTAATGACCTTTTAAAATTTTAATTATTATCAAGAAATAAAAACAATAAATAATTTAAAATAATGAGAAAAAATAAAAGAAGATGTACAAAATTTTACCCTAGTTACAAATTTTCAAATCTAGATCTAGTTAATCTAACTAAGAAATTTACACTAAAAATATTGAATTACCAAAAATTAAGTACAATTGAAAATACAACTTACTTTTTTATATATTACTTAAGAATATTTATAAAAATAATAAAAACACTTAATTAATTACCTGTATAAACACTAAACATCATCTAGAGTTATCAATAAAATTTAAGAAATAAATAATATCATTTGAAATGTAACCGATCTACAATAAAAAAAACTTATAATATGATAACTCCTTAATTAACAACGAAAGACTTAAACCATGATCACTCCTTAATCTTCAACAATTATTTTTTTCAACCAAAATGCACTCTTAAAATGTCTCTTTCAAAAAATAACGAGATTCTCTTATTTAACAAATATTGAATGAGTAAATAAATGAGAGAGAGTTTCATATTTAGAAGAGTTTTGAAGTAACTGATTAAAACAATCGATTATTATCAATAATAATATATTAATAAAATTATTAAATAATTAATAAAATATTTTAAAACAATTTAACCAGTTATTATTAAATCTAATAGAATATTTTCCAAAGACTGAGTTTTACGAATTGTGTATTCGACTCTCTTTTTTTTGTAATCATAATTTTTTTGCAACACATATAAAATTTATTCTATAATAACATAATCAATTATATAATGAATTGTATACTTAATATAATATAATGTTGTATTAAAAAAATAAAACTAATTTTTCAATATAAATTTATTTAAAACTATTTTAAATATTGATTTACATTTTAATTCTACTAAAATAAGTAATCATCAAATAACATACAACATCGTCTATGAGATTAGTTAATTTAAAATGACATTACATCAATTATACTTGTATCTAATATGGTAAAGCCGTATGAAAAATTTCAGGGATGTTAAAGACTAATAACAATCTTTTGCAAATATTAATTTTAAACAATTTTTTCATTGATATCTGGTTGGTTTTAGATGATTGGGGTCAATAGAGAGAGGTATTTGCACAAGTACTATGATGTTAAAGGAAATTCTCATGTACACGAGGTTTAATTGTATGTGGATGTTTCTTTCTTCTGGTTCTTTATTATTTTCCGGTGATATTTATGTAATTATAACTTTTTCACTCTTTTATCAAAAGAAAAGTGTAAAATACATTCAAAATTAGATGTCTGTGTGATGATTATTTTTTCACCTTTATCATAGACAAGATGTAAGATATACTCAACCTACTTTTTATCAGATGGAAAAAATAAAACACACTAAAAACTGCTTTGGTGTAAGAAAGGATGGCTTTGAACTCAAATTAAACAATATCTTATCAACCTAGGTGACTAACAATTAGTAAAAATTGTATGCTCAGTTGGCCAAATAATACACCAAATATGCTTAAAATATATTTATATGAATTTCAAACATTTATAACATGTCATAAACAAAATCTCTCTTGAAAAAAAACAATTACGAATTAATTTATGCTTTTCTACGAAACCTAGATCAGTGTAAACTAAACTAATATTTATCTATGTACCTTTTCTGTATCACATTACAAGTGACTTGTGAGGTACTAATAATTTGTTATATACCTAATTTCGTATTTTCTTTAATATTTATTTAGATTATTTCAATAATGTTATCTTTAACACAATTCCTTATAACTTCAGTTTAAAGTTAAGAAATTTATAACGAGAGTAGATTAGCTAAAATTAATTGTATACAAATCAATAAAAAATAAATTTTGAACAAAAATTGTTGTATTATTTTTTTAAAATTATTTATTTTCAATAAATGCACCATTTTATTTAAAAATACATATGAATTAATCTAAAGATAAATTAAAAATGAAAAAAAATATTTTATTAAAATTTGAGAATATGATTTAGTTTAGTATTTCCTTGAAAGATAAAATTATCATAGAACTATTACGGGATTCATTATAAAATATTATTAAATATTATCTTTCACGATTTTACTATTATAAATAAACAAACTTTTTATCACAGGATAAAACAGTTACTTCAGGTATTACGAAGAATACTAATAAAATTTCATATTATTATAAATTAAGAATATATTCACTACTACATGTATTTCGGTATATTTAAACTTTTTTTAAAAAAAATATTTTAAAAGAGAAAAAAATTACTTTTTCCATAAACTTAGTTATATTAATTTATATGTGTAAAATTTTCTTATATAACTAACCTATTATTAACTTAAGCATAAAATATTTTTAATTTAAAAGAAGTTAATTTTCTTATTCTTATGTATTAAAATAATCACAAAAAAATTTGTTTAAATATATTTAAGGTCTTAAAAACTTAAGTTTTTGCATAATAAATATATTGAATCCTATATGGGTGAATTTCAAACTTATCCTACATATTAATTGTGATATTAGTATATAATATACTCTCTTTTTTTAATTACACATTTTAATATAACATGATAAAAATTGTGAATTTTTACATAAGATATAATAATTATATATTTTTTATATTATAGTTAATTAAAGTGAACAAATTATAAAATACTCTTCCGATTTAGAAACATCTCAAAAACTCTAAGATCAAAATTAGTGGATACATAATTTTTTATACTGATTCAATTTAATACGAATATACATCTAGTTTAATCTAAACAACCTTATTTGAATTTTCTTTTATCTTCTTTAAAACATTTAGTTACAAGAATTTCTATTCAAGTAAAATAAGAAAACCTTACCACCCTTCTTCGAAAACCCTTTAATAAGAAATCCAATATATACTCAACCATTTATAACAACAAAGGAAATTATGAAAGGGAATGACAACTATTCCTAAAATGAATAAAATAAATATATAACACTTCCAATCTTAATTAATGATTTTAAATAATGAAATCTTTTCAAAATATAAAAATAATTTTTTAATAATTCTTGTTTTAGAAAATATCGTAGGTAGATACTTATACGTGTTAATAATTGAATGTATAATAAAAAGTATTTGTTTATATATATATATATATATATAAACAAATACTTTTTATTATACATTCAATTATTAACACGTATAAGTATCTAC
>Ga0099825_1001905_pt1 | contig 27231 bp, 10 predicted proteins | sample SiratroredBW_FD_76838 | JGI IMG/M metagenome (GOLD analysis project Ga0099825, IMG submission 76838) | Root nodule microbial communities of legume samples collected from California, USA - Siratro red BW | ecosystem: Host-associated > Plants > Roots > Nodule | place: USA: California | collected...
AAAAAAAGAAAAAAAAATATAAAACAGAAAAAAAAAATAAATATATATACTTATATGAAAAAAAAAAAAAAAAAAAAAAAAAATATATATATATATATATATATATATATATATATATATATATGTATTATATAAATTGAAAAACAACAGTGTGGAACCAGGGAGAGATGGAGAATATCCTAGCAGTTTCTATTGTTTTTTCTGAAAACAAAAAATTGTGTATTTTGCTTGCTCTTACATTTAAAAGATGTTAAGATAGAAAATTGTTGATTTGAGTATTTGAAGTTTGTGAATATGGAGAGAGAACGTAGGTTTCACTTCCGTGCGTGCCTCCAAATTGGGGTTGGATCTCAAGTGTGATTATAAGAGTGTGTTTGCTTTTAAGTAAACAAAGTGGACCGTCATGTACATGTCTCTACGAGCACGATCATGTGATTATGGAAAACTGACGCTCCTCATTCAGGGGCTATATCAAAATTTTCTCCGCAAATCACAGAATTCCATGTGATTGTACTTCAAAACATTGCTGTCCACATCATTCACGGATTTCTCTCAATATTTCTCTCCTTAAACCGTATTTTTTTTATCGTCATTAGTTCACAAATTTCGACTTAATTACAAGTTATACTTCTTGTTCGTAGCATATAGATGTCTTAAGTTTTTCAATTAACGCTTTTGGTAAAGTTAGTAGTTTATTGTCAAATTTTTAATAGATTTTGTTGTGTTATATTGGTCATGACGTGACATGTTGACATGAAAATTCACGTAACATTCTCACATGTGTGTATTGACATATAATATTCGAAATCTAAAGTTACACATTTGCCATTCATGTTAACACAAAAGGTAGAGTATAACTTGGCTTATGAATATAACTTAAGAATGTTTTATACTTGTAATGTTTTATTCAATTGTTTTTACTAACCTTTTAAAGGAATACAAGCAATATTCACGTATCTCTTATTTGATTACTTCTATAAAGCTAAGGGCTTTATACAAGCCTTACATTTTGATAGAGAGACACTAGGGTACACATATATAACCCGTGAACCATTAAACAAGAAACAAAACACATGCAAGAGAAAAAAAAAATTATAAAAGTGTGCATTCAAGTTATAACTTCAAATGAAGCGAAGACATATTAACAGCTGCAGAGAAAAAATGTAGTCCACAGGACATAACATACCCAACAAAAAAACATGTAATCAGCCAAATACGACAGATTCAATGAAAGATGTTTACGTACATATGGTAATGAAAACACTAAAACAATATTTTGATTTCATCTTTGGGACGAAGAAGGAATAACCTAGAATAGGGTCCTTATAGTTGATGCGAGCTTATAGGTGACAATGTGGTAGATAGGTTTCAAACGATTGGGGATGATGCTTAAGTGGCATATGTTTAGCATGCACATGGCACAGTGATGGAGTATTTGATTCATTAGTTGGTGTGGCATTAATTGGTTCAATGTGTTTAGGTGCTGGATCATGGTTTTCATTGGTCTTTTCAAGGTGTAGTTTGATGGTGAGTGTTGAATGATCCAGTTAAATTGGGCATGACAATCCGAGATGTTTGTGGTTCATGACTAATCTTTGGTGTGGTCTGGTTTATAATCCATGATAATTATGTGGTGTTGTTCGTAGGATTGTCGGTTGATAGGAGAAACGCCGTGACTATGGTGCTTAGATTGGGTGATGACCAAGACTAAAGTCATCATGCTAGCTTGGCAATACCACACTACCAAAATTCATTACAAAATTTATAACAATGTATAACAAACTAGACCAAACTTGTACAATCAAAAAACACTAGCATGTAACATCATTTAGTAAACAAAATACAAAGTTATCAACAAAATATTAAGCTGTCCACTGACTAAGTTGTGAAACATTCATATCTCACTAACATTCTCCTTAAAAGCACCGGCAACGTATAACTAAACAAAACCACCAACAAATTACACATAATATGAAACCTAGAATTTAAATTCTAGTTTTAGTAAAAGTTCAATTTCTTATTTCTTCGGTTTAGTTACAGACTTCATTTTTAGATGTTCATAACTAAATCATTTTATCAATGTTGAGAAAATTCGAGGGAGAAAATCTTGGAGAAACAAATAAGAATGGGAAATGAGTTAAACCACATAATCACATAAGGGAACAACGATACTTTCAATCCAAAACCTTAAAACATTGAGTTTGTAGATCTTTTTTCTTATATGTTGCTCAACAATCTCATTTCTACTCAATTACTCAATGTGGGACTTAGACTCACACTTGGATACCTAAACCCCACAACTGAGTTCTCGCCTTCTAAAAGACTCAAGCAAAGAGACCTTCTTATTCCATTGTTGTTCCTTGTTCTAGCATAAGTTTTAACGAGATTGGTGAGGGAGGGAAGAAAAAAAATGGCCTCCTAAACAAAATTAATGTAGGCAGGAATGAAGTAGAAGTATGTATGCTTCAGTTTGCAGATATATCCTGTTTCTTGTTAGTTCTGAGCTACATAATAATTTTGCTCTGAAAAGTATTCTCATATGCTTTTGAATTATGGTTTGGACTTCAAATTAATTTTAATAAGACTAATATAGGTGACATTGGAGTTAGTGACAAATTCTTATTTAGATGTGTAGAATTGCTAAATTGTAATGTAATAAACCTACCTTTTACATATTTGGAAGTGCCAATTGGAGGTCATATTAGGAAACAACAAACTTGGTTAGCTATAATTGAGAAAATTAAGATAAAACTATCAAAGTGGAAAGGAAAGCATATGTCTATTGCAGAAAGAGTTTGCTTGCTCAAAACTATCATATTTGTTGTATCACTTTACTATATGTCATTTTTTAAGATTCCAACTAGTGTTGTGAAGGAAATCAAGAAAATTTAAACCCAAATTTTATGGGGATGGGGTTCGAATGGGAGGAGGATAGCATGGCTAAAATGGAAACATATATGTAATCCAAAAGAGTAGGAGAGATAGGAATAAAAGGTATCAAACTTTTCAATATGGCCTTACTCAGGAAATGGAGATGGAGACTTGGGATAGAAAATGAAGGTGCATGAAAACATATAATAGAGTCAAAATATGGGACTTGGAGAGAACTGAACAATAGTACTGAAAACAGGAAACAATTTTGGTGGTGGAGGGATTTAAAGAGGCAACGAATGAGAATGGGACAAGGAAATGGTTTCAAGAAAAGGTGAGTTGGAGAGTAGGAAATGGGGGGAAGTTAATGTTTTAGCATGATGTATGGAGGGGTAGGGAACCCATTTTGTAAAAATATCAAGATCATTTAACATTTTCACAAATAAAGTTAGAGAGTTAATAAGCTGGAATCTAGATAGTTGAAAAAGAAAATTAGATTGGAGAAGGGATTGGTTTGAATGAGAAACAAACCAAACTAATGAATTGAGAGCTGAATTGAAATGTATAATATTAAATAAAGAGGGAGAGAGAGAGGATGGAAGGGAATGGAAATGAGAGACATCTCAGGGATACTCGGTCAGCCAGACTTAGAATACAAGATAGTATTGCCCGGGAGAAAAAATGAGACTTTCAAGTAAATTACGGAAAGTGAAAGTCCTATCATCAACACAAAATTTCACTTGGAGAGTGTTACTTAATAAAATAATCTCAAAGGATAAATTAATTAGTAAAAGGATCATCATGACTAGTAGCTTATGTGTAATGTGTGGAGAGAAGGACGAGTCATTAAGTCATTTATTTTTCATGTGTAGAATAGCATGACAGGTGTGGAATTTGTGCTGTAAATAGGCTGGAGTTAGTAAGGTGTATCATTTTAAAGTTGAACAACATTTTCAACAATTCTATTTAATGGAATTGACTATGTGGTCTATTTGGAATTGAAAAAATAATATATTATTTAAAAGTGATGTGGTGGATGTAATTGAGTTGGATCTACTCAAAATCGAATTTATCATACTCAAATTGGGTTTGAATCTAATTTTTTACCTAAAATCACTAAAGTAACTACAACATGCTATTATGATTTATCTTGTACTAACATAACACTATAGGAGGAGTATTTTTTATTTATGTGTTTTGATTCATGTATGGGTTTAATTCCAACATCTGTGTACTTGACTATACACTTTAGATTAAAAATAATATTTTGAGGATTGTGTCCAACAAAGATTCGAACCATGTTTTGGTAAAGTACTAAGGATACTATAATAATTGTTTCATTAGCACAGTGCAAATATTAGATGTTGGTTGACAATATTATTTAATTTAAGATGTCTATTTGATGTCTTGTGCTGGTTTGTGTATAAAAATTAGAACATCCCTTAAATATCTCATTTTTATTATATTTATTTTTTGTTGATAAAAAAATACTAAAATTAGACTTAGTTTAATATATTATTTTGATTTTTCAAAATTATTATTCAAGATCCATTTCTAAGTTTCACGATATTGTTACTATTTATTTTGTGAAAATTCAATTATAAGTATTTTCATTAGTGTATTACCTACCAATATATATATATAACATTTTAACCATCCTTTGTTAAATGTTATTATTTTTTCTAACTACAGTTTTTTTTTTCGTCCTACGTATTAATTAATTAATATTTCAATTCCCTTTATTTTTTTTCATTTTCTTCTAGTTACTTTCCCATTTTCCTTTTTTAATAAGGTCTAAACTTCACAAATCTTTTCAAACTTCACAAACGTCACCTCTCTGTGTTGAATCAAATCAATACATCCTTTATTTGATTGCAATTTATTTGATTTTTAACTAATTCCCTCTTTTCATTGCTGTGTTGGTGTTACACCTTTGATATTATTAATACAAAAATAATTACCTATTATAGATATTATATATTCAACTATTTTATTTCATTTTCTATATTTTTATGTAAACGAAAAACATATTGAATTAAAGAATTGATTATTTTTTTTATCTTAATATGGTATTAAAAGTGATTTTTTCGCATTCCTCTCACTGATTTTTTGTTTCTTTCATAGATGTTGTGGATAAAAATTTTAATATCTTACTTCCATTCTAATGATAATGTCTATCCTATGTGTGATTTATTTATGAAAAATTGAAATTTAGACATAAACTTATTAATAGATCAAATTCGTCAATAATTACTAAGAAATTTATTAATAAAAAATTAATAATTAAATTATTTATCAATAAATTAACTATTAATTTATCGACAAATTCTATTGATAAATTTAATTAATAATAATAATAATAATAATAAATGTAACAATAATAATTATAATAGTAAATAACACCCACAGTAGTAACTATTATTACTATTATAATAATTATAATTATAATAATATTTTTATAATAAAATAATTATAATCATGAAAAAAAAAATCTTTAGTCTAATTATAGATTTTTTTTTTCAAGTTAGTGATAGGTATAATATGTTTCTGTGCATAGAAGTATTCAACTGCTTATATGATTTCCATTTTTTATAATCTTTCAATATTTTTTTTCTAATGAAGTTAAAAGTCAAACTATCTATATTCCTTTTTTATAATCTTTTCAATGTCTTTTTAATGAAACTAAAAAGTAAAACCAGACCCGGGTTCTCTGAACTCCCACACTCCAAGAGTGCAGCTTTAATTTCTGTTTCCTCAAAATGGCTAATTAGCATATTGTTATCATCCACCTTTAGTAAACTATCTGCTAGTTGATTTAGAAGTTCAATGGTGACATTGTATCTATTTCTTAAAATAGTTCATTTTTCTAATTTGAATATTATACTAAAAAATTCTTGAATATTGTCACTGCATCGGACAGAAAATCTTTCTTCATTTATTTATTACACTAAAATAAATGTGCCAATAAAAATATGTTGGCTCATTTCAAAAAGTCTACGCCCTCATAGGGTGAAGCTTGGACACATTTAAGATTCAATGATTTCAAACCTTTATCACCTTATATAACGTTTACTATTGTATAAGGAACTAAACAATGAGGTGAATAGACTAAGTTTCAGTCAAGACTAAGAAACAGTAGAGACATGGAGATAAAAAAAAAAAAAAAAGTTTGACGACAAAATAAAAACACATAGTATAACCATAAAACCACATTTAATTGTTATTAAATGAAATTCCCGTCTTTAATCAATCATTCTATTTGCCGGCCTTAGACCTTGATATATTAGTAACTTTGTCTAGTGAATCACTCCACTTAATGATATTTGTCTATTTTATTTCTCAGTTGTTTACCAATTTGTTAGTAATTTTAGGTAGTAGTCATTAAGTATTAAGACGTATTATCTTTCAATGCTTTTGTAAGTCAGCCTCACAAATTATTCAAAAATATATTCTACTTATCTTAATGTTTATAATTAAGTTTCTTATATTATCAAAAGTATATTCTACTTTTTTTTAGTGCAAAAGAAATTGAGACTAGAATATGAAAATTATGTTTTTTTTTCTTTTTTATTTATAATATAATTAAATCTCTATTGCAATTAGGACCAAAATAATGACATCATTTATTTCTTCCATTAGGATATATATGGTTGATTGAAGGATACACTTTTCTAATAATCATCCAAAAATTGAAGCTTTTTTATTAAACAAATGATATCAATAGAAATTACATGTGTTTGTTTCATCCTTTTATATGTCAGACAATAACACAATTACATTTTGTACTACAAAATCACATTAACATATATTTATCTTAGTTAAACTTAATTGTTGGAAAATATCCATATACTCAAAATATTTATCAAACTTTTAACTATTCTATATATGTAGTTTATTATTCATTATTTCTTAACTCACAAATTCTTTAAAATAACTATGGTGATCAGGTGTTTTACTACAAAAACTCTAACTCTGAGTATACCATAAAGATTTTATGTCGTATGTCATGATATCTATAATAAGAGATAAAAGATTCATTCATGATGTACTCAACTAGAAGGTCATGTAAATAATATATTGTTTAAAATTAGTAATAATTCCATTATGAATGTAACATTAGTTGAAGATAAACTCAAAATGAAGTAATAGTTTGATATGCAATTTCTTGTGATCTTTTAATTGTGGTTTGCGTTCCTAGTGCAAGCTAACTTTCATTACTCATATTAAATATGAGAGGGTGAGAGAGCAATAATTCCTCTAGGATTTTTTTGTCTTTTTTTCTATTATTTTTTTTTCTAAACAATATGCGGGAGTAATGTTCTTTGGTTATACGTCTTTGAGTTTTTCTATTTTTTATTATGAATAAATAATTTATAAAATACATTTGAATATTTTGTACCTAAAATACATGAATAAAGTTTATTGAATGAAATAAAACAATCCTACCATGAATTTTATTTATCTTCGAACAAATGTTTATTATATCTCCGTGTCCATATCATATGTCTGATATGAAAGCTTAATATGATATTTCTTGAGGATATAACAATCAATCAATTTTATCATATTATTTGATAGCTGTGTAGGAAATTATCTCATTTCTATGAAATCTAAACTCTGAAACTCAAAATTTATTCACAAAACAAATTAAACAAAATAAAAATAATTAACATTCAATATGAATCTACAAAAATATCATGTTAAATAAATTTTTGCCTAATTCTTCATGAGATCTCATACTAAAATAGACCGATTGTGATAAGATCCTAAATAATTGACAAGGATAGCAAGATTATGCTCTCAAACTCTCTGAGGTTTATCTCAAAAAGAAACTTTGGGTGAGATGTGTTTAACAGTGAGATATTGCAATTGTACTTTTTCTAATATTTTTAAATGAATCAATCACGTGCTTGTCAAAAAAAAAAAAAATCATAAGTGTAAAATTGAAATTAAGCATAACTAATTAACTATTAAAATATAAAATATAATTACAACAATTTATGTTTTATTATAATCCTCGTTATGATCATAACCTATAACATGTATCATATGATCTTCATTTTCCTCAATTACAAAGCATTAACTATAAATTTAACATAACGAAACATCTTAAAGCGGGTGAATTGTACTTCAAGAACAACATAATAGTAGTTTGATCATATGACGCTGTATAATAAAAGAACTTACAAACATGACATGCGACATGAAAATTAAGTAGTGGGACTAGGTGTGTGTTTAACTGAACTGCAAAAAAGAAAAAAGGAATTGGGTGTGAGGAAAAAATGGAAAATTAGTGTGGAGTAGATAAAGAGGGAGAAGAAGGAAATGAAAGAGAAGGGAGAAGGAGGACCCAGCAAGGTGGATGGAGTTTGTGAAGGTGCACGTGACGATGCCCCATCAAACCATCAAATTCCCAATCTCTCCCATCCCTTTCACCACGCAAACCAGACATGCCACGTGGCATGTCGTCTGCTCCAGGAAAATTGCATGTGATAACCTCAGGCTCAGATCAGACCAATCTTTCTCTTTCTTCTTCACTCGCCTTTTAGCTTCTTCTTCTCAAATCCGTCAAATCAACGCAAACACTTCTTACTTCTTTCCCTTTTGTTCTTCTTAAGATACGCTAATTTCGTCTTCATTAAGAATTAAGACCCTGTTCTTCACACGACGCTTTTAATTAAGGAAAATCAACTCATAATGAATCGTCATTTCGTTAATTCGCTCCAAACAACTCACTGTAACTCTTCAGCAGCCTGGCTCTTCACCAATTATTGCATGTCAAATGCACTGTTCACTCTGACTTAATACACTACCAGTCCAAGGAACAAGTTTCTATTACACATTATAATACTAACAGTGATGTTTTTTTTTTCTATTAGCTTACAATATAAAAAGATTATTCTCACAACACATACTAACTAAATATCTATTTTGATATTGATTAGAGATGAAAATATTATTATTATTATATAAAAGTAAATACAATCATAATCTTACATGTTGATTTTATAAAATTAAATTAAGTTTAAATTTTATTTTTCTAAATGGTATCAGAGTAATTCAAAATATATTTTAACAAAGTGTCGAGTCTTGTTCATTCTCCTAATTCTATGCGAGATATTCATACAATAATATAAGAGATGTGTTAAAATACTCACATGATTAAAAATAAAACTAAATTATGTATATAATTATATAAGTAAATACAAACTTTACTTTGTAAATTAATTTGATAGAATTGAGTTAAATTTATAACTTATTTTTTTATCATGTATATTATTCAACTTTCTTTTATATATATATATATATATATATATATATATATATATATGACATTTAATAAAAAAGTTATTTATATTTGAAGTAGTATATGAATTTTACTTTTAAATGATCTGAAATGTTATATATTTGATTATTTTCATTTATACCTATTAAAGTATTTTTTATATTTTTTAACTTTAATAGTACTCATCTTAATCTAATTTTAAATAAATTATTTTTAAATTTAAATTTATTTTTTTAATTTTTTATCAGTATCAAATATATTAGTTAAAGAGTAAAGTTTGAAAGCAATTTAAAAGATTTGATGGACATCAAAATAGAAATGATGAATTTCTTCATAGTTAGGAGTAAATCTTTTTTTATTGGAATTTAATGTAATTATATCTACACTCATTGAATTGTTATATTTGATTTTATTTAATTAATGGTTATTATTATCTTTTATGTTTAATGTTTATGTTGTTCTAATAATTGTATAAATTTATAATTTTAATTGTAATTAAATTTTACAAACTGAAAAATACTACTAATTATCTTTATGTCTAGAAGTAGGATATAGAGGATTGATCACCCATTAATTTTTTTCTCTCTCTCTTAAAGTAAATAATTGGTTACATTAATTTAAGAGAATAATAGTAAAATTAATAACTTTCTATTTTTCATTTAAAGGATTAAAATTTAATTAATTTCTTAAATAGGTGATCATATAATATTGATTAAATAAAAACACTAATGTTAAAAAATTTAATAAAGTTAAATCCCAATAATTTGTTTATATAATATGCATTCGTCTTACTGCATACACCAACTATTTGATTCTTATTTTTTTATGCAATTTATATAAATTTGGTTTTCTCATTACTCAAATTCTTATAGTTTAGAAATAATACTTTACCCATCTAGTTAAAGGTATAATCTATTTGAATATAATTGTATTTACTATTTTCTTACTTAAATGATTTGTTTTACCAAGATTTTCAAGCTAGCAATACTTAATATACCTTATAAAAACTTTTGAATTTGTAAAAATTAACTTTTATAAAAAGAGTTCATTTTGTCATTATTTATTATAGTGACTAAGAATCACTACGCTCACTCACCCTCTCAGGTAAAAATAAAATGTTATTTAAGAACTTAAATCTGACCATTCTAATTAAATAGGTATTTTTCAGATAATCTTGACCTAATTAATTAGATAAAAAAAAGATTCTAAACTAACTTAAGTTGTACGTGATCGATTTCATCCCTGCGAGGGAAGGAGAAACATCTTTGGAGGTGTAAACTTTTTTTAAAGAAAAATAAAATAAAAGACTTCATAAGCAAGTAGTTAGAGGTCAAACACTTGCTATTCCATTCCCCTAATTATCATTAACTTAAATTATAATACTTAATTATTGTGGGTTCATGCTTAGCATAAAAGTTTGAAGGGCACACTTCCGTCAAAAGGAATAAGGAATATTAAATTATTTGTTTTTTAATGTTTGATAAGTTTTTTAGAGTAGAAAAAAAAATGATTAATCCTTTATCTGCTATTAATAATTTCCCTCTCTCCATAGGATAGTGATGCGATTTGGAGAAAATGAGAAAACTATATCCCTATTCCATTTTTGATGGATCAGAGGATAAGCTCATGATAATTAATTATAAGTGAGAAAAGAAATCAAAAAGTGAAGAAATTGATAGTTCATGCAAATTATCTTGTCCACCATGTCTTTTTCTTTTTTCTTGAAATTACAAAGAGAAAATAACTTTTGAAACAAAAAATAAATAAAATTGTGGCCTCTAATGGAATACGTTTGTATTTTTCTTTTTTGTGGCTTCTATAATGAATAAATTTTGTATTTTTTTTTTCTAAAGGAGGGACAAACAACCTAAAAAACCCTCAACTTGAGAACCTAATTTTTTATATTATAAATTAAAATATATAATTTAATGGGTGAGATTCTTACTTTTTTTTTCACTCAAATATTTTCAGTAATTTTGATCATCTCTCATTTAGATGTATAATTCTCCACTGCATCCGCAACTAGCTGTAATTTTGCATCCTAAATATTTCAAATTAGACTTCTTATATTTTTGCTTGTATTATTAAAAATATTTATTTATTATAAATTGTAATAATATAAAAGCAAACATTCTGGTGATGAATAATGCATACAAATTAAGTATATTGGTATTTATATATATTGAAACAAAATAGAGAGAAATGTATCACAGCTTGGATATAGCTGCATTCTCTAACGGTCATTGGTTAGGATGTTGGGTTGTTTGTCCAGCTATTGCTATTGTAACCAAACCACTATCATTTGTCATTTTCATTCTGTTATAATCACTTTCTTAGTTAGGCCTTGTTTGTTTTCCCCATACCCTTATCTTCTTTCTACAAATACATTTATCTGCCCAATTTCCTAATCATATATGAACATCACAATGTGCAGTTAATGCAAACTAAGATCACTAAGACAATGTATAAAATTTCTCAATTTCTACTTGTTTTATTTATTTATTATTAACTTTCATTCATTTTTCTTCTTAAACCAAGCATGCCATATATAAAAGAGTAAAGTATGTATGAATCAAGGGACTATGTGTAGAACATTTTATTTAAAATAATAAACTATGAACACGGGTTTATTTTTGGTGAGGAATCGTGAACATGTCTATTCTTGATTTAATGAGGGAGTAGTGTCTAGGCCCCAATGGTGCTTTACCAAGTGGGGTGGTGGTGGTGGTGGTGGTGGATGAGCTAGGTTGCTAACTTGAGAGTGTAGTGGTGATGGTGACACACATGTCGGAAGAATTAACAAAGATGGGACGGTGGTATTTTTGAATGAGAAGAAATTTGGGGGACATATCATAGGATAGAACTCTCTAGGATGGGTATCTATTTAACAAGTTTCAGGTTAGGTCCCTAATAAATTAGGTCACGTTCTATATTTTTCGGTTAATTATACATCTTCCCATTCAACTCAATATACATATAATTTTCATATTACAATGAACTCAAAATGGAGATAATAAATCTTCTGTTTTAATTATTGAATTAATAATTAAAGACTAATTTTAAAATAACATACAAAAAGAAACTATTTATGAGAGGGGGGTGATTTTGGCCATGTAGAATTTTTATCTTATTATAGAAGGTGTCAATATGCGCAACCATGGTGGTGCCTTCTACACAAGAATATTTATCAAAGAGAAGTCTACTTCGTCTATAAACCACACACAAACACTATATATGATAATATGAAAAAAGAAAAAATGTATGCATGTGATAAGTATGGATATTGCAAACCACCATGTCGCATCACGCATGTACAATAGATGCCACTTAATACCTACTAATAATATTAAAAAAAATCAATGTCTAAGATTATTTCAATTTTTTGAGCATGATTTTCGTATGGATTATTTATTATTGCTAGCAATAACTAACACTGTCCAGAACCCAGAGAGTGTACACAATGTGAGTATATTTCCTTTTTAATATGATTTATTTTATATTCAATTTCGGAGTTATAATTAATTCACACTTTTGTTTTTTATGAATACAATAGCAACATGTATTCTGTGAACAATAATACTCCAAGTTCATATATGCCAAACGTGATATTATTTTATTTGGCATGAAGAATCCTTCAACATATCTATAGTTGATTCAAAAGAAAACATCTATAGTTAAGCTTTGAATACCTAGGTATATGACATAAGTAGCATATGCAACTTTAACTGTCGAAGAAATCCCATGATTCCTTTTTCTCCATTTACGGTTAAAAAGGACAAATTACTAGCCTGTTTGAATCCGACAAGAAGTTGGAAGTTAGAATCCAATTGAAATCCATGATAACAATCGAAGACCAAAGGATAGATAGAAAATCTTTAAAGTGCTTTATTCAAAGTCTTTACATCAATTTCTCAAAGCAATGCGTGCGCAGCTCAGTGACACGGTTACTTTAATTTGAAGAAATTCTCAAATATTAGTCCAAATTCAAACCCATAGTAATTATAATGAATATTGTCACGCTAAAGAGTAGTTTTGATGATTCAGGGTGGTAATTATAGGTCCTTTTTTTCTTCTTTAAGAAAAGAGCAAAGTATGGGGTTCCGACAATTACTTAAAATTTGTCTAAACTCATGCCTCAACTTTGTTGAAGCCAAATTAAAGCATGGATCTTTCACCTACTACTACTACAACAGCAACAAGGCTGCTTCACGAGATTGAAACTTTCGGTTGGTGTGTCTAAGGGTGCAATCGGATAACAAATCATTGTCTTGGTTGACCCTGGTTTCAGATTGTTCACCACTCACTCTAAAGTTGCTATGATTCAGATCCTCAACACACTTTATCATAACTCCAAGGTGCATGCTCTGCATGCAGTTTACTTTTTAGGTCAAGTACTAATCACGAATGTTAATCACAAAGGACATGAAATACTCTTTTTTATTAGTAAAGATGGTAAAGTTTTTTATTTTTTTTATATGCTCACGTTTAAGAGAAGAGTTTATTCATGTTCGTGTGCTTTTTAAGTTATTTTTTATATTTGGGAATTAAACATATATGATGCTTAATCAAATGAACTGTATTTTGTAAACGATGTTAATTTTTAATCAATAAAAAATGAATTAAATGAAACATTATGAGATGCTCCAATCCTGTGTATTGATCTCTCAGCTTTTAGCATGTCTGCATTCTTGTAGCCCTTACCTTAACAAATAAACTTGATTATTATTATTCATTAACAAAACATTTAACAATGTCAAGATGGCCGAGTTGGTCTAAGGCGCCAGTTTCAGGTACTGGTCCGAAAGGGCATGGGTTCGAATCCCATTCTTGACAGTTTGCTTCTTCTTTTTTTCTCTAATTTTTGTAATATGGAGAATAAAATAAATATACAACTTAAAAACTGAGTAATAGTATTTTGACGAAACTTGTGAGCGTAGTGTTTGGGCTTTACCTAGACTTGGCCCTTTGTATCATCCCCCTTGAATAAGTCAAACGTAATGCTAGGTAACAAGGTTTTGCCTCAAAATTCAACTTAAATTAGCATTTTCCTTTTGCCATTGTTTCTCATGTAAACAAGTCACTGGATTTTGATGATCTTTTTTCCAATCAATGAAATTAATTACCCTCATACAATCGATCTTACTGGACACAACCTTTTTAGATATGAATAGTAATGTGTTTGTCTTAATTTGTCTCGAAAAGAATTGTACATTTTGTTTGTGGTTCTCAATTAATTTTTTTTTCTCATTTTTTCACCTATAATGTATTTATGTTTGTTTTTCTCACCTACTATTTATTAACATTCTTTAAATGGTGAGTTTCCTTGTAAATGACTACGTACGTGAGTGAGTACGAATGACTTGTAATTTCTAAAGAAAAAATATGATGAAAATAGATTTAATTTCTTTTATTAGGATTTGCATGTTACCTTTTCTCTGACCCTCTGTATTCTATAAAACCCAAAGAGGTGAAAATCAACAATATAATATTTTTTTAGAATTCTTCATCTTAAATGTAAAATATTATAATAAAAAACGTAAAAAATTTAGTCAAAGAAAAACAACAATATTTACATTATAGTAATTAATTTTGTTGACCTAAATCTTAAATAGACAATTTATCACGGATAAACAATAAGGACCAAAATAAAAGTTTTACAGAAAACCAAAATGAAAAGAAAATTATTGAAAACGAAAAGCAAATGTATAAATCTCTTAAAACCCAAAGATTATATATATATATATATATATTACTCTTATTAAACTTGTGAATAATGTATCACTTATTATACAATTTATCATTTAAAAATTAATAAACTAAATGAAAATATAAATAAGAATTCTATCGAAAACAAAGAAAAGGAAAAAATATGATTAAGAATATAAATGCGGACAAAAAGTTATTTAAGAAAATAAATATATATTGTATAATGTTGATCACACCGATGTCAGTGACACAAAAAAGTAAGATAAAATATCGACTGCCTTCATTATATTTTTGTTTATTAAGTTAATATTAGTTTTTATATCTATTAATATTATTTTGAAATTGTTATAATCAAACTGTTTATAATAGGATGTACAGGGAAAATTTCTTATTAGGGAAACAAAAATAGGAGAAGGAAGACGGAGGAGAGTTCTTTCAGCATACACTGTAACTTCACTAATTAAATAATTGTAGTGGTCAATATATTTAAATTCTAATCCTTAAATCTTAAATCCTAAACTAAATATCTTAGAAAATAATTATACACCGTAATGATAAATTTGTTAACTTTAAAAATAATTACTTTAGAAATTACACTTCAATGTATACTTACATTAATTAGAAATATTCATCAACTTGTATCAACATCAATTCAAGCTAAAATCATATACATTTTTTGTCACGTTAAATATAAATTAAACTAAGCAATAAAACGATTCACTTAATTTTAAATTCAACTAAATCCACACCAAAACAATGACTTAATAATGTATACTATTAATGAATACTTAACATGCATAACATAAATATTTCGACTGTAGTACTTACTATGATTTAGCGTGTTTAAACAAATTACCGAAAATATATATTCAGATAACTTTAAAGCAATCACATGCAATTTTAATCAAAATCATGTTCAAATTGTTTATAAAACCCGAACAATATCAAATTGTTTATTCTCTGAGTTTATACAAACAATATTTAGAAAATCTAAATCAATCCAAACCTAAGAAATTAACTACATCAAATTTCATTACAGTCCAGACCCGTATTCCCCGGCTAAAAATATTTGAAAGTGTAATTTTATTAAATTGTTTTAAACTAAGTACTAAGACAAACAACCAAAAAATAGTCCCAAATTTTCTCTTCTGGAAATCATAATCACAAACTTATAAATTATATCGAATTCCCATTAAACTACCGAGTACCAACTTAGAAATATCTAAGTTATTTCATATCATAGATTTAAGCAACCAAAAAGACACAAGAATTATAAAATCAATTTCAAATTAAGTTCCACGATCATGGTTAAAACCATTCAAAGTCAAAATTCTTTATCACAATTCTTAACGACAAGATATTTAATGAATCACTCATCAGCTTAACTCTTTGCTGCCTGCTTTTCTTTTGCCTTCTGGATCTTCAACACCTTTTTCACAATTTTCTGTTCTTCAACAAGGAAAGCCCGAATAATCCTACCACCAAATTTATATAGCTATTAACTTTAACTCAGCAAAGAAAAAATAAAAATTAATCATCTAATGATTTTCTGAGCAATATACCTTTCTCTAACAGCTCCTCCAGACAAAACACCTCCATACGCCCGGTTAACTGTCCTGCGGTTTCTAGACAATCTAGACCTCTTGTATTCAGCAGGTCTCAAGTGGGGGATCTGCAGATAAGTCAGGATCAGAAAATTAGGAGATTAGAAGACATATATTTGATTACTAGGTAGGATGAATCCAGATAAACAACTTTAAATACTTCTGTTACACAAGGATAATCTGGTCGAGTAAGCACTTATCAAATACCGAAATGTGTATGTACAGTTTACTTTAATTTGACATTAACACTTGTGTAAATGATTAGGAGAACTAGCATAAGAAAAAGGTATAATGTGCCAATAAGTTCAAACACAACTTTCAGTTTCTTCCAGTAAGCTCTTACGGATTGTGAAAACAGCTTACAATTTATACGAGACAATTCAACTCTATTTCCTCTCACTACGAAAAACAACTTGCAGATCAGCACTTACATGACAAGCACTAAATAAAATTGTGTACTCAAACGCACCATAAGTGTTTATCATGTAAGCTTTTGTGTACAAATTGCTTTCAAAAGTTATCCTAGACAGCTTAATGGAATAAACTCGAAACGGGTTATGAACATATAAGATAAACCCTCCATAAGATAAACTGTAATAAATTAAATCATTTAAATGGTCTTATTCAAAAGATTGATGGTGAAACTTACTGAAATAATCCAAAAACAGCGTATCTTATTAAGCATCTCCATAAAGCTTATTGAAAATAAAAAAAGTCGTGGGAATGTTGTAAGCCACTTCTAAAAGCTAAAACGAGCTCTTTCAAACACCCTCTTAGTAAAACAAAAGAGAGGGAAAGGACACAGTAATAAATGAACAAGAGAAACATCATATTGGCACATGATGGGTAACAAGCGTAGGTTAGAACACAAGAACATCAAGGAAAAAGGAGATGAAATTTTAGAAGGAAAATTACGATGAAATTAAGGCCTGCTAGAAGTAATAGGCGGCAGTAGCAAAAGCATTCACTACATGACCCTTTTAAGTATTGATGTCGCCAACAAACACCAAAAGCACAAGAAAATTAAATCATCTATAACTCCTCATGAAACCATAAACAACTCATTTCAATCAGATAACTGATATAAATTATCAAAAACAGCTCAATCTCATTCCCGCAACCAATCCCTCAATATCCCATAACCAATTCATACACATATGGACACATACCAGTAACCAAAAAGACACAATTTATAAACAATTAGGCACCCCGCCAAAATGGCAGGAAATAAAGAACAATCCTTAAAATTTTCCATTAAACCTATTTAACAGTACACAACATAAACGAAATTCACCCACAGCATACAAAGCATGACTCTTTGGGGCATCCACTAATTTTATCAATACGTCAGATCTCCCTACGTATCATTTTCCAAACTTATAATTCAAATTCTTGAAATTGAATCACAGTTCCTTACTCTTCAAAGGGCATAAGAAAAAAGCATAAAAAACACACACTACATACCCCTTGGATCCTCTTCCCAGTGACAGGGCACTTGGGTCCGCTAGCCCTCTTCTTAGTGCTTTGGTACACCAACTTCCCTCCTGATGCATACCCATTTGTTAAAACAGCAAACAGCAATAACAAAACCAAATTTTGACAACAAATTAAAGAACAGAATCGAGATAAGATGAAAATACAGAAATGGGAAAGAAAATATATAGAGAAAATAATAAAATAGGAGACATACCAGGGGTCTTAACAACCCGATGCTGGTTGGATTTGGTGGCATAGCTGTGGCGCTTGCGATAAGTGAGCCTCTGCACCATTTTTGTGGTAATGGGAGTTAAACCTAGAGGACACAAACTAGGGTAAGAATGCGCGTGTAGATGTTTTATAAATGGAGGCTTCTCTCAAAACCCTACCTGTAATTCATTGCCCAAATTGTTGTTGGGTTGGTTTCTTTTAAACTAAGCCCGGCCCAAAGAATTACTCACTCCATCTATTTAGTGGGCTCATAAGACGGAAAGAAAATATTTGGCCCAAGTTTGATTTACTTGGGTAATTAATATTATTTTGGTACATAATATAATTTCTAAGAAAATAGTTTCTTTTTTTTTGGGATTTTTCTTCAAAATATATTAATTTTTTAAAAGATATAAATTATATTTTTAGAGATAATTAAATATTTAATGCGGTAATTTCATGCGTTTTGTTAATGTAGATATTTGTGTAATTTGTCTGGTAGAAATCAATAAATGTAATATTTCTTTAATACTAATACAACAGTTGTGAATTTCTTATTTTATTTTACTTCATAGTAAAAGGATAAATGTAAATTATCTACAGATTATATAAAAGATAAGGATATCATTGAAAAAAGCCATGAGTAATATATTGAACTGTGAAATAAATAAATCAAATCAAACAATTTTATTGTCAACCATTTTACTTTAATTAATGAAATCATAAAAGACATTTTGGTTTTAATTTTTAATTTTTGTATTTAAGTCCTAAAATATTTCACTCTAGCTAGTTTTAAATCAGATTCACAGTTAAAATATTTTTTTTTAATTCGTGCTTATTCTTTTATTTTAATTTTTCTCAGTTGAACGAATTTGATGCAAGGATTTCTTATGTTTTAAGTTCTCGTTAATTTATCTGAATTTGGTGTTAGTTTTTAATCTTTGTATTTAAGTCCTAAAAATTAAAAATATATGAAAAAAGTGATATGAATAAAAAGAAGAAATACCAATAAGAATGGTAAATCACACTAATTAAAAAGAACTTGCATTTAATTAAAAAAATATCAATTGATAAAAAAATCCTTATATAAGTTTATTTGACTTTAAAAAGTGGTAAATTACTAGGAGATGCGAGAAGAAGAGTAAAACCATAACGTTATGATGAATTATTATTTTTATACATGGTTGTTTTCATCTTAATATTTTTTTTTCAAATTCTTAAAATATGTTCTAATAAATTAAAATAAGATGTAAATGAGATAGATTTTATCTTGATTATTAAGTAATGTGAGACTCATAACATATTAATAAATTTTCGTATCAAAATTATTTTTTCTTACAAATGACAATGTCAATATTCTTACTTTAAGTTCACTAATATAATATAGTTATGGAGAAATTATGTATTTTAAAGGTTGATATTTCTATCACGATCTTTGTTTTTGCAAGATATATTTTCACCTTTATGTGGATGTAGCCATAATTATTTAGGCAAATTTTTTATATAATATTTATGTATATTAACATGTCTCTTATGTGAGCACAACTACACATTTTAAGGTGAACTTTAGATATAATTATTTATGTCTTGAGATCTTTGATATGATTTATTCTTGTGACCCTCTTCTCACATTTGTGTGAGAGTAACCACACCATTATAAGTAGATACTTATACAATTTTTATATTAGTTATTTAAATGAGCTTAATCACATCTTTGTAAACAAACTTTATTTATAATCTCAATCATGACATATTTCGATAAATTCATAAATAATAGCAATTTACATACAAATTTCCTCCCTTATCAAAATGTCAAAAATAAATTTAATAAAAAATAATTCATAACTTAAGTCTAGTATGGAATAAACATTATCTAACAAACTATTTAGCAAGTAATGTTTATAAATTATTAAAGAAGATGCACAAAATTTAGAAATACTAGTGTTTATTGAGACCATTTAAATATAAATATCTATATACTATTCGTTGATTAAAAAATCTACTAAGATATTTCATAAAAACAAAACTGTGTCTAAAACATTAAATTTCATATCTATAACAACTCACATTATAAAATGTAAAATTTATACGAATGAATAGTATAAAAAATATATTTTTCAAATTTGTATTAAAAAATAAACATCTTATCATAACCAAAGGATTCTGTGTGAAGCTAAAATAAGAATTAAATAGACAAAATTTATAAAATAGGTTTACTTTTATTCCATCTTATTGTGATAAAGTAATTTGATCTAAGTTTAACAAAAGAAAGATGAATGTGGGCTTATAACATAATATGTTAATTATTAGAAAACGATCAATTGAAGAATTCCATTATAGAGATACTTTGAAGTTATATGCAAAAATTATTTACTACTTCAATAATGACATTGTAAATGTGAAATAAACTATGAAGTGGGAAAAAGTAAAAATGATGGTTCTACGTGTATCCGTCGGTTTACAAAAGTGATCTTGTTTAATTTACTACGACACCATGCAAGTTGATCTGTCGTTATCCTTGACATGTTCAACACTCTCAAAACCAATTTCATGTCCACTTGAGAGAAAAAGTAAAGTACTTGATCTGTCTCATCTTCATGATGCTTTTGAAATTTCTTCAGAATGCAGCTTCCACTCCTCAAAAGCTCTCTCAATCTCTTCTCCTTCTGCAAAAATGCAAACACAATAAGCAACACTCACAACACTTTTTAAAGAAGAAAGTTCATAGCATTTGACATTAAGAAAGTGACTATTGAAGCTTTAGTTACCCTTTGAAGATCTGTTCGAATCTCCACCAAAAGCTCGGAATTTGAAGGGTCTTGGAGCTGTACTTGATTTTCTTTTAGACCTTTGAGAGCCAAGCTAGATGCATCTTTATCAGCTCTTATAAAACGCCAAATTGTTCTGATGGATTCTTCCAAAATCTCCACTAGCGTGTCACTTGTGATTGCATCTTTATCTGCCTCTCTTTTACTCATTTTCCTTTTATCCTTGGAGTTGTCTTCTGTATCCAATTAAGATTCTATAACCATGAGGAACTTTTTTGTCGCATCTATGAAACTTTATATGGTCCCCCACATAAGAAAGTGGGCATGAAAAAAGGTAACCACCAACTTCCATTTTCAATAAAGACACTAACCAACTTCACATTCTAAGTAAAAAAACATTCTAAGTAAAAAGTTATTACCTTTTATTACTGGAACTTGAAGAAGATTGCGCATTGCACAACGATTCCTGGCATAGTTTTCAACTCGTGGACCTTGGAGGAAAGGTTCATTCTCTATAAACCTTTGAAGAAGCACTTGGAATTGTTGAAACTCCCCTGCTACTTCATTGAATCTTAGTAACCCGTATTGGTCAGATTCCCATAGCTTCAAGGCCTTCTCATATTCCCACTGAAGGAATTCCCAAGAAAGGCACAACTGCCCCACATAAACCATTTCCAAGTCACTGTATAATTCTCTTATGAACTTCTTCATTGGGTCAGCTTCTATTTGTTTTTGTCTAGAAAGGCGAAAGCCGCGTGGAAGAATGTTTGTGAATGCTGGTGAAGGGTTCTTACGGGTTGAAAATGATTGGAGTGGGTCCTTTGACTGCAAAACACCTACAATTTCCAAGAAGCTTAAGGAATGTGCTGTGACTATGATTGGAATCTTCACTGTTAAGCGTAATGCAAAGGGTAATGAAGATTATAAAAATGTAACATAGATGCCTTTCCTAACTTGTCTTGCATAGTAAGAGTTGTTTACAGAAAGAGATAAGAAACAAAAGGCCATAGAAACATTGGGTGGAACATTACAATCAGTGCTAGATCATTGTAGGGACTAGTTTCTTTTGGAAATTAGGAAGAAGTTATCCACAATAAGAAAATGTCCAATTGTTAGGCAGAAAAATAGTTATTGCATATTTCATGTAGATGTGATCATTTAGTTATAAATGTAAAGAGGGTGGTAGCTTTATGCGAATCTAAAATTGTTAAATACTTAATAGAGCTATTACACAAGGAAGAGTCCTAACACTCATATGGCTCTCTTTTGGGGAAAGTGTAAACTTCTAGGATAATGGCTGGTGAATATTCTACAAAAGCATTAACACCCAAATCCAACATTTCTTCCTTGTAATAACAAAATAAAGAAAACTAAAAGTGCAAGAATATATGAAAACTATAAAGAAAATCAAGCAGAAAAAGAAAAGAAGAAAATAAGGCTCAGTTGTGTAGTTATTCACTCAAGGGTAATTCATGCTCTCGGGGTGCCCAGCTAACCAGATTGAATGGGTCCTTACATCTACTTTAATGATTTAGATGAGGTAGGTTTTGATGACCATCTAAATTAAATGAAATTGTTTATCCACTAAGCACACTAACTTTGAACAAACAAGTAAAGAGCAATTTAAAAAACGAAAAGGAAAAACAGCTGCAGAAAAGAAAATCAAAGTTCAGGTAACCGATGCAAAAAGTACTGACCTATAGCATACATCTTTTGGTAATTCAAGATATCGAATTTTCGCATTCGTTCTCTGTAACTCCTGTAGAATTTTGGAAGCTCATTTGGGGTGCTACCATGCTGTAATTTTTCATCAATTTTCCATGGCTTTAAGTCTTCCATTATCCTTGGAGACTCAGAATCCTCAAGGATGGTAGGCAGACCAGTGGCTCTGACCTTCTTCAATTCCATCTTCAACTGTTCTATCAAATCTTGATGTTCCCACAGTGTGTCAAACCGGTTGGAATCCTCAAGATCAATAGTTGTTAAAGTTTGTGAATGAGGCTTCGTAGATTCTTGAAGCTTGGAATTGATATTTTTATTTTCAGAACTTTTTCCTGAAGACTTCTCTAGCTTACATTCTTCTTCCAACTTTCCAAGCTCAGCCATTATATCTTCATCCTCTTCAGCGAAATCATCAGGCTCATATCCAACATCCAAATTCTCATAGCTTTTCTCATCCCCAAAGTCCAAATCCTCTTCTGTTAGAACTGCATTTTCTTCTGTATTGCTTCCCAACGTCTCAGAATCCAAAGTGTTTCCAAAATCCGTGTCTGACAAAAACCCCTCCTCCCAATAACTGGTAATAGAATCTGAGTTGGAACTTGAACAAATAAAATCATCTTCCGTTAGAAAATTGCGAACAATTGGCTCCACAGTATGCTCTATAGACTCCTCAGCCTTGAGTTTCTTTTCTGTGAAATTGTCAAGATTTTCTTCACTAATCCCTTCTTCACAATTTTCTGGCACAAAATTCCTCCTTGACAAGAACCCAAAATCATAGCTAACATGATTTTCCAATTTAAAAGCATCGTTTGAATGAACAAAACATTCTTTGACAGTGAAATTTCCAGCCTGAGGTTCATCCAAGAAGTGACTGAAACTCTTGCCTGATATGAACTCATACTTATTGGAGGTGCTGGCAGAAGAGACAGCATCATCCCCCTTCACAAAATCAATACTTTCATCATACCCTCCTCTGAACTCTTCATCATAATTGCAATTCCACTTTTGATATTCAAATTTGAAAACCAACTTTGTCGTTTCCTCTTCTTCGGGCCCAAAATTATCACTGTCACGAACAGTTTCAGAACAACATTTTTCCATGGACTTTGTTCCTCCCTCGCAACCACTGGAATAATTTTGATCACTTTCACACGAGAGAGCATCAGTTGGAGTCCCAAAATTTTCAGAGTCGGAATGAATTGACTCAGCTTGCTCATTGTCACATGAAGACTGAGAAGAACAAAGTTGTTTCATTGCTTTAGAAGAATCAAAAGAATAGAATCTGAAACCAAAAAGAGAGAAAAGAGAGAGAGAGAGAGAGAGAGATTAATAAAATGGCTAATTGGTATATCCATTATTGAACTGTAGGTAGAATTCAAATTCTAAAATTGAAAATTACCTCATGAAGGCTTCGGTGAATACCCAAAACAGAGTATTCAAAAGCCTAGAGAGAAAATTCCGAAAATACTCCGCAAAAGGATCCATTTCTGGTGAAGATAACCTTTCAGAGAATCCATAACCACAGAAAGGGAAGTGGGTTTTTCACGCAAATCTCATTGTGGGGGTGAATTCATATTCCACAAACGTGTTCAATCCTTTTGAAGCAAAACAGAGGAAATGAAAACAGGGGAGGGTCATGCAACTCTGATTTTAACTTAGAAAATTTCACAGGAATGGGACTTTACACCCGAAGGGATAAAGATGTACGTACAAACTCAGGAAGATGTTTTTCACATGCGAATCCGATTCAGCAGAGGGTGAAGTGCTACCTAATTTTTCGGAAGAGAAAAAAAAAAAAAGATGTGGGAGAGAAAAGAACATGTCAGCGACTTGTGTTTGGGTTGGGTTGCTTAGAACCAAGGGATTCTGGTTCTGCATACCTTTGTTACCATGATTCTGGGACTGTGGCTAATTCTCTTTCATATGATTTGGTTCGGTTCAGAAGAGAGAATTCAAAGGTTGGGTTAAATTGAAAGTTTACGTCTCATTCCACTGCAGTTTCCTAAATGGAAAAACCAAAAGGATACATTTTGCACTCAAGATCTTACTGTACTGCACTTTCCTATGTTAATATATGTTCTTGCTGTTACTATATAATGCTTATGTATGTGTTTAGGGTAACTTTCTATTTTGATTTCTGTAACATCTTTTTTATCTTTTCTAAATTTAAAATTATTGTAAAGTTATTATATATTAACACAATAATCTAACATTCTTTCATAGGAAAAAAAATAGTTTATATATATATATATTATGTGCGTGCGTTAAAAAAAACAAGTTTATCATATATGGGATAAAATAACAATTTTAAGTAATCAAGCTCAAAACAAACTCTACTAACAAGGGATGGCTTTGAATTTCAGTTAGAATATTCTAATAATTTTTAATAAACACTGTGTTAATATGTTTGACATCTTTTTAAAAATTAATTGTTTCTAAATAAAATTTATCTTAAATTTTAATTGACTTAAAAAGTTAGAATGAGTTGTTTTTGTTGAAGTAATCAATTTTTTAACTGAATCTAAATACATACTAAATGTAATTGAAGGATAGGGTTTGTATTTTAATTAAATTCAATTGCTATTAAATGTCATTAAATATATTTTTTTACTTCTAATATCTTGAGTGTTACGTTTGTGAATACAAATGGTTTCCAACATTTATAAGGTATCGATAATTCTAACAACTTTTATTGTCCGTGTAAACTTGAATTGTTGTCCGTGTAAACTTGAATTGTTGGAAGAGAAGTCAAAGAAGTGCTGCTAAGAAGAAAACGACCATTTATAGTCGACATTGGTTTATAGAATTGCACAATTCTCACTTTTTTTTTTACCCACCAAATTAGGCCTAATTTCTGACTTACCAATGTATAACATTTTTTGTTATACTTTAAAAAAAATAGTTTAATTTCTTTTTATGCTTGAAACTGTGAAGATCTTATGTATATAAAAGGATCATAGGCATTGATGCTAATTAATTAGAAATCTCCTTTTCATTGTTCTTTAATATATTAATAAGGGTTTGACTAATTTAGCAATTATTTTCAGTTTTTTTTATTATTATTTTGATTAAATCAGTTTCATATTCGAGTATTGATTACAAAACATATAAATAGGATCACTAAGTGGAATTTATTTCTGTCCTTCTTATCTTGTCTGATATAATTATTTCTTTATTCCAAACTGTGATAATTAATTTTGAAGGTTTTCAATATAATCAAAATGTGAGGTTAGATTAAATTTAACTTAGTTTTCATATTGAAACATGAAAATGATAGATGAAATTGAATATGGTTGTATACTATAAAGACTTCATGCAAACGGAGGCATAGTGAAAATAAACCTTTCCTTTTTCTCATTGTGACTGTACCTTTTTTCATGTATTATGAATTATATTATATTTTTTTCATAAAAGATTGTATTAAATTTGTTTTTAATTAATGGTTTAAATTAAATATATTTATATTTATAATGTTAAAATTTAATATTTTAAATTTTTTTTCGGTGATTGTTAATACAAGGACATATTTCAGAAGTTTAAAAGATAAAATTTAAGTTAAATGAATAATAAATATTTATTATTTCAAAGTTTTAAATGTAATATATAATATAAAATCATTTTATTTATTTTCATCTGAAACATTTTATTTCTCTAAAATATAAAATTTCTACCTTCATTTTATATTTATGAAGTTATTTTTTATTTTTTTGTTAGAGCGTACATATTATAACGTATTAAAATATAGGATATAGTATTACTTGATCAAATGTTGGTTTTGAATAAGTTTTCTTTTATTTTATATACACGGTTTCTATTTTGTTGTTTTTATATGCATATATAGTTTTTGAGTTTGTACATGAGATGTGTTAGGAATTTAAGAGTGAATCTAAGTCTCACATTGAATAAAAAATAAGAAAGTTAAGCAATATATAAGAAATAACTTATAAACGTATTATTTTAAGGTTTTGGGTTAAAGGTGATGTCATTCCCTTATATATGTTTGACCCATTTTTCTTTTTTGTGAGATTTTTCCAGTTATGTCTCCTCAGATTTTTTCAACAACCAAAACAAGTGAGATCATAAAATGAACTATTAGCTACCTAGTTATAATAGTGCAAATTCAATATATATATTTCTTTTTCTTTTCTTTATTTTGTAAGTGTGTTCTCACAATATTAAATTTGTAATGATACATTTGTTGTGACTTTCCTAACTTTTATAAATTTTAGAATAAATTCTTAAATAAAATAAAAATGAAGATAAGAGGAGTAATAACTTGAATTACTACTTTCACGAGATAAATTTCTAAAATATAAACTTACAAAAATATGAAATTTGATTAATTGAAGAATTAATTGAGTGATGATTTTTATAGTTTTTTTTTTTTAGTTTTTACAATCATAGAAAAAGAGAGCTTAAATATACTTTTTGATTAATACATTTAATATTTTAAAACTCTTTTGATATGATTTAGTGAAAAAGAATTTGTCCAAGATTATTTAATGTACGCCGCAACTGCCGGAGGATTTATGGATAGATCCTTAGGTGAAAAATTGTTCCTAAAACTCCCTGGAAAATTAGGACAAAA
>Ga0099825_1001909_pt1 | contig 27219 bp, 11 predicted proteins | sample SiratroredBW_FD_76838 | JGI IMG/M metagenome (GOLD analysis project Ga0099825, IMG submission 76838) | Root nodule microbial communities of legume samples collected from California, USA - Siratro red BW | ecosystem: Host-associated > Plants > Roots > Nodule | place: USA: California | collected...
AACTGCTTCTTCGCAGGTAACTTGAGAAGATCTAAGAAGAAGAAGAGCAAAGAGGGACAGAAAGAGAGAGCGGTAGAAGGCCATGTTAGTTTGCTTAGACGTTTGATGCTGTTTCTGTGAATGGTTCAATGTCTCTTTAAATAGGAAGGAATGCCACCACTTTCATACTTTGACCAGTTTATTTAATAATAATATATTGTCATGCAGACTCTTCTTGACTTGGAAGAGTGTCTGAACTTGTACTTAGTTTGTTTCATAAAACTATTATCAAACAACTTTTCACACGTTTCATTTCTACTTTCCCAATAAAGTTGAATATCCAAATAGGCGGCTATATTTTATGCAGCAATTTTTTAAGAACAAAACACATCGTTTACCATGGTTTTCAGATTTCTGTGGTGAGAGACAAAATAGGATTTTTGTTTTTAAAAGGGGATGCCCATGATGTTTTTAACACGAAGTTGCATGGAAAAGAGTAAGGGATCTGTGTCTATTACCTTATACCATTATTTGCAACGATTAACGACCAGGCTGAAAATATTAACCAGAAAAATGAAAATGACATTTAAATTAAAAGATAATTTTGGTACAAAAAAAACTTTAACTTATAATACTTTTAAATTAGGTATAATTTGTCCTAAACTTTCAAGCAATCAAACTTCAAAAACTATTAAAGAATTTTATTTATTAATCACTTTCAGAGATTTTCGATCATGGTCTATGTAATTAAATTATTAAAAAATTCATTCAAAGTCGAGAGATCATTTAATTTACAAGCGAATCTTTTAATTCCCTTAACCTCAATTCCTTTAATCAATTGTTAATTTTTCAGTCAATATTAATATATTATTGAACCAATACTCTTTATTGAGTAAATTTTTATAATAAAGATATTTTAATATGCTTTTTTGTTTGTATGTGGGAAATATTTAAATTAGTTAAAATTATTTCAACTTCTTTTACTGATAAAAAAAATTAAAATTATTTCAACATAGTTATTTTTAATTTAACGAATTGAATGCCAGATGATTATATGTATGTTAAAAGATTGTTCAGCTGTATAAAGAAAATAAATTATAAGTTAAAGCATATTGATTAAAATAACGCAATAAGTAACATATATAACAAAATATGTAAGTTGGTGATGACTAACCACATATGGCTCTGTTGCAGAATCCCCACCAGTGCAATTTGAATTCATCCATTTGCATAGCCATTTTGGCTGTAACTCCATTACAATGTAATACTTCACCCTATCACCAAATTCCTTGAAGCAAAGTTCTGCATAGTCTCTAAAATCTTATTAATATATGTTTGATTAGAAAATTATATTCATATCTAGATATATTAAATGTGCTGAGCACATACATAAGTTATATTTTAGAACTGAAACTTACACTATCAGTGGTCTCAAAATGCCACCATACTCATCTTCCAGTGCTTGGGGAAGATCCCAATGAAAAAGAGTCGCAAATGGTTTTATTTAATTAATAATGATATCACCAATGAAGGAAATATTATAAAATAGAGTTGACGTACACTGAATTTTGAATAAATTGAATTTAAATCCACTAGCTCATTGATAAGGTTGTTGTAATAGTTTATTCGTTCTTGATTTATACCTTCACTTAGCTTTCCTCTTGGAAAAAATAATTCAATAATAAATAAATAAGTGATCAATGTTTCATTATCAGTTAATATCCAACCAGGTAAAATTTAATTAGAATTGGTCACTAATTAAAGCATATAACTTACTTGGCAGAATCCTTGACCAAGATATGAAAATCTATATGAATCCAAATTCATACTCTTCATCATCCCTATATCTTTCTACACACAGAAAGGAAAAATTATAGATTTTGAATCTAATGCATCATTTGAATAATATATATTTTTAAATATATAATTCTTATTACAATATAGTAATTAAAGATAACAAAATGAAGTGACAGGAAAATATAACTTGTAGTGGTGATGTGTCAATGGCAACGCCCCCGTTGCTTCCATCCTCGATCTTATCTGCATTTGAATAATTGAAAGTTAAGCATATATTTATGTCCATTTTGTAAACAAGAAAAATTAAGATCACTCAGGAAAAAGTTTTGTTTCCGTTCTTTCCATGAGTTGATCATCTAATGGCATAGAGAGAACAAGTTACATAAATATCTAGATATTTATTTGTGAAAGTATGGTTAGATATTTAGATATGAGTTTAAATCTACATTAGATAAAAATAAAAAAGTTAAATAATATATAATATCTTAAAGTTTTAGATTAAAAGTAGGATCATTCTTTTGTATGTTTAGCTATATTCTTAACCTTTGAATTACATATATATTCATGTGCATGCACAATTAAAATTATCAATAAGTTATGATATAATATAATATATCTATCTTCATATAAGAAAACATATAAAGATTTGAAGTAAACTAAAAACCAATTTATAATATATAAATAGATATAAATTTTACTTTATTAATGTCTCTTTTAAATGATAAAAAAATGAAAAAAAATCTCGCTTCAAAGGTTAACCCTTCAGGAAAAGTGTTTGGATTCAGATAAATGTCAATGTGAAAGTGCTTCTTGGCATGTAACTTTGGAACATCTTATTATAAGAACAACAGCAAGGAGACCAAGAAAGAAATAACCATTTAATGCCATATCGTGTGATGTTTTTTACTTTTTCGTTTGAATGTGATGCTCTCTCAGCTAATGCTTGGCTCATTGTATCGGAAAGGTATATGCCTGCTACCAATACCATATTCTGACTCTTGATATAATAATAATAATAATAATAATAATAATAATAATAATAATAATAATAATAATAATAATAATATACTAATGCTGACTTAAAAGAGTGACTAAACTTTGAAATGACCAAGTTCAGTTAATAGATTACTGTTAACTTTTCCCACGATTTAAGTTCTTGAGCCTTTTCCCAGTGAATTTGAATATCAACAATGGCGGCATTCTTTAATATGTAATAAATATTTTTAGCAAGAAAACAAAACTTTTAGAATAATAGTCGTTCTTAATCTGTATGGTCAAAGGGCTATCATATTTTGAAAAAGGAATGTCTTTAGTGATTTCCACACCAAGTTACATGGAAAAGACAAAGAATATTGAATGAGCATTTTAGTGTCCTACAAACACCTCTGGTTCATCGAAAGACCACCCTGAAAAGGATGTAGAATGAATACGACTATGCTAAAAAAAAATTATGATTCAAACTTATATTATTATGACCAGCCTATTTAGTGTATAATTTATTAATATATATATATATATATATATATATATATATATATATATATATATATCATAATTTCTATATTAAATTAATTAGTTGAAAATTAAAATTAATTTTACTGATATTACTTAAACTGTAAAAATATTTATTTATTTTCAATAATTTGGCTCCATTTGTACTTCTCAGTCTTATTTTGGAAAAGGTTTCAAGTAAACTTTCATAAACAATTTTTGAAGTTGTGGGATTATCTACCACGACGCATGGGTAAATCAGAAAATAGGAAAATCTAAAAATATAAGAAGTGTAAAGTAGGAAACAGTGTGATAGAAACCAAATTTTCACATTAATTATTTTAAACCTTACTTAAGAAGTTATAATGATATTTGTAGAGGAGAACGTGACTATATGATTTTTGAAGTATTTTATGCTTTTTCTTTGTATGTAAATAAAAAATAATAATTAAAATAACTCAAGCGTTGCATCTTTATAAATATTTTTCATTGTTAGTAGCGAAAATACATGAGCTTCCACTGTGTATTTATATTTTATTATATTAAAAAATATATAATTTAATTATTTTTATAAATAATTAATTAAAAATAAAAAATAATACAATTTATTTTTTATATATACATACAATTTTATAACAATAGTATTAAAAATTATGTAATCTTTTTTTACTAAAAGTTATTTAATTATTTTAAAGTATAGAAAAGTTATTCAAATATTTATTTTATTAAATAAATAATATTTTTTTAATTTGATAAATGCATAAAACATTTTAAAAAATAATTTGAATAGAAAATAAAATGTACAGTAATAAATTATATTAACTTCAACACTTTTATTTTATTTATTAAAAATTAAATTGTTATATATGTATATATAGTCGTCATTTGTAAAAAGAATAAATAGTATTATTTTTATTTTTAAATTATTTACTAAAAGGATAAATTACTATATATTTAACCGAAATAAATAAATTATTTTTTATTTATCAAAAAAATAAATAATATTATATATAGTAGTCATTTCGAAAAAAAATATTTAATTATTTTAAAATAAGAAAAGTTGTTTAATTATTTATTTTATTAAAGAAATAAATAATTTTTTTAAAAAGGATAAATAGTTTAAATACTGTCTATTTTTTGTCAAAAAACTATAATAATTATTGAAATAAAAATATATTCTTAAATTATAAATGGTTTTTATTAAAAATGATTATAAAGTTAACTACTTTTTTAAACTTTATTATATATTTTTTATTGTGTGAATGGTTTTTTGTTTTAAAAAGTAATTATTTAAAAGGTAATACAGAGAAAAAGAGGTATATTTCCTTTATATATTATTGCAGAACTAACGAAAAAAAAAGGAGGACGCAAAGGTAATGCCCAACTCCCACAGAAACCTAGGTACTTTTACTTAAGTACAGAGATTTGAGATATTGTAGAATTTGTAAAAATGTTTTAGGAATCCATTTTTTAATCAAAAATCGTAGAATTTAATTTTATATTAATTATATATACGAATGGAAACACTTTTTATATTTCATATTTATTCTACTTTTATTTGCTGATAAAAAAACATAACCATTTAAGATTTAACTATAAGACTTATTTAAGATAATTTAGAATTATACTTATAATTACAATACCAATTAAATAATGTTGTCCAAGTGAAGCATGTTCAAATATGGAGTGGAATGAATCAGTGATTATGACAACCTCATGATGGGAGGGTAGCGAGTGGTCTGGTAAGTGACGGCGTCGTATCTGATACACTGAACCATTAGTAGTAGATAAGTTGTTGGAACACTAATCCAATTATTTTATTAGTAGTTGAATTATTCTTATTTAAAAAATAAAATACTGTTCTATCATTAATTATGGGCGTCTTAATTTGTAAAATTATGGGCGTCTTATTAATTATGGAATCCAATATTAGTAAAACTAATGGGACACTAGGAGGATAAGTTTGTAACTGTAAACCAACTCTATTGTGTTTTTGTATATAGTGATATTAAGATATATTTATTTTGTTAATAAAAAATTTAAAGCTATTAAATATGAATAAGATGTGTGTTTAAATTAATTATAATAATAAAATTTCACATTAAAATATGCATACTATCATTGGTGTGTTAGACAAAACAAGCACATAGTATCTGCACACAAGGAGTTAAAAGCAAAGTTGTAAAAATCGGCCCATTCAATCATGAATATCTCTGCATTATTTGAAATGAAGATTAATTGTTGGTTTACTATTGTCGCAGGTGGGTTAAGCAAAAATTAAATGGAATTAAGCTTCATTAGTGGGTAAGAGATATGAAATTAAATAATGAAACGTAATCGGCACTAGTGCTTAAATAATTACACCACTCTCGTTAAGTGGCTATGACTTTTTCAGTTTTTAATTTTAAAATGCATATTTAAAATAAAGTTGGTTTAGATAAAACAAGTTTGGGTTAATTTTTCTGTCCTTAGTGATTCAATTTTATATTTAGTGCTTACTATATCTGCAAAGTGATATTTTGGTTTTAGATGTGGAATTCTACTATTAAAATTGAATTGAATTGCCTAATAATTTTGATTTCTTAGAATAAAATTTAACTCAGTTGTTTTATATTATCAATCTTAAATAAATTTTTTAATTAATTATTAAAATGATTTGATATTCATTATAAAACTAAAAGGTTAATGAGGAGAACTTAATCGTATAAATGATTGAGATATTCAACTCCATCTTAATAAAACTTGTGATTTTAGCAATTTAATTTTCGTTTTCTATATTTCAATCAAACAAACATCGAAATAAAAAGAAAGAACAATACTAATCACTATTTATTAGCAATAATTAGTAATAATTAACGGTAAAATCAATTTTATTCATATCTTCATTTTCCCTTTTCTTTCTATACAGTATATAAGAATTATTTAGAATACATACAAATAATGAATATACCTATATATTGAACAAATGAATCTCAACTACAATATCATTAACTGGAACTAAAAAGTCTACTTTTTCTCTTCAGAAAACTCTTGTACCATGTTGCAGAAAGTTTCTCGTATCTTTTCAACCCATTCTTGTAATCCACGTACGTCATTCCAAACCGCACAGTATACCCCATGGACCATTCAAAATTGTCGAATAAAGACCAAACGAAGTAACCCTTTACGTTTGCACCATAATCCCTGTAATGTCATAAGAAGAAAACAAATTAAAAAAACTTATCTTGCATATATAACCAAAAAAATACCTTCTATAGGGATGCAAAAATACCACTTACCTAATTGCAGAACGAAGATAAAACAGATGACGGTAGTAGTAATCAATTCTGTAAGTATCTAAAAGAGATTCCTCCAGTGACAGTGTTTGGTCATTATTAAATTCGTTTACACCTGCATATAAAATAATGTATTTGTATTGTTAAATATATTTCTTTTAGAAGACTTAGCACATATGTAATATTGATTTGGGAAACTAAATTTTGTATATAAATAGTTTTACTTACCATTTTCAGTTATGATAATCGTAGGGTTATTATATTTTTCCTTTGTATATAATAGAAGATCACGAATTCCTCTTGGACAAACATACAACCAATCAGAAGCAATCTGCATAATTGTAAAATGAAAAGGTTAGTTTTTCATACTTCATTAAAGATTAAATTCAAGTACATCTGCAAGCTTAAGCAAGTATACACATACCTTTATGCCTATGGGTTTTCCATTTCGCTCAACTGCAATTATTAACACATAAGACAAGCCATATAATTTGTCAGCAATGATCAAAGATATAATAAACAATTTGAAAAGTTGATGAAATGTGTTATAGATTGATTACTTACATTCAGAACTGACCAAAGAATCAGTTACATAGTAAGGTTGAGCATTCCTTAAATGAGGTGCATCAGAGGCATATGTTGAAGAATAGTAGTTTAAGCCAATAAAATCAAATGAACCAATCAGTAGCCTAGATTGCTCCGCAGTGAACTTTGGTAACCGTGTTTTCACAAGAGATCGCATGCTTTGTGGATAGTCTCCTCTTGTTAATGGATCCATAAACCTGAAATCAATAAGCTTTTGATTTAGTTTTTCCATTTAACTAGTCCTGGTAGCCTCCCAAATGCAAAAACAAGTTTGAGTTTGTGGAACAACATATGAATGTGCATTTTGTAGATAAATGGATTTCTTACCATCCATACATGAACTCAAGTTGTCTTTCAGCAGCTTTTTGATCGGCTTTGGTGTCTGAGAATGGTACCATCCAATTAGCCACTAAGGTAATGCCTATGGAACCTTTCTGTGATGCCTGCATATGCAAATTTAAACATATCATGAGTTCATTACTTCCTTTGTGCATATTTAACAAATTTTGAATTTACGAGGTTCTTAGCAAAGTAACAAACCTGGTACTTGGTCTTGTATACACGAACAGCTGCTGCATGAGCGAGTAGTTGGTTGTGTGAAACTATATAGGGCTCCGTACCAGAATCCCCTCCAACGCAATTTGGATTTATCCAAGTAGAACAACGTCCTGGTGCCATGGTTCCATTTGCATAGCCATTGATGCTGTAAGTCCATGGCTCATTCAAAGTAACCCAGTACTTAACTCTATCTCCAAATTCCTTGAAGCAAATATCCGCATAATCCCGAAAATCCTTGCTGAAGATTGAAACAGGTGTTTGATCAACAAAATTGATAAAATGAATTTTCCAAGAGTGCAATAAGTAATACTTTGGACTCAAAACTCACATTATGAGAGGACTTAGGAAGCCACCATATTCATCTTCTAAAGCTTGGGGAAGATCCCAATGGAAAAGAGTTACGAATGGTTGTATACCTACAAATGTTGTTAAAGGACCATTAATAACAGAAGAATGTGGGATAAAGAAAAGTGTGAAGGTTTAGCCAACTTAGTTTGAACCTTACCATTAGCCAATAGTTCGTTGATGAGATTGTTGTAATAGTCAATTCCTTCTTGATTTATACCTCCACTTAGCTTTCCATCTGCAATGATGCATTGTTTGTAAAATTCAAATTTTGCTTTGTTAAATTAATCTTAAGTCAAATTTAATCTAAAATGATCATCGTTCAACATTTGACTTACTTGGTAGAATTCTGGCCCAAGAAATCGAGAATCTGTATGAATCCAAGTTCATATTCTTCATAAATTTAGCATCTTCCTGTAAAATTTTTGGATAAAGTATATGTTATTTTATTGCACCAACAGTTAAAATATATAATAAAATGAAAACAAACACAGTACTCCAGATATAGCATACTTCTTTTTCATCTAATGTACTTTCCAATTAGAAAAAAAAAAAAAAAGAATCCCTTACCTAACTAATAATCAATAACCATAATTTTGATCTAATAACTTTTTTTAATTAAATGCATATTATAGGATACAAATTACTACTTTGAAGAAATCATACCTTATAACGGTGATATGTATCAATAGCCACATCTCCATTGCTGTTGTCCAGTATCTTTTCTGCAAGTGATCAATTCATACATGGTAAATTATATATTCCTTCTAAGATATTAACCAAACCATAGATAACATGTTAATTATATATCAGGGAAAGAAACTATACCTGGATATTTATGGGTGAAAGTATCCCACACACTTGGTCCTTTACCACCTTCTCTTGCAGCACCTTCGAACTATTTTTCACAAGAAAAACATAATCAAGACCATGTCTTATAAGTGAAATCAATTAGTAGTTGAGTTCTTCATCTCATTAGTCTTAATACCTGGTATGATGAGGATCCAGCCCCAAAGATGAAACCTGGAGGGAAACTGTCCCTATTCAGGGACCCAACATCAATAATGGGATCAACTGCACCAGTTTCTGTGCAATTAACATTTGTTTTGCTGATCACAAGAACAAAAGTAATGAGGCTGAGAATGCAAAAGCTCTTGAATGCCATTTCTGATGATTTTGCTTAACGTTTTCTTTTTTTCGATGTCAATGATTCTTGCTTAATTCATTGCTTCACGCTGCCACATGTGTGTCTTTATATAGGGAAACTAGCCAGCTAACTAACAAGATTATAATAATAATAATATTGCATGTGAAGATTGCGAGACACGGAGTGTCGTATGATGATGTTGGAAAAACAATATATTAGAGCTCTGATCTTTTGACAAATTCAACGTTGAATAACCAATGTGGCGGCATTTTTTTATGTTATGCACAAAGCACATTTTCTTTACGGAATCATTCATCATTTACTTTTGTTTTTAATTTCTGAACTACTAATTAATCACTAATTAGGCAACAAAATGGATAGTTTGCTGTTTATAAATAAATAAAAGACAAATCGTTCAAATCTCCTTCATCATTTATTTGTTTAACTTACATGTGTCATTAATATAATTAACCATCCTATAAGTGCAGTACGTGAAGCCTACAAGTGGTAGGTATGTTGGTTGGTGTGTTAAGGTTGGTAAGCATTGGTTACGCGTTTAATTTTTAATTTGACTTTTAATTGTTGGTGCAACTATTTATCAAAATATATATATATATATATATATATATATATATATATATATATATATATATATATATATATATATTGATGCAGCCATGATTTAAATCTGTCCCATGTGAGTGGATCATCTAATGACCTCTTAATACATTAATAAAATCTACACTCATTTAATTCATGTAATAAATTAAAATCACGATTTTAGGATAAGATGTGGAATCTAAATTTTGTTCACAGAGAAAATAAACTTTAACAGGGCTTTTAGTTTGATTTTTTAAACCAGCTCTTTGTATTTGAAAAGACGACCGAATTAATTGAATTCAAAGTAATTTTTAAGTATTTAAAATGTAAAACTGAATTTAATAATCTCACTAGCATTAGTCTTTAGAGATAGTATTTAAGAACGTTGAATGTATGTTGTCAAACATATACGCGTTAAATAATTTTTTATTTCTATATAAAACAGTATTTTTTAATACATATAAAAAATTAAGGTGCTTAATCTCCTTGGCATCACACGCTGTGCTAATTTTGAAATAAACGTCATGTTGACAAAAGTTATCTGTGGATGAAGTCTACTATAACTTGTTGACTGGGTTAACATGATTTCGTGGATGTTGAAGACAATCTTATCCAAATCAAAATAATCAAAATAATGATGTTAATCCAATGGACTTTCAAAATTTTTCATCATGAGAAAATTGTTTACCATGTACTACGAGGCCAATTCCACGTTTATCTCATTCTGTAATTTCTGAGAAATTCGTCAGCCAAGAATTTTGATTTCAATTTTCGCAAACCTTTTGGCATATTACGGACTTTTTGAACAAACCTTTTATGAATATTAATATAGAGAAGAAACAAGGTGATTGACATATATTATAAATTATTTTTATCATGTGTTGTATTGATTTGAGTTATTCTTTAAAATTTTGGATCGCTTTCTACTTTGGTTACAACAAATAATATACTTTGAGGACTTTATAAACTAAGAGCTCTATAGTTACACTTTGTCTCAAACTAACAGTATTTAACTTTGGTTTAAATGGAATACCTTTATTCCAATAATTTGACTAAACTTTGATGCACGAGCAATTTTATTTATTCAAGCAATATGTCTTTAAACAAGTATTATTATAAAAACTCGTGTTTAGACACTGACTTTGAATTTCTTCAAAATATAAACTCCCCCGAATCTTACCAACCTGGTTTCAAATAATTCAAAGAAATTTCATAGATATAATATTACTTCAACAACTTTCCAAAAGAATTTTAATCACTTGAGCTTTTTTACAAAAAATGCAAGACTTCAAATGAATTTTGAATGTAAGTGCAAGATTTCTGAGGTACATCATTTAAATTGAAAAGACTAATATTTTGGGTCTCTAAAAATTATTGGATTTTTTTGTCTTGAATAAAATATTTGGTCTCCTATATTTTTTTTTCTCAAAAACTTTAACCAAATCACTTTATTTTAATGTTAAAAGTACTATCTAAATCATTTTCACAACTAAAAATATTAATTAATTACAAATTTAAAAATATTAGAGATCAAAAATAAAATATAAGTAATTCATCATAAAAAAAAAAGTATTTAAGCTAACTGAAAACAGGGCATCCACTTTTGATTCCTCTAATTTTACAAATATGAACTCTTGGTCTCTATAAAATTGTCATTGCACATTTTGTTCCTCCAAAAATTAAGAATTTTTTATCCAATTCACATGTCATTCAATTAACAACAAAGGTTATTGTAATGGAAAATAGATTGCAAAATAGCAAAATAAAATTGAATTCGTCGTTTAAAACTTTTTTTAATTGATTAATAAATATTTAGAAATTTACTTGTATCCCTTTATTAAGAAGTTAAAAATATAAAAAGATAACATCAGGAATAACCCAATAAAATATAAAAAAAAAAAAACTCATATAAAAAGTAGAGAAGAAAAGATTTTTTAAACTCATAAAGTTTTTTTAAGAGAAAAGATTTTACCATTCTTGAAAATTTCTTCAAAACTAGAGAATTTGATTGTAAAAATATTAAAACTAGTTAACTTTGAAATTCTGAAAAAAAAATATATATAACAATGATTTAATACAAATCTAATAAATATTTTTTTAGTGATAATTGATTATATCATTCATAATTGAATATAAGAATACAAATATTTTAATCGATTATTTTAATACAATCGATTATCAACAAAGTTTATATTTGAACCCAATTCTAAATGATTAATTATTACTAAAAATTAATTTAGCATCCCACTTATATATATTGCAAGGATTATATAACATTGTTGATTATTAGGAATGAATACTCTCCATATGATATACAAAGGAGAATTTTAGAGGAACGAATGTAGCTAGAAGATTAAACATATATAGAATATGGTGTCTAGTAGGGAATTCCAATATAATAAGAAGAAGGGAGGAAAGAAGGGGAGAGAAAGGATCAATGTTGGCAAAGACAAAGACCTTACAACAATCTACATTGACTTGAATTCTAATGAAGTTGTAACACATGTTTATTTATCATAGACTAAGAGTAATTTTTGTTAAACTACTTTTCACACTTTCAGCTTGGTCTGGTTTTGGTTTGAGATTATGATGTAGGTACTTAGATAGTGGAAGGGGTATAAATTTTGTGTTGAAAGCATTGGCTCATCATACTTTAAAACCTTTGTTGTTTAATTTTTAATTTTTTGCATAAGGATTATTCGTATTTTCATTTTAATATATTATTTATTGTTGATAAGCAAGACAAACATAAAATTGTTCAACCAATTCATACAAGAAATGAAATACTTAGATATATCTTTGATAAACAAGAAATCTACGTGACAAAAAGTAGGATTGATTTGTTCCTTATATTACATGAGTGGTTAGATATTTATTCGAAAGTACACAATAGGTAGGAAATAATAGTTTAGCTGATTATTTCCCCCTTATCTTAAAAGTTGTATATGTTGATTGTGGGTCAAGTCCTTTTAAAGTTTTAAATTGTTTTTTTTTAAGGGAAATTAGCTTATTTTGTGGAAACAAACAAAGGAAAATATGGAGTACAAGTTTGGGGAATCTTAAAGAAAAAACTAAAGAAACTGAAAAATGATATGAAAAAGTGGAATAAAGTACAATATGAAAACATGCAAAGTGAAATAAAGAAATTGGAGGAGAATATGAATGCCTTGAATATAAAAGATAATAATGGAGAAAAATATGCAAGCCACAACAATGTCATTTGCTTATTCATTGAAAATATTAATGGTACGATTTAATAACAAACTTTAACATGTGTAATATGAACATTTACTATTAGTAATTAAATTATATATTGAGGGTGGAATGAATTGATTAATTTTGAAAAACTAAATAACTAAATGTGCAATTTAAAGTTTAGAGAAACCAAAATTACACATTCCAAAGTTGTTGGAATTGAAATTATATTTAAGTCTAAAACCTATAAATTTTAAAGTAAAAAAAAAAGTAAAGCAATTCAAAATTTAAAGCACTAAAAATTAAAGATTTCAAAAAATTTATTTAAACTTCTTGAAATGTAAGAATCTACCGATTTACGCATCGCGATTACTGATCCAATTATATTTTTCATCTACAATACTTAAACTTGAACAAGATCTTTTTGAAAGAATTGAGTCTAGCATCATTTCGATTATAACTTAATTATTAATAATATTAACTACTTAATAATTTATTCAAACCCCACAGTTTTATCATTATCATAGTGGGTTGATATAAAAAATATTTATAAATTATTCTTAACCTTAATTCTAAAGATATGATATTTTGGTGCATGAGAACAAAGAAAAAAAGTGTAAACGTATTTAATTAATTATTTAACTATTTTCAAAAACATTTTCTGTTTTTCTAAAATATGTTTATCTTCCGGGTATATTTGAAAGCGTTTATCTCCTGATTATATGCATATTTATTTTCGAAAATTTCATGAGTTTCAAAAGAGAAGAAGAGAATGAGAATTTATTTCCTAGTTATTTGTATTTTTTTATTTTTCTTAGAAAAAAAATTAAAAAATTTATGGATTTCATATGAAACGTTGAATAATGTTAAATTGTTTCAAAAGACTATTTTCTAAAACAAACAAAAAAATAATCCTAATTTAATACGGTAAAAAAAACCCTTTCTTTTCCTATCACAACAGTTGTTAAAAATATTTTTAAAGTCTGGTAATTAAATATATTCCACTTAGAATTCATATCTTGTTGAATAATCGTAATATTTAAAATTTCCGCCACGCGATCACTACATCAGCAACTTCATTGTGTTCACATTATAGTTTTCATATTATGTCAAGCAACAATCTTATTCTCACCAAACACATTGCTAAATAAAATATTAGGCAATTAATAATTGACCAACCGAAATTATCAATAGCCATTTTTCTTTATTTTTCTGAATGATAAAAAAATTGTTAATAGCAAACCATTCAATACGTATCATGATATCAGAGATATGATAAACTAAAAATAAAAATAGAAGGCGTTGTCATTTTTTTTTTTCGTAACAGGGATATTCTCAATAGAAAAACTGATTAATCTCTTAAAATATAAATTTATTTAAGGGGTCGATTTTTTTATATATAACAAGAGTTTTCCGTCCACGTTAATCACGAAGTTATTGTAATTTGGACAACGGTACTTACTATGTACGTTTGAATAAATTATGTGAAAATGGATATATTATTTGTACGTAATTGATTATTGATAGATTAATACTGTCAGTATTAAATATAATTAAATAATTTTATATTTAAATATATTAAATGAACCGGTTTAATTTTTTTTTTGTTTCATTTAAATTGTCTAAAAATCTCTTTATACAGAAGATTAATAAAATGAAAGGACAATAAATTATTTGTGAAATCTCATGATTTTCAATACATATACAATGAATATAATGCATGTATATGCTTTTGGATGGAATCTATATGCATGCATGTATCATATATATGTTTTTCTTTTTCTTTGTTTAACTAGTCAACGTTGAACAAGTTTGTTGATAAACATTGTCGAGTGCAGGCCATATGATATGATTAATTCAGAAAGCATATATAGATTATGAAGGTGGAAAGAAACCCGTAACCTAAGTTTGTGCGTGCATCATTAATAAATTTAATGTAATTTCTTACAAAGATTTGAAAAGATCTTAGCGTTTTATAGCTAATAAATAAAGTTAAGATAATTGATACGTATTGTATTTGAATGGTTGGTAACAAACAAGAATAAAAACGGACACTCACACACCCAAAATTATTTTATATTGCTTGTTGGGGAATCCACACAACAAACGACCCAGAACAAATAGGGTAATATATATATATATATATATATATATATATATATATATATATATATATAATAACAGAAAAGGTTTCAGTAGACATTTAGTGACCCGGTTAATCCCACTTGACAAAAATGTCGAAAACTAATAATGCTACTCTGGTTTGGCATGTTATGTAAAGTGATATGATCAATGGATAATGTAATGTAGGAATGAGACAAAGAGAATATCGTGAATTCTTTGAAATTACTATATATGTATTTATTTATTTATTATAAAAAAGACTTTATTTTCTAAAAGAATCAAAAGAAAAGAGAATAGGAAAAAGATATTGTTATATTAAATAACAAAAGTAAATCAAATAAATGCATATAGTATTAAATACGATTTTTATATATACATTTTAAGTCTAATAGAAAATATTATGACATTATATGTATATTCTTTATGTATAAGTGGATGGTTTAGCTTAAAACGTTATTAATAGTAATTAGACTGTCTTTCCAAATTGTTCTTTATATACATTTTTTTTCAAACTTCTATTCTTTTCAAAATCTTCAAAATGTTCTTTCTTGACTTCAAACATGAAAGATTTCCTTTTATTATTGTTTTTTATTCTCAAGTGAAAAATTAATAAAGTCCAAACTACATTTGAACTTAGATTTTGGATTTTGATAAGGGCTTCGTAAACATATATGTAAAATGACTTTTTCAAGTTATCATTATAATTCTAACTTTTTGTACTCAACAACATATCTAATAAACATATCTAATAAAGTGTAGTTTTATATCAATGTATTTAATAATCTGATGGTAAGTTGAATGATTAATTAAATGTATGACATTTTAGCTGTTAGAATGAATAATCAAATAATAATTACAACACCCAATTTTCTTATTATCTCTTCAACTATAAGTCTTATTTATCCTTTTTATGATTGTAATATACTTTACCTAAGAGTAAATAAAGCTACCACATAATGTAATTTTTTTCTTTCAATAATTCCAAGAATAATGTAAACACATATCTAGAAAGTTACTTTTTGATATTTATATTTACAAAAAATTATTTCAACAAAAATACTCTCTATATATAACAGAATCATATAATTATCTATGTTCTCTTTCTTTCTCAAAAATTTGATTTGCCTCCTCCTTCAGATTAAAGATCAAAAGTCTTCGTCCAATTCCTGGTATAGAGTAAAGCAAGTTTAGCAAATCATCATTTTAATTTAGATATGTACTAATTTTCCCTTGCCTTGAACGGTTTAGGGTTTCCATAAAAATAAAAAAAAATCTGCGCACACTTTTTTGCATGTAGTCTTAGAAGTATATCCTTATTTGTTTTGTATCCTAAGGATAGGTTCAGATCATTGATCAAAATTATATATTATAGGTTGAGTTATCCTTGCAAGCGGTAGCTTTGAGTCATTTATAGGTGATTTTTCCCTTAGACAGGTAAGGTAAATAGTTTTAAAATTCTGCTATAGTATGTCAGGTTAGATTACTTAATCGTGGAATGAGATGTGGTTTCAATTTGAAATTTTTTCTAACAGGAATAATGAGATTTTGTATAGTGTGATGATGAAATGACTGATTTTATGTTAATTGAATATGTCGTAATAGTGTAATAGTAGACGTTTGAATGCTTAGTAAATAACTACTACCTTGATGTGAGATGTATCCTTGTATGTTTTGATCTTATGGATTCAATGAGGTATCCAGTTGTGAATTATATGGAACGGTGATCGTGTCTTCAGTAAAGTAAAGGAGATATCCGTGTTGAGATTGTTAGGACGTGTATTGTTTGAGGATTTCTCGAGAAGGAGGAATTCTGACTCTACTAAAGGTACCAGGTGGTGAGAGTTAAAGGAGGTTCATTTAACTAAAACTGCAGTTTGAAACAGATGGTCAGGACAAATATATGGATTTACCCTGTCAGATGGTGTTATGATTGGTTGAAGATTATGTAGATTCACAGTTAGAATGGTCATCTGACAGGTACTAACCTCTGAGTCTAATTCAATACACGAGTCTTTCAAAAGTAGAGTCAATGTCTATAAAATGTTAAAATGTGATTTTTATTTTTAATTATAAATATTAAAATATTTATTTTAAGCATGTTCTAAATAGTTAGCTTACCTTTCTTGTGTGATTATTTTGTGTTTTGTTTTTTTTTTCTTACATGTGATGGTGGCCTAATATGATGTTGCTATAGGAAATGATATTCTCAAGTTGTTGATGAAGTTGTTATGTGAGAGTAGTTATTTCATGTTTATTTAGTTATATTTTAAGAAAATGTAAACTTTTAAACCCATATAAAGATTGATTATATTTATAATTTGTACTAGATTATCTTTTTGTTTATGAAAATGTTTTAATATTTAAGTTTTATTTGGTTATTGAATAATAGAATATATGAGGTGTTACATATATTTAATGCATAATCAATATCTCGAAATCTCTCGATAACTTTCCTGTCACAAGTAAACCATTTATACATCATATTAGACAAATATACTATACATAGTTCATCATAATATATATATATATATATATAAAATTACTTTTGCTGACAAAAATAAATATTATACACAAATCAATATTACACCAAGTGGAAAAAGCTCACTATAATTAATCCTCTTGATTTGTAGAAAACTTGTTATCATCAATCATGTCTTGAATCTTTCCTTCTCCACACTTGGTATTGTCTCTTTTTTTCTTGAATATCCAATTGCATCCAACTATATTTTGATTTTTAGGTAGCTTCACAGGTATCCGTCCACATGTGATTATTCTTCAAGTATTCAAGGTTTTCCTCCATGACACACTTCCATTACTAACTTTTTCATACTTTCTTGTGTCCCTCAAAAAATTGGTTTTGAACTTTCTGTCTCTCCAGTTGTGCTAAAAGCAAACATATATGAAGGTTTGATCATTCTCCTCTTCCTATCATGAGTAAACTCATAGTAGAAGTTCAAGTTGACACATTTTGACCTTCTAGAGTGAGAAGTTGGTGATTGACACTTGTCATTTAATATAACATCTAATATCTCTAGGCAATCTAATATAAAGTTAAGAGACTCCAATTCAATTTGTGCTACGAAAGTAAGAATTTCAAATGAGACAAAAGAGAATAATAGAGATAAGTTTTTTTTTATATTACTAATAAACTAAGGGTTATGATGGTTTGACACCGCTACATGGCATGACAACCAAGTAGCGGAGAGTTGGTAATAAAAATCAATTTTTTAATTAGAAGTGTTGATAGTATTAAAGAAACAATTTTTTGTTGGGATTTAGGGTGTTTAATGTGAAATGAAGATCAATTTATGTTATTTTGTGGGTGTCGTTGGGGTTGATTGTTGGTTTGAAGTGGTGGTGTTTTGAAGACGAGTTTCAGAGGTGGTACTTTGGAGTGGTGGTTGGTCGCTGGGTCGCAATTCTCTAGTAGAACGATGGTGTGTTTTAATTTGTAGTGAGGTAAGGTTCATGGGCGGTTTTCATTTTGGGTAGCAACAACGTCATAAAGCAAATTGGAAGAAGTTGTCTTCTTTCTCAACAAAAACTCTCACCAATTAATATCGTGATTTCACATTTCTTCTTCTCCAATAAAACCCTTCTCTTTCACAGTTCTTTTTGTGTGAGGCAATTTCACTTTTTTGCACTCACTCGTCTCCTTCAATCCTTTTGGTATGGAGTGGTTTTTCAGGATGGGACGAGTTTTCTGGTGTGGGATGTGATTTTTCAACACATAATTTCTGCTCTGACTCCTCTTTTCAAAATACAAATTCTGAACAAAGAAAAAAAAATACTCTTTAGCCACATAAGCAATTATGTCACCTCACAATTAAGAGAAGTTATTTTCCATCAATTATCAAAGTAATATTTTCCTAAACTATATGATAGAGCCTTGCATTGGAAGTAATGGACGGTAAATATTCTACTAATACAAAATCAAAAGTACAATGAGTCTTACAAAAAGCAATCACAAAGTATATTAATACAACTCTTTTTAATCCTTGGATGGTCACCAACAATGGTCCAAAATATCAAAAAGTTGAAATTTAACAAGGAAGAGTTCAAGAACTTCGTCACCAGAAAATTGTCTCTATTCATGAATTCTCTTGGAACAACTCAGAGCTCCAATTTCAATTTCAATCGTCCAGAATGAAGCATCGTGAGAGTAAAAATTCCAGTGAAATTGGAGAATATTTTATCGGAGAATATTTTATCGAGTGGCAGTTGAATTTGTTGTGGACAATATAGTACTTTACGAAATTTTGAGCACTTTTACATATTATAATCCCACTATTCAGATTGAAGAACTATGAATGATGAATCTTTAATAAAAGTTGTAGCTCGATTAAATAAGGTTTCACCATTTGATCTACAAAACAATCTAGGTTGATCGCTGTAAGAAGTGACTAAAAATTTTGGTGAGCTCTTATTTCTTTAAAGTAACTGCACACACACTTCTCTACACTCAATTACACACACTTCTCCACACAAAATCTACACACATTTAGGTTAATTTCTTTTTTCTTTTATTCTAATTAGAATGTGAATACATTATATTAAATTTGTCTTACATCATAAACACACAAAAAATAATAAATCTACAAAGAAAGAAAATATATTAAGAAAAAGAGACGATACCAACTATACAAATATAAAAATGGATATAGCGATATGTATACACATTCTCATCTCATCCTCGTACCTAATTTAAAAATGGAGTATTATCCATATTCAATCAATATAAAAATTCCTTTATCAAACTTGAGACAGCTTCATATAATATCCATAAGAATAAGTTTATTTATCTAGTTAAAATATGACGGTAAGATATTATATTCTCATTCATATCATCAATTTTTTTATAATAATTTTATTAATATTTTAAATTTAAATCAACGGTTTTAAAAAAATCGCATATCTGCATGAAGTGTTTTAAACTGCGGGGGATCCATACCCCTCGTACATGTATGTTGTCCTAATCCTGAGTCAGCAGTGAGATTGAAAAGAAAAACATTACATGACCTTGTATTGCTATAATTATCAATTTGAGACATGTAAGTAATTGAAAAATGTTAAAATTAATCAAAGACTATAAATATGAACTTGTTCAGAGTAATAAATAATTTCTCCAAACTTACATCGGAACTAGCCAATGACTTCTGCTGTAAGTTAGTGTTCTCACAATATTTTGTCTTTAAAGTATGTTATAATATTTATGAAGGAAGTTAGATTCTACTCTTAAATCATTTGAGATTTTATCAACGAACTAAAACAAGTTTTTCAATCAAGATTAAGGGGGACAGCTGTCGACCATCAAGCTTTTGTTCTTAAAAGAGTCCTTAGAGTGTTAATAATATACTTATAAATTGCAAATGATTACGGATAAATAATGCATTTAAATAATTCTTATTCATTTGTCATCTTGTCTTTTTCTCAGCATGAGCTTCATTGTCATATCATAGTACTTGTTAAAGTTCTGTTATCTTTGTAACGCAATAATTTATTGTCATTTTCCTAAAATGATATATAGCTAGACTTAAATAAATATCATAATGGATTTGAATAACCAAACATTTTATTTACTATAAATTCCACAATACATTTATAAGAATTACAACTTCATAAGAAATAACCCAAGAATAAAACAATCCTCCCAAATTGCATATTTACAATATATATAATTGTGAAAGAATTTTCAATAGTACTTGAATTACATGGAATCATGAAGTTGGGTTTCTCTTTTGAGAAAATCCTTGAACCATAAAGCAGAAAGCTTTGGGTATCTTTTCAAGTCATTCTTGTAATCAACGTAGTGGATTCCAAATCGCATGATATAACCCGATTCCCATTCAAAATTGTCTAAGAGAGACCAAGCGAAATACCCTTTTACATTTACTCCATTCCTGTAACATTGCAAGAAAAAGAATTAGAAAAACTGAAATTGCATGCAGACAAACAAAATAATCTCTTTAAATACATTAAAAATATTACTTACTTCATTGCATCTTGAAGATAATAGAAGTGACGGAAATAATAGTCTATTCTATAAGTATCCAAGAGAGCTTCTTCGAGGGACAGTGATGGATCATCGTATTCATTAACACCTACATACAAATGTTAAACTATGTCACTTTTTTTTTTCAATAGAGTGTTTATAACTTGTTTTTAACAGCATTCAAATGAAAATAAATGTGACACTCAAAGTTATTTACCATTCTCAGTAATATAAATTAAAGGGTTGTTGTATTTCTCTTTGGTGTATAGCAAAATTTCACGAAATCCTTTTGGATAAACGTACAACCAATCTGAACCAATCTGCATAATCATGAAAAATAAATATCTTTATTGATAAGAAAAGCATTCTAAATAGTAAAGCATTTACAACTAGGTCACAAGAAGGTTACATTTTCACCAATGGTTTTCCCGTCACGCACAACTGCATAACAAAAACAAAAGACATGTTATTATCTATAGAGATCAGATTCAACATATAAATATGTAAGTTATTAGACAAGCTTGCTTACATGAATAATTCACAAGGGCATCTGTGACATAACTGCCTTGGACATTTCTTAACTCAGGTGCATCAGAGACGTAATTCGCAGTGTAGTAGTTTAGGCCAAGAAAATCAAATGAGTTAATAAGCAATTTGGATTGCTCCTTTGTAAACTTTGGTAACCGTGATTTGACCAAGGAACGCATGCTTTGTGGATAATCTCCTCTTGTCAATGGATCCAGAAACCTATATGGAACAAATGAATAAAATAAACAAATGAATACCCTTTGGATCACTGTTTGAATGTTTTTTATCTGTTTATTATTTAATTTAAAGATGAAGTAGTTGTGCATGAGGATACTCATGCACGTACTCACCATCCAAACAAGAAGTCAAGAGCTCGTTCTGCAGCTTTTCGATCAAGTCTGCTATCTGAGAGTGGCTCGTACCAAATAGAATACAGTGTTATGCCTATCACACCCTTCTGAACTCTCTGCATATACATAGTTTTTTCATAAAAATATTCAAAAACATGTTCCAGTCTAACAAACTAATTAACCTGATACGAGGTTTCCAACTGATAATAACTAACTAACCTGATACTTAGTTCTGTACACATTAACAGCTGCTGCATGAGCTAGAAGTTGGTGATGTGTAGCCAAATAGGGTTCTGTCCCAGAATCACCACCATTGCAAGCAGGATTCCACCAAGAAGAACATCGACCTGGGGCCTTTGTCCCTAATGCATAACCCTTGTGGCTGTAAGTCCATGGCTCATTCAAAGTTATCCAGTGTTTTACTCTATCTCCAAATTCCTTGAAGCAAAGCTCTGCATAGTCCTGGAAATCTTTCCTGCATTAAAAAAAACGTGTGATTTAGAAACTTTCCATAAACATTTAGCAAAGCATTAATGCTAATTAAGTTGCATTACTTACACAACGCGAGGACTTAAGAAGCCACCATATTCATCTTCTAAAGATTGAGGAAGATCCCAATGGAAAAGAGTCACAAATGGTTTTAAACCTGGAATTATGTTAATATATGATGATTAGTATTAGATGTGTTGTCATCTTCAGTAACATGAGAACTTGCTAAATAATAAAGCTTTTGTTCTGACCATTTGCTACTAGCTCATTGATAAGGTTGTTGTAATAGTCAATTCCTTCTTGGTTAATTCCTCCACTTAGCTTTCCATCTGTGGATATGCAGTTTATTAAAATAAATAAATGATTAAAGTAAAAGGTCCAAACAGGTAAAGTTTAGTCCAAAATTTGATCTGCATTTGACTTACTTGGAAGTATTCTTGACCAAGATATGGAAAATCTGTAAGCATCCAGATTCATATCCTTCATAATCTGAACATCTTCCTGCAATATAAGATGCAACAAGATATCATGTTTACTTGAAAACGATGGAAAACAAAAGATACCAACACTTGTTAACATTTCTTTGTTAGTTGAACTTCCAAGGGTCTAATCAATTGCTTAATTATAAATAATCAATTAATTCGGTTAGAATGTTCTAAAGATAATAATCTAAAATTTAATAAGCAAGTTACTAGTGGTAATCAATAATAGAAAAGTAGTAATGATCGTGATAAGAAGATGATAGTGTTATTGCTATGAAAGCACTTTGAATGTAACTGGAGAATATGATGTGTATATTTCAAGAGGGGGAAGGATATTTGACTCCTTTGTTCTAAATCAAATTTTTTATGGGGAATAAATAGGAGTTGGAGCTTAAAGAGCAAACCTTAAAATTGATCAGATACTTTTTCTATTATAAAAGGGTTGGAGCATCCAAATATTCCCATTTTAATCTATAATATTTTATTTTTTGTTGATAAAAAAATTGATGGTGATAAGAAATTTAGCAAAGTAACTTTCCTTGTTTCATATTTACTATGCAAATGTCTAATAAGCTTTTAGCATTGCTTTTAATTAGTTAAGACTGTTCATAAATTTACATGAAAAGAAACAAAAACTTTGAATCGGCAATACCTTGTAGCGATGATACGAATCGACAGCAACATCTCCATTGCTTCTGTCCTCTATCCTTTCTGCATGTTAATTAGCATACGTGAACAATAGTATAAATTTTGAAAAAGACAGTGGCCAATCTTTAAAAAATATTTTATAATTTCGCAGATAATACGGGTGAGACGAGACTTTTAGAAAAAAATTAATATGAATTATATTATTTTATTTATACGATATAATTAAATTGTCATTAATTTCATTATTTTATTTTCTATGATAAAAGTAGATTATAATATTTTTATTATTTTATTTTGTCTATTATATAAATTTTGAAAAAGATAGTGAGGAATCTTTAGAAAATGTTTTATAGTTACTAATATATATATATATATATATATATATAATTGAGAATACTAAATATATAAATATATTAAAATAAAAAATATTTTCTTTCATATATAATTTATACATCTGTAAAAAAATTGGGTGACAACAAAGCTTCGCCACTAAGTATAACAAAAAGGAAAAAAAAGACATATATATATATATATATATACTTACGTGGATAATTATGAGTGAAGGTATCCCAAATACTTGGTGCTCTACCACCTTCATTTGCTGCACCTTCATACTGCATACATACAAAGATAATCATGTGAACCGAACACCAGAAAATAAAGCTGATAGAAAAAAACTAAAACATTTTAACAAGTAACGTGGAAGGTTTTTCATATGGGGTTGAAGATTGAAAAACATAATTATTATTAATATTATTAATATTATTATTATTATACCTGGTACGATGAGGATGCTGTACCAAAGATGAAGCCAGTTGGAAAACTGTTGCGATTCAACAAAGTTATTTCCGGAGTAAGGGCCGTGCTTTCTGTGACAGTAATCAATGAAGAAAGTAGAGCAATGAGAGCCAAAAGTGCGTGTTCTTTGTATGCCATATCTGCTTAATCATGTTTAAACTTTCTCACCAAATGCTTCCTTTTATAGAGGAAAACCTTTGTCTAGTTTCAGATTTTATCTACAAATATCCAAATAGTCCTTGCATGGCCCTGGTCATTGGTCAGAAAAGATTACCAACTTGGGCAAGGATTTATGATAAACTTTACTATTACACGTAAGCTAACATGATAATCGTAAATATGGTCGAAAACTCCACCATTGATATATATATATATAAACCCTCAATATATATATATATATATATATATATATATATATATATATTTGCCGCTCAAAACCTAAAGAAGAAAGAACTTTTTCTTATTATTGGCATTGTTGCTGTCTGTCGTCAAATATTCCATCGCATTCAACTTTTTATTTGAATAGCTTCAACCTTAAATATATGAATATTAAAGAATAAGATAATAATATGAAATTAATATTGTACACTTTGCTCTTTTTCATAATATTACATGTAATTTCCAATAAAAAAAGGCTTCTGTTTAAATTATATATTTATTCAAGATTGTTTAAACCATATATATAATAATTATTTTTATAGAATGACAGTAAAGTTCTTTATTAGGATTATATATTTAGAATTAAACTCAAAACCGTTGTTTCACTTAGATCATACCAAATTGGCTAAATATAGTATTATCTTCTAAGAACTTTTGAAAGCTGTAAATGAAGATTTTAAGGAACAAAATCTCGTGGTCAACAAATTCGCCTTGCTTAAAACTTTCGTTGTTTGCTGTAACCCTGCTATTTGCTGCAACATTAGATGCTGAGTCCTCGCCCTCTAAAGCTAGACTTTTATGATTTAGGACGTTTCATTCAGATAAGGTGTATTAATACCACAAGTAACTTATTAATTTTATAAATAAAAAAAAATTCTAATAATGATTGAATTCATTTTAATAGATATTTTTATAATAATGATTTAAAGTCATTATTTCTAATAATATTTTCTTGTACTTAATAATTCGATTTCATTACTAAATACGATCAATAAAATTCACAAACACAATGATAATTTGATTTTATTACTGAATGTTATAATGAGTCAATTTTAAATATTTTATTATAAAAAAATTCACTCAATATATCAAAACTAATTTGTGTAAAAAAGGTTATAAAAAATCTTAAGATAATTTATGAACTCTTTCTACAAATTAAGCCAACGTATTAATCCTCTTAAAACATAGAAAATAGTATAAATGCACATGTACTACTTATTTTAAACTGATAATGAAGATTTCTGAAAGAAAAATATATATAAAAGTTGTAAAATTATGTTATTTCAAAATTGTAAACATATAATATGAGTAATTTTCTTTCAATATTAATTTTCTGTTAAATATTATCATACTTTTAATATTTGTTAAGAAAATTAGTCCATGTTTAAACCTATTTTTGTATTGATATTTTTTCATATAATAAGAGTAATACTAGAAATGAAAATATGTCGAAGGGTCTTACCTAAATTATAAGGTCTAGCTTTTGTTCAAAAAATGAGGCTAGATTATCTTCTGAAAAGTCTCTCAAGTAAAAACATAAGACCTTAGGTCTAAATACAACTATTAAACTTTATAAACTAGACCTATATATGTAGATTAAGGCTAAAAATATATAATTAAATAGTTTATCTATAACTTAACAATTTAAATAATTTACTTTTACTATTTTCATTAAAATTAAGTATTTTTTTTGTAGTGTAGAACTGTGAAGATTGATGCATGATAAAGCAACACGGTAAAAGATAAATAACACTCCAATTTCTATTCTTTTCTCATCTTTTAGGAACACTAACTTCAGTGACAAAGTGATCACATTGTGAAACTAATAAAAAAAAATCTCTTATTGTGAGCAAAAGATAATATGAAACACAAAGTATCCCATTTACAAACAGAGCATAGTTAAGATTGTAGTGTTTTTTTACAAGTCTTAGGTTAACATACCAAACAACTTACAATAACCCATATCATAACAAACTTACACCTACAGCTTCAGCCCAAAAATCTTACAAAATCACCAAAATATCCTTTTTTTTTGGATTCTATGTAAATTTATATAAGTGTTCAAACATCTCTTTTATATTTCTAATATTCAATATATTTTTTATTGTTAATAAAAAATAATGTATAAAATAAAAAATACTTACCAAATCAAAATATTAATTTTTATTATTGATAATAGAATTTGAAAATTATATTTTTTCCTTTTTTCATCTTTATATAAAAAATTCTCTCTGAATAATTCTCTCAATATATATATATATATATATAGAGAGAGAGAGAGAGAGAGAAAAAGTAATTAATTGGGCCATATGAGGGAGGAAAGCAAGAAGAAATTAATTTATTAATTAATTAAATCCTTAAAGGACCTTGACCTCTATGGATAAATATAGGTTGAGTAGTTATTATTTTGATTAGGAATCTGGTCCTACCTGTATATCTATTTCGTGACTGTTTTGTTCAACCTTTATCCGTAGGACTTCTTTGATTGGGAGTGTGGTCCTATTCACTTTTCCTCGATTTCTTAAGACTCTTGTTGATTTAGAAACATCAATCCTCACATAAAACTTAATAAATTTTTAAACAAAATTTATTTATAATATAATTAAATATATATATATATATATATATATATATATATATATATATATATATATATCTATATATATATATATATATA
>Ga0099825_1001910_pt1 | contig 27182 bp, 9 predicted proteins | sample SiratroredBW_FD_76838 | JGI IMG/M metagenome (GOLD analysis project Ga0099825, IMG submission 76838) | Root nodule microbial communities of legume samples collected from California, USA - Siratro red BW | ecosystem: Host-associated > Plants > Roots > Nodule | place: USA: California | collected...
TATATATATATATATATATATATATGTGTATATTGTATACATACTCAAAGAAATATCCCACATAGATGGGGGAAAAGAAAAAATCTTATAATAATTTAATCAATATAATATAAACACATATCTAAAAAAAAAAATATAATATATATATATATATATATATATATATATATATATATATATATATATATATATATATATATAAGCAATTGTAATTTTTCTTCTACAGAATGGTAATAAATATTTGCATGTTTATTAAAAAGCTTATCAAAATATATACTTTTTTGCAAACATTAAATTCTCGCATATAAAGTGGATTCTATTTTCATGAGTCCAATAAGGTGGATATCTCATATTTTAACGAGAATAAAAGTTGTTGTCTTCAATAATTGCCGTTCCTATTACATTCTTTTACCTTTCTTTCACTTTAATTTTTCAATTTTTTTTCATTACATAAATTTTATTTTATTTTTGTCTAAAATTACTAAATATTAATAAACAGGTTTATGAAAATAATATTTCTGGATATAATATTACTAGGAATATGACAAATTTTCGGTGAATTACAGTTTGGCGAATAAGTATTACAGTTGTTTTTTATCCGTTGCACATTCTTCTAACTATAATTTTACTTAATAATTATAAGTGGTTTTATCATTTCTCTTTTATCAATGCGTTATTCTTCTTATTATCTTGGTTATTATTAATTTTTTAAATTACTTTAATTAAAATATAGTTATATTAAGTGCAGAAAATGAAATGCTCCAACTTATGTGCAATATACATATACATATTTAATATAATTTTTTTCATGAAAGAATAAAATAATATAAATGAAGTATTAGAGGTGTTCCGATCCAAATACAAAGATGTAGAGATACAGAAATAAAATTGATCACTTAATATAACTTTTTGCTGATAAAAAATTATATATTCATATTTTGTACTAATTAATTTTTTTTAATTGGATTTATTAACTTTAAATAACAATAAAATAAAACAAACTGAACCTCAGCTGTGCATATTTAACTTAAATTCGGAAGAAAACGAAATAGTGTTTGGAAAAACATCCAAATTTGATTTGAGCCTCAAAATCAGTTAAAAAAAGGTTAAAGAAGTTGAAGAAATAATTAGATGCTTTGAATTGAATGTGGTAGGAATGCAATGCTTTGAATTGAATGTGGTAGGAATGCAAGTCAAACTATTTCTGAATTATTCAGTTAAATTGTCAGTTACTCATTTAGTTAAATTAAATAAATTAATTGATTTTTTTATTAAGCTTTATTATTTATATGAGTTGACTCTAAACTTTAAGAACTTGACTTTAAATTGTTTTTGTGTAAAACACTAATTTTTTTAATATATGAATTATTTTTTGATAAAAAATTTTATACATATTCTTAATAGCTTATCAGTACTAAAAAAAATATGAGACAAAAACTAGAAAAGTAAACTGAAAATTTTTCATATATATTAAAATAATTTGTAACTTGTTAAAAAACCTTGTCACTGTACATTTTTCCAGAGCTTGTCATTTATCTCACTCATTGCAAATTTGGTGTTAGAATTATGGATTTGTAAGAAGGGTGTAAGGTGTGACTTTGAGGACGCAATCTAACTGTTCATCAATCCCGAAATTGAGGGAATTGAGGGAGACTGGAATATACCAAATGGCAAGAGGCACATTAAAATGGTAATAAAGGAGAAGCAGCCCTAGGATTTCAGTGCCCCAAAAATCAATTTGGAGAGAGAAAGAAACCCATCTACTCTTTCCTACCTCCTCTCCTTTTCTGCAATCAGTCATCTCATTGCTTATGCCATTTTAACCTTTTTTATATTGCAAAATATAGGAACATATGCTCCAAAACTATACAGTTTATTTATATATCTGGAATAATGCAGTATCTGATATCTACTAATTTATTGATAAAATTTTATCATTCTGTTGTATCTGTAACCCTGCACATAAACCACCAAAAACAGCATTTGGGAAGCACTGCTATTGGCTTCTGTAAACACTGACTTTTCTTAATTTCCTTACCTTAATTTTCATTCCTTATATCACACTTATATCTTAACATGAAAAGTTTTGCTCTAGGAAAAGAGGCATCTTACTGTGTGCATAGCAGCCCTTATGACCAGTTTAACCTAATCTAATCTAAATTTCATAGAATCATTTCAATTTTCTGGAAAGGTCTTATCATGTCTCAAGTAATAATAATTGGATCTTTGACTTAATATTTTCATCAAATACCTTGATTTTCGTTATTAAAAAGTTCAATTTGAAAAATATTCTGCAATGTAGGAGTGTATTTTCTTAAAATAATTGGAATTTTAAAACATTACCAGGTCAATCTGAATCAATTAATCGCTTGTTTGGAGTTGCATTACAACTTTTAAAATCATGTTTTCGAGAGAAAACATTTGTTAAATATTCTAAATCAAAATACATTTCTAAACCTAGTTCTAGTTAACACAACTCATATAGCAGTTTTCTTTAGCGGTATAAAGTTTATATAGAATTTTATTACCATAAATTAATTTTAGGATAAAAGCTTTTTACTTGCATATTACTAACTGTGGTTGTAATTTTATATAGTGATACTAGTTAACATGAAATTTATAACATTATCCTCGATTGTTATATATATTAGGAGTTAAAAAAATGATGGTAACAACCATTTTGTTAATTTTCCACGAAAAACAAAGGCGTTGTTTTTTTTGACTTTGTGATTGAGTTAATCTTATATTAATTGTTTATTTGCTGTTCTTAACGAGAAAAAGAAAGCAAACAGAGAGTTAAGATATGAGTTATCCCATCCGTGCAAATTAACTAGGTTTTGGGATGTGAAGGGCAACATAGCATTGATAGTATTTCGTAGAAGAGCGCATTGAATCTCCTTTAATCTGCTTTACCACCTTTTCTTTTTATTGATTCATGGACATGCTTTTTGCAGTCACTCCCCTTTCAGTAAAAACCCGTTCCTAATACTTCCTCTCCCTCTTTCTCTTCTCCCTCGGGTCCCTCTCTAGGGTCTAGCCACCTTTTACAGCCATCAAACATACTACTATGTTAATTCAGAGACAACCACAAAAGCTTCAAGGTAAGCCTAATTAACCTCCTATTCCTTCAATTCAACCTCACAGCTGTCATCCTCTTATACGTAGTAGTAGTAGTACTTTGATTATATATTTATAAGGGCCTTTCATTTCAAGCATATGATCACACCAAAAGTTAAACCCTGTTTATTCTTCCTTCATGCTACCTAGCTACCTCTCCAATTTCCTTCCTTTTTTTCCTTTTGAGCCAATTAATCCTTAAAAAAAACCAACAAATTAAACTACAACACACCGATCTGAAGCAGCTAGCCCCATCCCATATATTTTTCAATTTGGTCGACATGGACACCAACCAGAACACCACCACTAGTGCATTCACAAATGTGAACAGCACTTGGAATCTTGAAAAGATGGAAACTAATGAACAACAACATCATCATCATCATGACCATATTATTCTCCAAGTCCAAGACCCTTTGGCTTCTGGGATTTGGCCCAACAATTACCCCCACAATCACAACCCCAACCTTCTTCAAATGCATCAAACACCCCCTTCAACAACCTCATCCATTGTAGCACCACCCTCCTCCTCAGGCTTCCTTGGAGACATACTAGGTGTCCACAGCATGGAAGAAGATGAAGAGCCAGAAGAGGAGCTAGGAGCCATGAAGGAGATGATGTACAAGATAGCTGCTATGCAACCCGTGGACATCGACCCCGCCACCATCCGTAAACCAAAGCGAAGAAACGTTCGCATCAGCGACGACCCTCAGAGCGTGGCTGCACGCCACAGGAGAGAGAGGATCAGCGAGAAAATCCGCATCCTCCAAAGACTCGTTCCCGGAGGAACCAAAATGGACACGGCTTCAATGCTTGACGAAGCCATTCGCTATGTCAAGTTCCTCAAGAGACAAATCAGGTTGCTTCAATCCATCCCTCACCCTCCCCAACCACCACAATGCATTGGTTTTGCCACCACAAACGCTAGCACCTTGCTTTTAGCCCCTTCTTGTGATTGGTCTTTTGCACCAAACGTGTTACTCAGCTCCACAGCTGTAACCACAGCCACGGCCTCTTCCTCCTCCATGGACATGCCGGCCGGACTCAGATTCGACGGCCACGGCCATGCTTGTGACGGCTCCTCCAGCTTTAACCAGCATGAGGTAATCAGTGAATAATTAGTGGCTGTTGATTAATTAGGTTATATATAATTATTGTATTGGTTATGTATGTATGTGTATGCATGATTGAGAAGAGGTAGTGGTATGTGTATGTTGATGAGTGTTTGAGTTTAGGGAAATTAAAAGAAAAAGCATGAAGGAGGAGGTAGAGTAATATTTTAGGGGAGGGTCATGTGTGAGGGGAAAGGTTTGTTAGGATATTGTTGACTAAAGGTTCTGTAGAATAATCATAACGGTTGGCTTGGTTACGTAAAGCCATATATATAATATATAGAATAGAATAATAATGTGTATGCCAGTTTGGGTGTTGGCCGGAAAGTTTGTTTGGCCGACTCTCTTCCGGGAATAAATTCAACTGTGACGTTTGGAACTATATTCAATAATGAACAATATCGATTTGTGGCCATGTATCCCTCTCTCTCTATCACCATTTCTTCTATTACTTTCTGTGCCCTTTCTCTCTCTCTCTCTCTCTGAGCATAATTACATATATACATGCTTATTGGCATGTGTGCCGCATATACACACACGCACTCAAGAGTGATTTCTACTCCAACAAGACAAGTTAACCAGATGTCATCACAAGTTTTTGTATCTGATAATGTTGATGCCTAAAGGGGTCAAAAGAGAAAACTCATGGCCAGACAGATCATAACCTAAAGCTGAAAATCCCACTTTAGATCATACATTTCTTCTAAACTTTTAATTGCAGCTGAATGATTTTTGGATTTATATAAAGGAAGTTATCACTTTGATATTTTGTTGTTTCATTGTACCTAGATTTGATAGACCTTTACATGCTCTTACTAACCATTGTTTAAGACTATACTCTGTGATAAAACATATGTGATGTCTTTCTTTTAAGTTATTTTAAGCATTTAGCAGTAAAGTGTTAATTTTTTTTTTTACCTTTTGCAATATTAAATGTATTGTTGTTTTTTCAAAACTAATGTCTTCTTACACTCGGTAGCAGATTTCTTTATATTTTAGTCACCTCTTTCTTTTCAGTGCCATAAAATCAAACACTAAAACAGATGTGGTTTATGGATTCCAAACCTAACGGTTTTCATTTGCACTGAAAAAGAAACCTTCTTCATCTCACTATGTGCTTTGTTTCCTTTTTATTTTTACCTCATGGAACCATCTTTATCCACTTTTATCGTGTGTCTTCTTTCTTAGTGAATAAGAATGGAAGGACATTTCAATGCTTGTATGCGTATGGGGGAAAACTTGCATTTGCATGTACATGATCCACTTTTAAATTTGTATGCATATAGTTCCTGCAAAGTTATGTGTATACTCACGCTATAGAATTTTGTATGAATATGTTTAATCTATTAGTATTTAGTTTAGTTAATAATTTACTTTGTTGATTAAAAAAAAGCGTACATAGATTTGAATATAGAGTTGGATACATGTAATATTATAATTATTATTTAATATAGTTAATAATTTTCTTTGTTGAAAAAAAATGCCTATATGGATTTGAATGTATATGGTTGGATACATGTAATATTATAATCTGATCTTGGCTGCAAAAAGAAATTGTGAGGTGTATAATTAATATATAAAAATCGAATATATTTATCCATTAGCTTTAGAAAGGTGTGCTCAGGGAGGTATTTCATTCATCCAGGTACGCATATAAAACATGTTATCTCTCTCACTCTTTTATCTTTATATATATATAGAGGTCTTAGATGTATATACTAATCAAACTTTCTTAAGTATTTTAATATTAGAACGCATGTTAATTTGAAGTATTTTTTAATGAAAAGACCAAAGTGCATGCTCTAATTAAGATTTAATTTCAGAATCACTCAATGGGTTCCATTCTAAACAGTATAGTACTTGCAGCAATAAAAAATAGTGGTAACAATTAGCTAACGTAAAACATATTTTATTATTAATTTAAATAATTAAAACCCATATATTATAAGTAAAATTTATTAAATGAAAAGTAAAATAGTCATTATTTCATTTAAAGAGTCACTAATGTTTTTTTAATACTTGTAAATGAAATTCAAAAACCATATTTAAAAAATGTACTGAGAGAGAGCGATCCATTGAAAGTTTATTCATGATTCTTTTAATTTTAACTTAATACATGCCTAATAGTAACAGACTTGTTATCTCACAAATTTTATTGTAGGATCTTAATAAGTTAAGATATAATAGGAGCATTCTATTTAAATAAATATTGTAAGACTTAATGTAGGATTATCTCTCATGAAAAATATTTATTATAAAAAATTATTCGATCCAGTATTTATGACTGCGAAAAAAGGACTAATAATATTTAGTGCTTGGATTATTATTTCTATATATGATTTGTTATAGTCCTAAAATATTCTTCTATTTCAAGCACAATAATGTTTTGCCTCCATCTTTTTTCCATGCTTCTTAATATATAAAGTGTGTAGGCTTAATTATATTATTTTTTTCTCTCTCTTAACTTTGGTCTTCTATTTTATTTCTCCGACAATAATTAAGTTCTAGTTTTCAAATTAAAATATGGTTTTGTTTATTTTACATAAACCTCTCAAATTCTCATTTTCTTATGCAGAAATATTTGGGGTTTATGATTATTTTTGGATATGAAATAGTTTTAAAAACTTAGCGACATTTGAATAAAATTTAAATGATTTTGAATAATATAAAATTAGGGTTTGAAGAATGAAAATTTTGAGTTTTTTTTTTGTTAACTTTTGGTCAAATATTTTATGCGAATTTTGACTTGAATGAGGTGAACACAATGTAAATTATTTAGCTTGAAAAAGTTAAGTAAAACATAATTTGATTATTTTGTATAGAAGAAAAAGGATAGAGAAGCATACTTACCTAATTTAAAAATATAGAAATTAATTAACTAGAACGTCTTGAATGACAAAATTACAGTGTAACTTAAAGGAGAAGAACTAAACCTAATATTTATCATAATCAATTAAGAAATATATTACCATGTTTTCTTCTAATAAGATATTGAAGACATATCCAAATTAAAATCACGCGTTTCCTTGTTTCTCATATCTGAAATATGGCTACTCAATTGAAAGAAATGTCTCATGTAATTCATCATAATTTCACTTCATCTCCATCTATAGTATACTTCCTTACCATGTACAACAACTCCAATACTTGTCTATCTCTTAATCAGGAGATATAAAATTTAAGATTTTATGTTTTAAATAAAATTATAGATCATAAAAATAAAAAATAATTTTAAGTTCTTAAAAGTTAAAAGTATAAATAAAAATTATTAAAGTATAAGTATTTTTTATCAATTAAAAAATTATATAAATGGAGTATTTGGAGTATTCCAAACTATATTTATAAGAGAAAATATATGTATAAAGAAAAAAATTATTATTAACAATACATTTTTTTTATTCTTTTGTTCAAAACCAAAATCAAAATCCTAAACTGGGAGTTTTATAAAACTTTTATATTGAAACAAAAATTACAATAATATCTTAAAAATTATATATAACTCAGTAAAATCCATGTAAATTAAAATAAGATGTCCATAATAATGCTCTTGTATATTGGAGAGATTACCTTAACATCAATTTTTACACTTTTTTTTTATCTACTCATGAAATATTTAGAAATCCCTAGATGTGGCTTAAATTCCCTTGAGTCAAAGTAAAATCTTCCTTAATTTTAACTTGGATTATTTGTAAGAAACAAGCGCACTTTTATTTCATGTTTGCTTTTGTAGGTTAATTACAAACTGCATAGCAGAATAAGGTTTAGAATTGTGGATTTTCTTATGAACATGCACTTATTGTTAGTGAGGTTGTTCTGTGGAGTATATGATGTGTGTATGTGCAGACAATGAAGGGTGAGTAGAGAGAGCAGTGTTAGTCAAATCTTCAATTCCATTAAGATACCAGCCACTAGGTCATTCATTCAGAAACTAACAAGTCACTTGAAGAACTAATATAAAAGTATATGCAATAAGTTTAATAATGAGAACATTGTTTACTGATCAAATCGGTTCACCAATTTTCTGAATGACAGATTTTTCTTTCGAACTTTTGTGGTTTACATTAATCTGTAAACTCTTAAGATCTGATTGCCAACTATGTGTTGAAGGCTATAAACGCTATTCCCGAAACTATATACAACCCCAATTACGTATACATAAAAGTTATAGTGATCTCATATATAATAATATCAGAAGCATGCAGTTTATAATAATGCCTTCAAATTTTATCTGTATAACACGTATATGCATCTGATACTGAATGTGTGTAATTGAGTGTTTTGCAGCCACTAAAATCACATTGTCTTAAAGACTGAGACACACATAACAGTTAGATAAGCTTCAGCACTAGCTCTAGCACTCACAAAATAGTGGCTGTTAGTTAACTTGCTGGTTCAGTCAGTGGCTTTTTCTCTGATGGCGGTGCATGTGCTTACCACAATATTCAAAAGTATGCTAAAACATTCCCGTTTTAACCCTGCTACTCACTGAATGAAGACACAGGTTTTAAGGTTTATAGAAAACTAAACCCACCTGAAAACGTTGTAACATCACAAGAGTGGAGTGCATGAAATTGATTCCTTTACATTCCACAAAATCTTATGAAGCACCTCATATACATGAAAACCATAAAAGTCACCATTTAACAGACACCAGAAGTTTAATGACTCGTGATATCTCCTCTTCATATTCTGAAAATACTCAAGAACTAAATATTAATATATCCTCTTTTGTGTGTCTTTGTCTATATGGATACACCAATTTGATATCAAGATGGTTATTGTACAATTTATACAAAGCTATTTTATCTTATACAAAGTGACTCAAAATACTTCTCCCTTTGAAAAACATAAAAAACTTCATTTTTTTTAACCTGAGTTAGAAATGTTTATTTGGTATCTTAACTACGGAGTAGCGTTTACGAGAATCAATGTCACGAAATCAATGTACAAAAACACCGTTCTTGGTAAGCACACCAGAAGAAATGAAGGAGACAAACTTAACATGCACCAGTAAACTATATTCTTGTTATCTCTTTGTTTGGATTGGGATGGAGAGAGAAAGGGCAAAAAAAAAAAAAGGAGAAAAAAGATTAAAAAGTTTAGCAAGAAAATATTTCATCAATTGTCATAGCTCCTTGGGGGCAAAATCCCATGTCAATATAATGGTTGCACGCTCGACATGCTTTCATTTTTATTGAAGTTATTATTTAGCTTTCTATTGTATTGATTGATTTTCTACCGTTTATGATTCTTTATTTCTCTTTAATTTCGTGAAAAATGTGTAAAATAACGAAATACGTTAATTTTAGATATACAATTAATAAAAATCAACTAATATTGTCTTGAATTTTTAAGACATCAAATAATTAAAAAATTATTCATTTTTGAAAAATCAAAGTTGAAAATTGAATGTGTAAAGATAGCGAATATATATATATTTCTACAAAATATCATTTTTTATTCAACTTTTTTAAATTATTTTCTATTTGTTTGTATGTATTGCTAATAAGTTGTCTTTTATTTTCAGTCCCTCACATGACACTTAAAATAATAAGAAGTTCTTGATGATATAATTTGACAACACACGATATTGGTGACATCATTGTTAATCACATCTACTATTCTTTAAAAAAAATGAAGAAAACGAGTAAAGGTGTTAATGTTTAAAAAGTCAACGATGAAGAGGTAAATAAAAATGTTAACTGCCAAAACTATTAATATTATATATCGAGATACATACATATATATATATATATATATATATATATATATATAACATTTTATGTTAGTTTATTATTTTTAAATATGATATTGACTAATGGTATAAGAATAGGCTACGTTAACTTGTTAGGCCATATTTTTATTAAATAAACTGATTCAAAACTTTTGTAAAATTTTGATTGGTTAAAAAGGTTAAATCTTAAAATCATTCCAATAATTTGGTCCCAAAAACATTATGTTTAAGTAAACATATAAATAATATTTTTTTTAGTTCATTATATTGTTATATTAAATACCGATAAAAAAATTGTTTTATTAAATGTTTATAATATAATAATTTAATAGTTTTAAGCTTGAATCCTAAATATGTTACAACAAAATACTGGAAACAAATGAAAAGACAAAAATTATTAGTCGTATCCTACTTGAGTAATTACGTTTTATTTACTTATTAGTTAAAGTATAATTATTCGATAATAAGGTTTGTAAAATATAGGTATTTATAAGCAAAATATAAAATAATATAATAAATTAAACTTTTGTATTTATTTTGGCTTATTTTTTGAATTTGCGTCATTTTCTACTACTCATGTATTAAATTTAATCACAATAAAAAAATAAATCTATGTAAATATTGAGTTAGTATATAATATAATATAATCATATTTATTATAAAATCATATAAATTCTATTTGAATCAATAATAAATGAATACAAATCATACAACATTAAATTAAGGAGCATAACCTATCACTTAAAAAAATTATATTTATATACGGATTTGATCGTATATAACTATCACAACAAATATTTCTATTATTACTATTATTATTATAGAATACATAATTATTATACTTGATAAATTCTATTATCATATTATAACTATTATTCTTCTAATTATTATTATAATTATAATTTTTATAATTAATAATAATAATATTTATGATAACAATAATAATATTAAAATTAATAATAATATTAATAATAATAATTATTATTATTATTATATATGAATTTGTTTGTATATAATAATTCTTATATAACTAATGTTAAATTTATATACTGATTTGTATTTATATGTAAAATCTGTAAATAAATTAAAAAAATTAATATATCTAATTTCATCACTTAGTTTATTTCAAATACTTTTCTCTCTGCTGTTTGGAAATATTCAGAAAAAAATAATTGTAAAGTCATACGAAAAAGAATAGAGTATTTTGTATTTGATACAATTGTTTACTCCATAATATATATATATATATATATATATATATATATATATATATTATATTAAAATAATATTGTATAGTTATAATTTTTTTAATTTAGTCCTGATTTATACAAGTAAAATATTATAATAATAATATATCTGTATACAAATTAATATCAATGAAATGATAAAGTAAATTATTTTTCAATTATTTAACTGCACTTTGATATTTCTCATGAGAAAAAAGAGTTGGAACAAATGTCTCTAAGGTCATTCAGTTATGATTATGATTAGTATAAGATTATTTTAAGTAGAGAAATGTATAATTTATAATGGAAATGGGCTGACTAACATATTTTGTTGGCTTTTAAAATTTATAACTTTTTAGTATGTGTACTTCATTAAATTCTTTGATATTGTTGCAAATGGTGGTAATTATAAAACTTCCCACCATAATTTCAAAAACAATTTCCTCTTTTCAACTAAGGTAGTCCTACTGGTAGTAGTCAAGTGATTGAGAAAATCTTTGATTTTGTCCCTATTGGCTCCATTATTATGGCTAGATTTAATAATAGTCATTTGGTTGGTAATTATAATGAATATGGTTAATTACATTCATATTTTTTATTGGTAATAAAAAGTATATTAACAAGTTGAAAAATATAAAAAGATGTTTTAATCCTTACAAAAAAATTATATATAAGATATCCTGCATTGTCTCTAAACATCGAACAACAAACGGTAGAAGTATCCTAAAAAATATAACAGAGTACATCAGAATCTGAGATGCATAGTTGTCACACTATAATGTAGACTGTCCTTTATATATTTATCTCATAACATATGATGACAGCAAAACAGAGAATTATAAGTTGTAAACATATATGTTGTCTGAGAAGATTTTGATTAAAAGTTACATCCCTGTTATCAACTCAAGGATTTAAGACAAGTATTTGGATTAAGGTATATAAAAATATTACCTGTTTTATATTTTGCAGTGACTCATGATCATGTTTTAATTCTAGGTGAAAATTTCCACTGCATCCTAATTATGATTCTTAAATAGAATATTTTTTTCTATAACTCCAAATATCTGCTATTATTGTCACTTATATAATTCTCCACTTGTAATTGACTTTTCTGCTCACTTCAATCAAATCAAATCTAATCTTAAAAGTAGTCACATTCTTATGGTGGACAGTATACACACCTATCCACGAGTTTACTATTATATTCGTGTGTTGATATAAATAAACTAAAATAATCTTTTGACTTCATCAATAATTATTTTTATTTGACATTTTCTAATAAAATATTATATAATAATAAAATAATACTTAAATAATTCTAGTTTAATCGGTAGTATCAACGTATTAGAACTCAATAGCTATGTTTAACTTTTTATCACAAATGTTATGAGATTGTTTTATTTTCTCTTAAATTAAAATAATATTTACTTATTTTATTCATTTGTTTTCTTATATTTTCTTTGTTTTTTTTCTATTTTTCTTTCTTCTTTGCATTAATCAATTAATTAGTTGAATGATTAATTATTATGTTATCTTTGATATAGGAGTAATATTGTAGAGTTTCATCTTTTTATAACTTTTATTCTCATAAAAACTAATTTTATTTACACTTTAATGTTTTAAAACTTAAAAACAACTCTTTTATTTTTATAATCACATCCATATAAAAGTGTTTCTAAAATTCAAGCATTAAGTTTATGATTCCTGTGTATAATAGGATGTGAAATAAATCTCTATTCATAATTATCATCCAAATTTGTCTCACATATCAGCCCGTGTCTCCTTCCTTAAGTTAAATTAATAATTTAATAAATATTTGAATATATCACAACAGTTCTGATCCCAACACGTTTTTATTAAAAAAGAAAAAGAGTGGAGAGCAGATATGCCATGGATGGAAAGTAAGATCTAAGCTGGCAGACGTGAATATAAAACCATGGTTGACAATCAAATCTAAACACCACCAGAACTATCCAGAAACAACAAACTGTTTACAAATTTAATTTACAAAAACCAATTAAATATTTTATTATCATTATTATTACCCTCCATTATAAAAATAAATATATTATACAAAAATATTATTATTAATATAAACACTTACAATTATTAATAATCATCATGAAAATTGATAAGCTTTTAAAAAGTATCAATAATATATTTTTATTATAAGTTAAAAATATTTATTAGAAATTACCAATGTGTCTTAATTAACTACTCTATGGCACAATTACATAATTCTATTAGATTATGAGAAGAAAAGAGTGATTAAATTTCTGTGAGAGAGATATAGAAGTTGTAGGAATGAAAAAGTATTTTAGTCCATATTAAAAAAAGAGTACCTAACCCCACTGAGTGAGTTCTGATGAAACATGTTGTGTTCTGTGTCCAACAATGTCATAATAATGTACACAACAACTCTTCTCCTTCTGTCCTCGGACTTTGATTTTTCTGTATTGGCATACTTTATCCATTTTTGGCATCGGGGTTTCTTTCATCTCTCTCCAAAATCGAATCTTTCTCATCTGGGTCACTCTATTTGCCCTTTCAACTTGCTCAGCGGTTGCGTAGCGTGATGGCTCTGTTCTGTCACAATGAGTGCTCTGAATAGGTCCATTTCCTTCAACAAAACCTCTTCCTTCAATCGAAGGTCCCTCGCCGTTGGAAGTCCCAGACTCAATCATAACAACACCAACAACAACCGCTTCGGATGTGTCTCTCTCAGGTTTCAGGTTCTTGTCATCATTGTCTCTGTCCTTTCCTTCTTTGTAGCCGTAGGTGGCTACATGTACGTCCTTCCAAGCCTTAGCCAAGCGTTTTCCAATGTCCAAGTTCTCTCGTCTGAGCGCAACAATGGATCAGTCAGAGATTGTGATGTCTTTGATGGAAGCTGGGTGCAGGTTCAAGATCACCCCTTGTACAATGCCACAGAGTGCCCTTTTGTAGAAGCGGGATTCGACTGTTTAGGGAATGGCAGGAGTGACAGGGATTTTCTCGGATGGAGGTGGAAGCCGAGGAGTTGTGAGATTCCAAGGTTTGATGTGCGTGGTGTGTTGGAAATGTTGAGAGGCAAAAGGGTTGTTTTTGTTGGGGATTCAATGAGTAGGACTCAGTGGGAGTCTCTGATTTGTATGCTCATGGCTGGGGTTGAAGATAAGAGAGGAGTTTATGAAGTGAACCGGAATCAGATAACAAAGAAGATCAGGTTCTTAGGGGTTCGGTTCAGTGCTTTCAATTTCACCATTGAGTTTTTTCGCTCAGTTTTCCTGGTCCAGCAGGGCAGGATACCTAGACATGCACCAAAAAGGGTCAAATCCACACTCTTATTGGACAAGTTGGATGATATAAGTGACCAGTGGGTGAATTCAGATATTCTGATATTCAATACTGGGCATTGGTGGGTTCCATCTAAGCTATTTGATATGTGAGTTTCCCTTCTCTATCTCATTTTAATGTTAAGCCACTGCCTATTAGTGTTACTACGTGTGACTGAGGGATATCTACTATAGTTCATTCTAATTCCATTACCATGCTTTTCAGCCTTCACTGTTTTTCTTATCATTTGTTTATCAGTAGGTTTTGATTTGGGACAAAATTTAGATCAAGTTCTTTATGTCCTTGTCATCAGATTCTCAAATCAAATGTGACATGTGGATGTTCTTCCAGCACTAAATGGCCTTCAGTAAATAAATATTACATTTTAAAAAAATCATATGTCTTCGTTTGATGTGAGAAGAATAGAAGGAACTTGATTTAATTTCTTTCCTTTATTGTAAGGGCAAAAAAACTGTTCCCCGATGATAGAAAGTTTTCATAGCAGTTAACCTAATTGTTCACAATAGTAGCTATTGTTCTCTTATTAGCTTCATGATGGAAGCCTTGTTAGGCTTGCAAGATTGGTGGATCTTTCCACTACAAGCTCAAGAACATAGATGATGAAGGAGGAGAAAGAACCTTGCACTTAGGTGGGTTTTCTGGATTGTTTTTGGTGAGGTTATGATTCGGTCAAACTATAGAAAGGTAGGGAAGGGTGCTTGGTTCAGTCAATTAAGGTGGATTTAGTATGGTTCTTGAATGATTCTTGGAAGGACAAGGTTGGTTCTTGGTTGTGAAAGCTGTAGGTGATGGTAGGATAAGTTCTAAGTTGAAACTAATTGGAATTGGATGACTCTTGTCATTTTATGATGCGGATTGAATGGGAAGGCAATGGTGTGCTTGGTTGGAATTGTAGGAGTGATTTGACTGGTGTAAACTCAAAAGGCCATGAGCTAGGAAGAAAGGCTTCTTGGTTTCTTGGCCTGGTTCTTGAATCTTTGGTATAGTTTGGTATTTAGTTTTGGGTGGCCAAATAGTGTAATGTGTAGGAGGGATGGCTCTTGAAATAGATAGGTGTGGTATGCTGTGGCTAAATAAGGATCTCACGAGAAGGATATATAGGCCAAAAAGAGATTAAGAGAAAGAAGGAAAGACTAAGAAAAGAAGGTTTGCCTTTGAGAACAAGATTGAAGCACAAAGTTGGGCAACTTTGACTAGGTAAGGGCCACTCCTCTTTGGAGATAAGCAAAATTTAGGATGTTCGCTACTTGGGATGTCACCTAAGAAAAGAGCTCCCCAAGAAAAGAATAGGAATCACACTCTTCACAAAACTCTCAAGTTATCTCAAGAATTGTCCTTCCCATGCCTTTTTTAACCTTGTAACCAAACAAAGCTGTGCTAAGAAGAGTACAAACACACTAGGCTAAGCTAGCCAAATCCTATGATCTAAAGAAGAGAGGATTAACACCAAGTAATACTAAGTATTTATACAAATAGGTATTATTCCTATCTACACTAATCCTAAGGGTCCTCATGTCTTTGTTGGTTTGATGAAGCTCCTTCTCAATCTCCTTACCCTTGCTTCTAGTTAAGACACCCTAGAAGCTCTCCTTATCTCTTGGACTTCTCTTCTCCCTTTCTTGATCTTTAACCATACTTCTTGTGGCTACTTCTCTTTGTGTGGGCTCCTCTTGGTCCTTGATCACATCACCTCAAGGCCACAACAATGACCACCTTATTCCAGTAGGTAGTCATCTCATCTGTACAGATCACTTTGATTGAAAACCAATTTTTCAAACTTACCATTCAATATGATATCCCTTTTAATATTTTTTTTCCAATATCCTTCTCGGTCTCTGTCTACCCTCTCATTGTTAAGATCCATACAATTGAAAATACATATGCTATAAAAAAAAAATTTGACCAGAAGGCTGCCTTACCCAGTTAAACTATATCCCTGGACTCTGGAGATTGTTACTGTGATTCTTGCCTGCTGATAGAGACTCTTTGTACTTGAAATTTTGCTTGTTGTTAGTGTGGCACAGAGCTATGTATTATACTTTCAATTTCTAACTTAAGATACCTTTGACACCATTTTGAGAAAATTTATTCAACTTAACAAATCCTTTAAGTGGGGTGGCTTAACCTTCTGTTAATCTGCACATATTTTACTCCTTTTACAAAACCTTCCGAGCCTTGCAATTCATCAGAAAAACTGAATTCGATCATTCTTAATTGCATATTCTTTCTAATTTCCCATTGTGGTTACCATCTAAATATTACAGTTGGATCTTTTAAGGAAAAATATCTAGTTTTCTGAAGAGTGAGAAGGATGGAGGGAAGAGTTTTACTACATAACCTGATAACACTCTCTGTGAGTGGGAGTAGTGGGTAGTTTCAGGTTGGACTAAGATATGTACTACATTATGTCCGTATTCTACTTTCCGAAAGAACGGAGTTATCCCATCTTGTCATCTATTTTAATATTTGTAGTTAATTTAGTTCATTTGTAGTTATCCTCTTTTTATGTAATTGTTATATTTTAAAATTATATTCAAGAGTACTTCATCTGTGAACAGAAACTATTTTATAGTTAAAATCATGCAAACTTGGGCAACATTGCAACCATCATAATAAAGATTTTGCTTTCACATGCATAGCCTCATACGAATGTTCCAAACTGTCTTGATAAGCTCTCTGTCAGCTTTCCTGTTGGATGGGAATAGCATGTGGCTATTGTTTGTAAGCATAATTTTTTATAAATTGAATATAACTTACAATCAGAAAATGTTTTATTAGCAGAATTATGTTTATTGTCTGAACCTAGCTGTGGTGAAATTATGGATGGGGGTGAGGTAAAGGAAGAGATGGAATGGAGTCTGCTTTTCATCCTGAAAGTATCAGTGCTCAGACTTTTGAAATTAACTTCCATTTGCTTCTGTCAATTAAAAGCAGAGATAAAACTGTTGTAAACGTTTGATTTTAATAGAAACCAAAAACCACCCCTTTGGAAATAAAGTAGTACTATTGAATATTAACAAAGGAATAGGAAAGAGATTACAGAAATGTGTGACCTCCCTACTCTCCCTAACTACCCAAAGCCTAGAGCTCCATAGGGATGAAATTCTCTGCCCAGACTTCACAACCCCAAAGCTGATTGCAAGAGAATAATGATCCCGTCTTTTCTCCTACACTCTACTGAAAACCATTTCTTCCAAATAGGGTTGGAAATAAGTTAGGCTACCCGTAAAGAGCTTAGAGCCACCCATTGAAAGCTTGTCTTGGCTTAACTTATTTAGCAAAAAGGCTGCTTGAATTTCTTAAAAAGCCTTTTAGCTAAGATGGTCAAGCTATGCATTTTTATAAAAGCCTACTAGACTTTATTGACAGACTGTTTATAAAAAGTATGATTCTTAATAAAATATTAATATTTAATAGATAATATTACATCATTGTCTGTTTTGTAATAGACTTTAACACAAATCTATGGGTTTTTTCAGTGATAGGTTCATTAGCCACAAGTCTATTAACCAGTTTAAATCCTTCTATACTGCTATTTTGGTCTTTGATCTGACATATACCTTCCAGATTCTAGGCCTTTGATCTGACCCATTACCGACCGTGATTTTCCCCATCAGGCCTAACAGATTCATTATTCATTAAATATTCATTCAGTTGCTTTTTGAATTTCTCTTTGTTAGGCAGAATCTGCGTTTTCATATTTTTAAATCTTTTTTTCTTGTTCCTTTTGTATAATTGGCCTCTTATTTCTTTCAACAGGGGCTGTTATTTCCAGGTTGGAAGATCTCTTAAACTTGGGATGTCAATTCCTGCTGGCTTTAGAATAGCACTTGAAACTTGGGCATCATGGGTTGAGAGAGAGATTAATAAAAATAGAACACGCATCTTCTTTAGGACTTTTGAGCCTTCTCACTGGAGGTATTCCTACTTTACTGTTAACATGATTATATATTTAAACATGTTTATCTTTCTTTATATAGTTTATATTATTGCTTAAAACTATTCCTTTCCTTGGTAAACCTTTTCCTAACCTTAGTGAGAACTATGCCCTATCATTCCTCTCGCCTCAAATATATACTTGCATGTAGCTTGGCTCAGTTTATAGGAATTTTTATTCATGCACAGGAATTATCTTTGAAATCTCGCTTCAAAAGTTACTGATCCAGACTTTATGGTTGGTGCAGTGATCTTACCCGTAGAATTTGCAATGTGACACAGTACCCAACATTAGAAACTGATGGAAGCGATCAAAGCTTGTTTTCAGATACAATTTTAGACGTTGTAAAGAATGTTAATATTCCTATAAATGTTCTCCATGTTACTTCTATGTCTGCTTTCCGGAGTGATGCACATGTTGGTAATTGGAGTGACAATCCATCTATTCAAGATTGTAGCCATTGGTGTCTTCCTGGAGTACCTGATATGTGGAATGAAATTATCCTGTCCCAACTTTTTTCTGAATCTCAAATTCCTTTTCAACAAATTGAATCACTCGGTAAGTTCAGTTATCTTCTAATACACTTTTTTCAGTTTTGCCTGGGAGTATGTGGTATGATTTAAGCATGACTTTTATATGTTTAGGAATTAGACATACATTCCTCAAGTTGACTTATGCATGTTAAGAGTATATATGTCCGCTATTATGATATCATAATTAATATTAGTTATACAACCAGTTAGCAATCACTTGATTATTCGTCAAAATATCATAGGTTGAATTAGATGTTACTATTATTATATTATTGTATATAAAAGAATTGTCAAAACATAATTTATCTTTTCATATATACCCTGTAGTTAAAAGAATTTTTTTCCCTTTTTCTTGAGTCAGATGAATTTAGTTATAGCTTTTCTTTAGGGTTGGTGCTCAACTAAATCTTTAGCCCTTGTTCCACGTCTCAGAGAGAATACTTCTCTTACTTTCTACTGCTTCATCGTTTTTTTAAAAAAAATACTTACACGTATTTTATTTCTGGGTGCAGATTAGAGAGACTAACATTCTTAGTAATTGCAAGCCTACCTCAAAAAATTCTGATGCCTCCTAAGAAGTATGGATCGGGTTCTAACACCATAAGTCTGAAGCCGTCTCATTCTTCAATTTTGAACTCTGCCATCTACCGTGGTTTTCTTCAACACTCAGCTTTACCAGATTTTGTAAGTATGGTCCAAATACACACACCAACTTGTCAAAACAAATGAAACACGAAGTAGTTATTTAATTTGCCAATTCTTTGTATATCAGTAAACGTAATGTCTCAGATGCATGTCATGATTTTTTGTTTTGGTCATGACAATACTGTTCTTCTGCATCGCAAAAAGAGGAGAAGGAAAGGACAAATCAATCAATTTCTTTTTATCAGATTCCCTGTTAATTGTTCTTTATTCGAATGGATTTGTGTTTAAATCCTTGCTTCACTCGGATGCGGTGTTTTACTTTTCTTTCGGCCTCGTGAAAAATGGAGGCACGGCACCATTTGACAGGATCCGTCATGGGACCACCCGTATTCAGAATTTCAGACACTTAATGTTCAAATCTATATCTGTTTTTTGCACATTGCATTTGGAACAATCATAGATTGTGTGGAGACTGATACAGTCAAGTGTAATATATACATAAGTTGACATGTTTATAATATTTGATGAAGTTGGAAAGCAAAAAAACGTTACAGAATATTGGATACACATGGTAAAGAAATACAGATACATTGCATAAATGGTAATGTGCACATTCCACAAGTTGATAAAAGTCAGTTGCCGAATCTATGTATCCATGGAACATGGAACATGATCATCATTTCCTTGAAGAAATGTTTGTTTTTATTTATATTGAGAAGAGAAAAATTGAGAAAAAATATAATAGATTGAGTTACACACAAATATTTTATTTATAATAAAGAAGCGATAAAGCGATTAAAAGCGAAATTAAAATCTAAAATAAAAACATATATTTTCCTATCAAATCTCATTATTTAATTTAATTGAATCATATCTCTAACGAAACTTAATAAAGCGAAACATACGGTAGCAAAAAAGACTTTCCTTTAAACATAAGCCGAGATAGATATTTTATGCCTTTTACCAAGTTTTAGTGTTTATCTTTCGTCTCTCCGTTGTGTTCTCAAATAATTCCATTTGCCATTCATGCACTTTATATCTTCGAACACGAGATGGGGCACGATAAGAAAAACAGGTCCAAAAAAGTCTGTTTCAATATGAAAGATTGTTTTCACTAAATATTATATTGGAATCTATGTTACACAATATGTCAACAAAAATAATGAGAACAACAAAAGGGAAATGTGACTTCCGAATAAATGGCGCACAAAAAGATGTACACAGGCGGGCGTGGATGGAATTTATCAGGAATTGAAAAATCATGGATCAATGGCAATAGGAGTGATACGCTTCTTGGCTGACTTATTTGATAAGGGTGTACTCTTAGAACTGGACAATTGTTGCCCAGACTTCTCTTCGGATCCCGATTTTATACCGTCCAAACTTGATTGCAGAGTTGCTGTCTTTTCCTTTGATTCCGTTTGTTTTCCATCTGAATCTGGATTAGCTGGCAGTTTCTCAGCCTTGTCTTGAGCTCCAAAAGTTACAGTACCAGAATTCCGTAGCTGTTTCGTTGCCTTATCTTCTGGTTCCGCTTTTCTTCTATCTAATTCAACAGCACCAATTCTTCCAGTTGTTTCAATGACCATATCATCAGTTTTCTCTTCTGCTTCATTTTTCCTACTATCAGCTATAACCCCTTCAAAATTCCCAGTTGCCTCAACGACCATGTTGTCAGGCTTCTCTTGTGTTACAGTGCTATTGTTTTCTGTCATTCCAGCACCTATATTCCCAGACGCTACAGTGACCATGTCACCAGCCTTCCCTTCTGACTCCATTTCCTTGCTCTCTGATAGAACTGCACTAAAATTCCCAGATGGTACAGTAACAGTGTCATTGCCTGTCCGTAAAGTACTTTTACTATGCTCCTTGGCTTTTCCTTCTACAAAAATATGTATGGGGAAATTAAAAAACATTGAAGTGATGTTGACAGAAGAAAAAGGAAGGCTGCTTACCAGATAAAGAGTAAGGTGATCCAAGTTCGTCATTCTCAAATTCCACCAAAGAGCAGAAACCATCTTGTGATGACAATGCCAAATAACGAGCATCAGATGACCTTTTGAACAAATACCAGTTAGAGATAAACCTTTCCCTAAAAAATTATAATTCTCAAACCTAAAAAGGAATTGCTAGCAAATAAAATTTACCAGGTAATATCTGTTATTGCGGCGTAGTGAAGACCAGCTAATACAGCTAACGGAGATGTGCTCTCGGTGTCATAAATGTACAGAGAATTCAAAGTGGCCACAGCAAATACGATGCGATATGGGAGGTTGAATACCCCGGCTGCACTAAACAAAACCAGTATTAGGCTTCTGTTGAGCAAGAAATTGTCCAAGACATGCAGAATTTTAACCAAATACTAGGTGGCAGTGCAAGTCTGAGATTTAAGCTGACTCGCATGCCACTCAAACAATTAAATTATAACAAGACAATCTAGCAGCAGGTGAGGATTAGTGTATGGATTACACAATGTCCTTTGGCTTGATTAAAGACCATTTATATATGATGACTGTTGATAAAATACAAGTACCCAAATACCTGAGTTGAGTGAGTGAGTCCCCTGAAGTTTAAAAATTATGGGACAGAACCGGACCGCTACAACAGCTTTACTTGCACAGGGGAGCTGTATAGCAGGCCTGTATATTAAGGTCAAATAAATAAAGTAACACATCACAAACGCATACTTCTGTAACTCGATCCATTAACTTAACATGAATAATTGAACATAAAGCGAGAAAATTGTAGTTTGAGGCTTTGAAATTCAACTAATCATCTAGAAAGAAAAGATAGAACTGTCTTGGGTTTGCATAATGTCTCCTGTACTTGAAAAGGATAAAATATCTGAAATTTTACCTAGAAAGATCTTTTCTAGAAATTATGTAAGCCGCATTCACAGACTCGGATGCAGTATTAATTTTGTAAGAGCCTGAAATATGTAAAGTGCGATGTAAAGTTATCAATAAGAAACAAAGTATATAGTAAATATTATGCAGGAATTCAGGTATGAGAAAGAAATTAATAGACATGATTCAACCAATAAGTGGAAATTAAATTATGACATGTAAAACAAGGGGAAAATTTTAAAATTTTCAGCTTTGACTTAGACACTCATTCACTTCCTTGTAAAATAAAAGATGATAAACTACAAAAAGTTCAAAAACTGGCCAGATTCTAGAAAATTCTTTAACAAGAGCTCATCCTTGGAAGTAGCACGAGAAGATTAACTGAAACAAGCACTTGAACTCAAAGCTAATACCTGCAGGCACAACTAAAAATGAACCATCAGGAGACCATGCTAATCTTCTGAAAAAAGATGGCAATGTCTCATCGTGGAAGAGGTGAAATTTTGTCTCCTGCATTAAGAAAATCAAGCCTGACGTTCAGGTATGATACAACCATTCATGATGCAAATAAAGACTGATATGGACCTTTATATGCTAACCTGAGAATTTTTTAATAATGGATGATCTGCCTTAGAAATGACTTGCTGGCAAACATAATTGATTTTCTCAGTGCCCTTTGATTTATGAGGCTTATTCATGTAAATTCTGCAAGTCCTATCAGAACTAAGAGAAGAAACATATTTTCCTAGAGGGTCCCATGCAACCCCCTGAACATAGTGCGCATGGGCATCCAACTTCTGAAGGCTAGTCCCTGACAAAGAAGAATAATGTAGTATAAGCACGTAAACCACACAACATCAATTGTCATTACAAGTACAACGTATCAACTGCCATGTGCCTCGATTCAAGTGTATCAAAGACAGTCATGTGTTCTCTTTCTTACCTTTGTTAACATCCCATATAATGCAACTATTATCAACTGATCCAGATATGATATATGTGGCATCGGTAGACCACTGCAGGTCCAAAATGTCCTTGAGATGAGATCTAATGCATAAAAATATCACCTATAAGCCAGAAATCAATGCAGTAAAACATGACTGTTGAAAAAAATAAATAATGCGATTGATCTTTACAATGGTTCCTGGAGCTTTGGTTTTTAACTGAAGTTAATGGTGTCCTGTGATCCTTTTTTCCGATTTCATCTGTTGAGATAAGGCTTTATTGTAACTGGTCATTACGAATGGTTGTAGTCATAGTTTGTACTGCTAAACTAATAATATTAATTCTTTCCAAAACACGTGTATTTTTCCATAAATAAATCGAATTACATTCATATCAATATTTTAAATAAAAATGCACAAGCACAAATTTGGCACTCCCACTCTGAATAAACTCTGGAAATTGGGGTATATACAATTTGACAAACAGAATAGAGATCAGGCAGCTAAAATATGGGAAATCTGCCATACAGCCTTTCTGTATTTCTTTTAACTTTTTTACAATGTTCAGCTTTTAAATTATGTGCTTGTAACTGCTCCTTTAGACATGTCAAATGTCTTACCGTAACATCTTGAGAACCTTCCATGTCTGACCAGTATCGGCAGAATGTAGCTTCCATATTATCACGTCCCCTCCTGGATAAAGGAACACAAAATCCGATTTAGACAGAACATTGCCTAATTACATTAACTCAAGCCAAAATTCCTTAACCAAGGTCCTACCATCAGCACCAGAGGCCAGCAATTCCCCTGCAAATAATCATAAGTAGAAGTTGTCACTAAAAGAAAGCACTACACAGCTTCTTGCAGCACAATAAGCGAGGAAAAATAATGCAAATCTAATCAGTTCCATTTCGCGACAATGAAAGTATACTAGTGAATTAACTTGATAACTACTTGATCCAATGAAATTTTGTTGTATCCTGACTCTAGGAGGAGAAAGAGAAGCGGCGTTTCGGAATTACCGGAAGAAGGGAAGCGAATAACATTGACTGCAGAGTTATGGTAAGAGAGGCTACTAAGATAGGAAACTACGGGAAGCTTCTGCGTCCCCGCGGGTGTTATCGACCAAAGCTGAAAACACAAGAAAACCAATGAAATCGAGCGAATAATTAACCCTAATCAGATGCCCATCGAGCGAGAGGGAGAGAGGGACCTTGATGTCGAAATCGGCGCCGGCGGTGGCGAGAGTGGCGGAGAGAGGGTGGAAATCGAGGGTTAAGACAGGTTTGCTCTCGTGCCAGCTAATCTGAACCGTGCCACCCTTCATTCTCTTCGGATTCGGAGTTTTAGGTTTAGAGTGTAGAAGAAGAAGCCACAGAGACACTGGGAAATGGATTTTGGCGCTCCCCTATTCACTTGGCGCGAAATATAAAGTGGCCCCTTTCTTCTCTTAACTTACACTATCAAACTCCTTTTTGTTTCCCTTCAATACACCGAACCATCAAAATTAACAACCAAGCATTCCAAAAATATAGGGATGTTTGTCAACTGTATTATGTTTTCTTGCTGTTAATTTAAGTAAAATTATACCAAGATTTCTTAAGTAAATCCTGTCTTTCTAGTTGAATGAGCATAAAATAATTGAATGTTTAACTTTTGATTCAATTACATTAATACCAACAATTAACTTATCTCTATAATTATGCATCCTATTCACCAAGCATTGGTAAAAAACAATAATTCATCAAGATATTGTGAGTCTCTAATTTGAGGACCCTATAATTTAGATAAGAACAAAAAAAAAACAAAATTAGTTTAACTAATTCTTAAAAAATTAAATGTCCTTGATCCTTAAAAAATAAACATGTTTTATTTTTGTTTCTGTAAAAAATATAATTGTTAAGGACCGTAACTAATAAAATATTGCAAGTTTTAGAGGCATGAGAAATAAAGAAAGATAAGAATTAAAATCAAAATTTGTATATTTTATCATGATTAAGAACAGTTATTTCAAATTTTATAAGGTTAAAATAAAAAGTTTAATGGAGACAAACTCTAATACTTACTATAAAACTAACAACTTATTTAATTATTTTACTATTAAGAAAAAAGAAAATAATCCTAAACATTAAACACATCCTTATATAATCATTATGAAACATCTTATGAAATTTGGGGTATTTATGGAATTTGGGTTATTTATGGGAGAAAGAATAATTTCTATAATTGATTTTCTGAAAATTGTCCCCGTTCTAGTAAATCAAATCTAGAAGAGTGTGTTTATTATCATTAAAGGACATTTTCAAAAATATATATTTTAGAAAGTACAAGTTATATTCTGAAAATTTCCGTTTCAAAATGCAAATTAGTCATTCTGAAAACAATATTTTAAAATGAGTAATTTGAATTTTAGAAATATAATTTTTATCTTTCAAAATATTTTTTAGAAATATAAAAATTGTTTTTTGGAAAATAAATTTTAGTATATTAAATCTAAAAGTATATTATAAATTGATAAATTCAAAAGTCATTCACACAATCACGAACCAAAATCTAGAATTATTTTGAATTTCCCTTTAAAAAAACATAAACTTACCTTTTGATAAAGATGAACTTTTATAAAAAATCACTGTTAAAAATCATTCTCAAACAAATACACTCCATCAGTCACACATACAAGTGCAAAACTTTTACCAACGAAACAAATCAATCTTACCTAAAAAATACTCACCAAAGATAGTAAGAAGGGAGACTAGAACCCTACTTTTTAATTATTAAGACACAAGCTATTCTTTCTATTTCTTTCAAATTTAATAAAGTTAAAATAAAAAGTTTAATGTAGACATACATTAAGACTCACCAAAAAAAACTAACAACTTATTTAATTCTCTTATTATTTACGAAGAAGAAGGACACATCATTACATAAGAGATTTTATTTATGAAATTTTTTGAAGGTATTTATGAGAGAAAGAATAATTTCTAGAATTAATTTTCTGGAATTGTATTATACATTCCAGAAAATCAAATATAAAAGAGTGTGTTTGTTATAATTGAAGTTTTACCATCTCAAAAATAATATTTTGAAAGACAAAAATTATATTTTAAATATTTTATTTATAATGCAAATTACTCATTTCGAAAACTGTATTTCAAAATGAGTAATTTATATTTCGAATAAGATTTTTGAAATATAATTTTTACCTTTCAAATTATCCTCTTAATAATATAAAAATTATATTTTTAAAAACTAATGTCAAAATCATACTCTGAACTGGTAAGTACATAAGTCATTCCATCAATCCGTGTTTCAAAAACCAGAATGGGGAATTGTTTTGAATTCCCCTTTAAGAAGAAAGGAATAGAAACTTACCTTTCTTAAAGACTAACTTTTACAGAAATCACTGCTAATAACCACTCGTAAACAAATGCACTTTACCAGTCACAAACATAGGTACAAGATTCTTACCGACAAAACAATTCAATCTCACAAAAACGCCGTTGGAATACTCAAGCAAAGATAGCAAAAAGTGAGACCATCATATTTTTCGATACTCATCACACATTCTCTCTTTATCTTTATATATATTTTTTCTTTTTATTTTTTCTTTTTTTTTTAAATTATTTTTAAATTTTCTCTCAATTTATAAAACAAAATCATCAATAAACAATTTATGATATGTATTGAATTGAATAATAACTTTAGCATTAATACTATATATCATAAATAAAATAATTTACAAATAAAAAAAA
>Ga0099825_1001913_pt1 | contig 27157 bp, 13 predicted proteins | sample SiratroredBW_FD_76838 | JGI IMG/M metagenome (GOLD analysis project Ga0099825, IMG submission 76838) | Root nodule microbial communities of legume samples collected from California, USA - Siratro red BW | ecosystem: Host-associated > Plants > Roots > Nodule | place: USA: California | collected...
AGGGGGTTCTCAACTTTCGAATGCCTCTACTATCAGATCCTCTAGGTGGGTACCCAGAGGACGAGACATTTTCAGTCAAAGTTATAGAAGCCATTAAGAATTATCAAAAAGATAAAGTGCCCTTCTTGAGAAACTCGTAAGATTCTTCTTCCTAAGAGTATTGGATTCACCTCCAAACTTCGTTTACCAGCTCAATCCAATTATATTTCTGCAAATTGAGTTGGATTTATTTTGTTTAACTCATGTATTCTGCTACAGCACAATATACATATTATAGTAATAATGAAATGATTATTAGTATTATTTGGAACATGTATTTTGCCATTGTTGTGACTTTCAACCATTGAACTCACATTTTAAGTAATTCCCTGTTATTCAATTATAGGAAAATAACTTCATTTTTTAATTTTAAATTATCTAAATATATTATTATAATCAATTTACAATTCAACTTAATTAAATCCAATTATCAAGAACGGCTGGTATTTATCATGTAATTATTGAGGGATTGTCAAAATTATTTATAAATGTGATATTTTCCATCTAGTTGAGTTCAATGGATAAGGTTCGCTTTAATTTTAGTTTTTATGTATATTTTAAAGGTTATATTATCGACTAATTAAAAACTATATCTCACATCTAAAAGATTTAGTTTTCTTCTAGTGAGAAAGATGATCCAATAATTTCTTTTTAACGGCAGAATACAATAGTAATCATTAATTTGGAAATCAATTATTTAAATTATAATTAATTTCATATTTTCTTAAATACGTCTCTGGTTTTATCATATTTATCATTATTTTATCTTTCAACTAATGCTTATAATTTCATTCTTTTATTATACTTTCTCACTTTAAAAAAGTGAAATCTATATTAAAAATAATTATTATAAAATTTACACTTCTATATAAAGCACTAAAATGCTATGAACTATGAAAATGGATGTTTACTTTTCTATTTAAGAAAACGGATAAGTCTGTATTTATACACGATTTTAATGAAAAAAGATAAGATTGAGATAATTTTAGTAAGGAATTAAATTAAATAACTTGTAATTCTTTTCTTTCTTAATCGTGTTGGAATTTAGTATTTTCTAAAAAAAACTTTCTTTATTAGTGTTTTTTCATAAAATTTCCTTTTTATTGGTTTGAGTCAAAAGATCATTTTTAATATAATTTTAATGACTTTTAGGTTTTATCTTCTGAATTAAGTTAAGTTGAAAGTTGATGTTTCCTTATAACATTTTTTCTTTATTAATTTGGGTTAAAATATAGTGCAATCATTTCGTGTAATTATGGAAAGTTACTGTAATTATTAAAATAACCATAATAACTTTATTAAAAAATTCTGAAATCGTTCTGACGTCATACAGTCATACATCTCTTTACATAAATTCGTATTATGTTATACGGACTAATCTATTTTTGTAAATATATATTAAAAGAGATCGGTGTCACCTATATATTTATAAATTGCTTGATAAGTATATATTTTATTTCAGTAACTACACTTTGAATCACTCATACTCCTAACATGAAACCACTTATTAACTGGAAGGAAAAACAGGTTGGTTGAATTCTTCCATTGCACGCCACTCTACTTTGCTTTGACACGATGCCATGAGTAATCTGCTTTCACAAAACATAATTACGTCAATAAACAATAAGAATGCTCTTAAAACCAAAACATATGGACTATGAAAAAGGCATCAACAAACCAAGCCCACTATCACAGATATTTCAAGTTAGGCTTAGAAAATTGTGCCAATTGACGCCGCGAACAGTGGGTCAAAATTGGAACGGACTTTATTTTGCTTAAATCTATATTGTTGCTGAAATTCCATAACCCAATATTGTTTTAATAATATCATTCTACTTTGAATTTCTTAGCATAAGATACCAAAAGCAACTTGGGATACAAAACTACAGAATATGCTTTACGAGTAGCAATTTTAAAGTTGAAATAACCTATGTCTAGTGAGGTAAAGTTACAAAAATAATAGCTATAAATTCTCAAATTCCTCCCTCCAATATCTAGTTGCAATTTTGTAATTAACTCCCACATGCAGTTAAATTACAATATCATGTGGTGTGGTGCAAAATTCTCTTTCGTCTCCCACCTTAGAATCAATTTCAGTTAGCATATGCATGTGTAGGTCTTTATTCCGAGCAGCATAATAGAGACACATTTAATCAGTGCATGAGTTAATTTATTGCAAGTGGGTCCTTCTTCAGTCCTACCAAGTCTAAACCCTAATTAATTGTATGACCAATAATTCACCCTTATTGTTGACATTTGTTTCAAAGAAAAGTCTACGCATGTAATAAGGATTTCAACAAAAATTTAATTAAATATTAAATATTTTATAAATTTAAATATTTTTCATTAAGTTTTTCCTAAAAAATTATCCTTTCATTTTACTATTAACTAAATAATGTAATCATTTTTATGTTTTCTGTATGTAGTTCATTGATTAATTTTTTCCATTCGTTTTTGAATTAGAAAGAAAACATAATCTCATCTGGAAAAAAATAAACAATAAACTATTTAGATAAAAATTAAAAATATATATTTTAATAAAATCTGTTAAAAATAAATAAATTTAGGTACTTAATTAAACTTTCAATAAATAATAAACTAAGATTGGTAAAAATATTTAATTAAAATTATGACTGAATTCAGTCATGTGAATGGATGGCTGAAAACCCCACCTCATATTTGATTGCACCCAACCTTTACAAATAATACTGACCTACTTTAAGTATTTGGTTAAAAGTATATTTGTTGGAATAGTCAAGTGAATCATTATACTCGGAACATGTTGATTATATTTTTTAAAACCAATAATTATAAACTATTAATTTTTCCAAAGCACTAGCTTTATGTTAAGACTTCATTGAAATTCTATTTTCATAGCATAATAATCAACATACCAAAAATAAAAGAAATTAAAGTATGGAAGAGGTAGAAACAAAGTTTAACACTTCGATATTCCTTAAAGTTTGTCAAACGATTTTTCTTTTTAATGATAACTTTAATTGTTTTTGGAAAATCAACAAGAGATTAATGACAACAAAATAAAACAAGGAAAGAAATTTTTGAAAATTAAATCAAATAAAAAAATGCTATTTTAAAATTCAATGTTATTTTTTTCTTTTTTTACTTTTGTCTTGTCATTATTGGGAAAAGATATATCCTTACCCCTATTTTTACTTTCCATTTTATTTTCTCTCGATTTAACAAACAAAAAAGTTAATTATGAAAAAAATACTAAATAATTCTAATTGACTTTATTTTTTATATTTAATCCATTTTTCACATTGAAAAGACAAATTAAGTACTTTTGAAAAGGCAAATGATTAAACATATGATTCAATAAAAAATGAAAAAAAACATAAATTAATTTTTAAAATTTTCTTCATATTAATTTTTCAAAAATCTGATTTTAATGTTATGTATACGATAAGTTTAAATTTAGAAAATTTATTATTTTTGTTTGAAATATAAAGAGGAGGGTGTAATGCAATAAAAGCAAGTAGTTTCTAGTTTCTACCTACCAAAAGAAAAGAAAGGCAAAAGAAAAGAAAGGCAAGTTGTCTCCAAAACCGTGAAATGAAAATTATGATAGAACTTTTAGGTAAAAAAATTATATAAATGACACATTGAAAAATTTATATAAGTCTTCTCATATTTAATATAAAACATATATATTTATCCATCAAATATTCATAAAGAAATTATATAAGAGTAGATAAATTTCTCAATAACTAATTTGCATGAAAAATTTAATCGAAGGCACATCAAGCATACTCGTATCTGAAAGATGAATTTAGATATTTGTTAGAAAAATTTTAATTAAAATAATTTATTGAAAAATAAAATAAAATAGTAGCCCTTGAACAATTATCTCGGTACCGACATTAGCGGAACATTTCCCTAAATTGACCCGCCACCAAATTCTATGGAACTTTCCTAAATAAGGGGACCCACCCTTTGTTTTTGTCTTTCGTTTTTGCATGCCGACGACAAAGCAAAACCGCGGTTTTGCAACATCATCAGGTTCCTTAAACCTCTGCATGTGTTCCCTTCAACCTCAGATCTAGTTTCTACTCTCACTAGGCTACAATTTCACATGCCTTCACACTGTAACATTATGCCTATGATTTAGCCTACAAAACTGTGAATACCAGATAAAAAATGATTCTTTTTTGGATTAGCATATTCAGTCAAATGAGAACTAACATTCTATATTTAATAGAAATTTGAGTTTTAAACTTTAGAAATACCCATCCTTTTAATTTTAGAAATATAATAAATTTTTAAAGATAAAAAAAGTTTTTTTTTTGTTTAAAATTTGAGTACTAAATTCATTATTAAATATATAAAGATGATGTAGTTGACTGGAAATGTAAAAAGATTAAAAACATGATTTTTTTTTCAATGAATAAATTCCCAGCCCAAATAATTCCTACATGCCATCCACTTGCTACTAGTTGATCAAAACATGTGGGACAAAATGATTGTTAACTTCTTCCTTTTTTACTTCCTTTACAATGTCCAACAAATTTTTAATAGAAATCACAGCCAACCAATGGTAAGAGGTAAAAAGAAAAAGAAAAAGAAAAAGAAAAGGGAAAAAGAGGGTTTGGAGAGGGACAATCTTTGTGGAGTGGTCTGACACTATGTTTAGGGTTCCTTCCTTCCTTCATGAAATGTGAAAAGTTGGAGACATTCCACATTGGCACATTCTTCTTCCTGTCTTTTTCTCAATTTTGGGAACTTCAATTTCCTCTGATCCATTCAACATTTTTCTCAAGAAAAGCTCTTTGTTTATGCATAGCTTTAGGTTAGTGTAACTACCAAGCACGCACTCTCACATTCACACTCATGTTATGTTCTAGTTACTTCTAAGCTTGTCATTAGTCATTTTTCCGAGTCTTGTGGGTAGTGTCTCAGTTTGGCGTAATGGGGTTCTGATTTTACTGGGAAAGTTCGTATATTGATACTGTCTTTCGTTTTTTCTTTTTGTTTTGCTAGGCTAGCCATGGAAGGTGTTCGGACAGAAGAAGTCTTCATCTTGTTCTGTTTTTGTCTGATCACTACAATGAGTTATGGTGCTACAAACCCAAATGATGTCAAAGTTTTGAATGATTTCAGAAAAGGGTTGGAGAATCCTGAGCTTTTGAAGTGGCCGGAGGAGGGAGATGATCCCTGTGGTCCTCCTTTATGGCCTTTTGTGTACTGTTCTGGAGATAGAGTAAATCAGATTCAGGCCAAGAATCTTGGTCTGAGAGGGTCATTGCCTCAAAACTTTAACCAACTCTCAGAACTCTACAATTTGGGTCTCCAACGCAACAACCTTAGTGGGATGTTGCCCAGTTTTAGTGGATTATCCAAATTGGAATTTGCTTTCTTGGATTACAATAAATTTGATGCAATTCCTTCTGATTTCTTTAATGGACTTAGCAGCCTTAGAGTCTTGTCTTTGGAAGAAAATCCACTGAATATGAGTAGTGGTTGGTTGTTTCCCCTGGATTTAGAAAAATCAGTACAGTTAACCAACCTTTCTCTGGTGCAATGCAACTTGGTTGGACCATTACCGAATTTTCTGGGCACATTGCCATCTCTAACAAATCTGAGGCTTTCAGGTAACAAGCTGTCTGGTGCCATACCAGCAACTTTTGCACAATCTTCAATCCAGGTTTTGTGGTTGAATAATCAAGATGGTGGTGGGTTGAGTGGTCCTATTGATGTTATCGCTTCGATGCCTTTCCTTAGACAGGTTTGGCTACATGGAAACCAGTTCACTGGCAGAATTCCTCAGAATATTGGAAATCTAACTTCCTTGAAGGAACTCAATCTCAATAGCAATCAACTTGTTGGCTTGATTCCAGAGTCCCTGGCACTTATGGACCTTGATATCCTTGTGTTAAATAACAACATGCTAATGGGTCCAATACCGAAATTTAAGGCTGCAAATTTTTCTTACGGTAACAATTTATTTTGTCAAAATGAGCCTGGGCTTGAATGTGCCCCTCATGTTACTACTTTGCTGGATTTTCTAGATAAGATGAATTACCCTTCATTTCTCGTTTCTGATTGGTCTGGTAATGAACCATGCACACGCAGCACAGGGTCATGGTTTGGATTGAGCTGCAATTCCAACTCAGAGATATCTATTATCAATCTACCTAGACACAAGCTAAATGGTACACTAAGTCCCTCACTTGCTAAGTTAGATTCACTGCGTCAAATTAGGCTTTCAGGAAACAACATAACCGGCACTGTTCCCACCAATTTCACCAAATTAACATCTTTGGAGTTGTTGGATTTAAGTTATAACAATCTTGAGCCTCCTTTTCCAGATTTTCATAATGATTTGAAGATTATTATTACGGGTAATCCTCTTCTGAATCAAACCGGAGGAGGTTCCAGTCCTGTTCCTATTAACAGCCCACCTTCACCACAAAATCCATCACAGCCTCCATCCTCTCATAAGCCACCTGTTTCAGATCAGAGTTCAAGATCAAATCAATCCAAGCCAAATGACTTGAAAAGATTCAAAACAACAGCAATAGTGGCTGGACTTGTATTATTTACAGTTGTAGCACTTTTGGTTGTTTATCTCTTCCTATGTTGTAGGAAGAACAAAAAGGCCTCCTTGGATGCTCCAAGTTCCATTGTGGTTCACCCTCGTAATCCATCAGATCCAGACAACGTTGTTAAAGTTGCAGTTTCGAACGCCACTGGGAGTTTGTCAACAAAGACTGGTACAAGTTCTCTGAGTAACATCAGTGGTGAAACTCAAAACTCTCACATGATTGAGGATGGCAACCTTGTCATCTCTATACAAGTACTACGCAAGGTTACCAATGAGTTTGCTTCAGAAAATGAACTAGGTCGTGGAGGGTTTGGGACTGTTTACAAGGGGGAACTTGAAGATGGGACAAAGATCGCAGTGAAGAGAATGGAGCATGGGGTTATTAGCATTAAGGCAATAGAGGAGTTTCAATCCGAAATAGCTGTTCTTTCCAAGGTACGGCACCGCCATCTGGTATCCTTGTTGGGGTATTCCATTGAAGGCAATGAAAGACTTTTGGTTTATGAATATATGTCTCTTGGAGCTCTAAGCCAGCATCTTTTTCATTGGAAAAACTTGAAGTTGGAGCCTTTGTCTTGGTCAAAGAGACTTGCAATAGCACTAGATGTTGCCAGAGGGATAGAATACCTTCACAGTCTTGCCCGTCAGACTTTTATTCATCGAGATCTTAAGTCTTCTAATATCTTACTGGGTGATGATTTCCGGGCTAAAGTTTCAGATTTTGGTTTGGTGAAGCATGCCCCAGACAGTGAAAAGTCTGTAGTTACCAAGCTTGCTGGGACATTTGGATACCTTGCCCCTGAATATGCAGGTATCGCTTAATTTCACCTCTTCTGACCATGATTTATATGTAGAAATTTAGCATTAACTGCTGATGGAATCATTCTAAACGCGCTTTCTAGAAATTAGCATGTAGTTTCTGTTAGTTTATAGTCAGTTACAATGTTCTTAGAATGAAAACATCTTAGTAGTGTGCAAGAGGTCTCTCTTTCTGTCTGTATTTGAAAAAACGAAAGTTAACAAGAAATGATGTCTAATAATTAATTACATGTCATAATGTTTCAAAATTTGTAAGCAATACGATACTAGTATCGCTCATCTAACAGTTGGTGTGATACCATTGCAATGTGTGATGGCTTATCATCTCAGTGTGTTTGATGTGCCTGCCTAGCTTTTCATACTGAATTTCTATGTGTTTCAGTGATGGGGAAAATCACCACAAAAGTTGATGTGTTCAGCTACGGTGTGGTTCTGATGGAACTTCTGACTGGACTAATGGCACTTGACGAGAGCCGGCCAGAGGAGAGCCGGTACTTGGCTGAATGGTTTTGGCGAATTAAATCAAGCAAGGAGAAGCTTATGTCCGCCATTGATCCAGTTCTGGAAGCATCTGAAGAAACTTTTGATAGCATAACTATTGTAGCTGAACTTGCTGGACATTGCACTGCAAGGGAAGCACATCATAGGCCAGATATGGGTCATGCAGTCAATGTTCTGGCAGCATTGGTGGAAAAATGGCAACCAGTTGATGATGAATTAGACTGCTACTCTGGCATCGACTACACAAGACCACTTCCTCAGATGTTGAAGATTTGGAAGGAAGCAGAAAGCAAAGAGTTCAGCTATGCTTCTAGTCTTGACAACAGCAGAAGCAGTATTGCAGCCAGGCCTACTGGTTTTGCAGACTCTTTTACTTCTGCTGATGCAAGATGATATTGAGGCAAATTTAGTGCAATTCGTGGATCCTGTTGTTGTATCCTTATTCAAATTCACTTGGATTCACCATGTCTGTTTCTGCAGCCAAGAGGCAAAAATTATGTCTCTGGATTTTGTTCTGTTTTTGGACATTAAAATACCATACGAAGATGTAGATAAATTATACATGTTTTCTCTTTATTTTGTCTTGTATACAGGAACATCAATTTCTACTTGATAGTAATGATTCTGCGTGACAAGTCATGTTCATCTATGTTATTATCCCCATCCATGTAATTATGGGAAGTGTTATTGTTGAAATGCTCAGCAGAATATTTTATCCATGAGATTTTCCACCTGCATTGATAAATTAAAAATGGTGACACATTTTTAGGCACTTGAAGTCTTGGTATCTTCTTTAGTGTTTTTCCATCTAATTGAATCTTCCTGACAACTACCGGATTATCAAGCTACTTACCTATGTTGTATCACTCCAAAAGAAGGGTGAAGCCTAATGTTAGATAAAATCTATTATCTATATATATAAAAACAAAAGGCTAGGAATTGGTCAGATTTGTCACTTGAAATTTGTTGTGTTCATACTGAGGGGAGACCGATTTTCGACCGTGAACGATTTTATGGGAGAGAATTAGGGTTCAATTCAGGTATATTCAATTAGAAAGATTTTCACTGTCTAGGTTGATGTTACATTTTTAGTATGTTTTTAGCTTTAACGAGCAACTGCAGAGGTGTTTTAAGTTTGAATACTAAGTTGGATGAGTTTATTTCTTTGGTAGAAGATTAGTATTTTGAGGCATAATAACTTCTATGAAGACGAATTAAAGCTAATTTATTTATGAAAATCATAAGGTTTTTAAATATAAAGTTAAGAAAGAGAAATGTTACAATGTGTGACAATTTCCTATAGTATTGTGGATGTTATATTGTGTATATATGTATTTTCTCTTCCAACGCACCTCTCACTAGTTCTGATGTTTTTTCTCTTCCAATGTTTCATGGACATATAGAACTCATGTGTCCGAATCTTTGTTAATTTTTGTGATCCCCTTCATGTATTTAGTCATTTAACAATATAATACACAACACACTGTACAAAAAAGTGTTTTCTTCACATGAACAATATAACGACAACATTACAGCGCAACTACTTGGTTCTCTCTTTAAAATAGAAATAAAAACAAACTGAAAACTACACATGTTTTTAGCTATATGTCTTATTTCTTAGTACAACATTGACACTAATTTAATTTCTGACCAAAATATAATCAATGTTAAGTACGTTAAATTTCTTTATATGAATAAACTGCATCAAAATTTTTTAGATTCATATTTATTTGAACGAGTTTCTCCATAAGTTTTTTTCTGGAAGAAAAACTAGAAAAAAAAATTGAAATTAGTTTCTTCATAAGTTATGATTAACTTCTGAACTAGTTAAAAATAAAAAATATACGTAATATATATTTATAATTTAATTTTAACTTGCCCGACTTACAGATTCGAATAAGGTTGGTTGAAAAAAATATTACTTTTAGTATAGATCAAAATTAACTCGAATTACTTCACTCACAAGTTAAAAGAGAGATTGAACCAGATTATATATGAGTTGACTCTTAATCTCAAGAGAGGGGATTTTGATTCTGAAGAAGAATGATTCTTCCTGCGTGCGCGATTACGCCAACTCAGCTTCCCCACCCTCCAAAACCATCTTCACCAATTTCACTTCCAAAACAAACACACTCCCACACTTCTTACACTGACCCTGTTGTAGCATGGACATCTTCCATAGCTCAGTATTGCAAAGGTGGTCATTTGGTTAAAGCTGCCTCCGAGTTTGTGCGAATGAGAGAAGCTAACATTGAACCTAATCATATTACTCTCATCACACTCCTCTCTGTTTGCGCTCACCATCCTTCGCGGAGTAGTATTTCTTTTGGAACTACCGTACATGCACATGCATGCAAATTGGGCTTGCACGTGAACGATGTCATGGTGGGCACCGCGCTGATTGACATGTACGCTAAATGCGGTCGTGTGGATTTGGCTAGGTTGGCATTCAATCAAATGGGTGTCAGAAATTTGGTGTCTTGGAACACGATGATTGATGGGTACATGAGGAATGGGAGAATTGATGATGCCCTCCAACTGTTTGATCAATTGCCCATCAAGAATGCTATTTCTTGGACTGCTCTAATTGGTGGGTTTGTGAAGAAGGATTTGCACGAGGAAGCACTGGAGTGCTTTCGAGAAATGCAGCTCGCTGGGGTGGCATATGATTATGTGACTATTATTGCTGTTATTGCTGCGTGTGCCAACTTGGGCACACTCGGTCTTGGCTTGTGGGTGCACCGACTTGTGATGACACAAGCTTTCAGGAACAATGTTAGAGTTTCTAACTCGTTGATAGACATGTATTCTCGATGTGGATGCATAGAGTTAGCTCGTCAGGTGTTTGATAGAATGCCCAATAGAAATTTGGTGTCGTGGAACTCAATCATTGTGGGTTTTGCTGTTAATGGTTTCGTGGATGAGGCTCTGAATTACTTCAACTCGATGCAGGAGGAAGGGTTCAAACCAGATGGAGTCAGCCACACAGGTGCTCTAATGGCGTGTAGTCATGCAGGACTAATTTACGAAGGACTCAGAATCTTTGAAAATATGAAGAGAGTTCGTAGAATTTCGCCTAGAATTGAGCATTATGGTTGTTTAGTGGATCTCTATAGTAGAGCGGGGAGGTTAGAGGAGGCATGGAATGTTTTGAAGAGTATGCCCATGAGGCCAAACGAAGTTGTTTTGGGGTCATTGCTCGCAGCTTGTAGGACTCACGGGAATATTGGGTTGGCTGAAAATGTGATGAAATATCTTATTGAATTGGACCCTGAGAAAGATTCAAATTATGTGCTTCTTTCTAACATATATGCAGCAGTTGGAAAGTGGGATGGTGCAAACAAGGTTAGGAGGAGAATGAAGGAACGCGGGATACAAAAGATACCAGGCTTTAGTTCCATTGAGATTGACTCCTGCATTCACAAATTTGTGGCTGGTGATAAATCTCACGAAGAGAACGATCATATTTACGCAGCTTTAGAACTTCTGTCTTTTGAGCTGCAATTATGTGGCTATGTTCCAGATTTCTCTAGAAAAGAATGTTACGAGGATGATTAATTTTGGAACTGACCTATTAATTCAGTTTAAGAAAGTAACTGATAAAAAATGTACTCTTCTTACAAGTATACCAATCTAGAAATATCTTTTGTAACTACATATACCAGTTCAAATTGTTTATCATCAACTGGGACGAAATTTTGAATACATGATCAATTGGTTATTGCGTCTCAGAATAAAGCCCGTAAAAAAATTGAATATATGAGAAAATGTACACGAGATTTAAATTATGGCCATGCAAGACAGGAAATTGCCTATCCTTAAGCTGCATGCATTCTCTGATGAGCAAAATCCGCGTACAATGAATTTAAATTGACGATGCAACACTCAGTTCCCCTCCATAAATCCTCTCTATTACTCTCTCAGCCACCTCAACCTTCCCATGAGTTTTACAAGCTGCCAACAAGGCACTCCACAAAGCTCTATCAGGATTAACCTTCATTCTCCAAATTAACTTCTCCGCTTCCTCGACCTGACCAACCCTCCCCAACATATCCACCATGCACGTATAATGTTGCACCTCAGGTTTCACTCCAAACCTTACCTCCATCATCTCAAAATATTCCCTCCCTTTGTCTATTAACCCCCCATGACTACACGCACTCAAAACCGTAGTAAAAGTTACACCATCAGGCCTCTCCCCTGCCTCCACCAATTTATCAAACAAGTCAAACACTTCCCCACACTTCCCGTGCATTCCATAACCCCTCATCATGGTCGAAAACGTAATCTCATTCCTTTGACACATTCTATCAAACACCTTGCGCGCACTATCCAATTGCCCGCACTTGGCATACATGTTCACCAAAGCATTAGAATTTGCCAAGTCCAAGGCAAACCCATTAACCAAAACAGCCCCATGTACTTGTTGCCCAAGCCGCAAAGCCGATAAACCAGCGCAAGATTTCAGCACCACGGGTAACGTGTGACGATCAAAGGGCTTGTGGGCAAGGACCATTTGGCGAAAGATGAAAAGGGATTGAGGGAACAAGCTGAGAGATGAATGCGCTCTGATGAGAGAGTTGAAAAGGAAAGTGGGTTGGCGAATGCTGAAGGAGAAGAGGATATTGGCTTCGTTCAATTGGGCACAGCAAGCGTAGGAAGACGCAAGCTTGCTTCGAATGAAGTCATTGCTTGAAATGCCCAATGTGATGGTCAGCGCATGGATTCGTTTTAGATTCTTTAAGTGCTTCGCGGAAGAGCAAGCGTCGAGAAGTGTAGCGTAGAAAGGCACGGGTTCGCGACGTTTAGCCTTCATCTCAACACATACACCCATATGCACGCAGTGAAACTGTTTTCCACTTTATAAGCGTAATGAAGAAAACATATAATAATATAAAAAAATGTTTCACAAATAATATATTTCTCAAAACACGCATGCCACCTTTACTAGGATCAGATAATATTTTACTGGATTTGGTTATGGGTCACGGTTACTTTTTGTTCCTATTACTAGGTTTTTTTCCCTATGTTGTATAAGGTTAGATATTGGGGTATTTTTTTGAAAATGGAAATGATTCTCTTGCGTCACCTTTGTGACATTGCTGTCATATCTAACTGACCCGCGTCAGCATGAGCATAGATATGAATAGAAGCTCCAGGTTAGTTATTGCAGAGAAGCATATCTGCAGATACATATTTTTGTAGTATTCGGGTGAAAGGAGCCAGAACACATCATGTCACTGTTGTTCATGTCCCATCCATGAATAGCTGTGTGCACAATGTTTTAGCAGGTGAAAAAAAAATAAAAATCCATGATAAAATAACTCTTGCTTCCTTATTTAACTGGTTTTAACTAGTTAACTTTACTTACATTTGCTTTTGCTTAACTGAGACTTGGTTCCAGTCTTGGAAGTGTGCATGCTTAAATACTACTTAATTAACACAGCTAAGTACAAAAACAACATAACATATATATAATTCTACTACAACTTGAGCACCCATAAACATACACCTGGAAATGGGGTGGATGAGGTGAAGGAAAACGAGGAATACAAAGAGGTAAAAATGAAAAGGAGTGTATGCTTATATTTTTTTTCAATAAACTTATGCGATAGATGTTCATACTGAGAACAAAAACTAGGGTAAAACAGGTTCATGTGGAGAGTTTAAGGGGTTTGAGGCTTTTTGGGGTTGACACCATTATGATGCAGCGGGTCTGGACCCGAAGGAACCTTTCTCAACTCCCAGCTCAGTGGCTTTTCACCATACTTGATGCTTGATGATCCTTGCAAACTAGCCTTCAGAGCAGTTTTCTTATCCTTCAAAACAGACAGCGCCTGCACAAGCAAATAAAGTTACAGAAATGAATACGCACCCCGGAAAATATGTTCCAAAAATATATTTCTCACGTTATGATCCTATAAAATCAAGTGTCAAAAGGAGAAAAACACTTCAAAATTTGAACCGCTCATATATATGTAGTGTAGTGACAGACCTTCCTGTTTCGAATCTCTTCGAGACCAGCTGCATTAGAACCAAAGCATTCATATGCAGAACCACAAGCTGCAATAGCAACAAACATGAATAAAACAGTTACTCCATGCATTTGCCCCTCGTATAACTACACTAACAAGAAAAAATGAACAATTTTACAAACCAGAAGGCTCCCTCATAATGAGCAAGCACAGAAGCATAAGTGAAACGAAAGTGGTAAAGATAAACTTTGATGCCATTGAAAAGAAGAAGAAGTCTGAAGAGGATGAAGGAAAGGGTGCAAGTTTTGCTGCGAGGTTGAGAAGAGAATGGCATGGATTTATTTATAGTGGTGTGATTCAAAGAGTAGAATGATGGCTGGTGCAGCCATTTTAAAAAGAAATGATTAAAGAAAGTAATGCTAAAGATTTAATTATTGCAAAACACATTCGATAGATACCACTGCTATCTCTGTGACAGCGCCGTCTTTTGTGGTTGTCGAGCCACCTGAAAATCACCTGGCAGGTGCCAACAATGCAAGTCTCCATCTTATGCATCATGCCAAAATAAACTCAGCAGAGGATATGCTTTCCTTTTCAGTGACAACCCAAAAATTAATATTCTAATCATATTTTCTCTTAATTTTTAATTTAAAATACAAATATATATTATTATTTTTAATTCTCAGGATGTCAAAGTATATTTTTCTTTCTTTTTTTATTCTCTTTAACAAAATTATAATATAATAATGCTATTAAGAGTAGAAGATTCAAATCCAAACATATGAATATGTCTGTTATTGGAAGAATATGTACGTACTATGCACAAAAATCTAATGACTCGTATAGGAAAACTATTGAGTTGTGTACATTTTTAACTCCTTACAAGGTACATGTCTCTTGCTATTGAATAGCTCTAGTTTGGTACACCGTTAAATCCTGTACTATTTTTCCTTTTGCAAATGCTGAAGGTAAATTTCAAAAGAACACGCATCTCAAAACAAGCTCACTGTCTGGAACAATGAAGAACTGGAAAAATGAAAAAATAGAATAAGAAATAAGGATCTAACGACTTGTTTTCTCATTTTGTTTCTGAAACTAAAAATCATAGTATAAAATGTAGTTTTACTTACGTATGTTTGTGTGCAGTTTAAGGTAAACGTAGTGATGATGGGTTGTGTTTTGGCTACTAGGTGAAGGGAAGATTTGAGCATGATTTTTGGTTTTGAATTGAATTGGGTCATGGTCTCTATCCGATGACACCATTAAGTCATAGCGAAGGGAAAAAATTTGAAAAGATGAAATGACTGATTGATGTGGTTGGTGGCATCTTTGGCACTAAAGTGAGATTTTCATGGGGCTGGGCTGAAGATGCGTTTGCAGTAACAAGACCTTCGTAAGATCTAACCATTATCACTCTCTTTAATTCATTTCCACCATAACATGCAAAAAATTTCTATCACCATCACCTTCTTTCTAGTTCATAGATAAATAAAAAATAAGTGTTTTAGAAAGATAATATAAAGATGAGATTCTTGTTCCCAGAATCTAAATTTTATCCATTAACAAGATCAATAAATAATCTTTAATTCTTATTCAATGTAAGAAAATGTTAGTGAAATCATTTGGTTATGGATTAGAATTATTTATTAAGACAAAAGCTGTTCAAATAAATAAATGATACTTTAATTGATCTAAAAATAATAAAAAAATAATTTTTTTCATAAAATTATTGTGCCTTTTGAATTCATTAAGCTTAACTTTGAGTGACTAACTCGGCTCAATTTGGATTCGAGTTAAAAATTTATTTCCGTTGCTCTTTCAATACAGAACTATTGTATGTTAAGTGAAATTAAATAATATTAATATATTAAGTGATTTATTTTATTTTAATTTTACTTTATCAAAGAAGTCCTGTTTTATTTTTAATTAACTTCTTTTTCATTCTTTTTTTCCTATTTTTCTCTCTTTATTTCTTTTTAATGTATAAAACATATCCTTAATTTTTTCTCACCGTTTAACTTTCATTTTCAAAGGTTTCATTTTTTTTATTCCACGAAAATTTATAACAGAGACTATTACTTTTTATTAAATGAAATATTTAGAGAGTAATATTCAAATGTAACCTAATTTTACACAATTATTGCGTAAAATAAACTTTACATTAATAATGTTATAATATGATATATATATATTATCTGAACGAGATATACAACCTAAATATTTGGTATTTTTAAAATTTGAAAAAAAAATACTACTGAATTATTAATTCAACTAGTAATGGATTTGGTTCATTTAATCAAAATCTCGATAAAAAAAATGTATCTAGAACAAATTAGTCATATTTTCTAACATGTATAAATTATCTAAAAATTGATAAATACTTCGTAATATGATTATAGGAAAATATGTCATAGCTTAAAAAAGTGTCATGTTTTTAGTATGAAATGAGAAGTTTCTGGAAGTGTCCAACTTCTTTAGCTTCATTCATCCTAAATAAAACGAATTTAGATTTTTTTTTATATTAGGTTTTTATGTCTTTTTTTATTATACTTTTAAAATATACTAATTTTGATATATCAATATAAAAAAAATCTGGACTCAAACAAATTAGATGACAAATTTTATAATGGTTAATTAGGATTGTGCGTTTTATATTTTGCACTTTATTTTTCTCCTTATAATTTATTAAGAAAGTACACTGTATTTTAGTTTATCTAAAGCAGCTTTCTACCACTCTCAATGGTACCCTACTCTCCAACTTTTTTTCATAAATGTGGCTTGTGAAACACCACTTTTCTGAAACAGAGAATAAAACACAATCTAATGAGGCATATTATTGGTTATTGATTGGCCGTACTTTTATATATACATACATATATATATATACACACACACACACACATATATATATATATATATATATATATATATATATATATATATACTTTTCATTTTCACTTTTTCTTTTCTAATAATTTTAGCTTCTTCTTTTAGATTAAAGAAAAAGAAAACTATGATTCTTTACATGAGAGATTTAAATAAAAACTTCTATAAACACTGATTTAACAGAAAAAAATTAAAATTAATTATGTAATATAACTCAATACAAAAATATCTTTCATTGTATTCTAAGAAAAACAAGCATAAATTATATTTTTAAAAGTGATTAATTATGAAATGAATAATTTATGTAATGGAAATAATATTTAAAAAATAATTATTTTTAAATTATATATAAAAATAATTAATTACAATGTTCCCAAATTTTGAAAAGATAAAATTGAATTGAAAAATTATAATTTTTAAAATTGGATTTATAGGTTAAATTTAAAAATATATTAAATAAAAAATAATATGGAATGAAATTAATATAACAATAACCAATTTAATAAAGTATGAAAAATAATTATTAAACGCCTACATGAAATAATACGAAAGCCATTAAAAGAATTCTAAATTACTAAACGACCATATGAAGAAATATAAGTAAATTGTAAAAATATAGTAATTTGTCTATTAAACTGAATACACAAAAATATTGTATTACATTTTAATTTATGTTAACAAATATATCTTTTTACAAGTTAAGATAAATATAATTTTAATTTGGTAATACTTATCACAAAATACGTGGATGTTTTAAAACAAATTTCGTATACTTTAAAAATCATACAATAACATAAACTTATATTAATTTTCTTAAAATATAATAAAAGAAAAAACAAACACTTTGCAAAACGAATCATAAAATATTGTAAAGAAGGAATAGATTTATTGTTGATATTGACTCCGTCAGAAAAGAAAGGAGAAAGAAAAAATAACGATTACAAAAGTGATAACAGGAAAAGTGTAATTAGAAAGCAGGACTGCTATAGAATATATAAGGCAGTAGATGAAAGGAAAACTGACTAACACTAAATCAAACTAACAAATAACTTGAAACAGCAATACTAGCAAACTTAATAAACCCCTCTCAATAAAGAAGAAAAATATTGGTAATGATCATCTTGGAAATAATACTTAGAAAAACAATCTTTATTAAGTAAAACCGCTCCGCAATCCGCAAGTTGATATAGTATTCACTTATACAAATGAGTTTTTGATACATGTCAATTTTCATATATTTAATTCTCTTATATAAAGTAGGATTTGATACAATATGAATAATAATCTTATTATCATAATATTTCCAGACAAAAGAAGTATTAATGTGGAGGTCAATTAAGAAATGTTGTAACCAAGTTATTTCACTTAAAATATTTAAGAAAGTCTTGTATTCTGAACAGAAAACTTGTTAATAGAGTTTATCTTTTAGACTTTCAAGAGATTAAAGAGTTGTCCAGAAGGTAAAATCGAATGGTGGATTTATTTTCTATTAAGATCTCCAATCAATATTAATATAAATATGATATTTTTTTTCTATTAAGATCTTCGATCAATATTAATATAAATATGTAATTGAGTATCAAAATCACCTTTAAGAAGTATTTCTAGTGGATAACATGTTTAAGGTACTTAAAAGTGAGTGTTAACAACACTCTTACAATTAATATAAAGATTAGAAATAAATTGACTAAATTTGGATATTGAAGTATATGTCCCGTATAGATGTAGTTAAGTATAAAAACATACTAATGAGTTTTTGGTATTATCTAGGATATGTTAATTTAGTGTCATACTCAACATTAAACTTTAGATTAAAATCCATAGAAATAACTGAAGACTTACATTCCAGCATATCCAATATTTTAAAATAGACAAAATACAATATCTTTAACACAAATATTTCTTTTTAAAATTTAGATAAATCTAATCAAAGGAAAATTTAAGATTTCAAAGACCTTTTAATCTGAAATATTGACTAAGAAGAGTTTTTATGTGTAAAATAACATTCTTGCTTAGCTCGTGAATGATAATATCATCAACATAAACTAAGACAACTAAGACAACAACAAAATTTGAATCGTATCCATTAGTAAACTAACAAGAATTAGATTTAAATTGTTTATAATTATGACAAAGTAAGGTATTACTGAATTTCGTAACCCAACACCTTAAAAGCTTGTTTTAAGGCCATATATATACTTATTAAGTTTGCAAGCATGAAGAGTATGAGAAGTGCCTTATAAGAGTGGTTTATAACCATGAGGAATCTACAAATATCTTCTCAAGGTAACCATTTAAAAAAAAACATTATTAACATCCAATTAAGTTAGATTCCAATGTTGAGAAGTAGGTATTAATAAAAGTAATCAGAGAGTGATCATCTTGGTCACACGTTGTGGAAATCAAAATCATACTATTGTGTGTTCTTTTTTAATAGCGAATAATGAAATTAATTGGATTACTTGAGAGGTGCTCCAATCCTATTACAAAAACATGATATAACTAGGGTAGTCAAACCACCACAACCAATACATCAGTTTTAGAGAATTAAATGCATAGTATAACAGATAGATTGTTTACGGTTACAAGCAATGATCCTAGTTATATAGAGGGAGTTAACAATCCCCTAATGCTCTTAGCCGCCCTTAAGTTCTACCTATAGGTTCCACTGTGTCCAATCCACATCCAATTGCTGCTCCCAAATGTTGTATATGAAAATCCACATCTAGAAGGCCGAGCACCCTCACCACCCTATCAAGGCCGACCTCCCAAGACCGATCTCCAAAATGTCGAGATGTGGTCAGTCTCAAGATGGCCAATGTGCATAGTCAAACTCCCGTGGTCAAACTCTATAAGGTTGAGCGCCCTTTAAGTCCCTCCCTTTATAGATATTGTCTAGCTCTAACAGATTAGTGTTGCACTTTTCGTTTCCTACACAAAGAGCAAACAAAAATCTAATATACTTACTCTCTACCCTAATTCCTACTCATGCACCTAATATAGAACTTCTAAGACCCATGTCCATATCCAAACTCCCAAAGTCGACCTCCGGAGACCTATCTCCACACCTAAAGGTCAATCTCCAAAAAATTGAGCTCAACGATTGTCCTTTCAAGGCAATTTCCATCAAGTCAAAATGTGATCATTATCCACAATCATACTATTGCGTGAATCTCCTGGCAACAAGTTTTGCTTTATGTTTGGGTACAATATCATCAAAATTAAGTTTAAACTTAAATGATCACTTACAATGGATATTATAACTAATAGATTGTTTTTTCAAAAAAGAGACACCATGTTCTAGGTATTGTTAGCTTCCCTAGTGACCAATTCATCAAAAATAGTCTTCTATCAAGATATGTATTTGATGGGTTAACCATAAATTTGTGGTTTAAAATATTCAAAATTTGACAAAGATAATATCCATGAGAATTGAATAGTCTTGAATAGTCAAGTAAGTAGTTGTATAAGATAATGATAAGTAAAAGAATTGATAGAATAATAATAATAATCTTTAAGATATTTAAGAGGATTGGTATTCTAAGAGAAAATTGATTCTGAATCAGTTTGAACGAAAAGATTTTCCTAAAAAAAAGAATAACAAAAATTAAATTTACATTATCATTATTAGTAATAATATAACTGGTTATTTTAAAAGAAGTTTTGGTTCCATCAAAATTTTTATAACGAAAAATATCTAACATGAGAAAACATCACGAAGCCTATAATCTCTTTGTATCCCTTGGGATAACCAAGAAAAATGGAACCAAATGGCCCTTCTTATAAATTTATTGATTAATTTTTATATTAAAATAAACATATTTTAATATAATAACAATAACGTGATATTTAAAAAAAGATGTAATAAATTTTATTAGGCAGTCAATATTTTATGACATCCAAGTAAACGGCAGAGAGTAAAAAATATGTCATCATATCTGTCTTACATGCATCACACAAATAAAAACACACATAATGGATTAGAGTCTGCTGTCTAATATATGAATAGCCTACTTTTTTCGTGTAAACAATACATAAAGAATCCCAACACCGTACAAAATGCGTGATTTAGTGTATTGAGTATGAAATAATACAAATTTTTGGTCCTCCCTAATTTCTTAACGAGCACAGATGCAATGCATGAGAAACCAAATTGTTTATTCTTATACTTCTATATGTATTCAATACATAATTACGCGTGAAAACGTTAGGTGACGAATTAATGGTTCATTTATTTGAGAGATGACCATGCTAGCCACCAACCAAAAGAAGAGAATGAAAGAATAGGCATGGGAATTGCTTAATTTCCCTTCGATTCGACTAAGATATTCCACCAATTTGATTCTTGATTTCCTGAAATATATATCCAACCTTGGTTAAGGTAAAGGTCACCCTATCTAGCCTCTAATTGACCCCAGGAATAGGTAATAATTAAAGTTACTGTACTCTCTTTATTGTCTTTTATTATTATTTTTTTTTGTCATATGCGAAGAGATGAGAAAAGGTAGTGATCAAATACTGGATAAGAGAAAAGGAAAACTGTGAAAGTCGAAGGAAGCTGCTACTTCCCAAGAGATAGATAAAATAATATTTAGAGGTGGTTTATGATTCAAAACTTGTTTAACCAGTTTTATAAATTAAAATATGATTAAATTAACTTTAGTTTATAAAAATAAAATTTTTATGTTATATATATTTTTAAAAAAATTATAGAAAAATTCGTCCCATCACTTTATGTTGCATCCAAATAATAGCATTTCTTGGGATACTTTCACAAACTTAAATATTCATTTGCTTTCTTCGTAACGATGACATTTTCCCAAACAATTATTTTTACGAATTTGGCAAAGGCTAGGGTTTTATTTCACCTATACTTTTTTTTTAGCTTTATTAGTTTCATCCAAACTCATATACTTTTTAAAAAAAAAAAAAATCTAGATAACATTACAGCATTTGTAGTTGGAATATAGGTTCAACATCATTAGAAATATATGGGAAGAGAAATATAAGGTTATTGATTATCATTAATTATGACACAATTTAAAACATGTAATATTAGGTGAGTTTTAGTTGTTAGATCTAGAGGAAGTAACAACTTGTATATCACTAAGTGAACACATTTGATAATAAGAAAGGGACTAAAATATTTAATACCCAATTTCTAGTTCTTTTTCAATGTCACAAAATTTTGTTTATAGTTGGAACTAAACTGGCACCATATCCACAAACTACACGGAATGTCTCTTAGTGACAAAGAAAATGTTACTACAAACATAATATGTTTACGTATACACTTATTTTACCTATACCCACACATAATTTTAATGTAGATTTTGGATAAAATTCAATCATATCTATTTGTCTCAGAATAGTCTACATTTACACATTTTATAAGGTGTATGAATAAATTTATTATCACACGTCGACATGTATTGTATCTAACTATAATATATACCTATAAATTAAAAATGTAATATATAGGTAAAATATGGATTAAAATTAGTATGCAAGTGTATTAAGTAATTACATTGTGTTAAACATGAAAAAAATAATAACTGATATACAAACAACATTAATTCCAGTAGTATACGTAATTATAACACGTTGAACATTACAAAATTAATGATGGATAAAAACAAGGCAATTGAGGAAATTTATCAAACACCTAGAATGAAAGTTGTTAAGTAATAAAGCAATAATGGAAAGAAAAGAAGAATAACAACTTATATCGAGCAACATTGCAGTGAACAAGATCATCACAATATAATCAAACAAATCAAGAAATCTGACGATAAAAGGAAATATCAATGAACCTTTCGAAACCTTTAGAAACGATGTATTTGAAAGTTCTTAGACGAGCTAAAGGTACGCCAATACAAGCTCACAGCAGTGTCAATTCATGTTTCATGTTCTTTAGTAATTGTAACTAATGGTTAACGACACAATCAGGTTGTTGGAATTGAACTGTGAATAACTACGTAATGACATGTGTCTTTGCATCCTTCTAATACGATGGTACTGGATTTGAGCAGGAAGTTTCGATTTATTTTCATAAAGTATGATAGGGAATTTTAACTTGAAGGTACTATAATTAGGTAATGAGCACCCTTGAATTGGTACCTCCACTTCTTGTATCATACCTTCAACGTTTAAAGAGTTGTTATTGCCAACTAAAACCTCAAACCCATAAGTTGGTTTGAGTAATTACAAACAAGTTGCAAGTCATGGTCATAGAAAGTTGTTAGAACTTCCTATACTAAGAAGTACTTGAATATGCTCACCATTGATAGTATTTTGAAATTCCATATGTATTGCAACAATAACGAGACATTGCTCGAGTGAAGTATTGCAAAATATGAAAAATGGTGACACCTTAAAAATCCATTCAAGATAGAACCATATCAAAACATAGAAAAATATAATAGAGTCAAAGAAAATGGGAGAAGAATCTTTAGCATTTTAGAATAGGTTATAAAAGCATAAAGAGAGAAGAAACAAACAAACTACAGGGGTTTACCATGTAGGCTATGCTTTCTGTAACCACACCCCCCATAATTAAATTTTTGTAAGTGAAACAAACAAAACAGAAGGATAAGATATATATCATGTTGTTTCTATTACTTAAATTAGAAACTATTATAATACGTTCTTGGACCTTATAACAAGAATAAGATATATATTATATGATAAATTTGTGAATTTTTATACCTTAAGGAAATGTTAAAGATATTTTTTATTGAGTCATCACCGGTACTCCCTCCACCATGGACACACTCCACTGTAATCCGTGTCAATGGGTGCTGATTAGAGTGAAATTAATCTAATTCTTGATGTAATTGTCTGTTTTTAGCTTTAATTTCAGAAGACTTTTCAAAAAATTAAGAAAAAATTAAGAAATAATCTATCGCTTCATCTTCCTAATAACGTACCTAATAATACATTATTATATATAAAAAAAAAGACGAAAAATGAAAGGGGGAAGTTGGTGTGGTAGACCAGCTGTGACTGTCGGCGTATGTATGCTCTTTCATTCTCTCTCTAAACTCGTCGTCTTAGAGAGAGAGTGTGTAGTTTTTCTTTCTTCTTAATTCTTGCAGTTCTTCGTTTTCATTTTGGGCGCAAGAAAAAGTAACCTCATCATTGCAATTTCAGCGCAAGATAATTGCGCTGCGTAATTCACATTATTGTTATCATTGCAGCGTTGTGAGAGTGTGAGAGAGAAGTGAGTGTGGCCGAAGCACTACTACATTGATTGCGGAGACACGTTAGGGATGGCCATAAGCAGAGAACGATAGCCTCCGACGTCGTTCCGTTGCGGAAGCAATGTAGAAACGGTTTCGGGGCCGTTGCCGGAGTTCGGAGAGAGGATTTCGTTCGGAGCGTAACCGGTTTATCGGAATTGGATCGGGAGCGCGATGGAGTCGCGGATGGATCACTACGAGATCATGGAGCAGATCGGTCGCGGAGCGTTTGGCGCCGCGATTCTGGTGAACCACAAAGCGGAGAAGAAGAAGTGCGCGCCGTTTTGCGTCTTGGTTTTGCGTTTGGCTGAGTCTGTGACTGGATTGTGTTCGTTTGAATTTTGAGAACTGACGCTTGGTCTGGTCCGTGGATTGCAGGTACGTGTTGAAGAAAATCAGGCTCGCGCGGCAGACGGAACGATGCAGAAGATCTGCTCATCAGGAGGTAGGTTTTTGGTTACTTGTTTGTTGATTTGCGAAGTGCTCTGAGATTTGACCTTTGTTGACTGTTTTGGAATTGTAGATGGCGCTTATTGCTCGAATTCAGCACCCTTACATTGTGGAATTCAAAGAGGCTTGGGTTGAGAAGGTGAGACGCAGCACACCGTTTCAATTGTTGTGCTATGACGGTTATTGTTTTGGCTAAACATGTTTTGGTTGTGTTGCAGGGTTGCTATGTTTGCATTGTTACTGGATATTGTGAAGGTGGAGACATGTGAGTAATATCTTTGAAGTGTGAACTCCCACTAGTATCGTGTGAAGTTCATTAGTTGTCTATGCCTGATTACTTTCTATTTTTGCTATGTTTAACAGGGCTGCATTGATGAAAAAGTCAAATGGGGTTTACTTTCCTGAAGAGGTATTTTGGCACAAATATATTCGGTTTTCGTAATTCACGTATTGTTGTTTGAGAATTTTGGTTGCTCACATTGGTTGTCTTTGGCATTGCTAAGAAACTCTGCAAGTGGTTTACTCAACTACTCTTGGCAGTGGAATACCTGCATTCAAACTTTGTATTACATCGCGACCTAAAGGTATTACTTATGACACAAATTTATACGATAAACATGCTGCTTCTTTTTATCTCCTTAATCTTCAATTTGAAAATGTATTAAATTATTTTTTTCAACTCTGCTTGCAGTGTTCCAATATCTTTCTTACCAAGGATCAAGATGTTCGCCTTGGTGAGTTCATATACCGTATCTGACTTATTTAGGGATAGATTATGATGTTTGCATCCTGAATTTTGTCTGTAATTTCCTGACAATTATATAGGGGATTTTGGGCTTGCTAAGACACTAAAAGCGGATGATTTGGCTTCTTCGGTATGTGAGAAATGGGAACTTTCTGCTTTTTTTTTTTCGTCTTTAAATCCAATTTTGTTGTTTGAATGATGTAAAGAATCATGCTAGATATTATTCTGTCAAGTTTTTACGGCATTGTTGAACCCTGCATGTTAACATCATAAGCTGAGCAGCTCTAAAACCAAGTCAGAGCCTGGGTTTTTTCATCCTTACATCACTCCCCTTGCTTTCTCCCTCAGTAGGACATACTTAGTTATACTTACTCTCCAAGAATACCCATTCATATTTACATATAATCATCCAATTTTTGTAGCATCTGGCTATCAAACTTAGTATCCTAGAGTATCTGCCCATTAGAACAGAAAGCTTCACTTTGTCACTATGCTTGTTAGAGTCTATTTGGTAAGCCATTAGCTAATGACGACTTTCACTATGCTTAATTAAAATTTATCTGGTTGTTCGTTGATTTATTCCTTCACATCACACCATACTCCCCATTCTGGTTATTACTATGATGTTAAATGTAAACTCTCGCCAAAACACTTATTTTAAATAAAATTTATGCCATGACTGCTAGAAATAATTATCCTTAACTTTTTTTTTTTTTTTCATATAAAACATCTCCTGTAGGCGAAAATTGATGTCAAACCTGGAAACATAGACTTGCAGGCCTATTTGTCTTAGGTGAAACAAAAAACTTTGAAATCCTTTAAATAAGTTTATTCAGCTTGTGAGATATTTTATTTTTTTCCTTGTAATACTAATTACTATAAATATTTTTCTTTGTTGACCACAATGACACTTAAACCTATGCATATGTGATGTGATATATTTTGAAAGTGAGTTTATATTAGTTCAATAGGGATGACCAAGAGGATGCCAGTAGTGAGGGATAATACTCTAAAATAAGCTAAGGTGGCATTTCCACGAAAAGTTGCATAGCCTTTTCTTTCTGCAAGCTTTCTTATTTTCTTCTTTTTATACTAATATTTCAGAAAATAGAAAATGTGGAGACCAATTGAGTGTTGTTTGAGTGGATTATTTATTAATTTCCTTGCTTCAGATTTGATAAGATCGAAGTTTCTACTTGAATCTGATTCAGCTGGAAGACTGACTATGTTGTAATGAGCTTTGTATTTATCAGCTTTCACATTTTTTAAAGGATGCAATCCATGTTTTAGTAATTTCCAATTACTATAGGTTTATAATATGACATCGGTACCATATGATTAGCATTGCATTTGTCTTACAAATGTGAAGTTACTGGTTGAGGAAATTAATTTCTGTAAATATTTGTGTGCAGGTGGTAGGAACTCCCAACTATATGTGTCCTGAACTGCTTGCGGATATTCCTTATGGATTCAAATCTGACATTTGGTCACTAGGTATATGTTTTATCCAATGAATATCTGATATTCGTTTTGCTACTGCTAAAATGCATTTTCGTTGTTCAGGGTGTTGTATATATGAGATGGCTGCTCATCGCCCAGCGTTTAAAGCTTTTGTAAGTATTGATTTCTTTTTTTACTTTATAGTGATTACAGGTGTGCTATATATAATCAGATGTCTCATCTCATGCGCAGTCATTAAGTCATGTGTGAATGTAATATCATGTGTTAATCAAACAGGTAGTAATGTTGCATTTTTGTTCAACAGAAAGGATAACGAATTGATTTGCATAATGGTCTAGGATAACAAAATTTCTGATCGAGAGTTCCTATATATATATATATATATATATATATATATATATATATATATATTTTTTTTTTATATATTTTTTAAATTTTTTTTTTTTTTTTTTTTTTTTTTTATTTATTTTTTTTATAT
>Ga0099825_1001914_pt1 | contig 27156 bp, 19 predicted proteins | sample SiratroredBW_FD_76838 | JGI IMG/M metagenome (GOLD analysis project Ga0099825, IMG submission 76838) | Root nodule microbial communities of legume samples collected from California, USA - Siratro red BW | ecosystem: Host-associated > Plants > Roots > Nodule | place: USA: California | collected...
ATTTTTTTTTTTTATAAACACAACCACACCACACCCCCGTACGCATGAGGAAAAAAAAGCACAACAAGACTACGGGGGGGGGGGGGGGGGGGGGGGGGGGTAAAAACTCAACGGTGTCAAACTAACATTACTCATTATCCAATATCTATATTAACTGGGTTATAATAGTTTGACACCCATACCAACTTTATAACAATTTGACATGGTGGCCACGTGGTGGTGATTAGACAACAATATTAATATTTTATTGGAAGATGTTGATTGCATAAAATCATTTACATCCAAATTCAATAAACTAAATATTAATTAATATTTTATATTATATAAAAGCTCACTTTTTTTTTCATTCAAAATTCTTTAAGATTTTTGTTTAAACTTTTATTATTAACTAATATTTTATATTAAAATAAATATTTATTTTATGTGGTTAAAAAGTTATAATTAGATTTAGTTAATTACCTTTCTAAATAATCATCTTAAAAAATTATATCAATAATGACCTTTGTCTGGAGCTGAATCGGATATTAAAATATCTTGCATAGAAATACCTTGTGAGGAGCTAATTGAAAAAAAACACTCTGTCTAAGGTTGAATCAGACACTAACATAAACTCCTCCTTCACAGAAAATCTTTGTGAGGAATTGCCTAAAGAAAAATATGTGTCTAGGGTTGAGCTAGACATTAACACCAAACCCTCACTTAGAGACAAACCTTGTGATGAGTTGCTTGTAATTGAACAACAAGATTAAAATATTATGCAACTTCACAGGGAACAAACAAAGAAAAGTACAATTAAAGGTGAAACTGTTCCTTGGGCCAGAAACTTTTATCCATCATCTAGTAAGGAGTACCTTGACCTCGGGAGTTTGTTTCTCGGGAATTTTACTTTCAATCTTAAATATTTTGTATATATGTCATTTGTCATATTAATTTCATGTTTTTATAGGATGGTGTTTGATCCTGGAGAAAATTAACAATAAGGTTATCCATAAGATCGTTGTGGATCTGAGGATAGATCCTTCTCGAGAGGGAGGGGATGATGGAAGAAGGCCCAAGCCAGGCCCAATCACTAGATCAATGGCTAGATACACAGAAGCTCAAGAGGAGTCAGAGACACTAACACACATACAGATGCTGACTACTCTAAGCTTTGATGGACATTTGTAAATTATTTTAGAAGACATTTTTTTTTGGTAAAAATAAACCCTATGTGCTTTAGGGTTAGAAAACACATAGGTTAGGGTTAGAATTCTTAGATGGCAATTCCTTTTAAAAGGCATCGCATGTCACTTTCTTATTGGTTGTAAAAGGAGCAGTCTAGGGTTAGGAGACTTGCTCCACACACTAGGGTTATTACCTAGTATGTGAAGCAAGCTAGGGTTAGCATGGTGGCTTGATTCTTATGCTATCCTTGGTATAGGTTGTCATGCAAGCTTTAACTTCTCTAGTTTTCCTATAAATAGAGGTGTAGGCATCTCACTTTGTAAGCTTCATTTTACCAAATGAAATGCTGCACATTTTTCAGCTCATTAGTCAAGTTTCCATTCGAGTCTTCTTCTCCAAGAAGCCTTGAAGCTCCCTTGAAGATTGGCCCAACCTCCTCCAAGACCACTTGCATCCACTAGTTCATATATTTTCAAGAAGCTTCTACCGTAGCTTCCCCGTTACCTCCACTTCTTCACAATTCGTTTTGTTGTTTCTTGCTTCCTTCCAAGAAGAGCTCCTTTCTTCCATTTGATTCGGTGCCAAGCTTCTCTTTTATGCTACATCAACTTGTAGAAACCTCAAGAAGTAAAACGCATCAAGGAGTCTTCTATCAGTTACCATTAACTATTTATAAAATAAATAATCTCTCATATTTACTAAATGTCCTTTTATATTATTAAATCATATTCAGACACATAACTATATTTGATATGAGTTACATTATCAAATATATTTATTTATTTTTTTAACATGCAATACTTTAGAATGCTAGTTTTTAGTTTTATGAATAGAATCTTATCAATGCTTATTATTGATAGATTGATAGACCTTCACAGAAGGTGAAAGATTTTAAGTTTTAGTTTCCTAATTGTTGAATAATCAGCTTTATATATTATTAGGCCATTTATTCTAATTGAATTTTAAAGATGGGTTGAGAAGTACCTTCTGTTCTATGCTTGTATAAAAGGAAGAAAGCTAAATTATTATCCAAAGAAAAGTTATTCTTACGCACCCAAATCTATACCAGTTTATGAGAGCAAAGTTTTTGGTTAACTTTTACTAGTACTTAACGGACTAAAAGTATGTCATATTATTTTAGTGCGTTTACCAAAAAATATGAAATTATAAAATTGGCATTCAGAAAGAAGAAAAAAGTGTGATGGATTGACACACATCCCAAGTTTTTAATTTAAGAAAGAACACTAAAATTCATTTTTAGGGAGAGATTTTAACAGTCAATAAAATCCAGACCAATGCCTAATGCGAACCTCTAGGGACTAGAGGATAACTGTAATTAGATTCAATTATTTGTGATCTGAATCTATGTAGTAATACTCCAGATAACATGTCATTAATGTTGGGAGTGCTTAATCTTACCATGTTTCGAAAAAATCCCAAACACTCTCCTCCGTTCTTATTTATAAAAAAGACATCATCTTTATACGGACAAATTATATTCATTAAATTTTACTAGTTCTATAATATGTTTTTAAATGTCTTTTTCTTGAAATAAAAAAGATAGATGGTAATTAATGTATCATTTTTAAGATAATTTAAATAAAATATAATTAAAAAACTAAAATTATTAAAATTTAATTATAAATATTTCTTTTCTAACAAATAGATGGAGCAACTATAATAATGTATCAGTAATAACCTAGTCCCCACATTGCACACAGATATGATAAATGATTGCGATTATGATTAAACTCGTGATTGTTAAAAGAGAAGAAGCGCATCTTCCACGAAGGAGACGAGTGTTTCAACTGTCTAATGAAAAGGGTGTATCGTGTCGCAACGAAAGCCGCAAGAAGCTACGCAGTACAAAACACTCTCCAAACTGTTTACCCTAACTATTCGTTTCTTCCTCATCATCTCTTTCTACATATAATTCCCCCACCTTATCACTCCCTTAACCCCTCCTGTTCATAATTCTTCTCTCATAAGCCACCACCAACCCTTAGTTTCTCTCTATCTCCATTTCTCTCAGTTTTGTTATATTTTCTTTCAACCATGGACCTTGATCATGGTTTCGACTTTGAGGACTGTTTCCCTTCCATGATTGCAAGACTAGGTATAGAAGGGTTCATTGAGGAGCTCTGCAACGGGTTTCGTTTGCTCATGGACGTGAACATGGGGCTCATCACGTTTGAGAGCTTGAAGGTGAGCACCTACTCGCTCGGTTTGGAGGTGAGGGATGATGAGTTGTTGTGCATGCTCATGGAGGGGGATTTGGATGGAGATGGGGCTCTTAACCAAATGGAGTTTTGCATTCTCATGTTTAGGTTGAGTCCTTGCTTGATGGATATGCAGGGTAATGAGGATCCAGTGCATGCCAGTGTAATATAACGTTCGATAGTGTAATTAATTAACCTTCTTCTATAACCCACTTTTCTGTTTCTCTTAGCGGTAACAATGCCATCCTCGTAAGAGATTAGAAGTCATTCTATGGTTCAGATGTCTATAGTCTCGGTCAATTTTCATGTCATAAGAGTTAATAGTTAAGCGAACTAAGATTGACCAAGATTATAAACATGTATGCATTGGTATAAGATCGTGGAATAATTTCTAAAATGCGAGAGAATAATACCGTAGTAGATGGTCTGTGTAATTGAATGAAACCTACTGTTTTCTGTTGCTATATTTCTTTATTTCATTGTAATTTACTGCTTTATGTGTACTCCAATTTATACATAAATATATACTTCTTTTCTTAGGTTGTGCTAAGTGTGAAATTTAAAGCTACTCACGTCACGGGTAGTTTTTCAGTTCTCCTCACTTTTTCTTGTCTTTTACTTCCCAAACTTCAAGGGATTGGAGGCTATAAAGTAAAAGAGAGTATCCACATTTACGCAGACAACGAAATGATGGACGCATGATTGAGTAATTTATTAGGTGAAGCTGTTAGTTATCTCAGACTGGACTCTGAGTGTTTGTGTGTGTGTGAGAGAGAGAGAGAGAGCGAGAAGAAGCACTTGTTTTTCTTGATGGTTAGGTTTGAAAGTAACTCAAGGTAGCCTGTTACACGTTTCCTTCACTGTTTATTTCTTTTATTTAAAAAATTTCAAGGGGGCTGAAAGAAAAAAAAAGAAAAAAAAAAAAAAAAAGTAGGTAGGTATGTCTGAACATATATCATATCCAATAACTTCTTCTATTCTTATGTCTATCTTGTACAGTTTTATTCGAATAAACTTCTCCAAGTACTAAAAAGGAGAATTATTTTTTTTATAAATTAAAACCTATATAAATAAAATTGACTTTAAAGTTAATATAGAATAACTTCTTCAAAATATCTCAAATATAGACTCGTTATAACTCATTTTTTTTAAATATTTATAAAAATTATATCCAAAGAATTTATCACATTTATATTGCTCTATTTTGTTATCACTTTCTACATCTCTCCTTTAGTATATAGGCATCTCAACAACCATATCTGTAAAGAATTTTATTTTGGTGAAATTGTTTAAACTGTAAAGATTTCTGTTGAATTGTTATAGTTTATATCATATACAAGGATATTATTAGATATGTTATTATGTACTCGACAAATGAATAAAGATTCAAAACACTACGAAGACAAATATATCTTTTATAATATTGAAAACTTTAATTATACACTGTATATCACGAATGGATGCGTATAGAAGTACTTGAATTAATTACGTATAAAACTAACTCTAAGGTTATGTCTGATCACGCTGGATTAATTATTGTAACTCTGGATAATTCTGCTATTAAATTTTCTTTAGACAGAATAATTTTTATTTGGAATAAATGTCATTCGTCTCTTAATCTACTATATATGGATTGGAATATCTTTCAAATATTTCATCTTTATTTTTCATTGTTATAAAAATTCTGATCAATTATGAAATAACCATATATGATTAAATATCGAATGCAGGAAAAGACAATTTGAATTTAAGTCGTGTGTGAACTGAAATAATATTCAAATTTTATGCAGCCGATATATATAGTGAGGGTGTAGCTATATTAAGTTTGTCTTCTTTTGATTGTTTTTGGGTGTGTCCCTCTCAATAGAGAAGAGCATAAAGATACTTGACACCTTTATGTTCCTTTCGTAATTGTGAAGTTTCTTTATGTTTAAGCCACTTCCTATTTGTAGTGGGACATGTGAAACAAATTGAATAAATTTGTTTCTTTACTTTTTAGCTTAAAGAATGATTATGCCATATCTTTTCCACCTTACGAGCAGCTTCGTGCAGGTAAATAACTAGGCAATTCTTTTTGCCCTATAATAAAGTTCTAACATTATCATGTCCTTATGAAGTTTTAAATATATTTCCTCCTTATACCTTGAAATGTATACGTACTTTTAAATGACAACAGACCAAAAACTAGGTAATACTCTATTTTTACAAAGGACGAAAAACATGTAAAACACTATATTTACGGCATGAGTTTTATAATTAAAACTGATTTGGCTACATTTATAATTAATACTATATTAAGATGGTCCTTCATTTGAGTTTTTAATCAACATTATTATTAACAAAAACTTAAGAAAATATGTTCAAATTTTAAAGAGAACTAGAAAATGTTTTAACTTTAGAGAAGAGAAAGATATTCTTTTGTAAAAAAGGTTAATATTTAGTCATATAATCTGGATTCATTACAAGAATACTCTAAAATATCATTAGACAAAAAGCTATCACGAAGACTAACAGTGATAGTGTCGACTTAGAAGTGAAGAATGCGATTACAAAAATGCATAGATTAATTGTTAGAGTGGAGTGTCGGCTCAAAAATGAACGCTAAAAAAAGTTGGCTAAGTTCACACTAAAATAAAAAAAAATAAAAAAGAAACACAATAATTAAAGTGGATTATTGGACACTAAATGAAATAATTAAAAATTATTAGTGTTTGCTCATAAAATAAATTGATTTTTAATTACTTTTAAAGAGTAGAATGGTCTAGGACGAAACTAACTACAATAAACGCTATTTTTTTTTTTTAAAATACAGAACTGTTTAAGAAATATGGATGTATTTAGAAATTTATACTCAATTTTATAAATCAATTTTGGATTTAGTATAATAATTAGAATTTTACTTAAATGGAACTGCATTCAGGTAAGAGTGTCTATATCACTATAAGAAAATATTAAAATATTAAAGGATCAATCCAAATAGTGTAGGTTAAAATGTCAGTTTTAAAATTTAATGTATAGTGTCAACTAAATTTATGCAAAATTAGTCGTAACTTTTTTAAAAAAGAAAATTGCGTTGACCTTGCCTACATAAAAAAAATTATTGTAACGGCGAACCCACATTAAACTTTGCGTCGACCTGACATATGTAAAAAAATAAATAAAAATACGACAACTTGATCTAGGTTAAATTTTGTGTCGACCAGATCCATGTTACCTTACATATTTTTGTCTAAATTAAAATTAGTCACGACAGAAACAAAAATAAAAAATAAAATTAAAATTAAATTGAATTTAAAAACTAGTAAAGTTTCAAAATATAATATTAAATAATAATAATATTATTATATTAGTAAAATATAAAAATAATGAAAAAAGATAAAAAAGAAATAAAATAGATGTAAGATTGAAATTTAATAAAATAAAAAAATATTTGATTATAGTTTTTGAAATTTAATTCAATATTTAATCGTAAAATATAAATGAATGATAATTAAATAATAAAATGTAAATGAATGATAGTTGAAGTATAAAATATGATAGTTGAAGCATAAAATATGAGTGAATATAAGATATATCATGTTAAATGATACTTAATTTATTAAGATATAAGATAAAATTTTTAACACTTTTATTTGTTTTAAGTTTTATATAGTCCTTTTATTTATTTAAATTAGGTGATGTAATGAGTATTAATTAAATTAAATTTTTATTTAAAAAAAATTGAATTTTTTAGTTATGTCATAATCTTTTCCATTGCAATTCCCACTACCATTTTTCCTCTACTCATGAACTTGCCTCCTCTAATGTTTGGATCTTTTTATCTAAATTGGCATAAACTTTAAGAAACTTATGTAAAAGAGATATTGGTTCACACCATTTATCTATTAAAAAATATTTTTTTTTTCTCTATTTTCAACTTTAGAGTTAACATTTTCATCAAACCATGCTTTATTCCTTCCCTCCTTAAACATGTCCTATATTGAGTTATTAAACTTGTAGTAGAAATTTCAGATAGCATTATTAAAATTCTCTCAGCATCTAAGAAATAGTGACATAACATCTAAGAAATAGTCATATTAATTATACATCTATTTTGTTGCTCTAGTTTCTTTGAAATCATATTATCAATAATATTATTAATTACCGATATGTCTTCCCATCCTAATTCTATATATACATAGATCAAGACTTCATGTTAAGTATAATAATCTTTTTCTATTTTATGAACTTGTCATGATATTAATCTCATTTCATTAGTCATTCTAGCATTTGTTTGCCCAAATTTAAACATAGGATAAAAATTAATTATTATTACAATAAATTTATTTTAAATTGGCTATTTTGAAGTTTTTATATGAATTTTAAAATTGATTAGAAAATGACATTAAAAGTAATAATTTTTTAAACAGATTTTTTTAATTATGATTATATATGTTTTAATTATATAAATATAACTGTCCAAACAATATATAAACAGAATTAAAATCTAACATATAAAAGTTTAAACATTATGGATCATCTTTCCAAAACGAATGAAGAAAATATTTTAATGTTATTTTATTTAATTCATATTTATTTTAGTGATGTTTGATAGTATAAATGAACATGTTTCAAAACAGATTATGTTTTATTATAAAAAATAAAATAAAATACGTGTTTAATTTTAACTTTTTTTTATTGTTTAAAATTATAAACTCATGATTTTTTCATTATTTTAAATTTTTTATTTAAATATTATGAAGTTGTGATATGGAGACACGACGTTAACCTAAAAAAAATACAGTTACTGAATTCTCATTCTAAAATGAAACCTCTTAAAAGGGTTTTATTTTAAAAATTGAAATAGAATTATCTATTAAACAACTTGTGTGTTAAAAAGGGAAATTGTGTTTTAAAATTACTTTTTTAAATTATCCATATATATAGTTTACCAAATAAATACGCTTTTACTTCTTTAACAGTAGTATATTAATTTTTCTGCCATAATATTAGTATTAATTAACTTAATTTTAAAAATATAAAATGTTATTTTAATCATTAGAATGTAACACTTTTTTTTAAAAGGCCTTGTGTCTAATAAATTTTTTATATCAAACAAAACTTTTTATAATTTCAAATGTTAAATTAATCTAGATATAGTTTTAAGAATAATTGGATACAATATTCTTAGTTTTTCACGTTACTTGAAACTTTCTACTATATATGAAAAAAATGTTCTCTTGAAATAATGTGGACACGTTGACATGAAAAGAGACCGATTTTTATCTTTCAACATTTGAAAACCAAATTTAAAATACATTTGATATAAATACAGTTTTTTAAGTTTAAGATAACATTAACTATTCATTTATTGTTATAAGAGCATCTTTGAAATTAAAATATATATATATATATAGTTAAAATATTATATAAATTTTATTAAATTTAATATTTTTTTCTTTCCACTGATCATTTATTACAGTTACTTTAAGATTTAGGATTTAAACGTGTCTTTAAAAAGATGATAAATTTACTAATAAAGAGACTTTAAAGTATTCAAAAGTCAAATTTTAATTGAATGTGGTTTTTATGGTTATTGATAACATTAATATACCAGCATATCTCTTAACAATAATTCATGGAATAAATAATATTGAATTAGAGTAATTGCGTTTAGGTAGGAGTAATACAGTTAATTGATGGGTTTAGGTAGTTACTAAGCTAAGTATAAAATAAAGAAAAAAAATAAAAAATAAGAATTTATCCACAATTCATATAGAGTTGATGAAGATGCTTTAATTAGAATAATGGTATCTATGACTGATATATAAAGATATATGGTTGAGTAACATAAAAAATTATTTAAATTATACATATTCAAAATTAATTATGATTTTTTTCATGTTTATGTATATAAAGAAAAAAAATGCATACTAGAGTAAATGTTTTTTTGTACTCATAATGAAATGAGTGCAAAGAATATTTTGTACTCAAACAACTTTTGAACTTCATAATAGTAAGAAAGTGGAGATTTTTTTTAATGAAGACTCTTGTTTTAGGTGAAAAAAAGGTAAGTTCCTTAACATGGTGTAGAAATCATTTTTTTTTCAAGAAAAATTCAATTTCATCTCTAACTAAAAAACACAATGAATAGGTTGGCTAAAGCTATAATAATTGGGAAATCATTTTTTATATTAATATTAATATTAATATTTTATGGTGATAAATGAATAATTAATATTTGAAACCCAAAACTCTTGGTGTGCTAAAATTTTATTTTCTTCTCCTTTGAAACCCAAATTTCAAATACCCCAAAACTCTCTATGTGCCAAAATTTCATTTCCTTCTCCTTTGAAACCCAAATTTCAAATACCCCATAACCCTCGGTGCTAAAATTTCATTTCCTTTTCCTCCTTGCGATGCCAAAATTTTTGTCCACAATTTTTGTCTCCTCTATCTTCCAAATGTTTTCAATCATTGTGTGTGTGAAGTGGTTGTTGTTAGAGGAGCTTGTGGTCGCCAGCGAGTCTTACGAAGCTTGGAAGGAGGTAAGTTTGTATTTCTCTTCATCATTTTTTTTATTTCTCCAGCTTGAAAATATTTTTAATCACCGATTTTACTTTGAAATCGTGTTGAGGATAGGTTAGTTGGTGTTGGACCGATTGGTGGTTCTTCGTGGGTGGTGTGTGAAGTGGTTGCGGTTGGAGAAGGTGGTGGGCACCGCAGGTGTTGCAAAAGTTCGATAGAGGTAAGGTATTCTTCGATCTTTTCTTGATATATTCGATAAAGCTTGAAATTAGCCATGGTTGTTTAATTATGAGATAGCAGGAGAGATGTGTTTCGGTGGGAATAGAGGTAGCAATTAATTTTGTAAATTTTCTCTAATGCATTTTTAACCTCTCTTCTCTTCTTCATAAGCAGAAAAGACCATTAATAATACAAAATTAAAATTTCATTTAGATTGGTAATTGATCATTTAGCACTATTGATTGTCCTTTCTATTAATTCTCTTAAAAATATCTTCATCAACAAGATAGGCCAAAGTGGTTCTACTTTTCATTTTGCCAGTTAGACTTAGATTAGAAAACTTTGAACTATATATGCATTTGGTTCACCAAACAAAGCTGTTGTCCCCAGACACATTGCTTTTCTAAGGCAAGAATAACAAAGGATCATAAAACATGCTTAAGAAACCAAGAGTTTGAGATTATATATTATGTTCTTCATGCATATTTGGACCCTTAATCCTGTCAATTAAAGCTATTTTTGAAACTTTATTGTTTAGCTTTATTGATACCACGTATTCACATTCCCTTTGCTAGCTTTAATGTTGTTTTTCTCCCTTTTCTACATGCTTTTTGGTTTTGTTGTATTCTATTTCTTAGAGAATTTAAGAGAGGGAATGATTACTCCCCCATTTCATGAAGCATATAGAGATCATATATCAAAATATATAACTTTTCTAAATGTAAAACGACTAACGAATAATAGGAGACCTGTATTTGGACAGTAAAAACAAATGAGGCCAAGTTAAAGAAAACTTTATACTCCATAAACTATATTACAACACAAAAATTTCAAAGATGGTATTCACTTTAGATTTTTAGCATTTTCACTGTCCCAGATTGATATATGACCATACACATATGCCATGTATAAGGGATGAGAGCAAGTCACAGTGAAAACAAAAGGTACATTCAGATTAACCAAATCTATTCTAAATAAAAGTGACCCCTCTGTTGTGACCTTTGTGGTCACTAACAGGTGTAAAGTGAGATGAGATACTGAATAAAACCAAAGAAAGAATAGAGTAAGTTTGTGGTAAAAGTAAACTAGTGCCAAAAAATGTCTAGGGGATTCTCCATTAGACCATTCAGATGAAAATTATCATATGATCATTGAATATTAGTAGTTAATGATTCACATTTAATTTCCTTTTGTTAAAATTACAGTTTGGGGAGCCTGTGAAGAAAAGTCCTCACGTTTTCTTTCCTTTATGTCTTATTCACCAATTTTTTTAATTTTCTTTCCTTAATTTTGGGCAAAAGAAATTAAAGACTTAAGAGTGGGGCACTTGGCGCTTAACAATTAATTGGGTGGGTTTGACATGATGAAGGGCTAATAAAAAAAATATACATAATATTCATTTAATTTTGGATTCATTAAAATTGTTATTTAGAGTAAAAAAAAAAACATTTTTAATAAGACAACAACAATGTTGTTTTACATGGGAAAAAGTGGGAAGCATAAATACATTTTCAAGTAAAATAAAATAAAATACCAACCCACACTTTACTACTTAACAACTTGATTATTTTACATGTATGTTTTGTTTATATAATAAATACAATAAATCATACTCATGGCTGATACAATAGTCTGTAAAGGAATTAAAAATTAATTTTATCATTATCGGTAACGAGCTAGTAAATAAACATAATTATGATAATTTAACAATTCATTTTACGTATCAAAGGATTTGAGAAAAACTAGTTCCAAAAAGAGTAATAATTTATTGGAAGAAAAAAAAAAGAAATGAAAGAAAGAAAATTTGATAACCAAAATGAGTGTTCCACAAGGTAATTAAAGTAGGTTGCTATTTGAAGTTTGTGATCATAATGCATACATTTGTATTATTATATAATAATTTTGGTATATTGTATGTGGTAGAAGGGTTGCGTTAGATCTATATATTTGATTGACTATGGGTCCATTTGCTTCACTTAATTTCTTAACTTTAAGTTATAATTTATGTTTAATTTTTAATCACTAACGTTGGTTAGCCAACCCATTCATAATTTTCCTTCACAATGTTATTTTTTCAACTTTTCTCTTCTGACTTTAAGTCAATACACATATTACACATAATTTTCAGCTGTACTTCCTGAAAAAAAACATTAATTATTGCTTTCCAAGCCCTAAAATTTGTTCACATTGTTTATTTCTTCTTTGGATTATTGTAGTATGTTATCATATAATGTAATTATAATTAGAGATTAATGTCTATTTTATGTTGTGAAATTTCTTAGGCAGTTAACTAATAAGAAATTAGCATAATTTTCATTAAAATTTTCATCTCAAAATAAAATTAATCAGTCTTCAGGTCGGGGTGGAGCGTTGCACTGGTCAGGACGTAAATCACATTTGGACATTGCATTGGGCCTAGTAAGTATTATTTCACTAACTCTTTAGTGTAATCAATTTTTTTTTCTAACAAATATTATTTCTAATTATAAAAGTTTTGTAGGAATGTCAATATGGACACCCAGTTGAGCCTGATGAACTATTTATTGCCACTCACACCAACAAGAAGGGTGAATGGGTTGATACTCGCTCACACGAGACTTATGTAAGTTTATTCTTACAATTTTTTCCATATTATCTATTTTTTTGTAATTTGTAATGTTTAAATGTCCAAATGATTGTGTAGGAAAACTAATAGCAACACTTGAGGGCTATACAATAAAAAATTCATCAGGTTCGAATGTCGAATATGCCCAGATAGATGTAATAACCAAGCTTCAGGCTTGGAAGGAAGTTGCTAGAAGGAAGAGTAGAGGTTTATGGCACTGTAGACTTGGCTGCTAACTACCGCCAAGGAGTTTCCTCCCTCACTCAGCCCTTGTCCTTTGCTTCTGCCGATAACTTTTTGGTTCGGACCGAAAGAGAAGAAATGGCTCACGAAATCATTCAAGCAAAGGAACAAGTAAAGAAGACAGAGGAACAAGCAAAGACAGTAACAAAACAATTTGTTATGCAAACACAAAGCTTCGCCAGATGGAGGATGACCTGAGGATGGTAAAGGAGCAGCTTTTCGTGATGATGGACCGACAACGTGGCGATGTTTCTACTGGTACAAGTCAGGTCCACCCCGGTTATGCTGAAGACGATGACTACTACCCCCTCTACTGACTTTCACACCCATAATATGTGAGTTTCATTATCATCAAATATTTTCTTACTTATATCAAATTTAATCTTTTAATAATTATTATTGAAATAATTTTCATTCTTATGACAGGTTCTTTCCAACACTTGATTTGAAGAAGATTTTTTCTATTATCATATATTTCGTTTCAAGTTTTTATGTTTTTTTTTTTCGTTTTAAGTTTTAATTGAACTGGATTGTAAATATTGATATTTTAAAATATTGTTGTTTGTTACAATTATAACTTTAAATGTCTTTTTAAATTTTATTCTAATTATATTTATATATATTTATGAATGCTGAGATTTTTCTGATTTTCAAGATTGGGTTAGTTGATTTATTTTTTTGTAATTTTTTTTTCATGAAGATTCATAATTGCATCGGTCATTGCATCAGCCTAGTCCATGCCACATCCGTGCTAGAGTGCGTCGGCCTAGCCCACGCAACTACCTTCGCCTTTTGCGACTGCTTGGCCCACGCTAACATGCTTGTGTGAGCTAGGCTGACTCCACGTACCACCCACTTAGTGTGCGTTTGACTGACATAATCTTATAAAATAGTGATAGTTTTGAAACGATTTAGCCGTCGCATGTTGCATCCAATTTTTGGCCAACACAAATTTTACGTTGCTTCCAAGGTTTTAGCGTCTGTTATGAAGCCGCCGCTTAACTGACGCATAAGCGTCGGTTTTTTATATTTTTGCGATGGTTTTCGACCCATGCTATAGCCATTTTTTTTGTAGTGTTAGTTCTTGAGAACCCAATTTTAATTATCAATTTTTACTTTAATATCACAATGAGCATTAAAATAAATGGGACTGCATTTAAGAAATGCGGCATGTTGAGTAGTTCATAACTTAATTTTATAAATCAATTTGAAATGTAGTATGACAATTAGACTCTAAGTTAAATGGATATGCATTTAGGAATTAGGGGTGTGTTTAGTAATTACGAATCCAATTTTAACAATAAATTTGAAATTTAATATAATAATTGGGCTTTAAATTAAATGACACTACGTTTATGAATTATGACTTGAGTATAACTATTGAAAAACAAATTATTGCATAATTAAAGGTTAAGTCATAAAGTTCAAAACAACATATATAAATATATGTTTATAAACTTAGCTATGTCGATATTCGAAATATAATATTTCTTGTCATCGTTCATAATTTACTAATTTTTTTCATAATTTGCTAGTTTTAGTTTTTTTATTCTGCTATAGAAACGTGTGGTAACCAATAAGAATTAGTTAGGGATGACTTGAGTCACAGATTAAGTTAATTGACCACTGAACTAGACATGCTTCATCTGTTAGGTGCTCTATAGGTCTATTTTTCTTGTAGCACCTAACCTGATATATAAGCAGACCATACAATCCAATACTAAATGGATCGTGTTTTCCTTTTAATTAGACATAAGCACAACTAGCGGTGTAGTGTTTCAGGCACTAATTAAACTCGAAATAAGTCTTTCTTAAGTGGTCTTTAGGTTTCATTTTGTTTGAAACCCCAAATTTGTTAGTTAACTGGACAACATAGTCCAATAATAACTTCATTGTGTTATTCGTTGAATTAAACATAAGCAGTACTACATGGTGTAGTGTATTGGCCACTTACCTTATACTACCTCATCCTTTTAAATGAACTTAAAAAGCACTTTATGAATCCAAATGCATGTTCACCATTGCAATGCCAACATAATGTGTACCTAAGATAGAGGAACATACAATGGTATATTTAAGTTCAAAGTCGAATTAATGTTTTTGCAATGCAACTTCCAAGTTTGTGTTCATTGGCTAATAATTTAATGATGAACATGCAGAATAATGGGTCCAGAGTGGATGTATGATATGCTTGATTCTTCAAGGAGATTGAAGCAATGGTTCATTGATAGAGTTCATGAATTTGTTTCAAAGGTAATTGACCAAGCTTAATTTATACATGATGAAGTGATAAGGTGTCCTTGTGTAAGATGTACTTGTTAGAAAATTCTTAAAGTTACACATTTCAGGGCTCATATGCTACAATATAGCTTTCAAGCCAGCCACCATATATGAGTTTATCATGGGGAAGATCAACCAATTGATGACAACTTATATTATGCATCCACTAGTTATGGTAACATAAATTATGGTGGTCAGTCTGGGTGAGTTACTAAAATGGTGTATGATACAAGCATGTAGGTAGCTTGATGAGTATGTTTTATTCACACTTAAAGTGTCTAATCTTGACTTTCTTAAACTATAATTGAGAATAAATTCAATGTTTTAAATAAGATTACCCAATCAAGATTAATTAGACCTTAATTGAGATTATTGGTTAAACTTGGAATTTAAGCATATTCTCTTACTTTTGTTAGTTCTAATTATATGCAGAGATTCTATGAGTTCCAAATATAATCAAATCTTTTGCAAAGATATTCTTTACATTTTATATAAGGGTGATTCTCTACAATTCTTACTTTTGTTATTTCTAATTATTTGCAGAGATTCTATGAGTTCCAAATCTAATCAAATTTTTTGCAAAGATATTCTTTACATTTTATATAAGGGTGATCCTCTACAATTCTTACTTGATTTAGATCAATTCTCCTTCAAATATTTTGCAATATCTTTTGCAGTAGATTCAATTATCATAAGTTGGTATCAAGAACATATTTTGGTAACAAAATATTTGAAAGAAATCTGGAGATGGAGAATTCGCATCTTTACTGGAAAAAAGATATTTACAAAATTAATATTTGGCTCATATGGAAACATCTCATAACTTCAAGGATAATATCCGATTATTAATTCTGAGTTAATTTCATGAAGAAAGGGAAATTATAAATAGAGATTGGAGAAGGAACGAAGAAAACACATCGTAACATAGCATAAACTCTAGCTTTATTTTTATTTTTTTTTGTAATTCTTGTGTTTTAGTCATCCTCATGGAAGGTTAAACTCCATTGGGTTGATTCTCTTGTGATTTCACAATGAATTCTAAGGTTTATGTTTAATAAAGTTTTGTTCTTTACATTATCTATAACAATTGTGCTATATTGTTGGTCTTTTTGAAATCTATGTTTTTGGAAAAGTATTTCTTTTTGAACGCTTGTTAATAATTCAATTGTTTTCCTTAATTAGTGTTCTCGGTTAATTCACTTAGTTTAAATCAATTTCCTGTACGCATAGAAAAGAGATAAAAGATATACATCTCATTGAGTATACACTTGCAAACGAGGTTAGATATTGAAAATATCAGTAGACACTTGTTTTGATGATAAGATTCTATTGAATTTGATTGACACTTGTTTGATTGAGTTCAACTTTGTGAAGAGAATTGAAGGATAATAAACTTAATAAAACTAAAGAAGAATTTGATGTGAAAGAACTTGAGAGTCAACCTATTTTCTTTATTATTTTTAAATAATCTATTTTAATTTCCTGCACAACAATCCTCAAAGTCTCTCCCTTTAATTTAATGTTATTGCTAACTTATTTTACTATACATAAGTTTTGAGCATTGATTGACTAAATTTACTATTGAATTAGTTGGAAAACAACTTGGGGTTAATTGTCTCCTATCTATACTATCATCTCTTTGGTGTTAGATGGTCTAACACTACATTAGGCGGTCAACGCTGGAGTTCTTTTAATTTACTCGTGAAACAACTACTAATTTGGCATCATTGTCGGGGAATCCAATTTGAGATTGGTTTTTAGTTTTCTTATTTATCTACACTTTTCAATTTTTTGTATTGATATGCATAATTTTTCTTTTCTACATATCTAACTTTATTTTTCTTTTGTTAGTTATATTTAATTAGCTTATTTTATGTTTTTATATCTTAGTTAATTTTATTTTGATTTGTCATATTCTATTTCTATCTTAACTTATTATTCCTATCTTTATTTTTGATTTTCCTATTTTTGTTATTATTCTTAATTTCTTGTTTTATTTTTAATTCCTTTTTTTTGTTTGTAGCAGTTCTAATTTCAATTTTGTCTTGATTTTTTCTTTCTTAATTTCAATTTAAACTTTAGATTTGTCTCAATTTTTTTTTAGGAAAATTTGTGAAAGTGGTTTGGGAAAGGCTTTGGCTAGGAAAAACTTGGTACTTATGAATGTCCAATTGTAACTCACCACTCTTTCCTAGGAGTTTACTTTGTAAACTTTCGACAATTTTTCTTTTAGAGAAAAAAAAAAAGAGAAAGAGAAATTTTTTTTAAAGCATCTATTCTTCTTGTGCAGGAGCACCTAATTTTTTTTATCTCCTAGTTCGTTGTGAATATGGTTTAACTTCTATGATTAACAAACTGTTATGTTATTCTTCACAACAAAATAATCATGGACTGCAATGTGAGTCCTATGAGCCATATTATCAGTCTTATGAACCATATTTTCAACAACCACTAGAACATTATGAGTCATGTTTTCAACACCCACCATACATTATGAGCTATGTTTTCCACAGCCACTGCAACCTTATGAACCATATCAACCTTGTCACCCATATTTTCAGCAACCACCACATCCTTATGAGCCATGTTTTCAACAATCCTATTATAATGACTCTGAGCAAAGTTAACCATCATTATGAGGTAGTTGTGTGAAAGTACAATAAATTCTCAATTATGTATGAAGGTTTGTATTTAGAAATTAGAAGAGTTTGCCTTACAATGAAAGAAAACTTCTGAAGACATGGAAGATTTCACTATGACTAAAACTTTTGTTGAGCAAGAGTTAAATTCACTTCATGATCGTAGTTTAGATATTGATTTCAAAACTTTAAGATACAAGTTGTACTTATGATTCTAATATGTGTGATGAGATAAATTATTCCATATCTCAAGTTTCCTTTTCACTCACAAGTACAAACCCGCTCCCAAACACAAACCCTCTTCTTGGTATAGATCCTTTTTCACATAATTATAGTAGTTGTTGACACACTTACTGGTTTTAAAAATGATGATTTATTTGAGCATTTTGATTTTTCTGAACTATCCAATGCTGATCGTATTTTCATTTGTGACTCATGTACTGGTTTGTCTATTTGCCAAATATGTGAAGAGATAGACTAATGTATAACTTGTGATGTAGACATTGGTAATGCTACACTAGGTTTGACTAATGAACCAAAATTAAAAAAAATGGAACCATAGTAACTATTCTTAAAGCTAACCCATTTGATTTGCAAGTTGCTGAAATTTTTGAACCAGTGTCATTTGTCCAACTACCACTAAAGGAGTTGGAACCAATCTTAATCCTTGCTTTAACTGATTCTGACACTCACTACAGTTGTGATTTATGCTGTGATTGATGTGTATGTAACACATGTGCTAATATGAATCAATTTCTAACCATTGATTATGAAAATTACGATATAGGGTATGATATGGACATTTAAACAGACTTACTTGGACTAGAATGTACAAACTTCATCATAGTAATTTTTAATAACACTACCTTAGTTTCAAATGAGCAACAAAATTCAGTGTAGAAAGAGCAAAAACTGTTAGTTGTTCATGTAGATAATAATAGCTTAGTAGAATATAATAGTGTTTTTACATCTCCATGCTTTCGTAGATGCCCTCCTGCCCAACCACCACCCTCTCCTGAGGTAATACCCATTCCATTACCTACCACACCTAAACCGTCTACCATAGCTAGACCTTATGGTCAACCATTCCACCACCATCCTACTCAACCTGCACCAATTTTACCTCTACCTGAGTATAACTTTAAATTTTTAAATTCTAGCATTACCAACCAACTAACACACCTTTTTCCACACTTGGACGTTCCCTTACCAAACAACCTCATTAGATCGTCTACACTGTACAAGCTAATCACCTAAAAGTATTATTCATACCTAACCATCCACTCATGGAACCTTCTCCATACTCATTACATTCACCCACTTGACCTCTGCATAGTACACCTTGTTACGCAGAAGTTCTTAACAATAGTTGTTTTTTATAATTAATTATCTATATCAAAGTTTTGTATGCCATGGCTAGACCCTCTAGTTGATATCATTTTTTGCACTATTTTATACCAAGGACCTTGATTTTTGCTGTTAGGGAGATGGTTAAATAGATGAGATACAATTCTTCACGTTGCTCAAGCTTGATGAGGGAGTTCTTCTTTTCCTACTTATCTTACATGTTTATTTGACTGCTTTTACACTGAGGAGAATGTGTAATTTAAGTGTGGGGGAGGAGATTTATAGTTTAGGAATTATTTTAGTTTTCTTAATTTTATTTTATTGTTTTGATTTCTTAAATAACTTTTAGATTTCATGATAAAATATATTTTTTTTGTATATTTTCAGTAGATTTATAGGAGTGTCCACTGGTCAGCATTTTCATAATTCTTGAAAAATTGGATTCCTGATTGGTTTTGTTTAAATTCTCTGCAAATTGATAAATAAGTTGTTTTTGAAAATTATTGAGTTGAATCTTCTGTCCCTGATGATATTTTGAGTTTATTTTTATAGACGATCTAAATGTCTATCTAATATTCTTTCTAGTGTGTTTTCATTCATGTTTGCTTATACTCTAGGACTTAACTTGATTCAATGTTCTGCAACTATGTTTACATGCATAAATTGATATGGTTGAGGTATTCTTTGTTTAGTTAAGTCACTTATCCATATTAGCCTACACTTACGATAAACCACTTATTAACCCCTTTGAGCCTGTAGCCTTTTTTCTTGTTTTTAACTCATTACAAGCCTTAAAAAAAAACACATTTTCTCCCCTACCTTAAAAGATAGAGAAGTTTTGCAATTAATTTCGGAATAGATTCTTGAATAAGTGTGGGGGTGTAATCAGTTTATCGCCTCATTTAAATAAATAAAATAAGAAGAAAAAAGAAATAAGTGTAGATTGTCTAAAGTCTATTGCATTCGAAATCGAAAAAGATGAAGTCCTAAAAAAAGGGGGGAGTTGATTATAATTTTGAAGATGTTCTCTACTCACATTTGTTTCTAAATTTATTCCCATTACTCCTTTGCTTTTCTATAGTTTTAAGCCATATTTTTCCCTTTCATTTTACCTACCTTTACCTTGGCCCCATTACATCCCATACAAAGTCCTCTTGATCTTTGAGTGCATGTTATTCAGTTGTTATGGATATAAGAGTTTTGTTAAGCCTATGGTAGTGTCTGCTTGCATGATTGGTGAGTGTATACGCAAACCTAAAACACTTGAGAGTTGGAGAGTTATTTTGAGAAGATTTTATCATCCCCGATTCATGCATTTAATTTAAAATTACCTTGTTTACTGAGATACAATGTTTTCCATTCACACTTTTCTTAATTCCTTGATTTCTGAAAGGTTGTATTTTGCTAGCTCCTATACATTTCTTGAATATACTGTTGATCTGTTGTAAATTTTCTTTGTGTTTATTGTCTTTTCTATTGATCACTAGTGTTTTGTCCATGAGTGAAAAAGGATAAGTGTGGGCGTGTTTTTATGAGTATATTTTTATTCACACTTAGAGTGTTTAACATTGACTTTCTTATACTGTAATTGAGAATAAATTCATTGTTTCAACTAAGATTCACCAAATCAGGATTAATTGCATTGAGATTATTGGTTAAACTCGGATTTTAAGCATATTCACTTACTTTTCTTATTTCTAATTATTTGCAGAGATTCTATAGATTCCAAATCTAATCAAATCTTTTGTAAAGATATTCTTTAGATTTCCTACAAAGAAGATCCTTTGTAGTTCTTACATGATTTAAAACAATTATCCTTCAAATATTTTGTAACTTCTTTAGCAGCAGATTCAATTATTATGAGCTATGATGACTCATTATTTTTCCTTATTTACTTGTCTTTATGTTCCTATTTTGATTAGTGATTTGTGCTTAACTATTATTTTCTCAATTTCACTGTTTGAGTTTCATTTACCGAAAATTCGTAATTTTAATTAATTTGGATTTTTTGGGCTAATTATATTATTATTTTCAGGGTAGCTTTGGAATTTTATTGGGCTTGTAAATTAATTCTGGAAATGAAGAGGAGCTGCCACATTATCAGTTTTTATTTTTAGTTTTCATTTTCAGCATTTATTCGTTGGATCAGAATTGAATAACTTTGGGCCCATTAGGTTTAGTGTGGAGCACTTTATTCTATGCTTTTGGGATTTAGTTCGTTTTCTCTCTCTGGAAAAACTGGTTATGTATTTATTTTCTTTTCTCTACAATTACGTTCTGTTTTTGTTTCAATTCAATTTTGTTTTCTATTTTAATTTAATTTCATTTTCTATTTTAATTTCGTTTTGCATTTAATGTTTTTTTCTTTATTCAAATTTAATGGAAGGCCAATTTATAAGATTATCCTTTCGATTCACATTGTAATGAAGCTTTGATGTTGTTATTGTGTTATTTTTGCTCTCTTCGTCTCTTAACTCCTCATCATTTTATTTCTATGCTTAATGCTTTTATTGGTTCATGCTTAATGTTTCAGTTAATACGAATTTCGTGTCTCTGTTCATGTTTAATGGAGTGAGTCACGAGTTGTAGCAATGGAATGAATCATGTATGTGAATGCTTAATTTTCATAAGGAAAACTTGTGTTAATTCTTACTTGGTTAATTAATTCGGGTTGGAATTACGGTTCATTAAGTTGAGCATGAATTTATGTATCTTGTGATAAGCGGACTACAATCTAATCAAGAGGGTAATTTAATTCGGTTAAGGAAATCTAATTTGATTTTTGGTTTTTCTTTTATTAAATATTTCACAAACCCCCCTTTCTCTTTGTGTGTTTAATCCTTTGACAGGAACTAGGTCCTTGGGAGACGACCTAGGAGTCACTTCCTAGTACTGCAATTGCATTTATTTGACCGGATACGCCTTCGATCAAATTTGGCACCGTTGCTGGGGACCAACAGTTACTCTGTTAAGGATAGTGTAGCAAGTGACGAATCAAGTTGTTGTTGTTGTAGAGTAACTCTAATTTCTATTTTTGCTTGTTACATTAGTTTTGTTCCATCATTTATGCTATTTGTTAGGATTTGCTATAATTTGTTGCGTAATTATTGCTAAAAAAACATGCTTTTGGATAAAACTTAAAACGACCATAACTTTTGCTCTGGTTGTCGGAATTGGACGTATTTTATATGCTTTTGGGGTAGAAAAAAAAAGATATATGAATTTTCTATTGGCCAATAAGCAACCACCAAATTTTGAAAAAAAGTCATTTTTTATTTCTTTTTGATTTTTTAAGTTTTATTGCCTTATTTTTTTAAACTTTCTTTTACTAGTTAATTTAGTTAATTTAGTTATCCTTTGAATTTTGCTCTAAAATTTTGCGTTCTATCTTTTCATAATTTTAGGTTGTTGCTCACAAATTTTTAGCTCATTTGGACTTCATTTGAGCATACCTCCAGATTTACCTCCTTGTATGCTTATGTGTCAAATGCGTGGTATGTTTCATATAGTGCATGACTAGAGGTAAAGCAGGACATCTACAACTCTTTGATATTGAGATAGATAGGACCTTTCATAGATTAGCTAGGCATTTTTGGAATTTATCTTTAGAGTCTTTACCTTTAGATAGTGTCAGTTTAAATAATTTTGAGCATTCTCATTTTGTGTCTGTAAATTTAAATTTTATGCACATTGCTGATTCTGATTTGATTCATGGAGAACAATATGGCTCAACCTCCTCCTCGTCGCCCTTGCGAGAGGACTCTTAGGGAGTTGGCTGCACTTGAGTTCACCTATGAGAGCTTGTGCATTAAGTATCCTGATAAGGATGTTTCATACGTTCTCAAGACTGGGCTAATACATTTGTTGCCCAAGTTCAATGGTCTTGCAGGTGAATGTCCGTATAAACATCTCAAGGAATTCCATATGGTCTGTTCCACAATGAAGCCTCCAAATATCCTAAAAGACCACATATTCTTGAAGGCCTTCCCACATTCTCTAGAGGGAGCAAAAAATGACTGGCTTTATTACCTTGCTCATAGATCCATCACGGGCCGGGGTGACCTTAAAAGAATGTTTTTGGAAATATTCTTTCCTGCATCTAGGACCACGACTATCAGAAAAGACATATCAGGCATCAAACATCTTGGTGGAGAGACCTTGTACGAGTACTAGGAGAGATTCAAGAAATTATATGCGAGTTGTCCTTATCACTAGATTTCTAAGCAACTCCTTCTTCAGTATTTTTATTACGATTTGAACAACATGGAGAGAAGTATGATTAATGCTGCCAGTGGTGGAGCCCTTGGTGATATGACGCCTGTTGAGGCTAGATAGTTGATTGAGAAAATGGCTTCCGATTCTCAGCAATTCGGTGCTAGAAATGATGCCATTGTTGTTAGAGGAGTTCACGATGTGGTTGCTGAATCATCCACAAATACGAAGTTGGAGAGCCAACTTGATGCTCTTGTGAACTTGATGACACAGTTTGCTATTAATAAAAAATTTTCATCAGTTGCAAGAGTGTGTGGCATCTGCACTTCGAATGATCATTATACAGATTCCTATCCATCTTTGCAGCAATTTGTTGGTTTTGACACTCATTCTCCTCAAGCCTATGCTGCGAACATATACGACAATAGACCACAAGAACAGTAGAATTATGACTTGTCCAACAACAAGTACAATCCGGGTTGGAGAAATCACCCAAATCTTAGATGGTCAAACTCTCCACAGTAATAGCAACAACAATCACCATCTACTTTGTAGAACTTTGCTGGTCTGAGTAAACCTTATGTGCCTCCACCCATTCAACAACAGTATCACAAACAATAGAATGAAACTCCTGCACCACCAGTTCCTCAACCTTCTACTTCTGAACCTTCTTTAGAGGAATTGGTCAGGCAAATGGCTCTTCAAAATATGCAATTCCAGCAAGAGACAAGAGCTTCCATTCAGAGTTTAACAAATTAGATGGGACAGATGGCCACTCAACTTAACCAGGCACAGTCGCAAAATTCAGATAGATTGCCTTCTCAGACTGTGTAGAATCCCAAGAATGTTAGTGTCATCACATTAAGATCAGTTAAACAGATTTATGTCCCAGCACCAGCTCCTACACCTGTACCTGTACCTATACCTGAACGTGAGGAAGAGGACACTACTAGAAAATTGCTAAATAGTGACTGAAAATATGACCGAAAAATCGGTCACTATTGATGACCGAATCAGTGACCAAAAAAATCGATCACTATTAGTGACCAAAAAAATCGCTCACAAATTCAGTCACAGATTCGGTCACAGATTTGGTTAGAGAATCGATTACAGATTCGATCATAGAATCGGTCATAGATTTAGTCACAAATTCGATCACAGAATCTGTCACAGATTCGGTCACATAATCGGTTATAGAATCGGTCATAGATTCGGTCACAAAATCGATAACTATACATCAGTAACCAGTAAAATAGCGACTGATGTGTTTGGTCACTAAATCGGGCACTATTTTAATCAGTGATCGATTTTGGTCATTTAGTGACTGATTTTTTGGTCACTATTAGTGATTTGAATAGTAGTGGGATAACCTTGCGACAACGAAGAGGAATATGCCTTTAAGGAAACAACGAGATGAGCATGTAGCTGGAAATGGTAGATCTTCTTCTAGTGCACCTTCTTCCAGTGGTGATTTACAACAACCTCCCATCCCTCTTCCATTTCCTCCCAGAATAATTCCAATAAAAAAGATGGAAGAGGTGGGTAAGGAGATAGTGGAGACATTCAAGAAGGTAGAGGTGAACATACCTCTACTTGATGCCATCAAACAGATTCCCGAATATGCAAAATTCTTGAAGGAGTTGTGCACACACAAGAGGAAAATGAAGGGTCATGAGTGGATCAGCATGGGCAGAAACGTATCTGCATTGATAGGTAAATTTGTTCCTCACATTCCAGAGAAATGTAAGGACCCAGGTACATTCTGTATACCTTGTGTTATTGGGAATAGCAAATTTAAAAATGTCATGCTTGATTTGGGTGCTTCAATTAATGTTATGACTTTGTTTATTTATAAATCTTTGTCTCTTGGACCTATGCAACCTACATGTGTGGTGATATAGTTGACAAATAGAAGTGTTGCCCACCCTACAAGTCTCATTGAGGATGTCTTGGTTCGGGTTGGTAAACTTATTTTTCTTGCTAATCTTTATGTTCTTGATATGGAGGAAGGATTTTCCCATGGATCTGTCCCAATCATTTTAGGCAGACCATTTTTTAAAACAACCCTAACTAAGATTGATGTTTATGCTGGTACCCTGTCTATGAAATTTGGTGATACTATTGCTCATTTTAACATTCTTGATGCCATGAAACATCCATCTGAAGACCATTCTATTTTCCCTGCTGAGCTTATTGATGATATTGTTGATGAATGTTATTGATTATAATTCTTTGCATGATAAGAAACATTCTTTTTTATTTGATCCTCATTCTTCTATGTCCTCATGCATTGAACTTGATCATGAAATTGATTTCTATTTTGAGAGTATTTCCGATACTTTAGATGAGACTTTGGGTGTTGTACCTTTTGATATTGATTCTATAGAGTCAGAACGATAACCATGTTACAGGAAGTACATGTGAATCTGACTTGCAGGTTGAGATATAGGTTGTGGATCCTATTCTTCTTCCCTCTTTGGTTCTTTCTGATGTTCAACCAACACCCATTCCTGAACTGAAACCTATACTAGAAAACCTCAAGTATGCTTACTTAGTGGATGATGAGAAACTACTAGTGATCATTTCCACTTCTCTTGAGGCTGTTCAAGAGAAGAAGTTGTTCCAAATGCTTACAAAGCATAAAAAGGCTATGCCTAGACCTTGGCAGTCATTCCTAGTATCAGTCCATCCATCTGTATCCATAGAATATTATTGGAGGATGGATTTAGACCAGTGAGACAACCACAAAGGAGACTCAACCTAGTCATTCTAGATGTAGTGAAGAAGGAGGTGACCAAGCTTCTACAAGCTGGGATCATTTATCCTATTTCTAACAGTCAGTGGGTGAGCCCGGTCCAGGTGGTTCCTAAGAAGACAGACCTCACTGTTATAAAGAATGAGAGGGATGAGCTTATCCCAACTAGAGTGCAAAATAGTGGGAGAGTCTACATCGACTATCGAAGGCTGAATATAGCAACACAGAAAGATCATTTTCCATTGGCTTTCATTGATCAGATGCTTGAGCGTCTGGTAGGTAAATCTCATTATTACTTTCTTGATGGTTTTTTTGGCTACTTTCAAATTCATATTGCTCCTGAGGATCAAGAAAAAACCACATTCACCTGCCCCTTTGGTACTTTTTCCTATAGGAGAATGCCCTTTAGCCTATGCAACGCCCTTGGTACTTTTCAGTAGTGTATGCTTAGCACTTTTACTGATTTTCTTGAAAACCGGATGGAGGTGTTTATGGATGATTTTACTGTTTATGGATCCTCTTTTGATACATGCTTGGATAATTTGGATAGAGTGCTTAACAGATGTATTGAAACTAATATTGTTCTTAATTTTGGGAAATGTCATTTCATGGTATAGTTTTAGGGCATATTATCTCCAAGAAAGGCGTACAGGTAGATCCTACAAAAATATCTATTATTTCATAGTTACCTTACCCCTCTTGCTTACGAGAGGTTTGTTCTTTTCTTGGCCATGCAGGTTTCTACATGCGCTTTATTAGAGATTTCAGCAAGAAGGCCCTTCCACTATCCAACCTGCGTAAAAGCTTGTCTTATAAGCTAGGGTTTCTAGACTTAGCTTCTCACATACCCTACCTAGATAGCTTGCATGGGAAGCTAAGTAGCTCATCCTTTCTTCTATAAATAAGAGGTCTAGGAACCTCTCTTGTAGACTTGATTTGAGTAATGAAATGCTGCCAAATTTTCAG